>Ga0209039_10000364_pt1 | contig 44270 bp, 37 predicted proteins | sample BogFormECP12_OM1_FD_188238 | JGI IMG/M metagenome (GOLD analysis project Ga0209039, IMG submission 188238) | Bog forest soil microbial communities from Calvert Island, British Columbia, Canada - ECP12_OM1 (SPAdes) (version 2) | ecosystem: Environmental > Aquatic > Freshwater > Wetlands > Bog ...
CGAGCGTGGCCAGCAAAGCATTCGCCGTGAAGTAGTCGTTAGTGGTCACGCCGGGCAGCTCGTTGGTCTTGAGGGCCGGTTGGCCGGAGCCCATGGCGAGCGAATAGCTGGGAATCACGCCGGAAGCGTCGTAGGAATGGACGCGGATATCCTGCCCGTGGAAACCGAACTGCAGGTTGTGGTGGCCGTGTTGCCAGCCGGCGTTATCGGCCAGCGTGACGGTGTTGGTGTCCCGCCCCTGTGGCTGGAATTCATTGACTGGATCGGAAAACAGCATGCCCGTCAGGTAATAATTGTTCGGGTACGACTGGTTGTCGAAAAAGTAGCCGTACGTGAAGTTGAAGCCGAACAGAAGCTCGTTGGTGATGTGGGAAGTGGGCGTGGAACGCCAGGAGGCGGCCAGGAAATTGGAGTGCGTGGGGTTGGTGGCTTTGGGAATGGCGGAGTAATCGTTCTCCACATCGGGGCGGTCGGAATTGAAGCGGTTCCAAAGATAAGTAACGCTCACTTGGTGACGGGTGTCGATGCTGTAATCGAGCTTTCCGCTGAGGTTGTCGCGGGTGCCGTTGTCGCGCATATTGAAGCGGTAGCCAGCGGTGTTGAGGCCGTCGCCGACCAGGCTGTTGTTAATCAGGCTGGGAGACGGAACCTGCGCCAGCAGTTTCGCCATAGTGGGATCGACGCCCTTGAGCGAGCGCAGCGCCAGCACATTCACCTGGTGGAGATTACCGGAGCTATCGCGGTAGGTGAAAATGCCGGCCGCGGCGCTGGCGGTCAAGATGGTGTTATCCACCGGGGTTTGTGAGTGGGTGCGAACGCCTTCATAGTTGAAATAGAAGAAGAGCTTGTCTTGCACAATGGGCCCGCCCAGGGTGAAACCGAACTGATTCTGATTCAGGAAGGGCAGGCCGACGCCGGCCTGGTTATTGAACCAGTCGTTGGCCGAGAAAAAGTTATTGCGGTTGTACCAGAGAGCTTCGCCGTGCAGGTCGTTGGTGCCGGAAGGCGTGGAAAAGGCGGTTTGCGTGGCCCCGCCGGAAGCGGCTGAATTGGCGTTCGAACCAACCAGCGTCATCTGCCGCACCTGGCCCAGGAGCAGCTTGTTGGGGGTGTAATCGAGGGCGTTATCGCGAATGTAATTGTCCTGAATATTGACGCCGTCGAGGGTGACATCGGAGTACGAAGTTCGCAGCCCGTTGATGACGGTCGCGGAATTGCCGTTTGACACCACGCCGGGTTCGAGCTGGATGAGGCCCAGCGGATCGCGGTCGAAAATGGGCAGGTTCTTGATCTGATCGACTGTGACGGTGTCGGAGATCTCGGCGTTGTTGACCTCGACGCCCTGGGTGTCCCCAGTGACTTCCACGGTCTCCGCCACCGAAGCCAGTTGCAGCTTGACCTGGGGCACGGAAGTCTCGCGGGCGGCGTCCACGGCGAGCGAGCGCAGCGTAAATTTGACGAAGCCTTTGGCTTCCACCGTGAGATCGTAATCGGCCGGACGAACGGCCAGGAAGTTGTACGCGCCGTTGGTCTCGGTCTTAGTGGAAAGCAGGGGCTTCTTGCCCCCGGCCATGTAGAGATCCACCTGGGCGTCGGGAACCACGGCGCCCGAAGAATCGATTACCGTTCCGGCCACCCGCCCGGAGGATTGGGCGAACAGGGGAACGGCTGAAAGCAAGACCGACAGCAGCAACCCACACCGAAATCGCATGTTCTATTAGAACGCAAAAAGCCGCCGGGCGTTTGAGAATTAGTGGGGCAGACCCCCTGGTCTGCGCGGGTCCCCCTGGACCCGGTTGCGCAGGAGCGCGTTCGCCACGGGCCTAACCTTGCGGCCACCTGCGGTACGCTGGAAGTCGGTTATGAAACTTCGCGAGGTTGCCGACCAATTGGGGTGTCGCCTGGCGGGCGACCCCGACCTGGAGATCGCCGGCGTGGCCGGAATGGAACATGCCGGCCCCGGACAACTCACGTTTCTGGCGAATCCCAAGTATGGGCCGAAGGTGAAACATACGCGGGCCAGCGCCATCCTGGTGGCGGAAGAGATCCCGGGAGTGGAAATTGCGTTTCTGATTTCTTCCAACCCGTACCTGGATTTCGCGCGCGCGCTGGCGCTGTTTTATCAGCCGCCGCGGCCGGCCGCGGGCGTTCACCCGATGGCCGCGGTAGCGGCCAGCGCGGTGGTCGGAGAGAATTGCTCGATCGGGCCGTTCGCGGTGGTGGGGGAACGCGTGAAGCTGGGGCGCAACGCAGTATTGCATCCGCACGTGGTGATCTATGAAGGCGCCGAAATCGGCGACGATTTTCTGGCTCATTCGGGCGCGACGGTACGGGAATTCTGCCGGATCGGAAACCGCGTGATCCTGCAAAATGGCGTGGTGGTGGGAGGCGACGGATACGGTTTCGCCAAGCGCGCCGACGGCTCGCATTTCAAGATCGTACAATCGGGCGTGACTGTGATCGAAGACGATGTGGAGATCCAAAGCCTGACCTCGGTGGACCGCGCCACGGTAGGCGAGACGCGCGTCAAGCGCGGCGCCAAGATCGACAGCCTGGTGCAGGTGGGCCACGCCTGCGTGGTGGGCGAGGACAATATCATCTGCGCGCAAACCGGACTGGCCGGGAGCACGGTGCTGGAGCGCAATGTGCTGCTGGCCGGCCAGGTGGGCTCGTCGGGACACCTCACGGTGCATGAAGGCGCCACGGTTTACGCGCAGAGCGGCATTGGCGGCGATGTGGAGGCCGGAGCGCGCATTTCGGGCTCGCCCGCGTTTGCGGCGTCGGAGTGGCTGCGGGCCGTCACGGCCTTCCCCCGGTTGCCGGAAATTCTGAAGACTATAAGGGAATTGAAAAAGAAAGTCGATACATTAGAGAAGCCATGACGAACGAACCCCCACTCCACGACAACCGGCGCCCGGTTGCTTACCAGAACGATCAGTTTCTGAATGGGCCGGATGCGCGCGGGCTGCGCATCCTGTCGGAATTCCTGGAGCCGCTGGCGCACTTCCGGCGCGAAAAGATCCGCGACACGGTGGTGTTCTTCGGGTCGGCGCGCATCCGCCAGGATGGGCCGATGGCCCAGTATTACGAGGACGCCCGCCTGCTGGCGCGAATGCTGACGGAATGGGCCGGGCAGTTCACCAACAGCACGTACCGCTTCGTGGTTTGCTCCGGCGGCGGCCCGGGCATTATGGAAGCTGCCAACCGCGGCGCGGCCGAAGCCGGCGGCAAGACCATCGGGCTGAACATCGGGCTGCCCTTCGAGCAGCTTCCGAACCCATACATCACGCCCGAGCTGAGCTTCGAGTTCCACTACTTTTTCATGCGGAAGTTCTGGTTCGCATACCTGTCGAAAGCGCTGGTAGTCTTCCCGGGCGGCTTCGGCACGATGGACGAGATGATGGAAATCATGACGCTGACGCAGACCCAGAAACTGGCCAAAAAAATCACGGTGGTGGTCTACGGCAAGAAATACTGGCAGGAGATCATCAACTTCAAGGCGCTGGTGAATCACGGGATGATCTCGCCCGAAGACCTGGATCTGTTCCAGTTCGCCGACGATCCGCTGACGGCTTTCGAACTGTTGAAAGCCGGCCTGATGCAGTACGCGCTGCAAACCGACTCGCCGGAGTTGCCGGCGATTGCGCGGTCGGTGAACCCGCAAAGGACGGAGACGGAGTAGCGGCGGCCAGACGATGAGTCTGAGGACAGAATCGACAATGTCTTTTGATCTCCAGCCCATTTTAAAAGGCGAGTTCCTCGGACTCAGGCCGCTTCGACCAGAGGATTTTCATGATCTCTACGCGGTAGCTTCAGATCCGCTCATTTGGGAGCAACATCCGATCAAAGACCGTTACAAGGAAGAGGTTTTCAAGCGATTTTTCCGCGAGGCCTTGGAATCCGGGGGAGCATTGGTCGCCATTGATTCCAAAGATGGCCAGGTGATCGGGTCATCGCGATTCCGGGGATACGACAAGGAAAAGAGCGAGATCGAAATCGGTTGGACGTTCTTGGCCAGGTCCCGCTGGGGCGGCATCTATAACCGGGAAATGAAACACCTCATGCTACGGCACGCCTTCAAATTCGTGAACAGCGTAATCTTTCTCGTCGGTCCACAAAACTTGCGATCGCGAAGGGCCATGGAAAAGATAGGCGGAGTTCTTGTAGGATCAAGGCCCGACGCAGGCGGCCACGACAGTCTTGTCTATCAAATCACCGCTCCAACCTGATTGTCTTTCCCCTGGCTTGACACTTTCGCGCAACAAGGATGTTGGCTAAACGACATACGCATCGCAACGGGATTCGCCGGAGTTGCCGCCGGCCGGCAGTGACCTAACAGGCGGGACATCTTACCATGCGATGAGAAATCAGAGCTTTGGTCTGCCAACCCGCGCCGAAAACCCTTGTAGCCGGACCACCTCGCGATACATTCTGATGGCGGCGCGGAGCTGCCGGTTATCTTCGCTGAGACGTTCGATCTCCCGAGCCATAGTCCTGACCGTAACGGCCAGCCGCTTGTACTCGTGGACCGGTTGCAGAACCTCCGCCAGTCTGAAAGCCGCAACTTGAACCTGTGGCATGTCTTCTCCCGGCGGGTCGCCAGCCGTAAGTTCAGCGACCTGAACTTGTATAACCCTCTGAAGCCTTCCGGGTTAATCAGTAGCAATCCAACGGCCGCGCGCGCTACTTCGCATAACTCCATGAAAACAACTGGAAGCGAAACCTGCGCGGGAGGTTCGCGTCCGGTTCGTTTATGCACACACCTTGGTTCTTACCGTGTAAGAAGGATGATAGATCGCGCCATGCCCGGACGGCATGTCTATCGCATGATCGTATGAGGATGGCGTGGCCGCTGCCGAGCCAGGGCGAAGGCAGGTTGCAGGAACTGCAAGCGATGTGGACCGAAGCGTCCGGATATATAATGGTGTCCGATCAAGGAGAACACCAGATGAAAAGTTACGTTCCGGTTGCAGTGCTGGCGCTGGCTGCTATCGCGCCGCTGGCCGCCCAAACGCCGCAGGGCTGGAAGATGCGCGTCGATCGCAGCGCGGCGGCGTCGGATCCTGACGCCGCGGGCGCTATCAAGTTCGTAACCAATGGAGCGGGCTTCCATGCGACCAATCCGCAAGCGGCGGTGTATTGGAATCCAGCGAATACGGCGACGGGCAATTACATTCTCAAGGCGTCGTTCCGTCTGGAGAAGCCTAGCGGCCACACCAACTACTACGGCCTGGTGTTTGGCGGCAGCGGTCTGGAAGGGCCCGACCAAAGTTACCTGTATTTTGTAGTGGCGCAGGACGGAACGTGGCTGGTGAAACGCCGCGACGGCAACGCGACCAGCGGCGTGACGCCGAAGACGCCCAACGACGCAGTGGTGAAACCGGGCGCCGATGGAAAGTCCATCAACGCGCTCGAAGTGCGGGTGGGATCCGACAAGGTCGACTTCGTGGTAAACGGCGTCACGGTGCATTCGGAACCGAAGACCGGAGCCATGGCGAAGACCGACGGCATCTACGGCATCCGCATCAATCATCTGCTGGAAGTTCAGGTGGACGGGTTGGGAGTGTCGAAGAACTGACGGTGGGCGCCGGCGGGAAAGCAATAGGGCAGCGAGACGAATTGGCGAGACGGGGCTTGGCGGGCGAAAGACGTACACACATTAGTGGTTCGGACCGCCCGTAAGACCCGATTTGCCTCGCAAAATCGCAAGATCGGTCAAGCAGATTCTCTGGGCCTGGTCTACACTCTGGGCGTGGAGGCGAGTATGATCCTTTGGAGACGCGCCGTAGCGCTGGGTTTCCTGAGCTGGCTGTTTCCTTTCGCGGTCTCATTTATCGCATTTCCCCTGAAGAAATCAAATCCTCCGCTATTCGGTACGCTAATGGGGCTGGTGGTTCTCCTGGCGGCCGGAGCCTTGCTCGCGGGTTACTTTCGAAACCGGTCTGTATCGGTTCGCGAAGCCACGTTGGTTGGAGCACTGTGGTTATTCATGAATCTTGTGTTCGACTACCCAATGTTTGCGTACGGTCCGATGAAGATGACAGGGTGGAGTTACTATTCGGAAATCGGTCTGGGCTACCTGGTGTTTCCGGTCTTTGCATTTTTCGCGGCACGGCTGGTGAAGTCATGAAACCGTCCACCGATCAGGACTATCGGGAGCGCATCGTCCGAACGCTGGTGTACATCCAGGAACACCTGGATGATGCGCTCGCGCTGGAGCAAGTCGCGGCGGTGGCAGCCTTTTCCAGCTGTCATTTCCACCGGATTTTCCGGGGACTGGTCGGCGAAACGCTGAAGGAATACGTGCGACGGCTGCGCCTGGAGCGCGCCGCGCGAAACCTGAAGCAGAGCGGCGAGCCCATTACGGAGATCGCGCTGCAAGCCGGATTCGAAGCTCACGAATCCTTCACGAGGGCATTTGGAGAAATGTACGGAGTGTCCCCTTCCGCATACCGAACCGCATACAAGCCGGCGCCGGAGTCCGTGTCCGGCACTCACTTAGACGATATTTCGCGTTATCATCTGCCCGACTACGGAGACCTTCCGGCGGTGGAGGTGAAAGAGCTTCCGCCGATGCGGCTGGTCTTTCTGCGCCATGTGGGTCCGTACACTCAAGTCGGCGCCACCTGGGGCCGGCTGATGGCATGGGCAGGCATGCGCGGGCTGCTCGGGCCCGGCATGAGGCTGATCGGCATCGTCCATGACGACCCGGATGTGACGCCGCCGGACAAGGTTCGTTACGACGCCGCTGTGACGGTGAACCGTCCGGTGCAGCCGGAAGGCGAATTCGGGGTGCTGGAAGTCACCGGGGGACGCTACGCCGTGGTGGTGCACAAAGGGCCGTACCAGGAGTTGGGAAAGACTTATCAGCGGCTCTATGGCGGCTGGCTTCCGAAGAGCGGGTGTCAATTGCGCGACGTGCCGGCTTTCGAGCAGTACCTCAATTCCCCGCAGGACGCGAAGCCGGAGGATCTGCTGACCCTGGTTCACGTGCCGCTCAGCGCGTGATGTGGCTACACTGATCAGCATGAGGACGCGAAAAAGCTGGCGGGAGAAGATGGTCAATCCGAACCTGCCGAAGTTGGTCGAGATGCTGCCCAACATGCGGAAGCGTTTCGGCTCGGGGACCATGTTAGTGCCGAGCCCTAAGGAAGTGGAGGCATGCATCCGGAGGGTGCGCGAGGGAAGCGTTACGACAGTTTCCCAGATCCGAAACTTTCTTGCTGGGAAGTACTCCGTGGATGCAACCTGCCCGTTGACGACGGGTATTTTCATCCGGATCGCGGCCGAGGCAGCGGAGGAAGACGCCAGCAAGGGCAAGACCAAGATTACCCCATACTGGCGGGTGGTCAAGGATGACGGTTCCCTGAATCCGAAGTTCCCCGGTGGCGTGAAGCGGCAGGCGGAAAAGCTGCGCACGGAGGGTCACCGGATTGTGCCAGGCGCGGGGAAGCGGCCGCCGCGCGTGGCACTTGGGAACTAGCGAGATGAGCCTCCTGCAAAGCTGTTGACAGAGCCGCCTGAAAGCAGGCTGCGGGCCAGATTGGCCGCCCCACAAGGTTAGCGGTTGCCGCCGGCTACCGGGATCAGGTCGGGCTCGCGGCCCACTACGCCGCGCTTGGCTTCCTCCAGACTCACGTTGTAATCGTCCAGGGTCTTGCCGAGGGTCTGGTCGAGGTTGGTGCGGGCGCGCTGGTATTGGTTGAGCGCGTCGGCTTCCGACAGTTGCCTGGCGGTGGAATCGCGCTGGGCGATTACGACATCGAGAATGGTGGCCGTGCCCAGCTCGTACTTGCGGCGCGTGCCGGCCAGCGTCTGGTCATACAGCTTGCGGGCGACCACGCTGGTCTCCCACGCGGCGCGGGCGTTGCGCAGGGCGGTCACGGCATTCATGGTGTTCAGCTTGATGGTGTTGTGAAGCTGGCGGTCCTGGATTTCGGCCTGGCGATAGCTCAGCTCATTGGTGACCAGGTCGGCCTGGTTAGCACGGTTGCGGATGGGAACGGTCAGCGTGATCTGCGCGCTATAGTTCGGGAAATTGCGCGAGAAAATCTGGTTGAGCACGGTGCCGTAGCCGCCGATCAGGAACTGGTTGACGTCGGCGGGCCCGAGCTGCTTGTACGCGATGCCGCCGGTAGAGGTGACGTAGGGCTGCGGAATGGTGCTGATGGAGCCGCCCTGCCCGGCGTTGGACATGGTGACATTGGCCGAAAGCGTCGGCAGCAGATTGTTCTTGACGCCGAGCAGGTCGAGGCGGGCATTTTCCAGGGTGATCTGGTTCTGCTCGATTTCCGGGCGATTGGTGAGGGCGTCCTGCACGAGCTCCTGGATGGGGATCAGGGGCTCCTGGGCGGGCACGTCGATGTGGTCGGTGGGAACGATGCGGGCCACGGCCACGACGGGGTTATCCAGACCGCCGCGGGTGACGTAGTTCTTCAGGATCATTTCCTGCTGGAGCACCTGCGATTCCTGAGCGATCACATCCTGCTGCGCGGCCTTCATGTCGGCCTCCGCCTGGATGATGTCGATTTCGGCGATGGCGCCCAGTTCGGCGCGGCGTTTGTTGTCTTCGAAGAGCCTGGTATCGAGGTCGAGGGTCTGCTGCTTGATCTTGAGCTCGTCATCGAAGGTGACCAGATCCCAATAGAGGCTGACCACGCCGGCGACGGTGGAGATCACCTGCTGCTTAAACGTCAGGTCGTTGGCCTTGAGGTTGTTCTGAGCCTTGTGATAGGAGCGCTTGTTGACGGCCAGGCCGAAGCCGTTGAGCAGGTTCTGGGTGATGCTCAACGAAAGGCTGCCGTTGTCGTAGGGATTGAAGAGAGCGGTGGTGGCATTCTGGTTGTAGTCGAAAACGCTGCTCATGCCCAGCGCGACCGTGGTACCGGTCCAATAGGACGATTGCACTCCATAGACGAGGTTCTTATAGGAATCGACCAGGGCGGACGTTCCGGTGAAGGTGGTCGAAGTGAGAATCTGCGTCTGGTGCGCGGCGCCCGCCGAGACATAGAGGATGGGGTCCAGGTTGGGAATGGCCGAACCCGCCAACTGCACGTTCAGCCCGCTGAGGACTCCGGTGTTAGTGCTGGTGTTGGTCCCGCCGCCGCCGCCGTTTACGGCAGTGGCGCCCGCCAGAACATTCAGGGAAGCCGAGGACGGCCCGCTGGAAATGCTGGTGGAGACGTTGCGCAGGATCTGCCCCGCGCTGGCGCGTTGCAGATCGGCCAGCGCCAGCTTGGGCGCGTAGCGCGAACTCTCGATGTCGAGATTGTTCTCGAGGGCCAGGGCGATGGCGTCGCGGAGGGACAGATAGATATTGCCGGCGCGCATGAGTTTGTCGATGCGCGGGGAATCTTCAAAGCTGACGTGGCTGACGTCGCGGACGCGGTAGTTCCGGGTCAGGTTATAGATGAAACCGTGGCCGGTTTCCTGGGTCAATCCCTGGGTTTGTGCGAAGACCGGCAAGGCCAGGCTGAAGCAAAGCAAAATCGCGAGAAACGGTCTGGTGGAAGACATAAGCGGAGCGAACCTCAAGAATCTATTATGGCGGTAAAGGGCCGTGCGCCGCACCTGGGGGCAGGGATTCATCTCTTTTCCCATACGCAAAAACCAGGGCGGCGGTTCGGAAAATGTGGGGGCATCTATCTATAGAAGGACGGAGGACCGGCGTAGTCGTTAGCCCCAGCGGTCAAAGAAGGGCGCTGACAGACGACAAGAATCGATCGTCCGTCCAACTTACGGTAGAGTAGTCTGTAGGATATGCGCAAGCTCTGGGTGACGCTGGCCGCGCTGGCCCTGGCGGCATGGGCGGCAAATGTCCGGTTGTATTTGAAGGACGGCACGTATCACATCGTGCGCGAGTACCAGGTACAGGCCGACCGGGTGCGCTATTACAGCGTGGAGCGCAGCGACTGGGAAGAGATCCCCCTGGACCTGGTGGACCTGAAAAGGACCGAAAGCGAAGCCGCCGAACGGCAGGCCGCAGTAGATAAGGACAACAAGGCCAGCGCCGAGGAAGAGGAGGCTGCGCGGGCCGCGCGTGCGGAAGTGAGCCGAATTCCGCAGGATCCGGGGGTCTACTGGGTGGTCGACAAAACCACCAAGATCCTACCGGCCGGCGAAGTCTCGGTGCACACCCCCAAGGGCCGCATGGTGCTGCAGAAGCTCACGTATCCGTTTGTCAACGGCAAGGGAACGCTGGAGCTGAACGGCTCGCACTCGCTCAATGTTTTTATGGACCCGGAGCAGGAATTTTACATCCAGCTCTCGGAGCCCGAAGATTTCGGCATCGCCAAGCTGACCACCAAGGGCGGAGTGCGGATCGTCGAGAACCTCACCTACAACGCGGTGGTCAAGGACCTGGTGGACGAAGAGCGCACCATGGTGGACATTCTGCGGCGGGAGATGGCCGAGGGACTCTACAAGATCTGGCCGCAGGAGAAGCTGGAGCCGGGCGAATACGCGGTGGTAGAGTTCACGGACGGGAAGGTGAACATGCAGGTTTGGGATTTCGCGATCAAGGGGAAATGAAGCAGCCATGGCCAGCGTGCGCGTAGCCGTGGTGCAGGCCGGTTCGATTCTGTTCGACAGCGAGCGGACGCTGGGCAAAGCGGAACGGCTGATCGGGGAAGCGGCGAGCGGCGGGGCGAAGCTGATCGTCTTCCCGGAAGCTTTTGCGGGCGGGTATCCGAAGGGAGCCGATTTCGGCACTTTGGTGGGTTCGCGCACGCCGGAGGGCCGCAAGCTGTTCCGCCGGTATTTCGAAAGCGCGCTGGAGGTGCCGGGCCCGGGCACCGAGCGGCTGGGTGAAGCGGCGCGGACGAACGGCGCCTGGGTGGTGATGGGCGCGATCGAGCGCGATGGCGGCACCCTGTATTGCACGGTGATCTTCTTCGCGCCCGACGGCCGGCTGGCGGGCAAGCATCGCAAATTAATGCCGACGGCCATGGAGCGCGTGATCTGGGGCTTCGGCGACGGCACGACCCTGCCGGTGATCGAAACCGGTTTCGCCAAAATCGGCGCGGTGATCTGCTGGGAGAACTACATGCCGCTGCTGCGCGCGGCAATGTACGCCAAAGGCATCCAGTTCTATTGCGCGCCGACGGTGGACGACCGGGAGATCTGGCAGGCCAGCATGCAGCACATCGCGCTCGAAGGCCGGTGCTTCGTGCTTTCGGCGTGCCAGTATAGCCGGCCGGACGGCGCGGGGGCGCGGGAAACCATCCGCGGCGGCAGCGTGATTGTGGGACCGTTGGGCAAGGTGCTGGCGGGGCCGGTGTACGACGAGGAGTGCATTCTGACGGCGGAGCTGGACGCGGGCGAGATCGCGGAAGGAAAGTTCGATCTGGACGTGGCGGGACACTACGCGCGGCCGGACGTGTTCCGGCTGGTAGTAAACGAGGAGAGCGGCTCAAGGGGTCGATGAAGGAGGCTTAGCGCCCGGCGTTGGCGCCGACAGGAATGCCGGCTTGCAGGCTGGAAACCATGCTCCACGGGACAACTGAAACCTTCGCAACGGTCGAAGAAACTGAACTGGTGTAATACAAGCGCTAGAATCGTTTGTTATGGAACGGAAGGTCGACCCATCGACGGTTGAGACTACTGTCGAACCGGGTCCGCAGAACCCCACGTCTTCCGCTAGGGGGATCTCACACATCTCTTCTGCGCCGACGGCCGACGAGGGGAGGTTCGTTCCAGGCACTCTTCTTGGCGGGCGGTACCGCGTGATCGGCCTGCTGGGGCGCGGCGGGATGGGCGAGGTGTACCGGGCGACGGACCTGATGCTGGGCCAATCGGTGGCGCTCAAATTTCTGCCGCCGGAAGCGTCTTCGGTGCCCACGCTGCTGGAACGATTTCAAGGCGAAGTGCGAGTGGCGCGCCAGGTGTCGCATCCGAATGTATGCCGGGTCTACGATATCGGCGAGATCGAAGGCATGCCGTTCCTCTCGATGGAGTATGTGGACGGCGAGGACCTGGGCAGCCTGCTGCAGCGCATTGGGCGGCTGCCCGAAGATAAGGCCCTGGTGACGGCGCGCCAGTTGTGCGCGGGCCTACAGGCGGCGCACGACCGCGGCGTGATTCATCGCGATCTGAAACCGCAGAACATCATGATGAACAAGCGCGGCCAGGTGGTCATCATGGATTTCGGCCTGTCGGCCATCGCCGACCAGCTTACCGGCGCGGAGGTGCGCAACGGCACGCCGGCTTACATGGCTCCGGAACAACTGAAGGGCGCGGAAGTGACGGCGCGGAGCGACATCTACGCGCTGGGACTGGTGCTATACGAGATCTTCACGGGCAAGCAGCCGTTCGAAGGCCAGAGCGTGAAGCAACTGCTGGAGCAGGAGGAATCGGGGCATCTGCCGAGCATGACGAGCGGAACGGCGGACGTGGATCCGGCGGTGGAGAAGGCCGTCCGGCGCTGCCTGGAAGCGGACCCGGCGAAACGGCCATCGAGCGCGCTGGCGGTGGCTGCATCGTTGCCGGGCGGCGATCCGCTGGCGGCGGCGCTGGCCGCGGGGGAGACACCGTCGCCCGAACTGGTGGCGTCGGCCGGCGAGCAAGAGGGGCTGGACCGCAAGATCTCAGTGCCGTGCCTGGTGGTGGTGATGGTCTGCCTGGTGGCCGCCATTGTGCTGCAAGGCCAGCAGGTCGCCATGATGAACGCGCCGCTGGACGACCCGCCGGAAGTGCTGGCGCATCGCGCGCGGGAGATGGCGACGGCGTTTGGCTATCCGCGCAAGCCGGCCGACACCAACCTCATACTGGAAAACCGGAATGGGCTGCTGGACCAACTGAGGAAGTTGCCGGGAGCGCCGAAGTGGCGCGAGTGGTTCGAGGCGGAGTCTCCCATCGGCCTGGATTACCGCGAGAGCCAATCTTTGCTGGTAGCCGAGCCGTATGGCCTGGTGACCAACGATAACCCGCCTCCGGTGGAACCGGGCATGGTGCGGGCGGTGGTGGATGGGGCCGGGCGATTGCGCGAGTTCCGCGCGACGCCTTACGCCGGCGGCGACGATCTGGCGAAGGCCGTGGAACCCGCGGCGGTATTTCACGCGGCGGGCCTGGATATGGCCGCGTTCAGCGAAACCCCGCCTCAGTTTCTGCCGACGGCCGCGGCCGACGAGACGCATGCCTGGAAGGGGCCGCATCCCAAGATTCCCAACCTGGATCTGACCGTCGATATGGCGACCTGGAAAGGCCGGGTCACGGAAGCCAAAGTGGAATACGACTGGAAGCAGGCGGGCGGAGCGCAAGCGGGCCAGGGCCAGGCCGCACAGGTGCGCGGCATCGTTATCCTCCTGCTGATTGTGGGAGGGGTGCTGACCGCAGTGCTGCTGGCACGGCGCAACTGGAAACTGGGGCGGACCGACCGCAAGGGGGCGCTGCGCATCGCCACGGCGGTGGTTTTTCTGGGAATGATCGGCTGGCTGGGCACGGTGCATGCGGTGCCGAGCGACTCGATGTTCAGTCTCTTCCTGGCCAGCGCCACCACGTGGGTGGGAAACGGAATTGGCATCTGGCTACTGTACCTGGCGCTCGAACCCTCGGTGCGGGCGCACTGGCCGCATTCCATCGTCACCTGGAACCGGCTACTGGCGGGGCGCTGGCTGGACGCGCAGGTGGGCGCTCACATCCTGATCGGCGCGGCGGTGGGATCGGCGGTGTGGACCACGGCATCGGTGGTGGACGGGCTGACGGGCAACACCATGGGCAGCGCGAGCGGTCTGGCCGCCACGCTGGGCACGAGGCAATGGATCGCGTTTCACGCCACCGATTTTTCGGGAATCCTGTTTGTCGGCCTGCTTTTCTTTTTCGCCCTCACGGGTTTGCGCCAACTGGTCAAGAAAGACCTCTTGGCGGCGAGCCTGGCTTCCTTATTCTTCACATTCATGAATGTCAGCGCGCTCAATTCGCCGGATTGGAAAGTTAAGACCGCGATTTATCTGGTGATGTTCGCGATCCTGATGTTCGTGCTGCTGCGCTATGGCCTGGTGGCGATTATGGCAGCGGCTTGTTTCATCAATTCCCTCGACGCCATCACGTTGGGAGCGGACCCGAAGACGTGGTACGCGCCGGCTGGCATCGCGACGGCGGCGATGCTGCTGGGGATCGCGCTTTTCGGCTTCTGGCGTTCCCTGGGGCGGCGTGAGTTGGTTGGAGGAAGGGTGGCGGAGGCCTAAGGCAAAGGCTTCGCCCTTGAAATCCCTCCGGGATTTGGAAGTCAGGAGTCAGAAGTCAGAATGGACCAATTCAACTAGCCATGAAGCTGCGGCCCTGGGTGGTGGTGCTGCTGGTGATGGTGGCGGCCGGCCTGCTCCGCTGGCGCCTGCTGGACATCCCGCTCGAGCGCGACGAAGGCGAATACGCGTACGCCGGGCAGTTGATGCTCGAAGGCATTCCGCCCTATCAACTGGCCTGCAACATGAAGCTGCCGGGAACGTATGCGGCGTATGCCGTGCTGATGGCGGTCTTCGGGCAAAGCGTCGCGGGAGTTCATCTGGGATTGCTGCTGGTGAACTGGGCGGCCATCGTGCTGGTCTATTTGCTGGGCAAGCGGCTTTTCGGAACGGCCTCGGGCCTGGCGGCGTGCGCGGCCTATGCACTGCTCTCGATCGGCTCGGCGGTGCTGGGCACGGAAGCGCACGCGACGCACTTCGTGGTGCTGCCGGCGCTGGGGGGCGCGCTGCTGCTGGCGCGTCCAGCCGATTCGTGGCGGCCGGCGACGCTCGGGTGGAGCGGCCTACTGTTCGGCCTGGCCTTTGTGATGAAGCAGCAGGGCGCCTTGTTCGGAGTCTTCGGCGCGTTGTATGTCACGGCCCAGTGTTGGCGCGAAGGGCGCGGCCTGGCCGTGAAGCTGGGAACATTCCTGAGCGGCGCGGCGGCGCCATTCGCGGTCACCTGCCTGTTGTTGTGGAGGGCCGGAGTCTTCCCGAAATTCTGGTTCTGGACCTTCACGTATGCCCGCCAATATGCCACCGAGAGCTCTCTGAGCGAGGGCATTTCGGCCTTCACGGAGAACTTTGCCCCCGTCCTGAAACAGAATGCTCCGCTGTGGCTTTTGGCAGCGGCGGGGCTGGTGCTGATCTGGCGGAAACGGGAAAACCGGGGCGCCGCGGCCTTCGCGACGGCGTTCCTGCTCTTCTCGTTTCTAGCGCTGTGCCCGGGGCTGTTTTTCCGCGAGCATTATTTCGTGCTCGTGCTGCCGGCAGTGGCGCTGCTGGCGGGAGCATCGGTGCGTCACCGAGCGATGTACTGGGTGTTCGGCGCGGCGCTGGTCTTGTCGCTGGGATTGCAGCGCGACTTCCTATTCCGGCTCAGCCCGCTGGAGGCATGCCGCGAACTCTACGGGCGCAATCCGTTTCCGGAGGCCATTCCGGTGGCCGATTACATCCGGGCGCACTCGGAGAAAGATGCACGGATCGCGGTGGTGGGGTCGGAGCCGGAAATTTACTTCTACGCACATCGCCGTTCGGCAACGTCCTACATCTACATGTACGGACTGATGGAAGCGCAGCCCTACGCCCTGACGATGCAAAACGAAATGATCGGAGAAGTGGAGACGGCCGCGCCCGAGTACGTGGTGCAGGTTTCCGGCGAGGCATCGTGGCTGCAGGACGAGCACTCGCCGACGCGAATTTTCGACTGGTGGTACAAGTACGGGGCGCAGCATTACCGTTTAGTGGGGATCGCCGACATTATTTCCGAGAAGCGCACGGAGTACCGCTGGGCAGGCGCGGCGGAAGCTTATCAGCCGCAGTCTTCGTACTTCCTGGCGGTGTACCGGCGAGTCACCGCCGCTGCACGCGGGACCAATACGCTCCCAGACGGCAGTTCCCTTCGAGCGGCGTGGTCGAGAACTGCAAGGTCCCCGGCATCCCTTTGGGGAGCGGCAGGACTTCAGCCGCGGTAACATCCTGCGGGGCGTGCGCCTCCAGAGTGCGGCGGAGCAACATGCGGTCGATGGAGCCGTCGCGCGCGCGGTAACTCACGCGGAATTCCACGCGGGAGTGCGGGGAATCCCGATCGTAGCATTGGTTCAAGAGACCGAAAGCGACCTCGAGAGACGCCGCGGCGCCATCGTAGGGAAGGCTCCCGGACGCGGGGGCGTTGGCCTGGAGGAGCAGGTTGCCGGACGCAACATTCCAGCCGGGCTGTTGATCCCAGTCCGGCGAGGCTTCGGCCGAGTGAATGCTCTCGGCGAGCTGCAGCTTGTCGTCATCGAGCATTTCGGGCACGGGCCGCGGCGGAATCGGAAGGCGGTACAAGCGGACTGTGACTTGCGGCTGATAAAACCGCTTGCCGCCGGAACCTGCGCCGAAGGAAATGCGGGAAACATCGGGCGCCAGCGGATGGCTTTGGTCCCCGCGATAGAGCAGCGCGAAAGCCGCGGGGCCTTCGACCACCGGCGAGAGCAGGAAGCCCGAGCGCGCCAGCGGAGTGAGAAGCCGGTATGTGTTCCAGACGCCGCCGGCCTCCACGCTGAGGTCGACTTCGGGCGGCCGGAACAGAAAGCCGATCAGACGGCCGAGCGGCTGAACCTCAACATCGATCTCCGCCCAGATGGGGCCGGCGAATGGCGGGCCGAGCGAGATTTCCCGATCCCAAGTGACGGTGCGCTCCAGGAACTTGGCGGTGCGGAGCGGCGCGGGTTCCGGCGCTTTGCGGAGAGCCAGATAGTCGCCCGAGAAACCAGCGGGCTGGTAGCGCGCGAGGAGTTCCAGCCACGCCAGATTATCTTCCGTGCTGGGATAGCGGCCGTCCATGGAATCTGCGTTCAGCAGCACGAAGTCGGGCGCCCGCGGGCCAGCCAGGAAATTGGCATTCAGCCGCGCCAGATACCCGCTGGCGGCGGCATAGCTTTGGATGACGGGCCGCGGCCGGTAGTCGGCGGAATTCGCCAGGAGCGTGAGGATGTCAATCGGCAGGATGTCCGCGGAGCCGGAGAGCGGAGCGATGGGGTAGACCTCGCGCCAGGCTGCGAGGTCTGAGCGCCAGTCGCGTTCGAGCCGGGAGCTCGACAGGAAGGCGCGCGGCAACTGCCCGATGGCGCTCCCTCGCGACGCGAGGTAATGATGGAGATCGCCCGAGGGCGCGGTGGTCCAGGCGAAGAAAACGGTTGCGGCGGCCACCAAAGGTATGAGCAGGCGGGACCAGAAGTGTCCCGCGAAGAGAATCAGTATCAGCGATGCGGGGACCGCGAACATCAGGATGCCCGCCCAGATGTGACCGCCATCCTGGCGGACGAAGGCCTGCTTGAAAGCCATGAAGAAGTAAATGGCGACCCAGGCTGCGCCCGCGAGCGCCACCGGCCCGCGGCGGCTGCGGATAGCGACTATGTAAATCAACGGCACAATCAGGCAGAAAAGCGCTCCGGCAACAGCGTCCAGGGCCGGTCCATCGAGCGCCATTCCGTCGCTGTACCCGGACATGGTGGCGAAAGCGCCCCGCAGATATGGCACGAAGGAAGCGGCGTGCTGGCCGGCGGCGAAATAGAATGCGGCGTAGCAGGCGGCCAAGCTCGCGGAGATGTAGGGGACGCGGCGCGCAAGGAGTGTCTCATCGAGAAGGATCACAAGTCCCAGCGCCGCTACCAGCGGCAGCGCCACCAGCTTGATGTGCGCACCCAGGGCGCTGGCGAGGACGAGCGTCGCGAGGCTTAGCAGCCGCGGTTGGCAGGCGAAAGCGCCTGCCCCACGAAAGCGCGCACCGTTGCGCATGAAAGTGGGACAGACGCTTTCGTCTGTCAACCCGGTGGTCTCGAAGACGACCGCGTAGAGCAGGAAAGGCGCCGCGATCCAAGGAGTGGCCAGCACCAGAAACCAGAGCAGCCAGACGTAGCGCCAGGAACGGCGGCGAATGCGGAGCAGGGACAGGAAGGCCGCGCCGAAACTCACGCCGAGCGCCAGCACCAGGCGGCCGAACGCGAGCCACGGGTAGATGGCGGGATCGCCCCGAGGCTCGGCCAGAAAGCCCCAAGGGCCGTAGGTGAAGACCAGATCGACGCCGCACTGCGCGTGGCGCAGGAACTGTTCCACCAAAGCGGATTCCCAGGACTGATCGAGCGAGCCCTGGCCTAAGTCGAGCCGCGGCGGCGGAGGAAGAACGTAAAAGATCAACAGCAACAGGAGAATGAATGCACCGGTGAAGTAGAACTCACGCCGCCCGATCGCCCGATCCGCCATAGTTCGTGTGGTTGAATTCGACGTCGCCGCTGCCGCGATTATAACAGGGCGATTGCCGCTGGCCGTTCCGATGCGGGCCGAGCGGTGTGTTATGCTCCACGTGGAAACTGCTTCGTGCCGCCACCTGCCGCTCGCAACCGATGGGAAAGCGTGACGCCGGCGATGATCGCCTGCCTGGCCGCGCTGCTGCTGTCCTGGGGGCTTACGGAGAAATATCTCTGGCAGGACGAAGCCATCATGGCGGTGCTTGCCACGCGGATGATCCAGTTCGGCCGGCCGCTGGCGTACGACGGAGTCAACCTCCTCACCACCGACACCTTTGCAGCGGAAGATGAACAGACTATCGACCAGCGCACTACGGCCCCGCAAGCCGCCTTGGATTACCACGTGCGGCGCGGCGACTTCAAGCCGGACTTTGCCTGGAAGTGGCAGCCTTGGGGACAGTTCGTGGTGGCCGCGATCGGCCTGAAGCTGGTGGGTCACACTACGCTGGGCGCGCGGCTCCCCTTCGCGTTGGTCGGCTTCGCAGCCGTGCTGCTGTTGTTCCGCTTCGTGCGCAAGCGTTTCGACAGCCTCCCGATGGCTACTCTGGCGGCGCTGCTGCTGGTCACGAACGCTTACTGGATCCTGCACGCGCGCCAGGCCCGATATTATTCGATTTCCAGTCTTTTTCTGGTGCTGGCGCTGATGGCCTACGCGCGCTGGCAATCGGGCGGCCGTTTCGGAGCGGCGGCGTTTATGACCGTTGCCTGGTGCTGGTTCCAGGTGGATTACGGTACGGTGTGGCCGGTCCTGGCGGTCCTGTTCCTGGATGCGTTCCTGGCCGCACCGCGCCGCTGGCCGCAGACCGCGCTGGTGGGAGTGGTGTTGTCCGCGGCCATCGCGCCGTTCGCCTGGTATTACGAGTTATGGAACCGGCGCGCCGTTCAGGAAGGGTCATGGACGGACCGCGCGCTGGACAATCTTTTCAACATGAATGAGTACGTGGCGCCCGCGGTGGTGGTGCTGGCGGCGCTCGGGCTGCTCGGCTGGCGCTGGAAACGGCTGCCGTCTTTCGAGCGGCGGCTCGTCGCCGTCGGGATCGGCATTTTGCTCGCGCTTGTCGTATGGGTGCCTAGCGTGGCTCCGGCGGCCTTCCTGCGGTATGCGATCATTGCCGCGCCCGCCGCCGCGCTGGTGGCCGCGTGGCTGCTTGTCAAGGCGGCCGGACGGCGTGTCGCCATCGCCTGGCTGGGAGCAGCGGTGCTGGTGTTCACGCCTTGGATGAGCCTCCCGCTGCACGCCGTTGTGCCTTCACCGGATTGGTACAACGGGAGCCCCTGGTGGCGTTCCGAACTGGCGACCCTGGGAGTGGAGGTGTTCGGACACCGCCCGGACCCCAACCGCCTGGTGATCGAGTGGCTCCAGCGGAACGCCGCGCCATCGGACGAGATCCTGATCAACTATGAAGACGCGCCCTTGATGTTTTATCTGCCAAATCCCATTCGCGGAGGCATTTCGGCCTTCCGCGTGGAAGACGACGCCAGGACGGCGCCGCGATTCCTGGTGCTGAGGAAGTCGGTGGGATTCGTGCACTGGCCGGTTTTCTTAAGGGAGGCGGGAAAATATCATTGGATGCCGGTGGGGCTGAAAGCGCCCGACGTGATATGGGGGAATAATCCCGACCCGATGGCGCAGGGGGAAGACTTTAGAAAAGCGCCGGATCTGGTGATTGCGAGAAGGGTGGATGGGAAGTAGTCAGGCGTCTTGCGGGGGGCGGGAAAGCGCCGGCTGAAAGCCGGCGGCAGCCAGGATTGGCTGCCCCACAAAAGCAGCATGGCCGCAACCAATCTGGGATGCAGCCGGGCGCCGACAAGAGTGCCGACGCTCGCGCCGACAGGAATGTCGGCGTTGCAGGCTGGAAAGCCTGCTCCACGGGGCAGCCAAGATCTTCGCAGCGATCGAAGATGCTGAGTTGGTGTAATACAAGAGCGCCGGTCCCGGCGGCTCGCAAACCTAATTCAGGAAATAGGTGCGGTATAGCGTGTCGCGCTGTTTGGGGACGAAGCCAGCGTCGCGGATGATGCGGCGCAACTCTTCTTCGCTGGCCCGATGGTGCGCGCCGGCGGCGGAGACTACGTTCTCCTCGATCATGATGCTGCCTACGTCATTGCCGCCGAATCGCAGGCCCAGTTGACAGGTCTTCAGGCCCTGCGTCACCCAGGAGGATTGCACGTTTTCAAAATTATCGAGGTAAATGCGGGAAATCGCCAGAGTTTGCAGGTACTCGACGGCGGTGGCTTCCTCCTTGACGAAATGGCCGAGCGAAGTGTTTTCGCGCTGGAAGGTCCACGGGATGAAGGCCGTGAAACCGCCGGTCTCCGCCTGGAGGTTGCGGACGAGCTCCAGGTGGTTCATGCGCTGCTCGATGGTTTCGCCGCAGCCGAACATCATGGTGGCGGTGGTGCGCATGCCGAGCCGATGCGCGGTGCGATGCACGTCCATCCAATCCCGGGTGTTGCACTTCAGGCGGCTGATGCGATGGCGCACGGCGTCATCGAGAATCTCGGCGCCGCCGCCGGGGATGGAATCGAGGCCGGAATCCATGAGGCGCCGGATGGTGTCGCGGAGAGTCAGGCCGCTGACCTCGGCGATGTTGGTGACTTCGGGCGCGGAAAGGCAGTGCAGGTGGATGCGGAAGCGCTGCTTGATGGAGCGAAAGAGATCTTCGTACCACTCGATTTTGAGACCGGGGTGAAGACCGCCCTGCATCAGGACGCCGGTGCCGCCGAGGTCGATGGTCTCCTGAATCTTTTCGTAGATGACTTCCTTAGGCAGCACGTAGCCTTCGGCGTGGCCCATGGGCCGGTAGAAGGCGCAGAAGCTGCAGTACTCGGTGCAGAAGTTGGTGTAGTTGATATTGCGATCGATGATGTAGGAGACGACGTTTTCGGGGTGCCACTTGCGGCGGACGGAATCGGCCTCCATACCGATGCCGATCAGGTCGTCGGAACCAAACAAGTCGAGCGCTTCCTGGCGAGTGATCATACGGTTACCCAGCGGGCTAATTCAAAGATAACAGATCAGGCCTGGAGGGCCATCTCGCGATTGTGGGCTTCGGCCACCAGGTAGAGGGTAAACAAAGGCTTGGGTTCGCCCTTGCCCCAGCGGTTGACCTGCCATTTGGCGCGCAGGAATCGCACGTTGGGATGATCACTGAGATCGAGCAGGATCTGATAGGTGCCGCAATAGAATTTCTGCGGGTACGAAACCAGCGGCTTGGCGCCCCACTCGGTTCCATCGGGAGAGCCCCAGATGGAGACGTCGAGGCTTTCCTGTTCGATGATCCGCGTGATGCCGAGGGTCAGAAGCAGCGTTCCGCCCAGTGGTTCGCCAAGGTCGATGTCGGGCGACGCTCCGGCCGTCCGGATGGTCGTCTCCTGCAGTAAGAACTGTGGAAGCATAACTAGTCTTCCTCCCGGCTGAAGTTCCGGCTAGACGCGATGGATCTTCACTAATTGGTGCCGAGCTAGTTCTAGAGTCTCATACTTTTTGCAAAAACAGAAGCGGATCTGATGGTCTCCTCCTCCGGTTTGTGCATAAAAGCTCGATCCGGGCACGGCGGCGACACCGATTGTGTCGATCAGGTAACGGACGAAGGCCAGGTCGCTCGCGGCGCCGAAGGCCGAAATATCGGTCATGACATAGTAGGCGCCGGCGGGCCGGAAGCAGCGGAAACCGGCCGATTCCAGGGTGGTGAGCAGGTGATCGCGGCGGCGCGCATATTCGGTGGACAGGGCCCGATAGTAGCCGTCATCCAGGCCCAAGGCCATGGCGCCGGCCTGCTGCAACGGCGCGGCGGCGCCCACCGTGAGGAAATCGTGCACCTTGCGAATGGAAGCGGTAAGGTCCGGCGGGGCGAGCACCCAGCCCACGCGCCAGCCGGTTACCGAATAGGTCTTGCTCATGCTGTTGACCAGGATCGACCGCTCCCGCATGCCGGGCAGCGAGGCGATGGGGATGTGGACGGCGCCGTCGTAGAGGATGTGCTCGTAGATTTCGTCGGTGATGGCCAGAGCATCGAACTCCCGGCAAAGGGCCGCGATGGATTCGAGCTCGGAGCGCGTGAAGACCTTGCCGGTGGGATTGTTGGGCGAGTTCAGCACGATGGCCTTGGTGCGCGGGGTGAAGGCGCGGCGCAGATCGCCGGGATCGAAGCTCCAATCCGGCTCGCGCAGACGAACGTAGCGCGGCTCTGCGCCGCAGAGTTGTGTATCGGGCCCGTAGTTCTCATAGAAGGGCTCGAAGAGCACGACTTCATCGCCGGGATTGACGACGGCCATGAGCGAGGCAATCATGCCTTCGGTCGCTCCGCAGCAGACGGTGATCTCGCGTTCTGGATCGAACTCCATGGCATAGGTGCGGAGGTACTTGGCGGCGATGGCGTCGCGGAACGGTTTGGCGCCCCAGGTGATGGCGTACTGGTTGATGTCGCCGGCGATGGCCTGGGCGGCGGCCTGCTTGAGCGCGGCGGGCGCGGGGAAATCGGGAAAACCCTGCGCGAGGTTGGTCGCGCCCTGGCGCAGGGCCAGGCGCGTCATTTCACGGATGACCGATTCGCCGAAGCGGGAGATGCGGCGGCTGCGGAAACGTTCACGGATGGCTGTAGCGGAAGACGACACCTTTCGAGAGTATGGGAAAAGCCCAACGCTGTAAAGTGGGTAGCCGGGGCAGGATTTAGGGAGGGCCCGCCGGTGTCGCCTCCAGCGGGCCCTAACTTTAGCAGAAAGGAACCTTGTCAAAAAGTAACATCGCAAGACCGGCGCTACAAGATGCCTTTGGTTAACAGCGGAATGGTATCCTGGGCGCGTAAGGCCACCGGACCATGCTGAAGGTGTTGCGCCGTGCCGAAATTCCTTTGCGAGTGGCGGTCGTTATCGCCCTGGTGTATCTGCTTTACGTTTTTCTGGCGCGGCACAGCGCGGAGAAGCGATTTGCGGCGCGGCCCACGGCGTCCGACGGCGCCACCGCCGCGTTCGACGCCGTGTACGGCGGCAGCGACCTCAAGATCCTCCAGTTTTATGCTCGTGACGGCGTGCTCTACGAAGGCAAGAGCACGGTGATTTGTTATGGAGTGGTGAATGCCAAGTCGGTGACCATCGATCCGCCGACCGAGGGCGTCTCCGTGTCTCTGAACCGCTGCGTGGAGGCCGCGCCCAAGCGCGACACCACCTACGTGCTGACCGCCGAAGGCGAAAATGGGAAGACGGCTTCGGCCTCCTTCACCATCCGGGTGCAGGCCGACCCCGATTCCCTGCCCCGCATCACCTCATTTGCCGTCGCGAAGCACGTAGTGGAAAAGGGCCGCCACATATACACGCTGGCGTTTGCATTTCAGAATGGGAAAGACGTGAGCATCGATCCACCGGTTTTTTCACCTATCGAGGATTCGGCTCCGTTCGGCCAGTTTTTCGTGGCGCCGGACAAGACGACGACCTACACGCTGACGGTGACCGGCGCGTTTGGGCACAAGGCGCAGAAGAAACTGACGGTGGAAGTGAAGGACCAGTAGGCGGCTGTTTGACAGACGACACAAACCGATCGTCTGTCCCACTGTCCCACCCGCGGGCTTGCCGGCCGGCGGGGGCGGCGGTAGACTCCGAGTGAGACTATGCGAATCACCTGGCTTGGACACAGCTCATTCCAATTCGAACTCCCCTCGGGCCAAATCATCCTCATGGATCCCTGGATTGAGGGAAACCCTTCCTATCCCAAAGAACACCACATCACGCGGGTCGACACCATCTGCATCACGCACGGCCACTACGACCACATTCACTCCGTTCCGCCGCTGGCCGCGCGCTTTTCGCCCGAGGTGGTCGGCATCTATGAGACCTGCTACTGGCTCGAATCGAAGTGCCTGCAGAAGCTCCGCCCCATGAACAAGGGCGGATCGCAGGTGTGCGGTGACGTCAAGATCACCATGACCCACGCCGTGCACAGCTGCGGCATCATGGACGAGGGCAAGATTATTTACGGCGGGGAAGCTGCCGGTTACGTGCTGCGCTTCCCGGGCGGCCGCGCGTTGTATTTCGCCGGCGATACCAACGTCTTCTCCGACATGCACCTGGTGGAACAGCTCTACCACCCCGATCTGGCCTTTTTGCCCATCGGCGATCTCTACACCATGAGCCCGCGCGAAGCCGCGGTGGCCTGCAAACTGCTCGGTGCGGCAAAAGTGATTCCGATGCACTTCGGAACATTTCCGGCGCTGACGGGGAGGCCGGCGCAGTTAGCCGAGCTAGTGGCCGATCTGCCGACCGAAGTGTGGGCGCTGGAGCCGGGCAAGACGGTGGACTGGTAGGGGAGCGGTTGGCAGGCGAAAGCGCTGCCCCACCTATACTTGGCTGGCCTACTGGTTCACCCACTTGGCCACGTCGTCGATCACGTCCTGCGCCACGTGTTGTCCGGGCTTGCGTTCGTCGGCTTCGGTGCTCGGGCCCTGGCCGGCTACCAGCACGCGATCGAGCGCCGGATAACTCTTCAGCGTGACGTTTTTCTGCCCCGCGAGCGAGCTCTTCCAGACGTCGAAATCTTTCGTGCCCAGCAGGTAATCGCGTTCGCCCTGCAGGATCAGCATCGGAATGCCCAGCAGCTTGGCCAGCCCCGTGGGGCTATAGCCTTGCAGATCGAGCAGGTACGGACCCGACATGCCCAGGAGCGGCGCCGTGTCTTCATCGCCCTGAGTCAGCTTCTTGATTTTGGCAGCCTGCTCGATCAGAAGCTGCATCTGCGGCCCAGTCACTTTGCGGAATTTAGCCTCATCCAGTGTCACGTCTTCCAGGGGCCGCGCGTTGGCGTTTACGATCACCATTCCCGCCAGCTTGCCGTCGGCCTCCGCGATGCGCGGCGCCACGTATCCGCCCAATCCGTAACCCAGCAAAAAGACGCGGCCGGGTTTCACTTCCGGCTGCGCGCGCAGCAGGGCCAGCGCCAGGCCGGCATCCTCCAAAACCTCTTTCTCGACGGTGTAATCCTTCGCCTGCGTGGCTTGCGGATACTGCCTGGTCCGCTTCTCATAGCGCAGCACCACCACACCGCGCGAGGCCAGCCCTTCGGCCAGATCGCGAAAGACTTTCACCGCGCTGATGGATTCATCCCGGTCGCCCGGTCCGCTATCGTGCACCAGCACCACGCCCGGAAACGGTCCCTGCCCCACCGGCACCGCCAGCGTGCCCGGCAGTTTCCATTGGCCTTCGCCCACCGTCACTTCGCGTTCCTTGAAGGAATCGGGCTTGCTGTAGGACGGATGCTGCCAGGGTATCGCGGCGGGTGAATGCAGCATCACCGCGATCGCGCCGTCTTCGGTCACCGAGAACTGGAAGGTGATGGTCTGGGTTGCGAACTTCACCTGGAACGCGACAATGCTGGCCGTCCCAATCTTGCGCACCATGGGCGAGCCGATGCTTTCGACCGGGCCCCACGACTGAATCTCGGCGCCCATCCTGGCCAGGGCCGCGTCGGGGTATGCCGCCTTGGCTTGTGGCGTCAACATGGCCGACAATTCCGAATATTTCTGCGCCAGCAGCCGGTCCAGGGCCGCCCGTGCGATACCGCCGGCATCCGTGGGCGCCACCTGCGCCATCAGCACGCCGGCCGAAAGGAAGCACAGTACGCGTGAGAACATGATGCTTCTATAGTAACGGTTCAACCAGGTCATCAGCGCAAGATGCCGCCAAGCGTCGACACGAGTGTCGACGCGGCACGCACGAGTGCGTGCGCCACTGGCAACGAAATCTTCGCAGCGTGCTACTTACGCCGGGGCGGCGCTCCGCAACAGGTCGAGCACCCGCCGCACGTGGCGCTCTTCGGTGAATTGATTTCCTACCGCCAAGTGCATCGTGAATTTCCCGCTGAGCACGGTGCTCGAGAGAAAGACGTCGCCGGCGGCATTCACCCGGTCCAGAATCCGCCGGTTTCGCTCGTCGCTCCCCTTGTAGCGGAAGTTCACCACCGAAAACCGCGCCGGCGCGGCCAGTTCAAAACGGCCATCGGCCTCCACCTCGCGCGCGAACCACTGCGCCAGCCGCACGTGCTCGCGAAGCACGGCCGCCAGTCCCTCCCGGCCGTACGACCGCAGCACGAACCACAGCTTCAGCGCGCGGAAGCGCCGTCCCAAAGGCACGCCGTAATCCATCATGTTGACCGCGCGCGGGTCGGCTTGGGTTTCGAGATATTCCGGAATCAGCGAGAACGCCCGCCGCAGCACCTCCGGCCGCCGCGTGTAAAAGATGCTGCAATCCATCGGCACCAGCAGCCACTTGTGCGGATTGGTGACGAACGAATCGGCCCGCTCGCAGCCTTCGAATGCCCAGCGGAACTCGGGCAGCAGCGCGGCCGAGCCGGCGTAGGCCGCGTCCACGTGCAGCCAGAGCTTGTGCCTTTGTGCAATCTCCGCGATCTCGGGCACCGGGTCCACGCTGGTGGTCGAGGTGGTCCCGACGGTCGCCGTGACGCAACAGGGCCGCAGGCCCGCCGCCAGGTCCCGCTCGATCAGCTCCGCGAGCGCCTCCGGCCGCATGCGGAACTCCGCGTCCACCGGCACCTTGCGCACGTAGTCCTGTCCGATGCCCACCGCGATCGCGCCTTTCTCGATCGAAGAGTGCGATTGCTCGGACGTGTACACCACCAACCCGCGCGCCGTTCCCTTGGTGCGCGATTCCGGGTCGGCCGCTTCCCGCGCCGCCGCGATGGCGTGCATGCTGGATGTCGAGGCCGTGTCGTAGATCAGCCCGAACCAGTCTTCAGGCAGCCCGCTCCACTGGCGCAGCCAGCGCAGGGTGACCTGTTCCAGCTCCGTTACCGCCGGGGACGTCTTCCAAAGCATCCCGTTGCCGTTCAGCGCCGCCGCATACAGCTCGCCCAGAATGCCTTCGGGCGTGGACGAGTTCGCGAAGTACGCCAGGAAGCCCGGATGGTTCCACTGCGTGGAGGCCGGCACGATCAGCCGCTCGAAATCCGCGACGATGGCTTCCATGGGCTCGCCGCGCTCCGGACCATGCCGCGGCAGCGCGTCCGTCAATTCCCCCGGCTTCACCGGCGGAAGCACGGGGTAGCGCTCCACGTGCTCTAAGAATTCGGCAATCCAATCGATGGCCTGATGGCCATAACGGCGAAATTCTTCAGGTGTCATGTCAGTGAGTAACGATCATGCCGGCGGGGGCATTCTTGCGGCGGCCAAGGCCGTCCACCCCAGCTCTAACGGCCATCTCTCCCGCGAAGCTCGCGTTCCGCGCGCAACCAGTCTTCCCACGCCTCGCCGCCCTGGCGCCCACGCGCTTCCCAATAAGAATACGCCAGCCTGGCGATTTCTTCATGACCCGGCTGGCGCACCTCCTCAGCCGGCGGAACCAGCGGTTGCGTGCGGCTGGCGTGCAATCTTCCCCAAGAATGGCCCATAGGCTTAAGAAGACTCACTATACATCACAGCCGGCTCGATGGGGAGCGCTACCGCCGCGATGACAAGGAAACTCCGACGGGGCAACTCTACCTATTGTCTCCGCCTCCTTTTTCAAGTATCATTGGTAAGTTTTGTTCCCTGGGATGGGGATTCCGGGCCAACATTCTTTTGGAGGGTGACAAATGTCAGATCACGCGGCATTCCGCGCCAGCTTGCGCGGTGAACTGATCGAGCCGGCCGACGCCGGCTACCACGAAGCACGCAAACTCTATAACGCCATGATCGATAAGAAGCCCGCGCTCATCGCGCGCGCCGTCGACGCGGCCGATGTCATCACTTGTGTCAATTACGCCCGCCAGCGCGGCATCCTGCTGGCCATTCGCGGCGGCGGCCACAACGGCCCGGGGCTGGGAAGCTGCAACGACGGCCTGGTGATCGATCTCTCGCGCATGCGCGGCGTCCGCGTCAATCCTTCCGCCCGCACCGCGCAGGTGGCCGGGGGGGCCGTTTGGGGCGAGGTCGATCACGCCACCCATGCCTTCGGCCAGGCCGTGCCCGCCGGTATCATTTCCACTACCGGCGTCGGCGGGCTCACCCTCGGCGGCGGCATCGGGCACCTCTCCCGCAAGTACGGCCTCACCATCGACAACCTGGTGGAAGCCGATGTCGTGCTGGCGGACGGCTCCTTCGTCACAGCCAATGCCGAGCAGCATCCCGATCTTTTCTGGGCCTTGCGCGGCGGAGGCGGCAATTTCGGCGTCGTCACCAACTTCACCTTCCGCACCCAGCCGGCAGGCATGGTCTCGGCCGGCCCCATGTTCTGGGCCATCGAAGACGCCCCCGAAGTCATGAGGCGCTACGAGGAGTTCATCACCAAAGCTCCCGACGACATCAACGGCTTCTTCGCCTTCCTCACCGTCCCGCCCGTCGATCTCTTCCCGGCCGAACTGCACATGCGCATAGTTTGCGGCGTGGTGTGGTGCTCAACCGAAGACATCAACCGCACCAACGAACTCCTGAAGCCGACCGCCAGTTGGCCCAAGCCCCTGCTCAGCGGTGTCGGCCCCATGCCCTTGCCCGTCCTGCAGAGCCTCTTCGATGGCCTCTACCCGCCCGGACTGCAATGGTATTGGAAGGCCGATTTCGTGGACCACCTGAGCGACGAAGCCGTCGCACGCCACGTCAAGTTCGGCGCCAAGCTGCCCTCCATGTTCTGCACCATGCACCTCTACCCCATCAACGGCGCGGTGCACCGGGTGGCCTCAAGCGCGACCGCTTTCAGCTATCGAAGCGCCAAATGGGCGGAAGTGATCGTGGGCGTCGACCCCGATCCCGCCAATAAAGACAAGATCTCCGATTGGGCCCGCTCCTACTGGGATGCGGTTCACCCTTACTCGGCCCCCGGTGCTTACGTCAATTTCATGATGGAAGAAGGCTCTGCCCGCGTGGAAGCCACTTATGGCGCGAACTTCCGCCGTCTCCAGCAGGTAAAAGCCAAATACGATCCGGCGAATCTCTTCCGCGTGAACCAGAACATTCCGCCGGCGGCTTGAAGTCGCACTGGGGGGCGCCGTTACCCACTTCCGAGGGTACGCTGACGATCCCCGCATAGTTTTCGTTGAGAAATTCCGCAAATTGGCTTACTTTAATTTCGGGATGAATCGCAAGACTGTCTGTCTCACTTGCAAGAACAAAGTCTGCGTGGCCCGTTGCCGGTTCCAGCGGCCCGACCCGGCAAAGGTCCAACTCTCCAGCATCAAAGAGGTAACCAAATGATCAAGCTGTATCGCAGCGCCATGCATCCGAAGCAGTGGATTGCGTACGTCGAGGGTTCCGGCTGGGTGATCTTTCCGGCTGGGGAGAACGGCTGGGAGTCGCGCCAGGCGGCCAGGGGCCTCGATCCCATGTACCTCCGCCAAGTCCCGGTGAGCCTGGCCGAATCCGCCGGCCTGCCCGAAGCGGAGTTCTGCGACGTGGCGTAACCTGTCCGGCTGAGCTGGCTGAATCCGCCGGCGTTTCCCGCGATTTCGAATTCCCGCCAAGCTGCATTTCTCACGCAAATCTGCCAAACTAGCCAGTGATGAAAGTGAATCAGCGGTGGTACGCCCGACTCGCAGCCTTGGCCGTGGTGGTCGGCGGGGGCTGTGCGGTCATGCTCTGGCAGCCCCGCGTAATCACGGTTCGCGTCTACAGCGATTACGCCTTCCGGCTGCAACATTCCAATTGGCCCGATCTGCTCGAATCCCGCTTCCGCGATGCCAACCTCATCTTTCAACAGAGTGGCACCGGCGTCAAGTGGAAGGTTCTCGACTCGAACTCGACCGACCCCACCACCGACATTGCGACCCTCGACGGCCGCCGCACCGTTCTGCCCCAGCAGGGCGACAGCAAGGCTACGGTCCTGGTCTCATTCACCGGCCTCCACGAAGGCGACCGCATCGGCAGCATCAACCCCTTCTCCCGGGCTGTCATGGTAGTCGATTTCCCGGAGCGCTCGGAATCGGCCAACACCGTCATCCTGGCCGGGATCCTGGCCCAAATGTTCGGCGCCCGCGTCGACCCGGCGTGGGTGCGATCGGCCGCCGCCGCCGCTCCGCAAGGCGTGCGCTTCCCGCCCAGCGTCGCCACCTTGATTCACGAGTTGCGCCGCTACAATTTCGCTGCCGGCGTGGACGGCTTGCTCCAGGGCTCGTGGGCCCAGCGCGCCGTCAACGCCATCGCGCAGTCCGATACCGCGTCCGACTTGAACCACACCGCGCGCGCCGAGCAGTTGGTCGGTATCGCCCTGCTCAACGACCGCCGGCGCGATGCCGCCGTGGCGCACTTGCGCGAGGCCGCGCGCCTCGATCCGAAAAACGTCGCGCTGCATGTCGAAACCGCCCTAGGCCTCACACGCAACGGGCAGGATGCCGACGCCGTGGGCGAACTGGCGGAAGCCATTCGCCTGGATCCTAATAACGCCATCCTGCATCAGTCGCTGGCTTCGCTGCTGATCAGGATGCGCCGACCCGAAGAGGCCACTGAAGAGATCACCATGGCCGCCCGCCTCGATCCGAAAAGCGCCACGACGCAGATCGTGCTGGCAACCGCTCTCTCCCAGCAGATGGGGCGCATGGACGCAACCGCCGCCGCTCTGCATGAAGCCCTCCGCCTGGACCCTACGTCTGTCCCCGCCGCTCACGACCTGGAGCAGCTCGCGCGCAATAAACAGGCGATTGAGGACGAAATCGCCAGGCAGCGCGCGCGCGCCCAGCAGGCGCCAAACGACTCCGACGCGCATTACCGGCTAGGGCTGGCCATCGCCCGCTCCGGCGATTATCAGGCCGGCCTGCGCGAACTCCAGAAGTCCAGCGAGCTGCGCCCCAGTGACGGCCCTTGCCACGCCGAGTCAGCCGCCATCTATTACCAGCTCGGCGATTACGCCGCCGCCTGGCGTGAAGTGAAACAATCCCGCGCCCTCGGCACCGAACCGCCGACCGGCCTGGTGGCCGGCCTTACGCATAAAATGGCCCAGCCGTAGGCAATTGACGTGGCGCGGCGAAGCCGCAACCATACGACCGAAGGGAAGAATTCACCGCTGAGGCGCGGAGGCGTTTTGGGGCGCAGCCGAGGCCCCCTGACAAGAGATACTCCGATGTTCGTCCGGCCGTCTTACTGCGCGGCGCCGGCCAGCAGCCCTTTCACTTCCGCCGGCGCGGGCGCGCGGTGCCCGTTGCCGCCATTGGCCACGGGCGCCTCGGCCGCCTGGATCACGCGCGAGAGATTTTGCTGCGCCATTACCAGCAGTTCCATTCCCCTGGCCGCGCTCTCCCGCTCTTCCTGCATGCGGACATCCTGGGCCGACAGTTCGCTGCGCATCTCGGAGACCTGCTCGGTGAGCGAGCGCAACCGCTCCCGCTCGCTCGCCAGGTCCGCTTCGAGCGCGGACCGGGCCTTGTCGGCTTCCTCGGAGCGCTGCCGGGATTCCGCTTCGATCGCCGTCCGCGCCTTGTCGGCTTCCTCCGAGCGCTTCCGGAAATCCACTTCGAGCTCCGCCCGCGCCTTCTCGGCTTCCTCCGAGCGCTTCCGGATATCCACTTCGAGCGCCGCCCGCGCCTTCTCGGCTTCCTCCGAGCGCTGCTTCAGCTCAGCCGCTTCCGCCGCGAGGCTCGCCAACTGTTCCGTCAATTCCCGAATCTGCCGCCCGCCGGTTTCCACTTGCGCCTGGAAGGCGGCCACCTGGCGCTGCTGTTCCTCGGCGGCCGGACCCGGGTCTTGGGCGCCCCTGGCTTCCAGCTCCGCGGCCTTCGCCTGCAGCTCCTTGACCTTGGCTTCGACTTCCGCGTCGCGCGCCTGGCGCGCATCCGCTTCGGCGATCAATTCGGCGATTCTCTGCTCCGCCGCGTTGCGATGCGCGGATTCCAGGTTCTTGGCAGCCAGCACCGCGTCCAGTTGGCGCTGCTTTTCCAGCACATCTTGGTTGGCCTTCGAAGCATGTTCGGCGACTTCCTTCTTCAACTTCACGCCGTTGGCGATGGCCGCGTTCAGATCGAACTCGGTGGTGCGCACTTTGCTCCGCAAAGCATCAAGGTCCGCGGCGTTGATTGGCCGCAGTTTGCGGTACATCAGAAAAATCCCAGTGGAAGAACCGATCAGTGCTCCACTCATTGCGGCAAGAACTATGACAACCAGATCCATGGAATCCTCATTTCTTCGAGAGATAGGCAATCCATTACTCATACATCGTAGGAACATCCGCGCGCGAAATGAAATTCGCTAAAGGTTAACCTCTAACGCGATAACCCTCGATAGCATTGGCCACTGTACTGCTTCGCACCGGGAGCCGATGTTATCCTGAACGTGAGCCGCTGTGCTTCCGCCTTTCCACCTCCGCCGGGCCGGAACCCGAGCGCTTGCCGCTTCGGCGCTGGTTATCACCCTCTGCGCCACGGCCCTCTGCGCCACTGCCCTCTACATCTGGCCGAAGCCCTTCCGCGAATATCCCGGCCTGGAATACAGCCACTACCCTGTTCCGCCCGATCCGAATGAGCTGACCGAGTGGGTCTTCGCCCGCCTGATGTATCCGCCGGTCGCGCCGCGCAACGGCGGCGTGGAGTTCTTCGCAAGCTGGAAAGAAGGCGGCACCAACTGGACCATGGACTATCCGCGCTCCGACCGCCATCTTTCGGCCGCCATCCGCCGCCTGACCCGCATCCACGCGCGGGCCGCCGAAGAGCCCACCGATCTCGACGATGGCGACGTCTTCAACCGCCCCTGGCTCTATGGCGTCGAAGTCGGCCACTGGTCGCTCACCGATTCCCAGGCCGCCACCATGCGCGAGTTCCTGCTGCGCGGCGGCTTCTTCATGTGCGACGATTTCCACGGCACCGTCGAGTGGTCCTTCTTCGAAGCCAGCATGCGCAAAGTTTTTCCCGACCGTCCGATCGTCGAGATCGAATCGAGCAACCCTATCTTCCACACGCTGTATGATCTGCAAGAGCGCTACCAGGTTCCCGGCGAGCAGTACGTCGAGACCGGCCAGGTCTGGGAGAAGGACGGCACGGTGCCCCACTGGCGCGCGATCTACGACGACCGCGGCCGCATCATGGTGGCGATGTGCTTCAACATGGACCTGGGCGATTCCTGGGAGCACGCCGATAACCCCGCGTATCCGGTCCACTTCTCCGACCTGGGAATTCGCCTCGGCGTGAACTACATTCTCTATTCGATGACGCACTGACGGAAGGAAGCGAGGACCCAATGAACTGGAGCGCAATCGCCGCCATCTTGCTGGCCCTGGCCGTGGGCCTGGGCGCATTCGGCGCCCACGGCTTGAGAAGCCGCCTGGACCCGGAGATGGTGGACATTTACAAGACCGCCGTGCTGTACCACTTCCTGCACGCGCTGGGCATGCTGACGGTCTCCGTGCTTCCCAAGACCGGCGCTGTTTCCGAATCGGGCGCCGGCGCGGTCTGCTGGCTGCTGCTGGCCGGCATCCTGATTTTCTCCGGCAGCCTGTACCTGCTGGCCGTCACCGGCACGCGCGTGCTAGGCGCCATCACGCCGATCGGCGGCGTGGCTTTCATGGCCGCCTGGGCGATGCTGGCTTGGAAGTTGATGCGGCGGTGAGCAAGGGCTTCGCCGTTGAAATCCCCGCGGGATTTGGAAGCCAGGAGTCAGAAGTCAGAATGGCCGGCAGTGAATCCAACTGGTCCTCGGACTGGCAGGCTCTCAACCTCTCCGCTGGTAGAAGACTGCGCGCAAGTATCTTTTCGACATGAACTGCGGGCAGATGCCGCTCAGCGATTCCGTGGCGCCGACGATGAGATAACCATCTGGAGCGAGTGACTTCTCCATGCGCCCAAACAGCGAGATCTATCCCGTTCCGAGAAATAGATAGCGACGTTGCGGCAGAAAATAATGTCCCACTGGCCCAGCGACGCGAACTCACCCATGAGGTTGACGGTGCGGAAAGAAACCGCGGCCCGGATTTCATCGCGCACCCTCCATTTGCCATCCTGCTGCGCGAAATAGCGGGAAAGCCTGCCGGCGTCGATGCCGCGGCCGGCTTCCACGCTGTTGTATACGCCCAGACTGGCGCGCCGCACAGCTTCCGGAGAAATGTCCGTTCCAACCAGACGAACATCATACTTTTCAGCCCCGCCGAGCACTTCCCGCAAGACGATCGCAATGCTGTACAACTCTTGCCCCGAGGAACACGCCGCGCTCCAGATGCGAATGGGGATCTTCCCCGTGGCCGCGCGGCTGCGACGGTCGATCAGGTCCGGAAGGATCTTGTGGCGCAGCAGTTGGTAGGGAGCGTCATCACGAAAGAACGAAGTCTCCCCGGTGGTGATGGCATCGATGATGGAACGCCCGATGCGACCCGTCGCATCCGTTCGCGCTTTCTGGTAGAGACCGGTGTAAGATAGCGAGGCAGTCTGTTCGAGCAGGCCGCTGAGGCGGCTTTCGATCAGATACCGCTTGCTTTCATCCAGTTGAATGCCGCAGATGGAGTGTATGTAATCCGCCAGCAGCTTCCATTCGTCGCCGCACAATGCCGCCACGCCGCATGTTCTCCTAGCGAACCGCTTTCATGATCTCGGCGGCAATCGAATCGAGCGGCGCCACAACGTCCACAACGCCCGCCTGAATCGCCTCCTTGGGCATGCCGAACACAGCGCAGGTGGCCTCGTTCTGCGCAATAGACAGACAGCCGCCCGCCTTGAGCAGCCCGAGTCCCAGCGTGCCATCGCGGCCCATTCCGGTCAGGATCGCGGCTACCGCGCGGCCCGGAAACGCGGCGGCAGCCGAACGGAACAGGTAGTCCACGGCAGGCCGGCAGTTGTTCTCGGGGGGATCGGTGGTGATACGCATCAGGATCTCCTTGGCAGGCCCAGCGGCGACTTTCAGATGGCTCCCGCCCGGAGCGATGTAAACGCGGCCGGCCGTGGCGGTTTCGCCGTCTTGGGCCTCGCGCACCTCGAGCGAGGACCGCGCATTCAGGCTGCTGGCCAGGTTTTGCGTGAACAGAGGCGGCATGTGCAGGACGATCAGCACCGGCAGATTGAATTCGGCCGGCAGCCGCGGGATGACGCGCACCAAAGCCTCGGTTCCGCCGGTAGACGCGCCGATCAACACCATGGCGGGCCTGGCCCGGCCGGCCAACCGGTTGAGGCGCAGGACCATGTCGTCGCCAGCGTCCGGAGCGGGCGCCGGAAACGCAGCGGGCGCCGGCTTGTCCGCGGCCTGCGTTCGGTGGGACGATGCCTCGCGCAGAAGAGTCTGCACCTCCTTGCGGTAGCCGGCCGCTGCCGCCAAGGGAGCCAACCGGGTGCGCAGGGCCGCCAGATTCTCCGCGGCGCCATTCCCCTCAGGCTTGGCGACAAAATCCAACGCGCCCAATTCCAGCGCCTGAATGGTCAGCTCGCGGGCCCGCGCTCCCGCCGCGCTGATCACGATCACGGTGGTCTTGAGGTTCTGCCGCCGGATGGCCCGCAGCACGTCCAGGCCGTTCATCCCGGGCATTTCGATATCCAGCGTGACCAGATCGGGGGCTTCCGCCTGAATCCTCTGGAGAGCCTCCCGGCCATTGGCGCAGCGCCCAATCACCTCGACGCCCGCGATGCCCTCGAGCGCGCGCCGGATGACACTGCCGTAACTCGCCGAATCGTCCACCACCAGAGTGCGTGCGCTCACCGCGTTCCTAGGCCTCGACCGAGAACACGGCGGCGGGATCCAGCACGGCCGCCAGGCGTCCGCCGGCGCGTCCGGTGCCACGCAAAAACCTAGCTTCGACACCCGGCACATTGGCCGGGGGCGGCTCCAGGCCGGCGACGTCGAGCTCGATCACGTCGGCGGCACGATCCACCAGCAGCCCGACCAGCTCGGAGCGGTCCCGCACAATGTACACGCGGCTCTCCTCGGACTGGTCGGCCGCTCCCAGTTGCAGTTTGCGCCCCAGGTCGATGACGCTGACGATTTTGCCCCGCAAGTTCATCACGCCCAGCAGGTACCGCGGCGCGTGCGGAACCGGCGTGGTATGGCGCAGGCGCACCACCTCTTCCACCAGGGAAGCGTCCAGCGCGCACAGTGCGCCGCGCAGGTAGAACGCCGTCGCCAGGAGTCCGCCGGCTTCATGCGGGTTCATAGCGTGAACTGCTCCACGCTGTGGCGCAATTGCTCGGCCAGCCGGGACAGCTCCTCGGCGCCGCTTTGCACCTGAGCGCTGCCGCTGGCCGCCTCGCCAGCCGCGCGATTCACCGTCTCGATGTCGCCGGCGATTTGCGTGCTCACGTGGGAGCTTCGTTCCACCTGGCTGGTCGAGTTCTTGACGCCCATGGAGGCCTGCGCGATGTTGCCGGCAATATCCTTGGTCACCGCGGCTTGCTCTTCGATGGCGGTGGCGATCGACGAGACGATCTCGCTCACCTCCCGGACGGTCTTCGAGATCGCGGCGATGTCGGCGATGGTGGCCGAAGTCGAGGACTGGATGCCGCCCACCTTCGCCTTGATATCCTCGGTGGCCGCCGCGGTCTGCGACGCGAGGTCTTTGATCTCGTTGGCGACTACGGCAAAGCCCTTGCCCGCCGAGCCCGCGCGCGCCGCCTCGATAGTGGCGTTGAGGGCCAGCAGGTTGGTCTGCGCCGAGATGTTGCTGATGGTCTCGGTAACTTCGCCGATGCGCTGTGCCGCCTTTCCCAACTCATTCATCAGATCCGACACCTGGCCCGCCTGACGGGTGGCATCGTCGGTGATGTGGCGCGCCCTTTCCGAGTTGGCAGCGATTTCGCCGATGGTGGCTGTCATCTGTTCGGTGGCCGCCGCCACGGCCGTCAGGCTGGAGGATGCCTGCTCCATACCGCCGGCCAGCGTCACCATGGTCGAGCTCATCTCCGCGGCCGCCTTGGTTACCGCGTCGGCGCGTTCGGAAGTCTTCCGGCTCCCCGCCGTCATATCCCCGGAAACCGCCGACAGCTCGGTGGAGGATGACGAGAGCGTCTGCACGCCATCCGAGACCCGCTGGATAATCGGGCGCAGGTTCGCGATCAATTTCTGCGTGGCCGAGGCCAGGTCCCCCGCCTCGTCGCGCCGTTCCACCAGATCGCCCGTCACGTCCCCAGACACATCTCCGCGCGCGACCTTGCCCAGATGTTCGATGACCGCGGCCACCGGACGCGTCACGTCGCGCGCCAGATAGGCCGAAGCCGGAATGGAGATCAGCGCCATGATCACTCCCAGGGCAATCAGCACCACCTGAACCCATGTCATGGTGCGGGAACTGGACTGCACCAGCAAGTCCCCCTGCGCCCGGCGGTACTCCACCAGTTTTTCGATGGCGGAATCCAGGGTGGCTACCGCGGGCCTGGTCTCGAAACAGTACTGCGACCAGGCTTCCTGCATCTTGCCTTGCTTCCACAAGCCGATCACCTGGGTGTTGGCGGTGCGCACCGCCGCGCTGGTCTGCTCGACCGCAGCCAGCAGGCGCTTGTCCTGCTCGCTCGACGCCGCTTCCACCAGCTCCCGCAGTTTCGCCGTATACTCTTCCGTCTCGCGTTCGGTGGGCTCCGTCAACTGGCTGGGCTGCCGCGACTCATGACAGGCCTGGCAGCTTCCGGTCTTGCGGCCGCCGTTGGTGGCGAACCCCTGCTCGTGCACCAGCAGGCTTCCCACGTGCATCACCGACCGCACCACGCGGGTATGGACGTCTTGCGCGAGCGAGGTTCGCAAGGCCTGCACCTCGGCCGATTCGTCGGCGGACTTGATCCGACCCATGGTGCACAGCGACACCACCACCACGGTGGACAACAGCCCCACCATGCAGCATGTGGCCGTTCCCAACTTCCTTCCCAATCTCATGTTCGACAGTAAGCTCATTTGGTTTCTCCTGTGATGGCGAGGCCCGTTCCAGCGGGCTCCGCTTCCGCGCGCAAGCGCCGCGAGAGTTCATTCAACCCCGACCCGGCCCCGGCGGGCGGTTCAGCCGGCTGGCCGCGCCCCAGCAACTCCCCGACCGCCGCCAGCAGTTGGTCGCGGTCGAGCTTGACGCAGTAGGCCGTGGCGCCCGCGGCGCGTCCGCGCTCCATGTCGTCTTCGCCGGCGAGCGCAGTCAGCATGACCACCGGCAGAGCGGCGGTGCGCTGACCGGCCCTTATTTTGCGCGTCAACTGCAGGCCGTCGAGGCGCGGCATCTCGATATCGGTCACCACCAGCGCCACTTCAGCCGCCCGCTGCTCGATGATTTCCCAGGCCGCCTGTCCGTCCGGCGCGGCCAGAGTCCGGTAGCCCTGGCTCCGCATGATTTTCACCACCTGCTCGCGAAAGAACGCCGAATCCTCCGCCACCAGCACAGCCGCGCCGGCCGGCGGCGCGTGCCGCTCCGGCCGTTCGCGGTTCCATTCAGGCCAGGCAGCGCCGGCCAGCTCGGCAGCGTCCAGCACCAAAGTGGTGCAGCCGCGGAGTATGGCCGAACCCGCCACGCCGGGCTGCCTGAGCGTATATGGGTCGATTTCCAGGGCGGCTTCGATCACGTCCACCGGCCGCGAGGCCAGCAGGCCGAATTCGCGCCCTTCGGCCTCGATCACCACCACGATGGAGTTATGGTCCAGTTGAGCCTCTTTCACTTTGGCGGCATCGGCCAGCATCACCAGCGGCAGGTTGCGCTCGAGATGCTGCATGGTGCGCCGCCCGCCCACCTGTTCGACTGCTTCGGGCTGGATCTTGACCACGCGAGCCACCGCGTCGAGCGGCACCGCACAGGCTTCTTCGGGCGAATTCCGAAATAGCAGCAGATGGTGCGTCTCTTGGGGCGGAATGGCGTCCTGGGCCGCCGGCGCGCGCCCCTCCTGCGGCGTCAGGCCGGCCACCGCCGCCAAACCCGCCACATCGAGGATCAGCGCCACGCAGCCGTCGCCCAGAATGGTGGCGCCGGCATACTCGCGCAGATGTTTCAAGTGGCGGCCGACCGGCTTGACCACGATTTCCACGGTGCCGTGCAGCCGTTCCACCACCAGCCCGTAGCGAAACGAGCCGCCGCTCAGCACTACGGCGTTGATAGCCCCCGCCGGGCCGGCATGACTCTCCGGCAGGTCCAGGACGCGGTCCAGACGCACCAGGGGAACCACCCCGTCGCGCAGCATCAACACGCTGGCGCTGCCCACGCGGTCGATTCGTTGGGCCACCTCGGAGGCGGGAATCCGCGCCAGTTCCTGAACGTTCACCAGCGGAATCGCCAGGCGGTCGGCTCCCGACGACACCAGCAGTGAGGGAATGATGGCCAGCGTGAGCGGCAGCTTGATCCGAAAAGCGGCGCCCTTGCCGGCTTGCGACTGGATCTCGACCTTCCCGCCCAGGCGGTCCAGATTGGTCTTGACCACGTCCAGGCCCACGCCGCGCCCGGAGACATCGCTGACCTGCTCGGCGGTGGAGAGGCCGGGCAGGAAAACCAGCGCCAGCTTTTCCTCTTCCGGCATGGCTGCGACTGCCTGGGCCGCAACCAGCCCTTTGGCCACGGCCGCAGCAGCGATCTTTTCCGGGTCCAATCCGCGCCCGTCGTCGGACACCTCCACCACCACCAGCCCGGCTTCGTGCCAGGCCCTGAGAAACAACGTTCCGGCGGACGGTTTGCCTTGCGCGGCGCGCACGGCGGGGGCTTCGATGCCGTGATCGATGGCATTGCGCACCATGTGGGTGAGCGGGTCGCTCAAGCCCTCGATGATGGTCTTGTCGAGCTCCACCTCGGCACCTTCCTCGACCAGGCGCACTTCCTTGCCCAGTTTGCGCGCCGTGTCCCGCACCAGGCGCGGAAACTTCTGGAACAGGTTGCCCACCGGCTGCATGCGCGTGCGCATCACCGCATCCTGCACATCGGAAGTGACCACGCTGATCCGCTGGCTGGCCGCCTGGACCATGGCCGGGTCGCGCCGCCCGATGGCATCGTTCAGTTGGTTCCGCCCCAGCACCAGTTCCCCGGCCAGGGTCATCAGCGCATCGAGCAAGGCCACATTGAGCCGCACGGTGGCATCGGCCGGCAGTGCGTCGGCGGGCGTCGCCTCGGGTATATGCCGATCGACCGGCGGGGGCGCGGCCGGGGCAGGCGCCTGGCCGCCGCCGCCCTCGGCCGGCGCCGGGCTGGGTGTTTCCTGGGCGAAGCATTTGGCCTCGCCCGCGCCATCGGGAGGGGTGGGCCAGGGAGCGGTCGAGGGCAACGGCTGGCACGAGCCGTTCCGCGCGGTCGTCCAGATGCGCTCCGCCGGTATCTCCACAATGCTGCCGATGAGTTCCGGGCCGAGCGCGGTGGCGTAAAGCACGTCCAGCAGCAAGCGGTTTGAGGGGCTCTCCTCCAGCGTGCCGACCGATTCCAGATCGAAGGCGGTGTCCAGAATCGCGCCATAGCCCATCAGCTCCTTCACCACCTCCATGGGCTTCTTGTTCTTGCGCTGGATGTCGTGGAGCAGATCGTATTCCAGCAGGTACACCATCTTGCCGCTCTTGCGCGCCGAATCGAAATCGAAGCCGGTCATCGACAGGTGGGTCTGCCGGGAAGCCGTGCAGACAGCGGCCTTGCGGCGCAGGCTGCTCTTGCGGCGCTGCGGCAGGCGCGACGCCGCCAGATCTTCGAGCATGGCGACGAACTCGGAGATATCGGCCTGCTGGCTCTCGGCGGCATTGTCGACCAGGCTGCGCAGCTTGTCGAACGCCTGCAGCAGGATGTTGACGACCTCCGGTGTCGGCTCCGCCTGCCGCGACCGGATGAGATCCAGCACGTTCTCGGTCTTGTGGGCCAGTTCGCGGATCTGGTTGAGATCGAAGAAGCCGGCTCCGCCCTTGATGGAGTGCGCCGCGCGGAAGACCTTATTCACGAGCTCTTCATCGATGTCGGCGCCGCGCCGCTCGATGGCCAGCAGGTCGTTTTCAATGCCGGCCAGATGCTCGCGGCTTTCCGCCAGGTACTCCTGCACCAACTCGTCGTCGAAGCCGCTCATGGTGAGTCCCTTCCGGCAATCGGAAAATGCTGGTGGATGCGCAGGGTGCGGAGCAAATCCAGGATTTCATCCGACGCGTTCACCACGGCAAACTTGCCTTGCACTTTGCTGAGCGAGTTGTAAGCCGCCAGCAGCAGCCCCAAACCCGCAGAGTCGATCATGGTGGTGTCCGTCAGATCGACCACCATGTCGCGCAGGCCCGACCGCACCAGGTCGCGCAGGGCGGGCCGCAGCTCAGGCACCGAAGAAGCCACCACGTCGCCGTGCGTCGCAACCACCGCGGCGTCTCCCTCGCGCCGGATCTCAAAGTTCACGATGCTTCTCCTTGGCAGAACATCCTGGTCAGTTCCACCTGGCTGCCATTTCCCGAGAACCGCACCCGGCTGGCATAGCGATGCAGGATGGGCAGACCGCGGCCGCCATCGCCGAGCGGGCTGGGGGCGGCGCTTCGGCAGTTGCGCCAGTCGAACCCGCGGCCCCCGTCGGCGATTCGGATCTTCATTCCCCCCGCCACGGGCCGGACCTCGCAGTCGATTTCCGCGCTCCGTTTGTCCCGTGCGCCGTGCGCCACCGCGTTCATGAGCGCCTCGCGCAGCAACAGCTCGACGGCAAAACGCTCGCTGCGCGGGAGCTTCGCCAAAAGGCCGGCCCGCAACTCGCCGCAGAGCCGGTCCACTTCTTCGCGCCTGGCCGGCAGCTTGCGCCGCACGCCTGGCTGGACACCGGTCATTTCCTCGCCTCCACGGCCAGGAGCAACAGATCGTCATCGGCGGGCTTTTCCGCCGGCCGCACATCCGCGGTAATGGCGTCCACGGCCTCCGGCAGAGGCAGACGATGGCGCCGCTCGCAGGCCCGGCGCAGACTTTCCAACCCCCGGCCGCGTCCGCCGCCCGGCAACCGATGATCCTCGATCAGCCCGTCGGTATAAAGATAGAAACGATCGCCCGGCTGCAAAGAGATCTCGCGTTTCTCGAGGATCACCGATTCGAAGACTCCCAGCGGGTCGCTTTCCCCGGCAAATGTCGTGGACTTGCCGTCGGCCGCGACATGAATCGGCGCCGGATGCCCGGCGCCGACGATCGACAACAACTTCTTGCGCTGGTAGTAGCGCACGTAGCAGGCTGTCAGATATTGGTCTTCCTGGATGGTCGATCGCATGACCGAGTTGATGCCCCGCATGGTCTCTTCGGGCGAATAGAGCGGGCCGGAATATTGCCTGAGCAAGGCCTTTACCGCCGAGGTCAAAAAGGAGGCTCCCACACCATGACCGCTGATGTCGGCCACAAAGTAAGCAAACAGCCGATCGCCGAGCTGCAGGACGTCGTAAATGTCGCCGCCTGCCGCTCCCAGTGGCCGGTAACTTACGGCGAAGGACGCCTCCGGGAGATCCTCCGGGAGCACCAGAATGGAGCGTTGCGCCTCGCGCAGCTCCGCCAGCCGCGCCTCCTCGCGGAGGGCAACTACGCGCACCGCCTGGCGGATGCGAAGATGCACCCGCACCCGCGCCAGCACCTCCTCGGCATAGAACGGCTTCGAGATGTAATCCACGCCACCCGCGTGCAAACCCTGCAACCGGCAGCGCGGGTCGTCGAGAGAGGAGAGGAAGATCACCGGAATGTCGCGCAGGGTGCGGTCCCTCTTGAAATCGGCGCAAAGCTCGAATCCCGTGCGGCCCGGCAGAAGGACGTCCAGCAGGATCAGGTCCACCGGCGTTGAACCGAGAACGGAAAATGCTTCCTCGCCATCCCCGGCCGCCACCGTCTGGAATCCCTCGGCCCGCAGGATCCGTTCCACCAGGTCCCGGTTGAGCGGATTGTCGTCCACGATCAGAATTCCAGGCGCCGCTTCCGTGCCGGTTTTTGCACCGTGCAGGGCGGGCCGCTGCGCGCTGGTATTCGCTATGGTTGCAATCATCCTGTAATCTTCAGCGCTCGCCGATCGCGACACGACGGCACGCCCCTCCCAGACACTTACATCGGCAATGCTTCTTCATCTCTTTAGTCGGCATCCGGCAGAAGCGTGACGTTTTGGAAGTCGATTGCAACCAGGGAGTTCTCTACCCGCACAATTCGCCCTGTGCCCCAGGATTGCGGAGGCCTCCGTTGGTAGAGGCTGACCCCGCAAGTTACCGTCTCACCAACCTGAAGTTCCGACTTTTGCTCGAGTTGCAACAAGACTCCGCCGCCGCACACATTCACAGTAAACGCGCGCACCTTCTCACCAGTGGCGCGCTCGACGATCGCCTCGGTCCGCAGCGGGTAGCGCGTTTGCTTCCGGTTCTCTCGCCCCGCGTACTTCATGGCAGTGACTCCAATCCAACATCACGGGTTGGGCGAACCCATCGGCGCCCCTAAACAGCCATTTCGGCCAGGAGCGAGAAAGTATGAGCCTAGACGGCTTGCCGGGCTAGACCGCCAGCTTCCCCGGTTCCGCCAATTCCGATTTAAGATGCGCTGCCATCGAGCGGTCGGCGTTGCCGATATGCACAGTCAGCCACTCCTTCAGAAACCTAAACATCTGGGCGTTCCGGGCCATTCGTTCCGGCCGGAAATCGCGCTGAAACTGCAGGGCCTTTTCGGTCAGTCGATCATGTTCCGCCTTATGCTGGCGGAAGAACGGATAGTGGCAGCGCATCATCAAGTCCTCTTCGTGGGCAAAATGCGCGCGCGTATAGTCGATGAGTGAAGCCAGACCGGCCCGCACGGACTCCTTGGATGCGCCCTGCGCCACGCTCGCGTGCAACCCATCGGCAAGAGCAAACAGATGACTATGTTCGTCGTCGATGTGAGGAATGCCGACGGTATAGTGTGGATGCCAGGTGAACAGAGCCATAACAGACATATCGGCTGGCGAGAGCCGCTTCGTGAGCAGCGCTTTCCCCGAATCGGCGCCGATATCATCTGCCGGCTGTTGACTGGACGGCGCCCCAATTTTCCTCCGGCATTCATGGCCGCCTGGGCGATGCCGGCTTGGAAATTGATGCGCCGCTGAGGTACGGTAGTGTTCTATGCCTCAAGCTTCCCCTCCGCCCGCCCAGTTCGACCTTCGATGAGAATATGCTCCCGTCGCAGCAGCACCGAAAGTGAGTCTCCCCGCTCGGGCAGCGCTATTAAATGGATATGGTTGGTCATCAAACACCAGCCGAGCAGGCCGACTCCCGCGTCTTCCAGGTTTTGGCGCATT
>Ga0209039_10000365_pt1 | contig 44223 bp, 39 predicted proteins | sample BogFormECP12_OM1_FD_188238 | JGI IMG/M metagenome (GOLD analysis project Ga0209039, IMG submission 188238) | Bog forest soil microbial communities from Calvert Island, British Columbia, Canada - ECP12_OM1 (SPAdes) (version 2) | ecosystem: Environmental > Aquatic > Freshwater > Wetlands > Bog ...
ATAGGGCAGGCCGTTGTCAGGGCCAAGACGGCTACGACTGATCCGGATGTGAGGAAGACGTGGAACCTGATCGGGGACCCGGCGATGCGGGTGAAGTGAAAGGCTCGGGAGCAGGGAAGCGCTCTCTCTTTCAGTTGGGAATGTTCAATCCTCTTGGTTGGTCCTGAATACCATAGTTGTACGTGGAGTCAATGCCCGACAACTTGTCTTGACATACCCGACAACTTGTCTGCTTCTTCCTAAACTCGTTAACATTCGATTTTCTGAACCAGTAGGAGATTTCAGTTAGCATAGACCTAGCGAAGCGGTCTGCTTCATTCCTCCAGGGTCGCAAGCTTCTTTCGCTGCGTGATGATGGGGAGAATGATCAACAGAGCCGCAATGATCAGGAAAGCAAGTGATAAGGGCCTCGAAATGAAAATAGAGAAATCTCCTTTGGAGAGCATCAGGGACTGGCGGAAGGCCTCTTCCAGCATTGGCCCCAGGACCAGGGCAAGGACCAGCGGGGCGCCGTCGTAGCGGAACTTTCTCATCAGATAGCCAACAATGCCGAAAATGAGCATCACCAGGACGTCACCGGCACTGTTGTTGAGGCTGTAGGCTCCGATGAGACAAAAGAGCAGGATCAAAGGATAGAGAAGATAGTAAGGTACCTTCAAGACCTTCACCCAGAGCCCGATCAGCGGGAGATTGAGGACCAGAAGCATCACATTCCCGATGTACATGCTCACAATAGTCCCCCAGAAAAGATCAGGAGCCTTGGTCATCAGGAGCGGCCCGGGCTGCAAACCATGAATCATCAGCGCACCCAGGAGAATGGCCATGACAGCATTGCAGGGAATCCCCAGTGTCAGGAGTGGGATGAAATTCCCGCTGGCGGCGGAGTTATTCGCTGACTCAGGCCCTGCCACCCCCTGTATGGCGCCGTGACCGAATTCTTCCGGATTCTTTGCGACCTTTTTTTCGATGGCGTAGGACGCGAACGAAGCAATGATGGCTCCTCCCCCGGGGACAAGTCCCAGAAAGAAGCCGAGGATTGTGCCCCGTCCGATGGGCCCGGCAGAGTCTTTCCAATCCTGAAGCGTGGGGAAAAGATTCTTGAACTTCGTCGACACGATATCCCGCTTGATCTCGGTTTCAAGGTTCTCAAGCACCTCGGTGATCCCAAAAAGACCCATGACAACAGGGACAAGCCCCACTCCATCCGCAAGCACCTGGAGGCCATACGTGAACCGGTATTTCCCGCTGATGGCGTCCATGCCGATTCCGCCGAGAATCAGGCCTACTGCAGCCATTAACAGGGACTTGAGCATGGAGCCGCTGCTGAGATACGTGAGAACGGTAATGCCGACAATCATCATGGCAAAATATTCAGGAGGTCCGAACCTGAGCGCCACGCCGGATAAAAGCGGGCCTGTAATGGTCAGTGCTATAACCCCGAATGTTCCGGCAATGAAAGAGCCGAAGGCGGCAATCCCGAGCGCGGGACCCGCCCTTCCCTTGAGGGCCATCTTGTGGCCGTCCAGGCAGGTGACGACAGAGGCTGCTTCTCCGGGAATATTCACCAGGATGGAGGTCGTGGAGCCGCCGTACATAGCGCCATAGTAAATCCCGGCCAACATAATCGTTGCTGAAACGGGTGTCGTATGAAAGGTGGAGGGCAGAAGCAAAGCTATGGCAGCAGCAGGTCCCAGGCCGGGCAAAACACCTACCAATGTACCGATGAGGGTTCCCATAAAACAGTACATCAGATTGATGGGTTGTAAGGCGACTTGAAATCCGAAAAGTACGTTATGGATCACATCCATGGCTTATCCGTTCGTTTTCAGAATCTCAAGAACTCGAGGACTCCCTTAGGAAGCTGCGATTGCAAGGCTGTTTCAAAGATCAGGTAGGCTGCCGCAGTCACTGCAACGCTTGTCAGCATGGTCACAATCCATCGCTTCCTTTCAAGAATTCCCAGAATAAAAAGAAATAGCAATAAGGTCACCGGAATGAAGCCCAGTGGTTCCATAAGCAGGGCATACAGAAAGATGGCAATCAAAACGTAAACGGCTTTCCAAATATTTCGAGACGCCCCAAAAATGTTCTCCCTGACCCCTTCCATTTTATTGGTGAGGAATGCACTTGTGAGGATGATAAGGGAGATGATCGAAACAAAAATCCCTGTATAGAAAAAAAGAAATCCAGGGCCCGGCCGGTGAAGCGTCCCCAGCCCCAGACGGGCCGATTCAACGCTCACCAGTATCCCGAAAAGAAGCCAGAAGAATCCACTGATCTTGTCTGATTTGCTCATGAAAATGTCTCCTTGGTCCTTCCGTCTTACATTGGTCTACGTGAACTCGGGCGTCATTTACTCTGCAAGCCTAACCTCACCGCTATGCCATGCGCGGTCTCGTAATCATCGATGATTAATTTCCTCAATTCCGCAGGAGATTTGTATTGCACAACGTATCCTATTTTTTCTATCTTGGCTTTTCCATCGGGACTATCTACCGCTTTTTCTATCGCGGGAACGAGGACCTTCTTTACGTCTTCCGGCATGCCCGCGGGACCGAACATGGCGTGCCACCCCGAGAGCATATCCCGTTTATAGCCCAATTCTGTGAGGGTAGGGAGGTTCGGATAAATGGAAGTCTTCTTGCTGATGAGTAAAAGCCGGAGCTTCCCCGCGTCAACATGAGGCATGAACTTACCCACGATATCAAAACTCACTTCCACGTGCCCTCCCAGCAGAGCTGTGACGACAGCCTCTCCGCCTTTGAAGGGCACATGTGTAAATTGCGCGCCGGTCACTGACTGGACAATCTCCACGTCGAAGTTCGCCGCGGTTCCCATGCCGGCCGTGCTCACGCGCAGTTTACCCGGATTTTTCTTGGCATAATCGATCAATTCCTTGAAGGTCTTCCAGGGTGAGTTGGCCTGTACCGCCACGGATAAAGGGTAGAAAGTATGAAGAGACAGAGGGTCGAAATCCTTGACAGGATCGTAGGGAACGGACTCCGGATTGGTCACCCGGGAATAGACCATCGCTCCGGCGCTCGAATATCCGAGTGTATAACCATCTTTCTTGCTCTTGGCCAGTGCATCCGTGCCCAGCGTGTCCGAAGCCCCCGGCTTGTTTGTGACGATGATCTGTTGCCCCAGGATCTTCCCCAGATCGTCAGCCAGGATTCTGCCGTTCACATCTCCCCCGCCTCCCGCGGGGATCGGGATGATCAGCTGAATGGCGCGATTGGGGTACGACTGAGCGTAAGCCGGCGCAGCCGCGAGGTTTAATGAAATGATCGACGTGACTGCTGCGGCCATAACAATAAGTCGTTTCATGACCTCCTCCGTTAAAAATATGATGGCATGCGGTGTGCGGGATGTCGCTTACCAGCGATAATCTCTTCTCACTAAAGTCCGTTAAGGACGACCGGCGTGTCAATCTATAACTCATGAGAGAGTAAGGAGCGCTCTTCAGATGTTTCCGGAACAACTATACCTTGGGAAGAACGGGTAAGTCAATCTGCGGAGAGCCGGGAATTATGTTTGTATTGAAGTTCTTTTTGCGAAAGCTCGTTCTCGTGTTACAATAGCTCGAAACAGGACTATGGCCAGGGTGTTTAGGACATTCCGGTTGCTCCTGATGGAACTCAATTTTTGAGAGACGCGGGGCACGGACGACGCCACTCTCGATGAGGAGGAAAGATGAGCAAGGGTAAAAAAGAATCGCAGTTCTTGCTGGATCGACGTACGTTTCTTAAATTCGCAGGAGTAGGGATCGCGGGGGCTACCCTGCTGGGTTCATTCCCCTTTGAGTCCTTTACCCTCGACGAAGCCATGGCTGCTGCAGCCAAGGCTGGTGAAACGGTCGTGCCAACCTTTTGCGCCATGTGCGGGCCTGCCGCAAATTGCGGCGTTTACGCGTTTACGAAGAACGGCCGGTTCTCCAAGGTCGCGGGCATGAAAGAGTCACCCGTAAATGCGGGAGCCGTCTGCCCCAAGGGTCAGGCTGCACCGCAGTGGGTGTACTCGCCCGATAGACTAAAATATCCGATGAAGCGGGTGGGCAAGAAGGGCGAAGGGAAATTTCAGCAGATCACGTGGGACGAAGCCATTGGCATTATCGCAGACACCCTGAAGCAGCAGAAGCAGAAGTATGGTCCGGAATCGCTCGGCATGCTGTCTCCGGCGAGAAGAACCTACAGCGACTATCTCTTCCGTTTCCTGATAGCCCATGGAAGCCCGAATTACGGACATAGCGGCATATGCGCGATGCAGATGGGCTTTACCTTCCATTATACCGTTGGGGACTGGCCAAGGGCTGTTGACTATGCAAACAGTGATCTCGTGCTCGTCTGGGGAAAACAGCCCATATATTCCGGTCCTGCCCAGGATGGCGTCAGGGCTTATGTCAATGCGAAGGCACGGGGAGCAAAGATTATCGCGATAAAACCCACCATGGAACCGGACGTCGGCTTGGCCGACGAATGGATGCCCATCAGGCCCGGGACGGATGCAGCCCTTGCCCTGGCCATGCTTCACGTGGTGGTCAATGAGAACCTCATCGATAAGGCCTTTGTGGAGCAATGGTGTTACGGATACGATCAGTTGAAAGAGCATGTGCAGAAATATCCACCACCGTGGGCTGAAAAGATCACCGGAATCCCGGCAAATCGGATCGCGGAGGTGGCGCGACTCTTTGCGACGACAAAACGGGCGGGAATTGAATTAGGTAACGGGGTCGAACACGTGCCCTCTTCGAACGACGCTATCAGGGCGGTGGCGATTCTCATAGCCATTACAGGGCACCTGGACAGGCCCGGTGGAAATGTATTCGGCGCTGCCAGCAAGATGCCCAAACCCAATACCGTCCATTTGACGGAGCGGTACACCCAGGAATGGGTTGACAAGCTCGTTTACCCCGAATTTCCGAAGCCCTTTCAACCCGCCCTCGAAGGGACTTCATCCGCTTACTACGGTCTTTTTGACAGCGTTCTGACTGAAAAGCCTTATCCCATGCGGACTATCATCGCTCCCGGTACCCAGGCACTGGCAAGCACGCGGGGGTCAAAGAGGGTCGTCGAGGCCCTGAAGAAACTGGAGTTCTATGTGGTGGTAGACGTGGCGCGAACTGCAGATATGCCCTATGCAGATGTCGTGATCCCTGTTGCAACTCCCTACGAGATTGATCACCCCTTCGAGGTCAGAGGAAACTGGATTATGGCACGAAACAGGGTGATCGAGCCGCTGGCCGATAACAAGTCGATTTTTGAGTTCTTATGCGATCTGGGCGTCAAGATGGGATACGGCGCTGATTTCTGGGGCGGCAGCATGAACGAGTCGATGAACGATCAGTTGAAACCTCTGGGAATGACCATTGACGAACTCCGGAAACACCCGACCGGAATCAAGTATGAGATGATCCCAAGAAAATATGAAAACTATGAGACGGTATTCAAAAGGAAAAGCCCACGGATTTCCAAGGCGCCTTTTCTTCCCCAGGGGAAAGTAGCAATTTACAACACGTCCTTCAAGGAGGCCGGTTACAACCCGTTGCCTCAATGGAAGGAGCCGCCCGAGAGCATAACGGGTACACCGGAGCTGACGAAAAAATATCCTCTGATCCTCTCCGACTACCATACATCGAGCGTTTATACCGCATCGTGGCAACGGAACGTCCCCTTCCTGAGGGAAATTGTCCCGTATCCAACAGTGCATATCCATCCGGATACTGCGTCAGCACGCGGAATCAAGGACGGTGATTGGGTGCGCGTAGAATCGCCCCATGGCTGGATCAAGGTTAAAGCGCAACTCTATCCGGGGACAAGGCCCGATACGGTAATGGTGCTTCATGGCTGGTGGCAGGGGTGCAAAGAACTTGGTTTCGAAGACTATCCGCTCTTTGATGGGGGCGCAAACGTGAACATCATGTATAATGTTGATCCCCAAAAAGCCTTTGATCCTGTGGTTACAGCCATGAGTAGCCAGACACTGGTCCAGATAAGTAAGGCCTGATGCGATGCGGAACCTGTTCATCAGATTTCTTACGCAGGTAAAAAAATGACGGTCGAGACTGAAAGGAGAGCTGACTATGTCCATCGAATACGCTTTTTCCTTTAGCAAGGAGAAGTGCACTCAATGCTATGGATGTGAAGTGGCCTGCAAGAGCTGGAGAGATGGAGAATTAGGGGTGAGTTGGAGGAGAGTCTATAAAATCTGGACCGGCCGCTACCCGGAAGTAAAACTCGCTTCAGCATCTGTCTCGTGTATGCACTGTGTTGATCCGGTCTGTGTGAAAATCTGTCCGGTGCAGGCAATACAAAAACGACCGGAAGACGGCATCGTTGTCGGTGATAAGAGCAAGTGCATCGGGTGCAAGTCATGTGAAAAAGAATGTCCTTTCGGTGCGCCTCAGTTCGGGGCCGAGGGAAAGATGCAGAAATGCGACCTATGCTTGAGTCAGGTGGACCTGGGCAAGGATCCGCCACCCTGCGTTGAAACGTGCCCGACCAAGGCCCTGCAAGTGGTTAAAATGGAAACGAAAGAAAAAAAGGCAATAGAACAGAACATCCAAAAGTTGATTGGATCAGCGGCCAATACGCGCTAAAGGGAAAATCGAGGGTAGTTGAGGCTACTGCCTCTTTATGAGCCGCATAAGATTCCCGCCGAGAATCGAGTCCTTCTCGGTTTGCGGCAGGTCAATCGATGTTACCTGGTCGAGCGCCCCTTTCATCCATGCTTCACCCTGCTCAGGGCCAAAGGGGTAATCAGTCGCGAATATGATGTGCTCGGGACCGAAGAACTTGTAACCGCACTCCATGGCGTGGACTGCTCCGTTTAGAACCGTATCTCCGTAAAGACGCCTGAAGTAGTCAAGCGGATCGCGCTCTAGGGGTGGGAACAAAGAGCGTGGGAACATGGCGCGGGCATCATAGAAACCCTTTATCCGTTCCGAAAAGTGAGGCACCATGGCACCCATGTGGTGCGTGACGATCCTGAGATCCGGAAATTCCTGTAGGACACCTGCAAAGACGAGGCGCGCCAGCGCTATACTCGTCTCGTAAAGCCAGCCAAAGATCTTATCGAGTACGTACTCCTGGGACCAGTCCTGCTGCAGCTGCGGGTGGAGCCAGATGGGGGCCTTGGTTGCATTGGCCTTCGCCCAGAAGGGCTTGAACTCGGGAGCATCGAGCGCTTTGCCGTCTATGTTGGAGACTATATGAATGCCTGCCATGCCGAGCTCATTGATGCATCGGTCAAACTCGGGAAGGTACTCTTCGGTAGGTACGGGCATGTGAGCAACCGGAATAAACCGGCCGGGGTGCTGGTTGGCCGCTTCAAGGATCGAATCATTTGCGATTCGCATCAAACCAGGAAGAATGCTGCGCGGTATACCAAGCCAGACGCTTGGTCGGCCGAGGGTCAGAACCTGTTTGTCGATTCCGTGCTTATCGAGGAGCCGCACCCTGTTATCCATATCGCTGAAGTAGGTGAGCGGTGCTAGTTCCTTCAGTTCGACCGTGGGATACGCTTTCAGCATGGCTTCCAAACAGCGTTTTGGCATCACGTGTGCAAAGCCGTCAATGATCAGTCCCATGATTACCTCCCTTATATTCCAGTGCTTGGCTGCAAGAGTTGAAGCGAACACCCGCGAGCGGGTACCCGGATGAAGCGAGGAAGCGGGAACACAAAGTCTTTTCTTTTCTCCTGTTTTTCCGCGTATTCGCTTCTTCGCTTCATCGCTTCCTCGAGTATACCTGCTTTATCGTCTCTCGATCAACCTGAGGAGATTCCCGCTGAGAATCATATCTTTCTCGGCCTTCGGCAGGCCTATGGCGTCTATCTGGTCCAGCGTCTCCTTTATCCACTGCTCGCCCTGTTGCGGGCCGAAAGGATAATCCGTTGCCATAATGATCTGTTCGGGTCCAAAGAACTTGTAACCGCATTCGAAGGCATGAACGGTTCCACACAGCATGGTGTCCCCGTAAAATCTTCTGAAGTAGTCGAGCGGATCCCTGGGAAGAGAGACGAGGCCCGTGCCCGGGTAGAGATCCCGGGCTTCGTAAAATCCCTTGATTCTCCCGGAATTGTGAGGAACCATTGCACCCATGTGGTGAGGGATGATCCTGAGGTCCGGGTACTCTTCCATGATGCCAGAAAAAACAAGCTGTGCAAGCGTAATGCTTGTCTCATAAAGCCAGCCGAAGATCTTGTCCAGTGCGAACTCCTGTGACCAACCCTCTACAAGCTGGGGATGTATCCAGATAGGTGTTTTCGTCGCGTTGGCATGCGCGAAGAAGGGCCGGAACTGAGGTTCGTGAAGGCGCTTGCCATCAATATTAGTGAGTATCTGGATGCCTGCCATGCCGAGCTCGTTGAGACACCTGTCAAACTCAGGCAGGTATTCTTTCGTGGGGACAGGCAGGGTCCCGACAGCGATAAACCGGTCGGGAAACTCATTCGCCACTGCTGCCACCGTGTCGTTCCCGAGCCGTGTCATTTTCTGAAGAGCGTCGGCTCGGATGCCAATCCAGGTACTCGGACGCGCCAGGGTGAGGACCTGTTTGTCCAGTCCAAACTTATCCATTACCCGCACTCTGTTTTTCATGTCCCCAAAATAGGTGTGTTTAGCCAGCTTACGCAACTCGTCAGTGGGATGCACCTGCATGAGCGCTTCAGCAAAAGCTTTCGGCATGACATGAGCAAACCCATCAATAACCAGTCCCATACTACCCTCCTGTTTGTGTCTCAGATCTCTCATTTTCTAGAAGCGATCTGCGACATCATAACACGTGCTGCTCAGCCGTCAACATGAATCTGCATGAATCTGCAAGCTTGGTAAAGCGCCGGTTTGATACTACCTACCACCTTTCCTTCGACGACGGATGGCTCACCTGGCCTGAAGCCCTTTCAAACCCATAGCGATCGAGCAGGGATTCCCACACAGAATCGTTCATAAGCCGCAACACGGCAACGTTGATTGGCCTGCGCAAGGGGCTCTGCCTCGGCATCGCCAAAGCATAGAGATGCGCTTTTAGTTTTGTCGTATAGACGGAAATCCTGCCGCTGTATTCGTGATTCGCGAAGAAGTTTGCTCTGGTCTCAAAGCACAGATATCCATCAACCTGGCCGTTCAAGACAGCATTCATGGCCTCTTCGTCGGTGTCGAATAACGTATAGTACCCGCCTGCTTCTCTTAGCATATCCATCTGTACAGACCCACTCTTCACTCCCAAATGCATGTAGCGGAACTCATCATCCTCGATCACCTGCATCTGCTGAAGCTGATCAGTCAGCGAGTGCGTCAGGGACGCAATAACGGCGCTCAATGCCAGTCCGCATACTATCATCCAGAGCAGACCGAGAATCCGCCCCGGCAGTGTCCTGAGATAGATTCCAAAACACAAACCCGACGCGAGAGTCGAACCGGCCCAATATATTCCCGCGCCGATGCCTCTGCGACGGGTTCGACCAAAATCTTCCGGATTACGTTTTCTCTCGATCAACCAGATCGAGATACCGAGTAGCAGAAGCGTAACCAGAAGTATGAGGATTACCGTGAGGGTTCCCCAGGAAAAAAAGACCGATATGGCAGCCATCCAGGGATGCTCATGTTTCGGCTGATACGGGGTCACGACAGCATGACGCCCCTCGCCCAGGGGCGTGGAGAAATCGAAACGTTCTTCCCGCTCAGCGTTGATGAACGTTGTGATGGCTGCCACATCTATCGTGCCTTCTTCAAGGGCAATCATAATGTTGCTCAAGGACATCTCTTTGAAGGTGTAAGGCTGCCCTAACTCCTTTGCGATGAGCTTCCAGAAATCGACCATCGGACCGGTCCAATTCCCTTCCTTGTCTTTGGTGGTGTAGGTCTGGTCATACTGGATTGCTACAATCAGGGGTCTCTTAGTAAGGGCCTCAGCAGGGTCAAGCGGTCCTGCCACGGCGGTACTGATCGGGCCGATCGTGAGCAGCAGCATCACCAGTATCCTCAATAGAGGGAGGCATATCGTGCCGCACTTCGTATTACGGGCGCCTGATACGGTATTGGCCGGGCTAGCGTTTCCCACGGCCGGCTCCATAGCGTCTTTGTTCTTCCATCGGGTTGGTTGGCTTGGTTTTCAGGTACTGGCTTAAGTCAAGCTGGTTGATGACCGCCTCGCCCATGGGTCTGTCCATAACTTTCAACAGCGCCACATTGAAGGGCTTACGCAGAGGGCTGTTTTTGGGCATGGCAAAGGCCCGCCGGTAGGGTTTCAAGTCTGTCGCATAAATGGACAGCCTTCCCCGGTAGCGGGTCTCCGAAAGGTAACGCAGGTAACCCTCATCATACAGGAAGCCGTTGATCTTTCCACGCGTAAGAGCTGCCACACATTCATCGGTGTTCTCGCAAGGAGTGTACCGAATTCCCATTCCTTCTAGTATCTGGACTGTTGCAGAGGTCCTGAACACACCGATGTGCATCCCTTTCAACTTATCGCTGTCGACCACCCAACCCGAATACTGTTGAGCACCCAGATAGTACGTGAGTGAGGCAATGACCGCCCCGAAAGTAATGACACATACAACCATCCAGAAGAGACCCAGGATGCGCCCCAGGGTAGTTTTCAGGCCTATGCCGAGACATATGCCGGAGGCCAGCGTTGAACCGGCCCAGAAGATGCCTGTCCCGATTCCTCTCGCCGCACCTTGTCCGAAATATTCCGGATTCTCTTTTCGCTCGATGAGCCACGCGATAATGCCGATCAGAACGAGCGCTGCCAACAGCATGATGACCACCTTGGCGGTAGTCCACGAAAAGAAAATCTGGATGACCGACAACCATGGGTGGTCCCAGACCTTGTATCGTGTGGCAACGGCAAGGCGTCCTCCGCCCAGAGGCGTGGAGATATCGAAGCGTTCTTCTCGCGAAGCCGTCACAACCACCGGAACCGCGGTGATGTCGATAACGCCCCCATCAAGCGCTTTGAGAATCTCCTCGAAAGGCATAGCCGTGAAGACGTATGGCCGCTTCAATTCCCGGGAGATGAGGTCCCAAAAATCGATATGGCTCTTGAGCCATCTTGGGTTTTCCCGTTTGACGACGTCGAGTGATGTGGTGGAGAAACCGACGATCAAGGGCTTGCCTTGATATGCCTGCTTGGTCTCAACATTTTGCGCCATGACCCAGCCGGCCTGCAAGATAGACCACAACAGGAGTATCAATACAGAGATCTGCTTCATGTCAGCCCTACTCAAAGCTTAACCACAGGAGCCTACACGTGACAACTACTTTTTTCTTTGCGGTGGGATTGCAGATTGGAATTTAAGATTTAGGAGGACGAGAGGTTCTTTCTAGTACAGCCGCAACTGCTTATTTCCCTTGTCCTGCGGTTGCTGCTTTGTTTTTCCATCCTTCTCACCAGGCTTCTCGGGTTTTGTTTCGTCAAGAAGGACTTGTACTTCTCTGGCCTCGTCGGTGTTGCGGCCATATTTTGCAGAGGCTTTTTCAAGATAGGTACGTGCTACTTGCGGTCTGCCGATCTCCAGATAATACCGTCCCAGATACTCGTATCCAAGCCCTTCGTAGCCTAACCTACCGGCAACCATACCAAATCTCTGGTAGATGATTGGCAGGCTCTCTTTGTACGGAAATAGCCCCTTTAACACGTCCGCAGCACCGGAAAGATCTCCGCTCCCTTCGAGCGCTGATGCAAGGAAATAGCTGGCGATGGGGTCGGTCTGAGTGCGCAACACTTCGGCCGCTTCTTTGAATCTCTGGGTCCTGACAAGGATCTCACCCAGAAAAAGATTCTTGTATGGTGAGTCCATGTTTCGGATCATCTCTTCAGCCTTGACCGTGTTGCCTAGAAGAGTATAAACAAGAGCCGCTCCGTAAGCGCTGACAGGATCCTTCGGGTCCTTCTCATGCTTTCCCATCCATGTATCCTCGATGGCAGGGCCCAAAGTTTTATTGAGAATCTTCAGCCTCGCCTGAACGTAGGGGAAAAAATCCGTATTCACCGTGGTCTTGGGTAGGGTGATCCTGCTCTCAATTTTTGCAGCACGAACGTCGGAGTAAGGGTGCGTGAGGAGATACTGAGGAATCATCCTTTCGGACTCGGTAGAACGAATCTTCTTCAAAAAATCGGCAAGACCGTGGCCGCTGTAACCCGACGCCTCCGCAGTCGCCAGCCCGAATCTGTCCGCCTCGTCCTCATCCTCGCGGGAAAATTTGAGAGCTACCGTCTGGGCGGCCGCCATGGTGGAAGTCATCAGGGCCGGGCCAAGGGCGCCTGCCCCGGGTATCATCGCCCCCAGTGTTCCCAGCAGCATGCCTGCAAGCGTGGCCCAAGTCAGGGGCTTCTCTTGCTCCATCCTTTTGGCAACGTGTCGCCTCCCAAGATGGCCAAACTCATGGGACAAGACGCCGGCTACTTCCTCTTCCCGATCAGCCATTTCAATGAGGCCCGTGGTTACATACGCATACCCACCCATAGTCGCGAAAGCATTGGGCGTCCCCGACTCGACAACCGTGAGTCTGACCGGAAACGCCACATTGGCATTCGGTTCGATTGTCTTGGCGACCCTCCCCATATACAGGCATACGTAAGGATCGTTGTTCAGTCTGAACGCTCTAAGCACCTCTTGGTGGATCTGTTTACCCATCTTCACTTCTTCGGTAAGCGTAAGGCAGAACGTCGTGAGGGGAAAACAGACAAGCAGGATTACGGCGGTGAGGATTTTAAATTTCATCGACTACTTTTTGCGGAGCGACCTTTTGATCTCTTTAACTTTTTCTTACCCGATTTCTTGACTGCCGCAGGGCGCTCCGCCGGAATCTTATACGAAGAAAGAGTGAGTGCGGACGCCTTAGCCATGGTCAGTTCGGTTTTTGTCGGGACTCTCTCGTAAAGCTGCGCGAGAATATCAACTGCATCTCCCCAGAGGTTTCTGCTCCCCAGTAATGCAAGGATATATACCTGGCCGTCCTTTTCAAAAGCTCCCACGTAACAGTGTTTGGAGGCTCTCGTGAAGCCGGTCTTGCCTCCGATGGAAGGCTCGAAACAGAACAGGAGCCGATTATGGTTGGCGTAACGTATGTCTCGTCTCTCCCCTTTGAAGAGGAAATACTTCTCGGAAATGATCTCCCGGAACTGATCATTGGAGAGTGCATAACGAAACATCAGTGCAAGATCCCAGCAGGTGCTGTAATGGCCTGGGACATAGAGCCCCGAAGCATTTTTAAAGTGTGTGTTTATTGCCCCAATATCCCGGGCTTTATCGTTCATCATGGCTGCAAAGTCTTCTTCGCTTCCCGCTACACCAATGGCAAGAGCGTAAGCAGCGTCATTCGCCGATTCGACCATCGTGCCCCTGATAAGATCTTCCGCCCTATAGGACTTGCCGGGTGCAAGGTTCAGTTTTGAGGGCGGTATCTTGCGTACACTTGCTGTCGCGGTAATCGGAACTGACCCATCAAGCATTTCGAGAGCAAGAATTGTCGTCATTACCTTCGTCGTACTTGCCAGGGGAAGTTCCTCATGGTAGTTTTTTCCGGCAAGCACTGCCATGGTCTCCTTTTCTACCAGTAGATAAGAACGTGCGGTGATCTCTGCTTCCGCGTGCAGGCACTGAAAGAAAAGCGTGATCGCAACAGCAACACAAGGGACAGCAAACCATTTTCGGATCATCACACCTCCTGATCGCAGTCTTGGTGTCGCGCAATTCCTCTCATGCAGTATATATGCCAATGCTGCGTTTTTCAAGTCTTGAGGGGATGGCCTTGGCTGCGGTCATTTGACTTCCCTCGCCCTTTGCCTCTGTACAAAACAGGCCAGATGCCGAAAATCCGGTATACCTCCTGCCTATAGTTATCGCCCTTTTTTCTGTATCCTGTATACGCAGCGTGCCTTCTTTCGACGAAGTGAGGTGGTAGCGACCGGGTACCCGCGAAGCGGGTGTCCCAGTAATAGCTCCCTGCGATTGCTACTTTCGATTGGAGGGCTTAACCGCAAAATTGAGAACGACAGCCTGCACGATATCAAATACGACATCGTCGGGAGCGTCCACTTTCTGTCTTTCGAAGTAAGAGACTGCTGCGGAACGGATTTCACCCAGAACCTCGAGACAATTTTGTTTCCAGAAAGCCTTATCGTCCGCCATGTTTCTCATGGCATCCATGGTCCACTGGACTGCTTCGATCTGGACAGGCGTACTAAGCCCGTCCATGACGTCGCACAACTGATTAGCGATCTGTCCTGTGGAATACGTTTTGCCATAGTACTCTACAAGAGCTTTGAAGGTGCGGTGTCTTGAAGCATCAATCAGCATTGCTTAACTCCTGCTTTAACTTTCCACGGAGGCAGATTATTCCAGGCATCCCATGTTGTCGCAACTCACCTTCCTGAAATGAAAACCGCAGATCGCCAGCCCAATGGCGAGCGGCATGAGCCGCGGACGCCTGAAAAGCGACCAGCCCAGGAGCTTCCAGTATTGAAAGCGCTCCTTTTCCGCTATTCCCAGGACAAAAACAGATCTCACGAAGGCAGTCACATGGCTGAAGCGAAAATGGAACATTTTTTCTTGAGAGGGAACATACTCAGCCAGGAACCGCCTGATCCGCTCATAGTAACATTTCGGAGAATAGATTGTATCGAGGATTCTCTGGTAGCCGCTAACGAGTAATTCCCGGTTCATTTTCGGAATAAAATTCATTGAGAGGTCCATATGATCTCCTGATATATCATTCAGGAGACGACCTTCCTTGACAAGACGCTCGTACAGTCTTGTCCCGCGGGGAGCATTGAGCAGTCCCACCATTGCGGTAACTATCCCACTTTCCTGTATGAATTTGGTGAGCCGGTCAAAGATCGAGGGCGGATCATTATCAAACCCTAGGATAAACCCCCCCTGTACCTGTAATCCCGATCTCTGGATAGTTTTGACACAAGCCATGAGATTACGATTCTTGTTCTGGAACTTGTTACATTCGGCAAGACTGGCTTCGTTCGGCGTTTCAATACCAACAAAGACGGTGTCGAATCCTGCACGCACCATGAGCCCCATCAGTTCATGGTCGTCCGCAAGATTGATCGAGGCCTCCGTTGCAAACGCGAACGGATAGCCCATCTCTTTCATCCAATCACACAGGGCAGGCAGTATATCTTTCTTCAGCTTTGCCTTGTTGCCGATAAAGTTGTCGTCGACAAAAAAGACGCTTCCCTTCCAACCGGTCTGGTAGAGACGGTCCAGCTCTGCAATGATCTGATCCTTGCCTTTCGTCCTCGGCTTCTGACCATAAAGCACCGTGATATTGCAGAACTCACAGTTGAACGGGCATCCGCGCGAATACTGCAGGTTCATGGAAGCGTAATTCTTGAGGTTGACCATCTCCCACCGGGGAATCGGCGTCATCTCGATATCGGCCCAGCAATCCGACCTGTAGATGCGCTGAAGACGGCCCTTTTCGAGGTCCCCCAAAAATAACGGAAGCGTTATCTCCGCCTCGTTGAGCACGAGATGATCGACGTCAGGAAAATCCTCGGGCATTGCGGTGAAGAGCGGACCTCCCGCAACGGTCTTTGCCCCTAAAGCTTTGCAGCGCGAGATGACCTGTTGCACAGAGCTTTTCTGAATACACATCGCGCTGATGAAGACGTAATCCGCCCATCGAATGTCGCTATCTTCCAGGGGCCTCACCTGCATATCAACGAGCCTTGTTTCCCAGTCATGCGGGAGTAAGCCGGCCACGGTAAGCAAGCCGAGTGGCGGAGAACTCGCTTTCTTCGAGATGAACCTCAGGGCGTACTTGTAGGACCAGAATGTGTCAGGATGCTTAGGGTAAACCAACAAAACTTTCTTTCCCGTCATTGCCATGCTCAGTCAACCTCCAGCCCGATCCCCAAGCCGACGCATCGATGGTTGCTGTGGATCGTGCAGCCCTATGAGTCCACCAGATTTTTGGCCGATTAGCAGAGGTACCCGAAGCTCAGGCGCCTTGGACTTTTCGGCTTTATACAAGTATACCAAATCTTCAGCGTCAGTTTGCATTCTTTTTTTCTTTGAAACGAGCAAGCGGCTAACGAGGAAACAATACGATATTCGTGAAAAGAGGCAGTGAAGCCGGCATGCGGCCCTGCCTCTCGTTTATCTACTTCGCCTCATTCCGGCAAAAGTGTTGGCCGCACGGCCAATATCCTAAGGAGATGACGGCGCATAGGGGCCCGGTTGGGGAGCGTCTGGCCGTGGGACAGGCCCCTGCTCCCCGGAACTGGATGGTGATGGTACCTGCACCTTGTGTTCAGGTACCCACTTGCCGTTCACATATTGACCCGGAACTACCACCCACACCCCTTGGTTCTGACTCTGATATCCCGTCGGTGGTGGAGGCGGCGGGGGTGCATAAGCCCGCGGAGCAGGTGAACCGGGGATCTGGTTTCCCTTGGCATACATGCATTGCTGATAGGCGATGTCGTACCGCCTTTGGAGCTGATACTCCGACGAAGCGCCTGCGTTGCTCCCCATGGCGGTTCCGCCGAGGAGACCCGTTCCGCCACCAATTGCAGCACCAGCGGCCGCATTGCCCGTGGCAGCACCGATCGCCGCACCCATCGCGGCCCCTACCGCAGTTCCCACTACGGCCCCGGTAGCCATGTTCTGATTGGCGGTTCCACTGGGTGACGCGCCGCCAATCTGCTGCTGGGCCCATTGCCGGCAAACAGTATCATCAGCCATGAAGACGTCAAAAGGCTTTCCCGGGCCCGGAAGGACCGTGACATTCGGTCCTGTCGGCATGGTTGCGCATCCTGAGAGCAATACGACAGCAGAGAAAAACAGAAGACTTCGTTTCCATGTCATGGTGCTACACTCTCCTTTCCTGACTGGGGCGGTGTCGGGAGTACCTGTGTCCATCCACCCGGGCAGTTGGTGACGTACGGGTAATAACCTTGCGGATTCTGGCAGTAATACCAATAAGATTGCTGCGGTTCGCTCGGCACAGCAATCTGGTTATCGAGAGGAGGGTAGGCAGAGTACGGATAGGAAGGGTAGGCATAGGAATAGCCGTAATACGGATAGGCATATGGGTAGGCGTAGGGATACCCCCACCACGGGCCGTAGCCGTACCAACCGTAACCGCCACGCCAGCCATAATAGCCGCGGTACCCGTAATAACCGCCGTAATACGGTCCGCGATACCCACCGCCGTAATATGCGCCGGAGTAAGATCCGTGATACCCGCCGCTGGAATAGCTACCGTGGTACCCGCCGGAATAACCTCCGCCATGTCCGCCACTGGCAGCAAAAAGAACACCCGCACATGGGGCTAAACAGATAAGAGCACCAAGCAAAATGGTGACGCTAACCTTTTTCATCTCGATTACTTCCTCCCACTCAAAGGATAACCCCCAAATATTCTCGTGTCAACAACCCCCAGCCTCAGGGTTCAATCGTAGCCTAAATTCTCAACAGCATGAACCATGCCAGTTCAGAGTCCCTTACCCCAACCGGCTCGCCCGCAACCGATTACCTAAAGGTTCTGGGTGCTTTTGGACTAATTGCGACCTGGATCGGGGATATGAAGGGGGCAGACGAACGACATTAGTGTCGAATCACTGTTGCCTCATTCGACATTTTCTGACCCTCCGCAACCATTGTTTTTCACGCTTGGCAGCGTTAGATTATCACAAAAACGAGGAGGTGGTTTATGAAATCTTGCGCGAGAGCGCTCACACTCTTATACCGATTTGCATTCGAGCGGAGACCGAGGCGGCAGCGAGGAGCCGACGCAGGCGTACTTGGAAGTACGTCGAGAAGAGCGACGCAGCGACAACGAAGGTATACACTTGAAGGCGAATTGGTATTAGTAGCGCTGCTTATAACGGGAATAGCCTATGGAGCCGACGATCAGGCGCTCAGGACAGAGAAAGAGAAGAGAAGCTATGCCATAGGCGCTCAGATGGGGAGCGATATGAGGCGCTTCGGCATGGAAGTCGACCCTGACCTTGTGTCAAGAGGCTTCCGGGATGCCTACTCAGGCGGGAAGCTTCTTCTCAGTGACCAGCAAATGTCCGAAACAATGACTGGTGTCGGCAGGACAATGGAAGCCAGAGGGACTGAGATGATGAAGCAGGATGCCGAAAAGAACAGGAAGGAGGGAGAGGCATTTCTTGCACAGAACATGAAAAAGGAAGGGGTAAGAACCCTGCCGAGCGGGTTGCAATACAGGATCATGAGAATGGGCACGGGCCGCACCCCGAGGGCAACGGATACTGTTGCGGTGAATTATCGCGGGACCTTTATTGACGGCACTGAGTTCGACAGCTCCTACCGCCGTGGGCAACCATTCGTCTTCCAGGTTAACCGCATGATCAAGGGTTGGGTGGAGGCACTGCAAATGATGAGCGTGGGTGCGAAATGGCAACTTTTCATACCATCCCGGCTCGCCTACGGTGAACAAGGAGCCCCTCCGGCCATAGGACCCAACGCTACGTTAATCTACGAGGTAGAGTTACTGTCAATCAAATAGATTTTAACAAGTAAGCCCGTGATGCGGCGTGGCGAAAGCCAGCGCCGCAGATGGACTTTTAATACCTTCCCCCGTATACTATCGACTATGAAGCAGATCGTCATAGGCACCGCAGGTCATATCGATCACGGCAAGACCGCCTTGGTGAAAGCACTGACCGGCATTGACTGCGACAGACTTAAAGAAGAAAAAGAACGGGGCATAACCATAGAACTCGGTTTTGCCCATTACAGATTCGGGGATGATCTTCTGGCAGGCATCGTCGACGTTCCCGGCCACGAACGTTTTGTGAAGCACATGGTGGCAGGAGCTTGGGGCATCGACATGGTGCTCTTCGTAATCGCAGCAGATGAATCGGTCATGCCGCAGACGAGGGAGCACCTGGATATCTGCGAGCTGCTCGGCATCAAGAGGGGGATTGTAGCGATCACCAAGAAAGATCTGGTAGAGCCTGACATCGTGGAACTGGTTAAGGAGGAAATACGGGATCTCGTCAAAGGTCGGTTCCTTGAAGGTGCACCGGTCATTGCTGTTTCATCAATGACGGGTGAAAACATCGACCTCCTCAAGGAGCATATAAGAAAAGTAGCAGATGAGATTCAGGAACGGTCGAAAGCGGGCATCTTTAGATTGCCTGTTGACCGGGTCTTCACTATTAAAGGCTTCGGCACGATCGTGACGGGCACGTGCATCTCGGGTCAGATACGTGAGGGCGAAGAGGTGGAAATTTACCCTACCGGGAGGAGGGCAAAAGTAAGAAATATACAAGCCTACCATGAAGACGCGAGCGAGGCGTCGGCGGGCCAGCGTGTAGCGCTTAACCTGCAGGGAGTAGAAAAGCAGGAAATAGAGCGGGGAACGCTCGTGGGCAGACCGGAAAGCCTGATGCTGACCAGCCGCATCGATGCGACATTCCGGTATCTCAAGCTGCCCTTCAAAGCTATAAAAAATGGGAGTATTCTGCGGTTTCATATTGCGACCACACAGGTGGAAGCCCGGCTCGTCCTGCTCGACCGGAAGAGCATAGAGCCGGGAGAAGAGGCATTCGCACAGTTCATTTTCATGGAGCCGGTAGTGGTATTACCAGGCGACAGGTATATTCTGCGGGGATCTTATAGCATACAGACACTTGGCGGAGGCACGGTACTCGACATCCTGCCAAAAAGACACGTGACAAAGGCAGGAGACCTTGCCAGGACTTTCTCCCTGCTGCGTGAGGGCAGTATTGTCGACAGGATCGAGTATCATATCCTGAAAGGAACATACGAGGGTATGCGCAAAGAGGCACTTGCCGTTCTCCTGGGCACAGAAGAAAAGGCCATTGAAAGAGCCATTGCGGAGCTGACCCAGAGCGGAAAGGCAAAACTGATCGGGAGAACCCTCGTTCACTCAACTCATTTTTCCGACTATAAGGCCAGGCTGCAGGCGCTCCTCACAGACTTTCATGCCAAGAACCCTCTTAAAGTGGGCATCTCCAAAGAAGAACTACGCACGAGACTGCCCAAGGTAGAACCTCACGTGTTCCAAGTTGCCCTTGAGGAACTTATCAAAGCGGGTCAGCTGGAGGTAGAGAAAGATAAGGTACTCTTGAAAGGCGTGGCCCGAACTGCTGATAAGTCAGTGCAAGAGGAGGAGGAACAGATCCTCAAGAAGCTCCAACGGGCAGGACTCACGCCGCCAAGCGTAAACGAGCTTTCTGTAGACTTGAACATCAAGGAGGCCAGCCTTCGTGACATGCTCGGGAAACTGGCGCACGAAGGCAAAGTTGCGAAGATTAAGGGAGACATGTACTTCGATGCCCGAGTGATAGAGGCGTTGAAGAAGAAGGTGATTGACCATCTGGAGAAGCGTAAGGAAATGGTGCCGTCAGACTTTAAGAACCTTACAGGTGTTTCTCGAAAGTACATGATACCGCTTCTTGAATACTTTGACGAAACAAGGCTCACCATCAGGAGCGGAGATAAGCGGCTCCTGAGAACCGCGTGAATGCTGCGTTAAATTTCGCGCCTATCTTCGTTGCCCTTATCCTCCCCTCACATCGATAACGTACGTCGGAGTGAGACGGGGCGCAACACCCACTGATGTGGGTACCCGGAAGAGGGTACCCGTGTCTAAACACGGGTCTATGAATGAAGGCAACTCGGTATTAACCCCTGATGCGCCTTATGATATTACTGATAAAAGAAGAGGAGTCCGGTTCGTCCTGCGGTGCGGTCACCTTTTCTGCTACGTAAGGAAGACTGTCTCCCTTGCCCGACATGGCATTGATAGCTTTAGAGATTTCTTTGAACCCGATTTTGGTGGCCTGATATGAGAAACCGACCAACAGCGCAAGGTCGGACAGAGCCACCACCGTGCGGGGCAGTCCCTTGGAAAACCGATGAATGATCTCAAGAGCCTCTGTTGTGAAGATGTCCCGTTCGTCATCGAGCCCGCCCTTGGAAAGTCTGCACTCGATGAGCGCTTTTGTCTCCTCAAAGGTAAGGGGGATAAGGTAGTACTTGACCGGAAGCCTCTGCCAGAATTCGGGGATACTTTTTACCGTATTCCATAGAGGCCTCTGGCCGCTCAGGATTACGGTCAGCAAGTACTCTTTGCTGTGAGTAAGATTGAGCAGGATTCTCAGCTCCTGCAGCACATCTTTTCGATCACAGAGCAGCTGCCCCTCATCAACGATAATGAGTGCCCTGCCTCCGAATCTCTTCAGCTCCAGCAGCGTCTCCTTGATAGCGAGCAGGTTCCTGAATTTGTCATCGTCCGGCCGCGTGTTGGTCAATCCTGCGTGAATGCTGGCCACCATCTGCGAGACGGTGAGTGTTGGGTGATCGACCATGGCGTATCTGAAACGGTCGCCATATTCGGCCCTGAGCTCTCCAATCAGTTTCAAGAGGATGGTTGTCTTGCCCAGCCCGGCCTCTTCCGAAACTATCAGCGCGCCTCCCTTGTTAGTGTTAACAGCATAAAGCAGTCTCTCAAAACACTCATAGTACTGTCCTCCGAGGTACATCATCTCTTCATCGGGCGCCAGATGAAATGGATCTTTTTCCAGACCCCAGTAATCGAGGTATTCGGAGTTCATGACAGATTGATCGGCATTTTCTCGCTTTTTCTTTAAACTTCGAAACTTGAAATTCGGCCCGGCGGAAAAGTTGGTCGGCATGGTTTCACGGTTTGCATCTCTTGCAGGGCGTATAGCCTATTTTAATGGCGTCAAGCCGGTTTCTGAAGATGATCTTGTTCTTTTCCGGAATCTTGCCGGCGTACGTGCAGTCGGGCCTGTGGAAGACGTACGTTCTCTTGTTGCCCACATAATAGGACGCGGTGTCGGTTTTCTTCTCCTGCCAGAGGCCAATCTCTTTTGACATGGCCTCATTCTGGTACTTGATGAGCAGATCCCTGTATTTCACGTTGGGGGGCTTGATCATGGCCCTTGCGTAGCCACGCTTAACCAGCTCCCCGTTCACAAAGAGATTTTTTACGAATACGTAGGCAAGGAGTCTGCCATACGCGTCGTGCCTCTCTGCATCAAACTCCAGCCTCACTTTCTTCATGAGCACCAGCTGCTTGTTGAATGCAAGTGCCTCCTTGGCGTAAAACTGGGGGCCACCGGCTTGCTTGCCCAGCTCTGGCGCGTCTATGCCGAGGTAGCGTACCTGCTCGCCAGTATCGAGAACGATACTGTCCCCATCAAGCACTTTGCTCACCGTGTACTCCTTGCCGAGACAGGGGGCGGACAGGAGTGTGAGAAAGAGCAAAAAAAGTGAAAGGGTCACACGGCGCATTGAGAAATGATTGTACAATATTTTCCTGTTGTGATAAATACCATAGAGTTTTCCCGAGTACGGATGATTTTCAGATTCAGGCGCCTTATGTTTGTGAAGCTCCGACCAGGGATAAGGGGGTTTCCATGAAGGGATTTTTGCAGGCTTCTTTAATTATCGCTGCATCGCTCATCCTATCGCAGCCGGTATGGGGCTCTGAGAACAATTTCTCTGTGGGATATGGCTTTGCCCTCTGGAGTGAAAAGCACAGCGTCGGTAATATCGCGGAGGGTCCGTATAACTTCGTTCAGGCCGCTTACTCTTATGAGATCCCCATTTCGCAAAAATGGCTCATACAAGCAGGGCCGTATCTCGCTTACGTTATGAACCCTACTGAAGGGGTCGACGTGGGAGTTAACCTCGGCCTAAAGATTTATCCGTTTACCCCGGACCGTTCAGGCTTCTTCTTCACAGTGGGTACCGGCGCTGCATACAGCACCATCCAATACAGCGAACAGGGCACGCACGAGTTTTTTATTCTCCAGGGCAGTATCGGTTATCGTTATAAGAACTTTTACATCGAAGATAGATACAGACATTACTCGAATGGAGGCTTGTCCTCGCCCAACCGATCGATTAACGCGAACATAATCAGCCTTGGGATGTATTTCTAAATGGGGCTGCCAGCCCCATTCGGTGTTTAGTGTTTAGCGGCTGGTGTTTGGTGATGAATTCGTCACGAGTCGCGGGCCGCAAGAGCTGTTCGGAGTTACGAGTTCATTGCTTTCAACTCGAAACACGTAACTCGTAACGGTCAGTGCGTTAACCAAAAAAAGGGAGCGGCAGGCGCCGCTCCCTTTTTGCGTCTTATCGAAACTACTTATTGACCGGTTCGAACGCGAAGAAAACCCTTTCCTTCATCGCCACGCCACCCTTTACGTCAATTGGGTGCGCCGGAACCGGGAAAATGACGAGCTGCACCTCATCGCCATCTTTCAGCTTGCCCGCGGGGCAGTTTACGATCTTGGTTACCAGGCCCTTGATGGGGCTTCCAGCGGGGAACTCGATCGTTGCATGGATGAGCGGAGAGTCGTAGCCAAGGGGCACGCCCTTCAACTCTTCGGAGAAGACAAAGACCTTCGCCTTCTTGGGCAGCTCGATGTACTCCAGGTCTTCGCTGTAGCACTCCGGGCAGATGACTCTCGGCGGGTAGGCTACCTTGCCGCAGCCTTTACACTTGGTTGTCGTGAACTTTCCCTGCTTCAGGTTTTCGTAAAACGGCCAGACCCGGTTGAACTCCTTGCATTGAATCGGCCACATATCCATCGTCACCGGATATTTATCTTCTAATACGGGGATTCCTAATACTGCCATGTTCGCCTCCTTATCTCTTTACCGGCTCTTTGCCGTAAATGATGATGGTGTGCTCGACGTTCATGCCGCTCAGGTTGTGCTGGAGCGCGAACACCGGATCCTTCACCTGGTGAATCGCCCGGCCCTGGAGCTGGCGCATCAGCTCGCCGCCCTGCCGGCAGCCTGTGCCGCCGAAAGGATGGCCGCACGCGAGAAGCCCGCCGTCCGTGTTGATGGGCACCTTGCCGCCCACGAGGATCTGTCCCGAAGAGGCGAACGCGCCTCCCTCCCCTTTCTTGCAGAAGCCGAGCTCCTCGGCCTCTATAACCTCGGAGATAGTGAAGCAGTCATGGGTCTGCGCCACCTTAATATCCTTGGGTGACAGCTGCGCGCGCTCGTACGCCTTGGCTGCGGCAACGCGCAAGTGCGCCCAGTCGCCCGCGTGCTCGCCAGGCCAATTGGAGGAGACGCTGTGCTGCACGTACTGGGCATGCCCTCGCATATAGACGAGAGGCCTGTTGAACCGCTTCGCAAACTCCTCGCTCGCGATGATCACGGCGGCAGCGCCGTCGGTGATCGGGCAGCAGTCATAAAGGGTAAGCGGCATCGTGACGACCGGCGCAGTCATCGCCTCTTCCATCGTCAGCTTTCGCTGCATCTGAGCCTTGGGGTTGTCGCTCGCGTAGTTGTAGTTCGCGACTGAAACGGCAGCCAGGTCTTCTTTCTTGGTACCGTAAGCCTTGAAATGGGCCGAAGCCGTCATCGCGAATACGGGCGGCGGCAGACCGAGACCATGCGGGGCATCCCAGTCGTGGTCGATCGATGCCAATTCACTGTAAAATATTTCCCATTTCTGCGGCGTGTAGAGCTTCTCACCGCCGGCAACCATGACACACTCGGCCATGCCTGATTCGACCAGACCTTTCGCCAGGATCATACCGGCGCTTCCACCGGCACAGAGCACGTCCACGCGTGCGCAGATCGACGTCGGCTTGAGGCCGAGACGCTCGGCGATTACTGGTGCTGTGTTGACCTGGAAGGAGCATCTTCCCGCATACGACGTGGCCACGATCAGCCCGTCGATGTCGTTCTTGTTGAACCCGGGGAGATCCTCGACGCAGGCTTTACCTGCCTCCTGGAACACGTCCACGAGGCTCGCTTCGCGCACGCCCCACTTGGACATGCCGGCAGCGATGATACATGCGTTCCTTGCCATAAGTTCCTCCTTAATTAATGTTTGCTACGTTATTTTCCCTTGTAGCTTGGTTTTCGCTTTTCTATGAAGGCAGCCAGGCCTTCGCGCCCATCCTCAGACGCATACGCAATCACAAACGAATTCCTCTCCAGCGTCAGGCCGGACGCGAGGTCCATGTTCATTCCGTTATCCACACACTGCTTGATCAGGGAGAGTGCAACCCTCGGCTTCGCTGCCAGCTTGTTCGCGAGCGCCAATGCCTCTTCCATCAATTTTTCTCGCGGCACAACCTTGTTCACAAGGCCAATACGAAAGGCTTCATCAGCCCCGATGGTATCTCCCGTAAACATCAACTCTTTCGCCTTCGATGTTCCCACGAGCCTGGAGAGCCGCTGTGTAGCCCCCGAGCCTGGCATGATACCGAGGTTGATCTCGGGAAGCCCAAAGACTGCGTCTGTCGAGGCAATGCGCAGGTCACAGCAGAGAGCGACTTCGCTGCCCCCTCCAAGCGCGAGGCCAAAGACCGCGGCTATTGTCGGCTTTGCAATGCCGGTTAGTTTTTCGAAGCATTTCTTTGGTACAGTGTTCTGAAAATCGAGTATCTCTGCCACGCTCTTGCTTGCGACGTCTTTGACGTCCAGGCCGGCAGCGAAAGCCTTTTCTCCTGCTCCGGTGATCACAATAGCTGCCACCGATTCATCCTTCTCAAGCTCGCAGAGCGCATCGAACATTTCCAGGTAGAGCTTTATGTTCAAGGGGTTTACCGGCGGGCGATTCATCTTCAATACTGCTACCGGGCCCTGTTTATCGAGCAGCAGTGTCTCGTAACTCATTGGGGCCTCCTGCTTTATTTGTATTCGTACCAGCCGGCCCCTGTTTTCCTGCCGAGGCGGCCTGCTTTCACCAGGTTCTTGAGCGTGTGCGATGATTGCCACTTGGTTTCGGCTCTTAGCTCTTTGCGCAGATACTCATTCACGTTCAGGTTGATGTCGAGGCCGGTGAGGTCCATCAGTTCAAACGGCCCCATGGGATAATTGAGACCAAGCTTTGCGGCCTTGTCGATATCCTCTTTGCTGGCCACGCCTTCTTCGAGCAGCGTCATTGCCTCGATGAAATGCGGTATCATCAGCCTGTTCACGATAAATGCAGGCACGTCCTTCCTTACCTCTACAGCCTCTTTGCCTAGCTTCTTTGTGACGTCCATACAGGTAGCGACCGTCGCGTCGCTGGTGAAATGACCCTTCACAACCTCCACGAGTCTCATGAGCGGCACCGGATTGAAGAAGTGCATCCCGGCAACCTTATCAGGTCTCTTGGTAGCGGTTGCGATTTCGGTGATCGACATAGATGATGTATTGGTGGATAGAATGACCTCAGGCCCGCAAATCTCGTCCAGGGCCTTGAAAACCTCTTTTTTCAGGTCCATGACCTCAAGGACCGCCTCAACAATGAAGTCACAACCTTTCATGTCCTCCAGCTTCGTCGTGCCTTTGATACGCCCCATGACCGCACTCTTCTGATCCGCAGTCATCTTACCCTTTTCTACGCTCTTCGCGAGGAACTTGTCGATGTTTTTGAGACCGCCTTGCACGAACCTGTCCTCGATATCTCTCATTACGACATTGAAGCCAGCCTGTGCGGCAACCTGTGCGATCCCGTTGCCCATCGTCCCAGCGCCGAGTACCCCGATAGTCTTGACCTCCATACACCACCTCCGGTGAGATAATTAAAAAATTCACATAGTTGGTATATCTAACTATTATTGACTGGAATCTGTCAACTGTTTTAAGGGGAAGTGTTCTGAGGGCAAGGACGGTGCCACATTTCACGGCTTGCCGCGAGCGACCGGGCTTGGGAAGGGCGGGGCATGAGACGTTGCTTGTATCCAGAATTCTCTCCTTCTTGACCCTCACCCTATTTTCTTGTAACTTGGTAAGGTATCCAAATGAATGCGGCGCGCATCGAGACAAGAAGTGCGGTGTTTGACAAACTAGGCCCGGTAGTCGATGGGTTTCATGTGTGTGGCGTGCCGTGGTCCCCTGTCTATCTGCTGGACGGTGAACGGCCCGTTCTGTTTGAGGCTGGCTTCGCCTGTATGTGGCGGATCGCTGACCAGATGATCCGCTCGACTTTGGCGGGCAGGACACCAAGGATACTTTTCCTGACCCACGTTCACTGGGACCATTGCGGAGGAGCCGGTTATTTCAGGCGTTCTTTTCCGGAATTGCACGTGGCAGCTTCGAAGAGGGCAGGTCAGATAATGAAGAGACCAAACGCCGTTGCCCTCATGGCAGACCTGAACCGCGAGGTAATCCCCAGAGTCGCGTTGGTGGATGGAGTAGATGCTTCCCGGTTGAGCGAGGAGTCTTTTCTGCCTTTTGAGGTTGATATGAGCGTCGAAGACGGGCAGACAGTCGAACTGGGGGCCGATCTTACCGTGCGCGTGCTGGCAACGCCGGGACACACCCGGGACCACGTGAGCTATTACATACCGGAGAAAAAGATACTCGTGGCCACCGAGGCCTCCGGCTGCCTCGATCGTGCGGGGCACGTGATTACAGAATTCCTGGTTGATTACGATGCCTATCTTGCTTCGCTTAAGCGGCTGGCAGGCCTACCCGTCGAGGTTCTTTGCCAGGGGCACCACTTTGTCTTCGTGGGTGCGAGCGAGGTGAGCGCTTTCTTTGCACGATCCATCAGAGAAGCAGAATCTTTCAAGGAACGCGTATATGAACTTCTGGATGATGAGGACGGAAGAGTAGAACAGGTCGTGGCGCGGATCAAGGCCGAAGAGTATGATGCCAATCCCTATGTGAAGCAGATCGAACAAGCCTACCTCCTGAATCTGCGAGCCCAAGTGACCCATCTGGCCTCGAGGAAGAGAGTGAAAAATAAACAGTAAGCAGGGAAAGAAAGACAGCGTTGTGAAAACGTGTGCCATAAAGAAGACCTTACCGGTTTGGCCTCCTGCAGTTCACTGCTCACTGCTGGTTGGTTACTGCTCATACCGATTTGCCTTCAAGTGTATACCTTCGTTGTCGCTGCGTCGCTCTCCTCGACGTACTCATAGTACGCCTGCGTCGGCTCCTCGCTGCCGCCTCGGTCTCCATCTTGATTGCAAATCGGCAGGTATTTTCAGATGATTTCTGAGAGAACAGGTCACGTATCGAATGGCTTGTACGTTTGCGGCCTCGCATGGTCACCGGTTTTTCTGCTTGACTGCAGCCGGCCGCTTCTCTTTGAGGCCGGCTTTGCCTGCGCGGCCCGGCTCTACGAAAAAGGGATCAGGGCGGTGGTGGGCGAGAAGAGGGGGCCGGGGACCCTCTTTCTCACCCATGTACACTGGGATCATTGCGGCGCGACCAGTCATCTGAAGCAAGCGTTTCCCGACCTCGAGGTCGCCGCCTCAGCCGGCGCAGCAGCTATCGTCGCGCGCCCCACTGCCCAGAGGCGCATGACCGAACTGGAAAAGACGGTAATTCCGGTCGTAGGCACGTTGGACGGGGTGGACAGCGCTCTCTTGATCGATGGGCCCTTCAGACCATTCGAGGTGAGCATGGTGCTCCATGACGGGCAGATAATTGAGGTGGACGGGGAGACAACGGTGAAGGTGCTGGCAACGCCTGGCCACACCCGGGACCATCTGAGCTACTACGTACCGGAGAGAAAAATCCTCATAGGGGGCGAGGCCGCGGGCTGCCTCGAGCCGTCAGGCAGCATCAGTGTTGAATTCCTGGCTGATTATGATGCGTATCTTGCATCCATCGAGCGCCTCCTGGCTGTTCCTGCAGAAGTTTTTACCCAGGGTCATCATTACGTCTTTGTGGGGCGGGAGAGCGTCAAGGCCTTTCTGGAACAATCCCTTAAAGCGGCGGAGGGTTTTGCAGCCCGTGTGCAAGAGTTGCTGCGGGCCGAAGGAGGTTCCATTGAACGGGTAGTAAGTTTGATCAAGGCCGAGCAGCACGACCCAAAGCCGGGCCTCAAGCAGCCTGAAGAAGCCTACCTGCTTAACCTCCGGGCCCAGGTCACCCATCTGGCGACGAGAAAACAGTGATCAGTGATCAGTAAACAGTAAGGAGTGACCAGAAGGTGAAAAACAGCGCCTACCGCTTTTTACCGGGAGTCTTGCAGATAAGCCGTAAACTCTTTTTCAAAAGCGGACAGGTCTTCATAAAAAGCGGCGCGGAAATTCTTGAGACGGTCATCCGATTGTCTAAACAGGCTGAAGTAACGAAGGACCGGCTGTACACCATGCCTCTCGACAAGAAACTCAGTCGCCAGCAGTGCCTCGCCGTACACTGAGGAGCCGCCAAAACGCGTTCGCGACTTCATAAAGTCCTCGAGCGTCACCATTTCAGAAAGAGGTGCGCAGGACAAACGATGGGCTGTACCCTTGATGCGCGCAAGCAGGAAGGTCCGCCTATTCAACGGGCCACCCAGGTCAAGGGACTCCAGAACACGGTAGGCGATCCAGTCGGCAAAACCTTCGCGCAACCACTGATCAGATGTACTGCGCCGACCACCGGACAGGCCATACTGGACTGTGTGCACCAGCTCATGCGACAATACACGGATCCGCTCCGACCAAGGAATGCGTTCAAGTGCCTCCTCATTCGCAAGCACCATCTCTGGTGCTCCTACCGCCACCGCCCACCCCGCCACCTCCCGAGCATAAACCGGATCAAACCGGACAATGTGTACAAGATTCGACTCAAAGTCTTCACGGCTGGGATAAAGGAGGAGCTTTGGCTGCGAAACGGGTAGATCAAACTTTTCCTTCAGGACCGACATGACCAGGGCCATGGCTCTGTCGTAATCTCCGGCATGGCTATTGCCCTTGCCGACGAACGACAGCGAGCCCGAACCGGCACTCGCTTCCGTAGCCCGTCCCTGAGGCGTAGAATAGAACAAGAAAAGCCCGAATGTGGCGAGTGCAACGAAAAGGGCCTTGTTTGTTCCTTTCTGTGGACGGGTAAAGAACACAGCTTTCCCCCAGGCTTTCTCTTCGCTCCCGCTTCTCCAAATGCGGGCCTAGGTCCTTATCGTCCGGGGGTAAGCGCATCTTTATAGCCCGAAGGTTTGCAGGCTTAATACCAAGTTGCCTTCATTCATATAGCTACGTTGCCTGCGCCCTGCCTCTCTCCGACGTACTCGAAGTACGCCTCCGTTCGTCACGGCTTGAGCGCCTCGCTCTATTTTTGAATGCAACTTGGTATAAGGCCTCGCTTGCGCTGAAGCGGATCTAGGCGAGAGTCGCTTATACACTTTATGCAGTAAAGCTTTTGTGCTATAGTTATGAAGAAAGTAGGTCAAAAGAGGAGGTAGCAAAAGGTATTTGGAGACCAATCCGGAAGAAGATGTTCTGAGACTTTCTTTTGACGATACCCACCTCGCTCGTAACCTGTTCGGCCCCAGAGAAGAAAATATCCGCCACCTGCGAAAATACTTTAATGTAAAGACGAGTGTTCGCGGCACCCACCTTACCCTCATCGGGGATAAACAGGAAGTTGAGAGCACCGGGAAAGTGATCAATGAGCTTGCCACCATTGTAAAGAAGGGGTTTGTCATCAGGCCTTCCGATATCGATCAGGCCGTCAGGTATGTTGCACACACGCAGAAAGGGGCCGATAACCTCTATAAAGACCAGATATTTATCCCTCCTATGCGAAAGATGGTTGTACCGAAGACGAAAAATCAGAGCTCCTATGTGGACGCCATACGCAAATATGACATAGTGATTGGCATCGGTCCCGCGGGCACCGGCAAAACGTACCTCGCCATGGCCATGGCTCTCTCCGCTTATTACAAGAAGGAGGTTTCACGGATCATACTCGCCAGACCGGCCATCGAAGCGGGTGAGAAGCTCGGTTTTCTTCCAGGAACCATGTACGAGAAGGTGAATCCGTATCTTAGGCCTCTGCACGATGCGCTGTATGACATGCTCGACATGGACAGGGCAGCCCGACTCATGGAAAAAGGCGTACTCGAGATAGCGCCTCTCGCGTTCATGCGCGGCAGAACGCTCAATGACGCGTTTGTTATCTTGGACGAGGCCCAGAACAGTGCTTCGGAGCAGATGAAAATGTTTTTGACGCGCCTCGGCTTTTCTTCCAAGTGCGTCGTGACCGGAGATATCACCCAGATCGACCTGCCTGACAAACGTTCGTCAGGCCTTGTGGAAATACAGCGCATCCTGAAGGGCATTAAAGGCATCAGGTTCATCTACTTCACAGAAAAAGATGTAGTGCGCCATCCGCTGGTACAGAAAATCATCAGGGCCTATGAAAGAAAAGAACCTCTGAAGGGAGAGAAGCTTGTCGGGGGAAAAAGGGAGGATCCGACCGAAAGCGATCAATCATAAGTGTGCTCACATTCTCTTCGGCATTCCTCACCACAGGCTCGAACGTCCGGAAAGGATGGGAAATGGTGGTTTTGATAAAAGGTTCCCAAAAATTGTTCACTCCGGACAGACAGCGGGTGCGAAAAGTAACCGAGGACTTACTAACTTATTTGGATCTGGATACTAGAGACCTCAGTATTCTATTCACGGACAACAAACAGATTCGCAAGATCAATCGAGCCTATTTTAACAGAGACCGCCCGACTAACGTCATATCCTTTTCGTATGCGGATGGATTACCTTGCGAAGTCTTGGGTGATCTGGTAATCTCACTGGAACGGGCCCGCAAGGAATCAGAAATTTCAGGCGTACCGTTCTATGAACGGGTTTTTTCTCTCATCATTCATGGACTGCTTCACGTTCAGGGATTTGATCACGAAACGGGAGAAAGAGAGGCCCGGAGAATGAGGTACAGAGAGAAGAAGCTGCTCACCCATGTTCTTTCCCATAAATTATATAAGGAACTCTCGGCTTAACCTGTCGTTCCTCTCGGCGATCCTGCTGGTACTCTCACAGCCTCCCATTTCGTTGTTCCCGCTCGCCTACGTGGCACTCACGCCTCTTCTTCTTTCGCTGGAGCAAGGGAAGCATCGTCAGAATTTTCTCGTCGGGTTTGCCACAGGCATCATGGCTTATGCCGGGCTTGTCTACTGGGTCGTGGTGGCGATGAATACCTATGGCGGTATCAGCATTCCCCTGGCCATACTCATCCTTGCGCTTCTTGTGCTCTACCTCGCCCTGTATGTTGGACTTATCACCTGGCTTGGTCCCTGGCTGGAAGCCTTTCTGAAGGTGCCTCTTTACCTATCCGTGCCTTTGCTCTGGGTGCTAACTGAATACTGGAGGGGTTGGTTCCTGACAGGCTTCCCCTGGTCATACGTTGCCCATTCCCAACATAACTTTGTTACGATGATCCAGATCGCGTCGGTGACCGGAACTTATTTTATCTCATTTCTCATCGTTGCCATCAACACTCTTATTTTTTATTTGCTGAGCAGAAAGCGCGTGCCTCTTCTCTTTGCGCTCTTCATCGTGATGGCCGTTATCGCATCCCTGCTGTTCGGGTACACGCGTCTCAAGGATCGAGTAGGCGGTACCCTCAAGACAGCAATCATCCAGGGCAACATCCTCCAGGATATGAAGTGGGATGAAGCATTCAAGCTGAGAACCATGGAAACCTATTCCCAACTTACCGTAAAGGAGGGCGGCAGGGTCGACCTTGTGATATGGCCTGAAACCGCCATGCCTTTCGTGTTTGAGGCCGATCCCGCCAGGACCCTAATATCCGCATTGCCTGAGATGCTTTCGACCGATCTGCTCTTCGGAACACTCTTCAGAGATAGTCAGGGCAGATTTTATAACTCAGCCTACATCTTCGGAAGAAAAGGCCAATTTGTCGGCAGGTACGACAAGGTTCACCTGGTACCTTTCGGCGAATTTACACCGCTCAGGGATTACTTCCCTTTCCTTGAGAAGATAAGTGTTGCGACCGGTGATTTTTTTTCCGGCGATGGACACGATCCCATCGCAACAGAGTTTGGCAAGGTGGGGGTTCTCATCTGTTACGAGGGGGCGTTCCCTTACATAACGGTTGATACCGCGCGTAGAGATGCTCAGGTGCTCGTCAACATTACCAACGATGCCTGGTTCGGCAGGTCGTCTGCCCCTTTCCAGCACCTAGCGTTCTACACGTTCAGGGCTATCGAAACGGACAGGTTCGTGCTCAGGGCTGCCAACACCGGGGTGAGCGCAATTATCGATCCGAGGGGGCGGATCATTGCCCGGACCAACATCTTCGAGAGGACGGTATTGAAAGGTACGTTCGCAATGAGAGACGGACAAACCTTCTACGTCCGCCATGGAGACTACTTCGTGTTGCTCTGTGTAATAATGCTGGTTGGCCTCATAGTGCGAGGGTTGGTCGGCAAGAAGAGTAGGCAGTAAGCACTAAGCAGTATACAGCATGATAGTCCACTATGTTTACAGTTTTCTGCCTACTACATGTTGTTCTGCGCCCTACCTACTGCTTACTTCTTACTGCCTACTGATATTGTTCCGTCTCTAATCCGCCACCTCGCAACTACCATGCGCCTGATTTGCGAGTTGAATGGTGCCGTCAGGGATTACGTGGACGTCGGGGGCCCTTCCCTTATATTCGTCATCGAGAATTCGAATGACTTCTGTCAAATCCCGGCACCAGACAACGTCCTCTTTTTTTCCAAACCAGTAGGTTGCGGCCACATCTTTGTAGCGAGAGAAAACGAATACCTTTCTTACGTTATTATCCTTCACGCGTTCACCACGACCGAGCCTCCCCCAGGTTTCCTTTCCAAATCTTCCCAGTAGGTAATGGACCACCTGCCCACGAGAAATGTCGGCGAGGAGCACCACGTAGCCACCTTCATCTTTGAGCAAGGCAGAGGCCTGAGAGAGACCTATGGTCGCCTCATTGCCTTTGGCAAATGTATTGACAAAGAGAATGTCTGCTTTCCATGGAACAGTGGTGCCGTAGTGGGCAACTGTTCGATCGGCAAACCGGGAATAAGCTTCTTCGGGCGTGCCCACGGAAATATCCACAGCCTCAGCCTCGCTGTTTATGAGGGCATCAATTTTTGCGTCGAGGCGAACCTTTTGACCAAACTCCTTGACGTCTTCGAGAAGCGGATTGCCGCTGTAACGGCCTGGGCTACATACAGCCAGATTTTGTTGCAGGAGGCTCCCGTGATGATACGTGATCGCGTCTATGTGGGCAATGCCCGGCATGACAATCTTGTACCCTCCACCGAGCCCGCAAAAACCGTGCGGAACGAAGGATCCGATACCGATCCTCGCATCGCAGCTCAAGAATTCCTTGTTGGCCAGGATGGGAGTTCCAAGGTGCGTCTGACCCAAATGCTCGCAGTTTTCGTAGGGATTGTGGTTGTAGACGGGGAATCGTTCCATCACCTCTTCGCCCAGCTTTCTTGTGAACGCTTCACCATCGAGAGGAGCGTGAGTACCCAGCGCACAGAGAAATCTCACCTGTTCATCTCGTATTCCGCATTTTTCGAACAGCTCGATCAGATGAGGCGCAATGCGGTAGACACGTGTTGCTCTCGAAATATCGTCAAACAGGATGCAGATCTCTTTCTTGCCCTTCAGCACTGCCTCCAGCGGGGCAAGAGCCTTCCTGTATGCTTCGTCCTTGAGGATGCTCTTGTCGTCTCCTTCCATGCGGAGCACACTGACATTCCATCGCTCGGGCAGATCAAGGTGAATCGCTTCATCGCTGCCCCACAGATCATGCTTTAACCGGACTCTCATGCAGATCTCACGCTGAAAACAGTATCACTTCCGTAATTTCAGCATTTCGTCGCAGCTCGGCAGGTAGTCCTTACCAGCGATCGTCATCATGTCTGATCCTATCAGGAAATCGTAACCGGGTACCTTCTTGGTGATGCCATAATACATGGGCAGGATCACCTGATGATCACAGGCACGCATCTGTAGTTTTCCGATAGGGCTGTCAATCGTAAGCCCCTCCAATGCATCGACGAACTTCTCTTTATCGACTCTTCCCGCCTTTTCGTATGCCTTTGCGATGAACATGCCGGCGGTGTAGCCATAAAGAGCGGTAGAGCCCGGATAGCGTTTGTAGATCTTTCTGAATGCCTCCACAAATTCCTTGTTTTCAGACGTGGCGGGATAGTAGAAGTGATAGCTGGAGCTTCCCATGATGCCTTCGGGGGCATCGAAACCGATCGGTGCGAGAGCCAACTGGTCGGTCGCGTAGTGCTGGTAAATGGGAATCTTGCCCTCCAGACCGAGAGCTTTCACCGATTTCATGAAGTTGACTATGCCGCCTCCCCCGGAAGCGCTGATGATGCAGTCCGGCCCTGCCTGCATCACAGCCGTAAGGTAGGGCGTCAAATCCGTTTCTCCAACCTTCCTCCAGGACTGGCCGAGGAGCTGAACGTTCGGCTTCAGCATCTTGAGATTGGTCCAGATTGCATCGGCGCACGCATGGCCGAATTCGTAATCCTCACCCATGATCCAGTACTTCACATACGGCTTCTTGGAAAGGGCGAGCGCAGTCGCTTTACCGATCATCATCGTGTTTTCGTTAGCGTTGAATACGTAACGATGTCCCTGCTCGCCGATGATCTTGTCGCTCTTTGCGTCGGTGACGATGAAGGGGATCTTCTCCTTTTTCGCAAAATCGGACATGGCCAGCGCGCCGCCGCTATTCGTCGAACCCATGAGCACGTCGACATTTTCCCTCATCACCAATTCTTTTGTCATGGTGAGCGCGATGTCCGGTTTGAATTTGTCATCCCGTGTCACGAACTCGATCTTTCTTCCCAGTACCCCGCCCTTTGCATTGATTTCGTTGACCGCCATTTTGAACCCGTCGAGGACATCCTGGGTGTAGGTAGTGGCCGGCCCCGAGTAGGTATCGACTATGCCGACCTTTATGGCAGCGGGCGCGGCATCCGACGGTGTATATGCCAGAACCAAGGTGCAAAGTACAAAAAACAGAGAGAACAGCAAATTCTTCTTCATGTGGCGCCTCCTAGCTTTGCTTTGTTAGTAGATTTGTAACCGTAAAAACGAGCGATGTCAAACAAAAACCGTGCGATGGAGCTCACAGGCCTGAAACAACTTCACGGTTAACCGGCAAGACCGATCTGGATATTTGTATGCCAGCTTGAATTTTGATGGATACCGTTGCCACCCGCGAATGTAAGGTTTGGCCGGTCGCGGGTACCCGGCTACGGCAGTGGGTTTGACGAGGCGTACCTTGGGGTACGTCGATCCGCCAATTGTACTTGCGGGGTACCCGGGCGCTCCCACACTCTCTTCCCGGGTCGCCGCAACGAAGGGAGGCGCAAAAGGCAAGTTGGCAGGAGGACTACTCCCGGCGGTCGAAGAATTCCTTGAAACGGTCCTTAAACCCCTTTGTTGTGTGTGTAACGTCCCCGTCCCCGTTTAACTCCTTGGAGAGCTCTTCTAGAAGAGTTTTCTGTTTGTCCGTGAGGTTGGTGGGCACCTTGGCATGCACGTACACAATCTCGTCGCCTCTGCCATACCCGTTGGTCTTCGGAGCCCCGAGCCCCCGCAGCCTGTAACTCTTGCCCGGCTGGGTCCCTGGACTTAGCTTGATGGCTGTCTCGCCTTCGACGGTGGGTACGGTGATCTCTCCCCCAAGACAGAGGATCGGAAAGTGGACTTCAGCGTGCACAACAATGTCGTCGCCTTCTCTTTCAAAGACAGGATGTTCTTTGACCCTGAGAACAATGTAGAGGTCGCCGGGGGTCGTATCATGTAACCCCTGAGCACCCTCTCCCCTCATCTTCAGCCTGACCCCGGTATCCACGCCTGGTGGGATGTTGACCTTCAAACTGCTCTTTGTTCTGACGTAACCGCGCCCCTTACACATCTTGCACGGATCTTTGATGATGTGCCCCTCACCGTTGCAATACTCACAGGCCTTGTTGATGGTGAAAAATCCCTGGCTGTACCGGACCTGGCCGCGACCATTGCAGTGCTTACACACAACAGGCTGAAATCCCGGTTCAACCCTTGACCCCTTGCACTGAGGGCAACGCTCATCCTTGGGTATCTCAATCTCCTTTTCCGTTCCGAAAATCGCCTCCTCAAATTCAATGTCGAGATTGTAACGGAGATCTTCACCCTTTTTCTGTCGCCTGCGCTGGGTACCACCGAAGAAGTCGCTGAACAGGTCGCCGAAAATGTCATTAAAGTTGCCGCCAAACCCGAAGTCAAATCCGGGCCCGGGTTCGGCCGTCCCGAAGCGGTCGTAGCTCGAGCGCTTATCCGAGTCACCCAGCACGGCATAAGCCTCGTTTATTTCCTTGAATTTTTCTTCAGCAACGTTGTCGCCGGGATTTCGGTCAGGGTGGTAGGCCAGGGCAAGCTTTCGATACGCTTTTTTTAGCTCTTCGTCAGTGGCGGTCCGGGATACACCGAGTATGTCGTAATAATCCTTTCTCATCTTCCTATAATGCCTTATTCTTCTCCGGAGCTTTTTGCTACGGTGACCATCGAAGGCCTCAGCAGCCTCCCATCCATGATATAGCCCTTCTGAAGTTCAGTGACAACGGTTCCGGGAGCCTTATCTGCGCGTGCTTCCTGAGCAACCGCTTCGTGAACGTTGGGATCGAATTCCTTTTCCAGCGCGTCTACCCTTGTCACGCCGAACTTCTCCAATACCTTCAGGAAGCTGTTCAGGGTCAGCTCCACTCCTTCCACAATAGCCTTCGAGTCTTCAGCCTTGCACCCGTGCTGGATTGCCCTCTCCAGATTATCGATCACGGGCAGCAGTTCCTTAACCAGGGTTTCGTTCCCGAACTTCAAGACCTCCTGCTTCTCTTTGGCTTTCAATTTCTTGAAATTCTCAAAATCAGCCTGCTGATACAGGAGCCGCTCCCTCAGTTCGCCTAGCTCTTTCTCCTTTTCTTCCACCTTCTGTTTCAACTCGTCTATGATCTCTTCCTTCTTCTTTTTCTTTTTGTGCTCCTCATGTGCCTCAGCAGCCTTTTCCTCGTGAGCCGGAGCTTCTGCTTCTATCTTCTTGCCGTCTCCATCATCTCCCATGCTAACCCTCACATCGTACTCAAAAGCTCTGTCACCATTTTCGCGGTTTCGTCAACAATCGGGATGATCCTGGAGTAGTCCATCCTCACCGGGCCCATCACACCCAGTATGCCCCGGTTCCTGGAGCCGATTCTATATATGGACGTGATGATACTCACATCACGCATCTCCGGGACACCCGCTTCCGCACCGATGATGACATGTATCCCTTCATCCTCGAGGCTTCGATCGAGAAGCCCGAGCAGTTTTTCCTTCTTCTCAAAAGCCTGGAATAGGTCTCTCAAGCGCCTGATATCCGAGAATTCAGGCACACCGATAATAGTGGAAGTGCCTTCTATATAGACTTCCCGATGGTCCTCTTTTTCGACAATAGTGTCAAGAACATCCAGCACCTTTCGCATCAAAGCGCTGAAAGCCTCCTTGTCGCGTCTTATATCCTCATAAATCTCTTGCTTGAGCGCATAAAAAGGCATGCCCTCACACCGTTCATCCATATACTGCTTCATGCCCTGCAATAGCTCGTGGCTCAGGTTTTCCTCGGTTGTCACCAGCCTTGAATGGACCATGCCGGCCGATGTCACGAATAGAACCAGTACCTTCTGCCCGGAAAGCTTCACGAACTCGATCTCCTTAAAGAACATCGTGTTCACCTTGGGCTCAACCACGATGCCCGCGTACTGACCGAGACTGGCAAGTACCCGGGATGCATCCTCCATGACCTCTTCAGTGTAAGCGTACCGGTGCTTGAAGAGCGCATCAAGCACTAGCAGTTCGTTTTTTCCCAGACCGCGAGGCACCAGCAGGCAGTTCACGTAGTACCGGAAAGCCTTGCCCGTTGGGATCCTTCCAGCCACCACGTGAGGCTTGGAGAGGAAGCCTTGCTCTTCCAGGTCTGACATGATGTTCCTGATGGTCGCAGAGCTCCACCGGTTTCCCAGAAGCTTCGACAGCGTCCTCGAACCGACAGGCTCAGCAGAGACAATATAGGAAGTTACAATAAGCTCCAGGATCTTGTTTTCTCGTTCGTTCAACGCTTCCAAAGGATCACCGTATAGGGCCGCTGAAACTGCGGCAAACTTCACCTGCTAGGACCCGCTCGCCCCTATAATAACTTAACGATCCGTCGCTGCTTTGTCAAGCCGCTGCCGCCCCATTTCGCACGGCTTTTCAAGGGCTTAGCCTCCGTTCTGTTTCGTATCTTCCTCGTCTCCTGCAAGGGCCGGAGGCAGTCCCCGCTGGTTCCTCAACTCCTCTATCCTGTTGAGTGGCTTTTCCAGCTGCCTCCTTCGCGTGGTTGTGAGCGCCTCGTATTCTTTCTGGGCGTCTTCAATCCGCTTTCCCAGGACCTCAAATCTCTTATGGAACTCATCCCACTGCTTCTTAAAAGTCCCCAACAGGGAGAGGATCTCATTAGATGTCTGCTCCAGCGCAAAGGAATCCACTGCTTTCCGGATTATCGCGAGCACCGCAAAGAGCGTGAGCGGTGAGACAAAAAGCACCTTGCTTCGCAGACTATCGTCAAGGATCAGACTGTCCTGTTCATAAATAAAGGCATAGATCTGTTCATTAGGTATGAAGAGGAGCACATAATCGATCGTATTCTGCTCCGGGTTAATGTAGTCCCGTGTTGTCACCTCTCTTATCTTGCTCCTGACGTCCTTCAGGAAGTCACCCCGAAACTTTGTCTTCTCCATGTCTGAGGCGGCCTCAAGAAATCTCACGTAATTGTCGAGGGGGAACTTCACATCCATATTCAGTCTCAGGTCCTTGGGCAGGAGAAACGTAAAATCCGGCCTCGATCCCACGCCCTCAATGGTTTTTTGTTTCACGTAATTAACGCTTTCGATGAAACCGGCCAGCCGAAGAATATCCTCAGCCATGCGCTCGCCCCACTGGCCCCTCGCCTTTGTGCTGGCAAGGGCCTCTCTCAACATGGCCGTGGTCTGCGCCAGGGTCGCCGTATGCTCGCTGGCAAGCTTCAAGTGCTTGCTCAGCTCTCCGAATTTCTCCACTCTATCCTTCTCCAGTGTGGTAACAAGTCGCGACACGCTCTCCAGCTCGGTCGCCATCCTCTGGAGTTGCTGGTCGATGAGTCCTTTTTTGGCGTCGAGCTCCTTGGCCCCCACCTCACGCTCCGATTCAAGCTTCTGTTGGGCCAGCTTGAGGAATTCGTCGGTTGATTTGCCAAGCGCGTCAAGAGACAAACTGCCAAAGGTGGCCTTCACATTCTCTACCAGTGCGTCTATATTGGCCTTGCGCTGCGCCTCACTCTCACGAAAGAGTTCGCTGGCCAGCTCACGAGCAGTTTTCGCCTGTACCATACGCAGCAAAAAGGCAGCACCCAGGCCAAGAACAAAACCCGCTACGAGAGAGACCACAACCAGAATCCAATTCATGCATGCCTCCGTTCTGAGCTATTCTACCTTTTTCCAGGAGCGCCTGTAAATGCGGCAAAAATACAGTGACCAGTGACCAGTGATCAGTGATCAGTGGCCGGTGTTATACGGCCGGCCATTAGCGGTAGAATAGTGGCGCTTTTTCACTGGGCACCGTACGTTAAACACTGTTTTTGGTTTCTCTTGCACACAACCTCGGTCGAACTTATCTTTAAGGAAAGATACCGAATAGTGATTTTTACTAAACGCGAAAGTCGATGGCAGTTACACTGATGACCGGCTACTGATCACTGGCCACTGTTTCGGAGGGAGGAATCATGGCGGAAGCAACCATAAAGATTGAAGGTATGAGTTGTCAACACTGTGTCATGCGCATTAAAAAGGCGTTCGAGACCCTTCCCGGTATTTCCGGGCTCGACGTGAAAATCGGCAGCGCCAATGTCACGTACGACGAGTCAGCGGTTAAGCGGGAAGACCTTGAGGCGGCCGTCGAGGCAGCGGGGTACAGCGTAGGCAAGTAAAGAGTTAGCAGTAAGCATGAGCAGTCAATGAGGCGGGGAGATTATCCTCGCGGCAGATGGGTGGAGAGGGCTCAGGACATGAGCAATGCAGGTATTAGGCGCAGGTTGTTCCTGAAGCTATGGGCCGGAGCTGCTTTTCTCGTGGCCCTGCCGTCATGGGTGCGGGCAGTATTCGTCGAGAGCTTGCAGGTCAGAACCGTGGAAGCGGATACGTTTCGCTTTGATCCGGGCGCAGGACTGATCCGCTGGACAGATAGCAAACGCGAAGAGCCTTATTTTTTGACGATAGACGGGCTCGTCGAAAAGCCGCTTAAGTTGTCTTACAACGAACTTAAGAGTCTGCCCCAGGTCCATCAGACCTCAGATTTCCATTGCGTGGAAGGCTGGTCTGTTAAAGACATCCAATGGGGTGGTTTCCGTTTTGGTGAAATCATAAGAAAGGTAAAAGCAAAGCCTGAGGCAAAATACGTAGTTTTTCATTCTCTGGGCAAAACGAGCTCTCCAGCCGGCAACCTGGACCACTATGTCGAGTCCTTTTCGATCGAGGAACTTCTTGATTCAAACAAAGAAAGGTTACTTGCCCTTTCCATGAACGGAAAGCCACTCTCCCACGATCATGGCGCTCCTCTGCGCGTCGTCTCTCCGTATGACCTTGCTTACAAGGGCAGCAAGTTTGTGACGCGCGTCGAGTTCACCAGCAATAGAGAGCCGGGCTGGTGGACGCTGGCAAACCCCATTTATCCTTCGGAAGCACCGGTGCTGAAAAACAGATTGAGAAAGAATTAAAACCGTTACGGGTTTCGCGTTACGAGTTACGAGTCAAGACGCAGCAGGATACCCACGCTATGCTCCACATGAGCTAGGTAGATTTACCATCCAGTCTCGGTTTACCGTTTTCTGTCGATTCTTAACTCTCTAACCTGGAACCTGCAACTCGTAACTCGTAACCTGTCTTTATTAGTGTACCTGCCCGAGATCAGTCTGCGCTCCTCTTCTTAGAACATAGACTATTGGGAGAAGGCAGACGGCCATGATACCTAACAGAAAGAAGGTATCATTGAAAGCGAGCATGGTCGCTTCTCTTATGAGGTCCTTGTACATCAAGCCAAGAACGCCTTTATCCGCCAGCGTGCCGCCCAGGCCATGAGCGCCTAAAAGGGCGCGCCCCTTCTGCAGCATGGATTGATAGGGTAAGTCAAAGGGTGTCAAGTGGTCAACAAGACGTGCCTGATGAAACTGTGCCCGCCGGGCGAGCAGCGTTGTCACGAACGCCACACCAAAGCTACCGCCGAGGTTTCGCAGGAGATTAAATATGGCGGTTGCGTTTGCCATGTCCTCCTTTCGCACGGTGGAAAGCGTCAGGTTCACGAGGGGTATGAAGATGAAGCCCATGCCGAAACCCAGAAGGATACGGGGCCACATTATGGCCTCAAAACTTGCCAGAAGATTGAACCCGGACATCAGATATACCGACAATGAGAGCATGAGAATACCGAAGAGAAGGATGCCCTTCGGGTTGACTTTGGTCACGAGTGGGCCGCCGATCAGGAGTGCGATTACCGTCGCAAAACCACCTGGACCAAGAACAACGCCGGCAAGCGTGGCCGTATAGCCCATCAGCGTTTGAAGGTAGAGCGGCAGCAACACGATGCTGGAAAACATGATGAAAAACGCAAAAAACATGATGGTGTTTCCTGCTGAAAACGAGGCATTCCTGAAGATTCTTAAATTCACCACCGGTGCCTCTGCCCGGAGTTCCGTCAAAACAAAGAGTGTAAGCGAGACCAGAGCGACTATTGAAAGCCAGATAATAAGGTTCGAGGCAAACCAGTCCTCCCGCTCTCCTTTATCGAGAACTACTTGCAGGCAACCGAGGCCAGCGACAATAAAGAGAAGACCGAAGTAGTCCATTTTCATTCTGATTCGCGTCATATAAGGCGGGTCTTTTATGACAAGGAAGGTGAGCAGAAGCGATAGGGCGCCGATGGGAACATTGATAAAAAAAATCCAGTGCCAGGACCAGTTGTCGGTTATCCAGCCACCCATGAGAGGGCCGATAATAGGTCCAAACATAATACCCAGACCAAAAAATGCCATCGCTATCCCGTGCTGTCGAGGCGGAAACGTCTCGAGCAGAATCGACTGAGAAATCGGCTGAAGCGCGCCACCACCTAGTCCCTGGAAAATCCTGAATACGATGAGGCTTTCCAGATTCCATGCCAGACCACAAAGGAGGGAGCTTGCCGTAAACAGGGTTATGGAGAAAAGAAGGTATACCTTCCTTCCTAATAGGCGGCTGAGCCACCCCGTAATCGGGATGATAATGGCATTGGAGACGAGGTACGTTGTTATCGTCCACGTGGACTCGTCAATGCCCGCAGACAGGCTGCCCCTGATGTGATCGAGGGCCACGTTCACGACAGACATGTCCACGATCTCGATGAGCGTGGGGACCATGACCACGATAGCAACGATCCACTTATTCATGACGATGGCGGCTTCGTCAAAAGTTCATCTGCGTCGTTGCCTGCGCCCCGTGTCATTCCGACGTACCACAAGGCACGCCTCCATTCCCCGGGACTTGAGCGCGCCTAGCATCTGAAGCTTTTTACTTTGCCGCCACAAAGGCTCCTTCCGTGAATTGATTATTCGGGCAGTTGGTAGTTGGCGATTACTGCTCACTGCTCACTGATTACTGCTCACTTTACTCTACGATTATGGTTGGCACGACGGACATGCCGACCCGCAGGACGTGGTCCCGGTTGGACTCTTTGTCAAGCGTTATCTTGACTGGTATGCGCTGAACCACCTTCACGTAATTACCCGTTGCATTCTCAGGGGGAAAGAGGGAGAAGATGGTTCCGGTTCCGGCCATAATACTGTCCACGATCCCCTTGAACCGTCTACCGCCATACATGTCCGCTTCTATCAAGACTTTCTGACCTCGCTTTACCTTTTTGAGCTGGGTTTCTTTGTAGTTTGCGACGATCCAGATGTCATCTAGCGGAACAACAGCGAGAAGGGGCATACCTATGCTTACCTGATTACCCACCTCGACCGATTTTTTTGTTACGTACCCGTCCGCCGGCGCATTGATTTTCGTGTAGGTTCTATTCAGGTCTGCCTGGGCAAGCATGGCCTCCTTGTTCTTGATCTTGGCCTTCTGGGTAGACACAGCGCTTTCCGTCTGTTTTACGAGCGCTGCCTGCGTGGCCATGGCAGCCTCTGCCCGCTTCACCCGCGCTCGTGCCGCCTCGAGCTGGGCTTCATTCACCTTGAAACCCGTCGTTACCCGCTCGTACCTCTCCTTGGAGACAGCATCCTGCTTGTACAGCCCTTCGTAGCGGCTGAGATCCATTTTGGCCTGCTGAAGGTTTGCTTCCTCTGCCGCTAGATCAGCCTTTGTCGCTTTCAGCTGGGCCTCCATCTCAACCATCTGTTTTTGAGCCTTCACCGCCTTGCTCTCCTGCTCGTTCAATTTCAGCCGCTCTGCATCAAGCGAAG
>Ga0209039_10000366_pt1 | contig 44222 bp, 36 predicted proteins | sample BogFormECP12_OM1_FD_188238 | JGI IMG/M metagenome (GOLD analysis project Ga0209039, IMG submission 188238) | Bog forest soil microbial communities from Calvert Island, British Columbia, Canada - ECP12_OM1 (SPAdes) (version 2) | ecosystem: Environmental > Aquatic > Freshwater > Wetlands > Bog ...
GCGAGGCTATGCGAACATACCATGAGGGTCCGCATTTGACCCTCAAAACCGGAACTTTCTACTTGGCCGGAAAGCGGAACTTTCTACTTGGCTCCGACAGACGCCGCGAGTGCAGACGTCACGAGTGCACTTGGCCCCAGCGAACGCGATAATACGAACTGACGCCGCCCGAGGGCAGGGATCTTACCCGCAGGCAGTCCTTTCAGCGCCTACAGCAGACCCGCAGCCGCTAACGAAGGCGGTTGGATGTATAATGGATAGCGGCCGGGAGGCCAAAACGGAAGGCCTGGTTTAAGCCAATGAAGCGCCTTTATTACCGCTGTTTGGGTGATGGGCTGTCGCGTCCAGAAGCGGTGGCAAAGGTGGCCGGCAGCTTCGGATTGGTTCAACGCGAAGTCCGAGAATGTCTCAACCTGCCGCCGACGCCCGAAGACATCGAGAGTTACCGACGTGACCAACCCCGCGTAGTGGAACTCAAGCGGGAAGGACGTAATTCCAAGCGGTAGTTAATCACCGATTAGACCTTGGGATCTCCTGATCTCTTTTCCAAACTTTCCAGCCAGTGCCAAGGAAATCCGCTTCCGTAACGAAGCAGCGCGATCACGCCCGCCGCCGTCTCCCAGCGCGCAGCGTTCACTCGTATCTCAGCGCTACTACCGGGTCCAGCCGAGCGGCTTTGTTGGCGGGCCAGATGCCGAAAAACAGGCCCACTGCCACCGACATCACGATCCCCGTCACCGCGGCCCAGAGCGGCACGCTCGCCGGAATCGACGGGAATATCAGACGGCTGATCAGCGAAAGAATCCAGCCGAAGGCGATGCCCGCGATTCCTCCCAGCCCCGTCAGCGCGGCGGCTTCGATCAGGAACTGAATCAGCACGTCGGAGCGCCGCGCCCCAACCGCTTTGCGAATGCCGATTTCGAAAGTCCGCTCGGTCACCGACACCAGCATGATATTCATCACCCCGATGCCGCCCACCAGCAGGCCGATCGAGCTCAACACCGCCATCACCAGGAACGTGATGGCGGTGATCTGCCGGAAATCGTTGACCATCTGCTCGGCAGTGGAGAGCGCGAAATTGTCCGGCTTGTTGTAGGGCACTCGCCGGTCGATGCGCAGCACGGTGCGGACTTCGTCCAGCGCCTGCGGCAACTTGCCCGCCTGGGCCGTCACCACGATGGCGCTTTCCCGCGCGTTCGGGTACATTTTCCGTATGGCCCCATAGGGCACCAGCACCCGCGTGTCGGTGTCTCCGAAGAACGAGGCCGCCGGCCGCAGCATGGTGCCAATCACCTGGAGCTCGTGGCCGTCCACCAGAATGGTCTTGCCCACCGCGTCGACGTTGGCGTAGAGGCCCTTCTCGATGTCCTGGCCAATCACGGCCACGGGCATGCGCCGGCGGCTCTCTTCGTCCGTAAAGAAACGCCCGCGGTGAATGTCCACCTGTCCGCCGCGGGCGTAGGCTTCTTCCACGCCCATCATGTTGACGTCATAGACGTCGTTGCCTTTGTAGCGGGCGTTGTTCATCCCCGGGGCAAACAGCATCGAAGAAACGTCTTCTATGGATTTGCAGCGCTCGCGAATGTCCACTGCGTTCTGGTAGGTCAGGTCTTTGCGCGTGCGCTCCTCAGCCGTCAGGTGGCTGGTGCGCGGGCCCACGGGGAATTTGAAGACGATGATCGAGTTTGGCCCGAAGCTTCTCAGTATCCCCGTAATGGAAGCGTCGAAGCCCGCCAGAATGGCCGCCACCCCGATGATGGTGCCCGTCCCGATGATCACCCCCAGCACTGTCAGGAAGGCCCGCAGCTTATGGCTGCGGATGGTCTGGAACGCCAGCGTGAGTCCGTTCGAAAAAGCCTGGCCCGACATCCCTTACCTCTCCACCCGCAAGGCTTCGATGGGATCGAGCCGGGACGCCCGCCGCGCCGGGTAAATTCCGAAAAACAGGCCCACCGTGGCCGACAAACCGACGCCCACCATGACCGATGTCCAGGGCAACGCCATCGGCACCGAGGTCAGGTTGCGCACCGCAAACGCAACCAGCCATGCCAGCACCACGCCGGCCAGGCCTCCCACGGCCGAAAGCACCGACGATTCCACCAGGTATTGGTTCAGGATGTCGCGCCGCCGCGCGCCCAGCGACTTGCGAATGCCGATCTCGTGAGTGCGCTCGGTCACCACCGCCAGCATGATATTCATGATCACCACGCCGCCCACCACCATGAACACCGATACGATCCCCACGGCCATGCCCGCGATGGTCGCCGTCAGGCGTTCCCACAGGCTCACGATCGTGTCGGAAGCGAACAGGCTGAAATTATCGTCCTGGCCCGGCGCCAGGTGCCGGTACGACCGTAACAGCACGCGCACTTCGTCCTCGGCTTCCATCAAGTGTGGCTGGTCGATGGCCTTGGCCACTAGGCGAATCCCGGTGTGGCTGCCGTAGGTCTTGAAGTAACTCTCGATGGGGATCATCACGAAGTTGTCCTGCGAGTTGCCGAAGACGCTGCCCAGCGTTTTGGCTACGCCCACCACCTCATACGGGTTGCCTTCCACCGCGATGGTCTTGCCCAGCGGATCCACGCCTTCAAAAAAGGCCGTGCGGATGTCGTTCCCGATGAACGCCACGGCCGCGTGGCGCCGCACTTCTTCATAAGTGACGCTGCGGCCCAGTTCCACCTGCACGTTGTTGATGGCCGGAATCGTGTCGGTGATTCCCTGGATGTTCACATCCTCCTGCGATTTTCCCTTGTAGGTGACACGCGCTTGCCGCGAGACCATCATCCCGATGTCGTTCAGCAGGCGCGCCTGGGACTTCACAAACTCGTACTCCACAGGCTTGAACTCCGGGTTGCGCTTCTGCATTTCGAGAAACTTCTTGGGATCGAAATCTCCGAAAAAGGCCATTCGCACCACGCGGAAGCCGTCCGAACCCATGTTCGAGACTTTCTCGGCGATATACACATTCATGCCGTGAATCAGCGCGGTGACCGCAATCAGCGTGGTGGTGGCCAGGATGATACCCAGCAGCGTGAGAAAACTCCGCAGCTTATTTTTCTGCAGCGAATCCAGGGCGATGCGTCCCGCCTCCCAGAAAGAAGCGCTCAGACGGAATGATCGTGTCTCTGCCACCTGATTTGATTTACGAAGATAGGACGTGGTTCGTTCCGCGGAATTAACAAGCGTCACAACCGGCTGCGCGGTTGAGATATCATTCGAATTCACTCCGAATGATCGCCAAAAATCTGAATCCCCCGGGCGCACCGCGCCGCTACCTGCCGCTTTTGCTGGTGCTGTTCGCCTGCTCGGGCTGTTCTGCCCTGATCTACGAAATCGTCTGGTACCAGTTGCTGCAACTGGTGATTGGCTCGACGGCCGTCTCGCTGGGCGTGTTGCTCGCGACGTTCATGGGCGGCCTGTGCCTGGGCAGCCTGCTGCTGCCGCGCATGGCGCGCGCCCGCTACATGCACCCCCTGCGCGTCTACGGCCTGGTCGAACTGGGTATTGGCGCGTGCGGGGTGCTGGTTCTGATCCTCACGCCGCTGGTGGATAGCATCTACATCGCCGCCGTGGGGCACGGGCTTCCGGCCATCCTCTTCCGCGCCTTGATCGCGGGCATTTGCCTGCTGCCGCCGACTTTTCTGATGGGCGCTTCGCTGCCCGCCGCCGCGCGCTATATCGAATCGTCGACGCGGGGAGTTGCCTGGCTGGGCTTCCTCTATGGCGCCAACACCGCGGGCGCCGTGTTCGGCTGCCTGCTGGCCGGCTTTTACCTGCTGCGGGTATACGACCTTACCACCGCTACGCTGGTGGCCGCCGCCATCAACGCCGTGGTTGGCCTGGTCAGCCTCGGTCTGGCTACCCGAACCCCCGAGGCCGCGCCCAAGCCCCCAAAACAAGCCAAAGCCCCAGCGACCCCCGTCGAATTCGGCCCCTGGCCCATCTACGTGACTATCGCCATCTCCGGCGCGACCGCCCTCGGCGCCGAAGTGGTGTGGACGCGCCTCCTCGGATTGCTGCTGGGCGCCACCGTCTACACTTTCTCCATCATCCTGGCGGTCTTCCTGGTTGGCATCGGAATCGGCAGCGCGTCCGCCGCCGCGGCTGTGCGCAGCGGCTTGGTTCAGGGGCGCCTGGCGCTTGGCTGGTGCCAGATGCTGCTGGCCGGAGCGGTCGCGTGGACCGCCTTGATGCTTTCCAGTTCGCTTCCCTACTGGCCCATCAACCCGCTGCTCTCCACCAGCCCCGGATTCACGTTTCAAATCGACCTGGCCCGCGTCCTCTGGACGGTGCTGCCGGCCGCGCTGCTGTGGGGCGCCAGTTTTCCGCTGGCGCTGGCCGCGGTGGCTTCCAAGGTAGAAGACCAGGGCAGCATGGTGGGCGGAATCTATGCCGCCAATACCGGCGGGGCGATTGTGGGCGCGCTGGCCTTCAGCCTCATCCTGATTCCCGCCATCGGCACGCTGGGCTGCGAACGAGTCCTGATCGTGCTCTCGGCCGTGAGTGCGGTCTTCGCGCTGGGCCCGCTGGTTAAGCAATCCAAAGGCCTGTCCGCCACCATGGCGCTGGCCGGCGCGCTGGCCGTAGCCGGCTGGCTCTCCGCCAATGTCTCCGGCGTTCCTGGTATGCTCATCGCCTACGGCCGCCGCATCATGATTTCCTCGAGCTCATCCAAGCTGCTATATACCGGGGAAGGCATTAATTCTTCCATCGCCATCACCCAGTGGAACGACGGCGCTATCCAGTTCCACGTGAGCGGCAAAGTGGAAGCCTCCACCGAGCCCTACGACATGCGGCTGCAGCGCATGCTCGGGCACATGCCCGCGCTGTTCGCCTCCCAACCGAAATCCGTCCTCGTGGTGGGCTTCGGCGCCGGCGTCACCGCCGGTTCCTTCGTGCTGTATCCCGAAATCCAGCGCATCGTGATCTGCGAAATGGAGCCGCTCATTCCGCCCGTCGCCACGCGATATTTCGCCAAAGAGAATTACAGCGTGATGCACGACCCGCGCGTCCAGATAGTCTACGACGATGCCCGCCACTTCGTCCTCACCACCAACGAGAAGTTCGACATCATCACCTCCGACCCCATCCATCCCTGGGTAAAGGGCAGCGCCACGCTTTATTCCAAAGAGTACTTCGAGCTGGTCAAGCAGCACCTCAACCCCGGCGGCATCGTCACCCAGTGGGTGCCCCTCTATGAAAGCGACGACGCTACCGTCAAGAGCGAGGTCGCCACGTTCTTCGATGTTTTCCCCAACGGCTCGGTCTGGGGCAACGACAATAACGGCACAGGATACGACACTGTCCTGCTCGGCCAGGTGGAGCCCTTGAAGATCGACGCCGACGCGATCGAGCGGCGCTTGGAGAGCCCCAATGATACTGACGCGCACATCGCCAAGTCCTTGCGCGACGTCGGATTCGGCTCGGTGGTCGACCTGCTTGCCACTTATGCCGGCCAGCGCGCCGATTTGCAGCCGTGGCTGGAAGGCGCCGAGATCAACCGTGACGGCAATCTGCGCCTGCAATACATGGCCGGTCTGGCGCTCAACACGAGTATGGAAGGCGCCATCTACAGCGAGATCCTGAGTTATCGCCGCTATCCGCAGAATATGATCGTAGCCTCGCCGCCCATCGAGCAGGCGCTCCGCGCCGCGCTGCAGGGCGCTCCGCGGTAGCCGGTCGCCGTGTCGATGCGCGCCGGTGCCCGTCCCGTGAATGTTCCCTTGCGGTCAAGAACACCAGCTGCTAGCTCAACTGCGCCAGCATCGCGTTCAGGAAGGGCAGCACGCGCGGAAGCAGGATGGCAGTCAGCGCCAGCACGGCGGCCCAACCAATGAAGTCCAGGATCTCCGGCACCAGCGACGGCGCGCGCAGGCGGGCTTCGCGGGCCACTCTGGCGCGCACCGCGGCCTCCAAACCGGGCGGCGCAGCAACTCCCGCGAAGGCCGCATCGAATGTGGCATCCACGTCCTCGAGCGCCTCCAGCAGCGCGCGGCACTCCTCGCAGTGCTGCGCGTGGTCGCGACCGCCCTGGCTCAGCAGCTCTTCGAATTCCGGACAAGCCATCAGGACCCTCCTTTGCGGATGCGCTGGCGCGCCAGTTCTTCCGCCAGGCTTTTGCGCGCGCGAAACAGGTACGTCTTCACGGTTCCCACCGGCAGATCGAGCATGCGCGCTACTTCATCGTACGACTTCTCCTGCATATGGAAAAGCGCCACCACCTGCCGGTACTTCGCGGGCAAACGGTTGAGCAGCGCTGCCGCATCCGGGGGCGCTGCCGTTTGCCAGCCGGCCGCCGCGTGCCGCTCCGCCTCGCGCCGTGGCGCCGGCTCATCCAAAGAGACCTGGCGCGGGCCGACGCGGCTGAGAGCGGTGAGGCACGTGTTGCGCGTGATGGTGTAGATCCATGTGGACAGCGACGCTTCGCCGCGGAACGCTCCTAGCCCCTTCCACACCCGCACCAGCACGTCCTGCGCGGTTTCTTCGGCGGCCGCGCGGTCTCCCAGCATGGAAAATGCCAGGCGGAAGATCTTGTCCTGGTAATCGCGGACGATGTGCTCGAACTCCTCCGCCATAGCTATATTTAGACCACGAATCGCGATTCCAAAGTTTCGAAACATTGGCGCTTGCGGGGTGGTCTCAAGAAACAGGAGGAAAAAAGATGAAGCCTGAGGTTGCGCTTCTACTGGTTTGCTTGGCCATTATGGCGGTGGTCATGATGGTGTTATACCTGCGTTATCGTAACTTGCAGTTGCTCCATCAGGAGCGCATGGCGGCGCTTGAGAAGGGAGTGGCTGTTCCGGTCGCCCGCGCTCTGGCGCCCTGGTCGCCGCGCGTCTATCTGTTGCGGGGATTGCTCTGGAGTTCGACCGGCCTGGCCATCATGATTTGCCTGCTGGGCCTGGCCGTCGCATCAGCCCATCGCCCCGAATCCGCCGAATCGCGCATGTGGCGAGCCAAGACGCTCACCGAGAATCTCGGCATTTCCATGGATCAAGCCCAGCAGATTGTGGACAAGGACCAGAATATCGACGATCGGCGCGTGCCGCTCAGCATCGCGCTGCTCGGCCTGATCCCGCTGGGGGTCGGCATCGCCTACCTGATCTTCTATTACAGCGACGAGTCGCGGAAAAACCCGCAGTCCGAGTCCGCCTCCGCGCCGTCTCGAGCGGGGCTCGGCTTAACTTAGCAGGTTCGCTCAGGTATCCAAAACCGCTTGCTAACGCGAGCGGCTCCGATCAGAACCGCGTCGCCGTTGCACTTCTGACTCCTGACTTCTGACTCCTGGCTTCTAAATCTTGCAGGAATTTCAAGGGCGAAGCCCTTGCTCAGGCTTTACGGCAACCGCACCACCGTGTAACTGGCCAGTGACAGCGTGTCGCCGGACTGCGCCAGCATTCCCTGGAAATTGATGGTGACGCCATTGGCGTAGGCATCGGAGGCGGCGGCGACGGTGGCGCTGAAGGGCAGAACGGCGCCCCAGCTTTGCGCGCTCACTTGCGAGCCCGCGGCCAGGATGGCGGCGTCGGCGCGGCCTGTGACGAGGGTGTCGTTCGAGGCGCCGCTGCGCGCGACGATGGGGGTCGCGCCCCAATCCACTTCAAAGCTGAAGCCGGAAGTAGAACCCTGGTGGGAAAGGTCGAAGGCAATGGTGACGCGGTCCCCGGGCGCTAGCAGACCAGCCGGAATGAAGCACGTTCCGATGCTCGAAAGCGTGGTGGCGGCGATGGCCGAACCGGTGCTGCTGCACAATACCTGCGGCGCGGGAAACGCCAGCGCGGCGCCGGAACCGCTGGTTGCCAGACGATACGAGGCGAGCAGCGTATCGCCGGGTTGCGGGACGGCCGCGGTCACGAAAGTGATGGCGTTGCCCAAGACCGAAAAATCCTGGCCGGCCTTCTGCAGGATGCCGTTGCGGTAAAGCGCCAGGCTGGTGGCCGGCGCCGGCGTGCCGGAGAGCGTGAAAGAACCGTTCGAGCCATCGACGATGCCGGTAAGGGAATCGCCGTCGACGAACGAGGCCGCTCCGCTGCCGCAGGGGCCGGTCGAGCCATCCACATGCACGCAATCGGAGGCGTTGCCATCCACCGAATCGAGCAGGCCGAGCGCGTCAACGAAGGCAACCCGGCCGGCGCCCAGGGAAGAGGCCTTGACCGGACGCGCGCCGAGATCGGCGATCAGGCCAACCACGTCGGACTCCGGCACGGGGCCGCCTCCGGTATCGTTGGCGGCGCCGGCGGCGGTTGCGGGAGTGGCGACACGAACGTCGCGCACGCGCAAGGCAGTGGTGCTCGAAGGCACTGCCCAGGTCTCTTGGAATTGCACGCGGCCGTCGCTGTTGTATGTCACCGTGTAGTAGACCGGCGGCGTGATGGTGGCCGTGGCAACCAGTTGCACGCGCAGGTTGCCCTCCACCACTTTGACGGTCGAGATTTGAGTCACAATGGCGGAATTGTCGGCAGCTTGAAAGCTGTTCCAACTGATGGTCAGGGTGCCATTGAAGCGGGTGCCATCGGCTTTGTAGAGCACGTCCTGAATAGTCGTGAGCGGCGGAGCGGCAACGGCGGCCACCGTCAGACACACGACAGCGAAGATCGTACGGCGAATCATGGAATACCTCCGGAGAATTGGAAAGACCCGCGCCGGACAGGCGCGCAGTGAACTCTCTTTCCGATTTCAGTTTATCCGGGGGTCTTTCCAAATCGAGGGGCGACGATTTTCCGCGATGACTAGCAAGTGACGTTGAATGAGTTGGTTGCAGATCAAAATATTTATTTCTTACGCTCGTGACTGGGTTTTTCGGACGCGGGTTAATTCAGCGGCAATTCGAAGAACAGAAGCTCCTTGCCCGTGGCGGCTTCGGCGAGGCCGGTGATGTAAATGGTGGCTCCGCGTTCCAGGCCGGTCTGAAAGTACAGGAAGCCGCTGGCCGTGTTGCCGGCCGGCAGCATCTGGGCGGTGAACGCGTGTCCTTCAATTTCCCAGGCGTCGAGCGGGTTCTTCTTGGCGAGGACCTTGACCCCCCTGCCCGCCGGGCCGTCAATGAAGTTGGGACGCTGTGGCGGGCGGAGGTATCGCACGTCCTTGGCCGCAGTCGCGTACACGCGGTCATGATTGGGGCCGACGTATTCGGCGCGTAGGTGATCCACGCTGATGGCTTTTCCGCTATCGTTCTGGATGACCACCAGGACCGGTAGCACGCCATACTGATAAGGATCGACTTTTCCAAAGGCGACCTTTACCTTGTCCCCAGATTCATATGTCTCCACGCCGATGGTGAGTTTGTCGTTGGTTTGATGATGGGGGAGCGAGTCTGGAGGCCCCGGTTTGAACGGCGGGGGTGTCTTGTCCGCCGCGAACGCGGCGGCTATACTCATAAGTAGAGCCAAACGTTTGAAAACAAAAGGCATCTATTTCCTCTACCGGGTCCTTCAGGCGCTCGGGCTGCCTGTCCTCTTATTCTATTTCCTCTTCCGCGATTGGCGCAGCCGCGGGTATTGGCGGAGTTTGCCGCAACGCTTTGGCTTCCTTCCGCGCTCATTTAGACAGACCGGTCCGGGAGCCATCTGGTTGCACGCAGTTTCGGTGGGCGAGGTGCTTTCCTGCCTGGAATTCCTGCGGCAGCTGCGGGTGGAGTTCCCTCGCAGCGGCCTGTTTGTTTCGACATCCACGCTGGCGGGGAAGGCCACGGCCGATGAAAAGCTGCGCGGGCTGGCCGACGGAGTCTTCTACGCCCCCGTGGACTATGTGTTTGCGGTGCGGGGAGTGCTGCGGACGCTGCGGCCGTCGGTGGTGGTAATAGCCGAGACGGAACTATGGCCGAACCTTTTCCGCGAGGTGAAGCGCACTGGAGCGGCGCTCACACTGGTGAACGGGCGAATTTCGGACCGGGCCTTCAGACGTTACCTCCGGTCGCGGTGGTTCTTCCGGACCGTGCTCGCGGCGCCCGATTCCATCCTGGCGCAGACCGAGGCGATTCGCGAACGGTTTTTGATGCTGGGCGCGCCGGCCGAACGCGTGCTCCCGAACGGCAATTTCAAATACGATTTCGAAGCGCGCGGCGTGGATAGCGGGTCGCCTGTAGTCGCGCTGGTAGACCGCATGCGGCCGTCGGCAGTGTGGGTTGCGGCTAGCACCACGGGTCCGACGAATCCGGGCGATGTCGATGAAGACGACGTGGTGATTGACGCCTATCGCCAACTGGCGGCGCGGCAGCCGGACCTGATGTTGATTTTGGCGCCGCGCAAACCGGAGCGGTTTGCTGAAGTGGCGGAAAAACTGGACGCCGCCGGCATCGCGTATGTGCCGCGGCAGTCGTTGGGCTCCGGCGATCGGGCGCGGGTGCTGCTGCTCGATACCATCGGCGAGTTGAGTAGTCTGTTTTCGCTGGCCGACGTGGTGTTCATGGGCGGAACCCTGGCGCGCCGCGGCGGGCACAACATCCTGGAGCCGGCGCTGTTCTCGAAGCCCGTCATCATCGGGCCGCACATGGAAAATTTCCAGGCCGTAGCGGAAGAGTTTCGAGAGGCGGGCGCGTGCGTCGAGATTGCGGGCGGGCGGGAATTGGCGGAGGCGCTCGAAGGGCTGCTGCGGGATGCGGACGCGGCGCGCGAAATCGGCCGGCGGGCGCGGGCCTGCGCGGAAGCGCGGCGGGGAGCGACTGCCCGCGCGGTCCGGGAAGTGCGGCGGCTGCACGGTCAGTGCGTGCCGCGGACCAGGCCCGCTTTGCTTTGGCTGGCGGTCGAGTGGCCGCTGGCGCGCATCTGGGAATGGGGTGCGAAACGGCGCGAGCGGCGCGACTTCGCGCGGCGGCGCAAGCTGGATGTGCCCGTGATCAGCGTTGGCAACCTGACCATGGGCGGCACGGGGAAGACGCCCTGCGTGCTGCGGCTGGCCGAACTGCTGAACCAGCGCGGCCACCGCCCCGGAGTCCTGACCCGCGGCTACGGGCGGAGTTCGCCGCATCGCTATGTGACCGTGGCGCCGGGCGGCACGGTTGCGGCGCACCTATCCGGGGACGAGCCGCAGATCTTTGTCCGGTCCGGCGCGGCGGCGGTGGGCATCGGGGCCGACCGCTTCGAAGCCGGCACCCGCCTGCTGCGCGAAATTGGTGCGGGTGTCCTGCTGCTGGATGACGGATTCCAACATTGGAAGCTGGCTCGGGACATGGACATCGTATTGATTGACGGGCTGGACCCGTTTGGCGGAGGCGACGTTTTTCCGCTGGGGCGGCTGCGTGAGCCGGTCGATGGCCTGGCGCGCGCCGATGCCGTTGTGATCACCCGCAGCGGCCACTCGGACCTGGCCGCGGCCATCGAACACGAAGTGCGGCGGTGGAACCGGCGGGCGCCGGTGTTTCGCGCGATGGTCGAGCCGTACGCCTGGGTGGAGCACTCGACCGGACGGCGGTTGAACGTCGCGCCCAACCCATTTTCGCGCGCGGGAGTTTTCTGCGGCCTGGGCAATCCCGGGTCTTTTCGGCGGACCATTCAGGCGATGGGGGTGGAGGTGGCGGAATGGATCGACTTCGACGACCATCATCGCTACCATCCGCGCGAGCTCCGGCACATCGCGCATCAGATGGCGTCGCGGGGCGCGACGGCGCTCGTGACCACCGAGAAAGACGCGGTGAACCTGTGTGAAGCCTGCGACGAACTGGTGGCGCCGCTGCCGCTTTACTGGCTGCAGATCCGGATGCGGATCGAAGGGGAAGACCAGTTGATGGCGGAAGTGGAGCGGGCGATCGGCAATAGCGCGCATGCGGTTCGCTGATTGGCACAGCTCAACAATTCCCCGGTTTTGCCATGTGAAGACTCCGCCGCCGCTGCACTTCTGACTTTCGACTTCTGACTCCTGACTTCCAAATCCCGCAGGAATCCAAGGGCGAAGCCCTCGCTTACTTCCGCAGCAGCGCCGACGCGCACCACAACAGCGGCGCTTGCCCGTGTAAGTCACCCGTATTTTGCTTGCGATCCAGGTAATACTGCAGATCGTTCTTCTTACTCGTCCCTTCACACACGTTGGTAATATCGCTGTCCTTATTGATATAAGGAATCAGGCCGAGCCATGCCTTGCGCGCCGCCTCGCCGAACGTGCTCTCTTTCAGCCAGCCGTTCTTCACCCCCGTGATCATCGCGAACGTGAACATGCCCGTCGACGATGTCTCCACCCACGCCTCCGGATGGTCGATGAGCTGTCTCCACATTCCATCGGCGCCCTGGTACTTCAACAGCGAGTCCATCATCTTTGTGTACCCCGCCATAATTCGCGCCCGCTTGGGATGGTTCGCCGGCAGCGAACGCAGCAGCTCGGCCATCCCCACCGCTACCCAGCCGTCGCCCCGGCCCCAATAAAACGGCACGTCCGGCGCGTGGAAGAACAGGCCGTTCGGTTGTTGCAGCTTATCCAGGTAGGCCGTCATTTCAAGCGCCGCCCGATCGATATATTTCTGGTCGCCCGTGGCGCGGTATGCCTGTACCTGCACCGCCGTGATCATGAACATGTCGTCGATCCAAAAGCGCGTCTCGCTGGTCAGCCCGTCGGCATCCGGCGTCTCCCACTGGCGGTCGGCGATCATTTTCCCCAGGTCCAAATATTTTTTATCCTTCGTCTCGATATAAATCTCCAGCGGAACCGCGCCAAACACCGAGTAATCCACGTGGCGTTCTGTCGGGACCAGCTTGGCATCGGTAGTCAGCAGCGGGTCGAACCGCGCAATCAGCCGGCGCGAAAGATCCTTGTCGCCGCTCAGTTGCGCGAACGTCAGGGCCCCGTACCAGGTGCACGTTTCCGGATAAATGATGGTGTTGTCGCGCAAGTGCTTGCTCGCGACAAACCGTTCCGCCACGCGTTTGCCGATCTCTTGGGGAGAACTCCCCGCCGGCCAGTTCTGGAATTCCTTTTGCGCGTAGCTCTGCGCGGCGAACCCCAGAAGCATGGCGCAGGCCGCCACCGTTCGTGAAATCGATTTGCGTTGTGTTCTCATCTTGTCAACCTTTCGGGAAAAACTCTTCCACCTGGAACGAATGGCGCACCACATCGCGCACCTCGTCCAAAGACTTCAATTGTCCGGCGCCCATCGCCTGCACCAGGGCGTTGCCGGCCGCTGTCGCTTCCACCGGCCCGGCCACCACCCGCCGCCCTGTGACGTCGGCCGTGAGCTGGTTCAGCAGGCCGTTCCGCGAGCCGCCGCCGACAATATGGATCACGTCCACAGCCCGTCCCGTCAGTCCCTCGAGCGTTTTCAGAACTTCCCGGTACCGCACCGCCAGGCTGTAAAGGATCGCGCGGCACACCTCTCCATCGTCCCGCGGCGCCTGCTGCCCGGTCTGCCGGCAATACTCGCGGACCTTTTCCGCGCTCTGGCCCGCGGCGTAGAACGCTTCCAGGTCCAGCACTGTCTCCGCCGGCGGCGCCTCCCCGGCCATCGCCGTCAGTTGCTCGTAGCTGTATTCCTTCCCTTCCAGCGCCCAGGCCCGCCGGCACTCCTGCAGCAACCACAGCCCCGGAATGTTTTTCAGGAACCGTATGGTTCCCGCCACCCCAACCTCATTGGTGAAGTTGGCCGTGAGCGACCCGTCGTTGATCAGCGGGCTGTCCAGTTCCATTCCCATCAGCGACCACGTCCCCGAGCTGATGTAGCACCACCGCGAATCCGCCGCCGGAACTGCCGCCACGGCCGCGGCTGTATCGTGGCTGGCCGTCGTGTATACCGGCGTCCCGCGCTCGAGGCCGCACTCGTCCGCAACCTGCGGAACCAGCGCGTCGAGCAGCGTGCCCGGCTCCACCAGGTCGGCCGGCAGCCCGCTCGAGATTCCCAGCTTCCGCAACAAATCGGCGGCAAATTGTTTCCCCGCCGGATCGTAAAATTGCGACGTGCTCGAGATCGTCCGCTCCGCCCGCATCGCCCCAGTCAGAAAATAATTGAACAAATCCGGCATGAACAGCAGGCGCCGCGCCGCTTCCAGCACCCATGGCGCTTGCCGCCCGGTGGCGTAGAGCTGATACAGCGAATTCAGCTCCATGAACTGGATCCCCGTTCGCGCGAAGATCTCCGCCCGCGGCACAACCGCGAATGCCCGCTCCATCATCCCCGCCGTGCGCGCATCCCGGTAGTGGCGCGGATTGTCGATCAAAGCGCCATCCGCCCCTACCAGCCCGAAATCCACGCCCCAGGTGTCAATCGCAGCCCCATCCAGCCTGTCCGTGGCGCGCGCCGCGGCCCGCAGCCCTTGCTTGATTTCCTGAAACAGTCCGAACGTGTTCCAATACAATCCCGTCGGCAACCGCACCGCCACGTTCGGGAATCGGTGCAACTCCCGCAACTCCAGCAGGTGGTCGGAGAGTCCAGCCAGGATGGCCCGTCCGCTCTCGGCGCCGAGGTCAATCGCAAGGTATCGATGAGCCGCCACTGTTCAACTTTCGCACGAGCCCTGGGAACCGCGTCAAGCGCAATCGCCCGGCCGTCTCGCGTTCTGCAACGTGGAACCGAAAGAACTCGCTCTTCCGTGGCTGGCCGCCTGTTTCGCCATTACTTTGGCGCTATAATTGGGTCAAACCAGCCTGATCGCACCGTTCCATGATAACCACCTGCGTTTGCGTTGGCAAAACCCGAAAGCCGCCCTTGTCGCGGCTATAATCTCTGCATGCCGCATTCTCACCTGCATCCATGCGATGAAATCCTCGAGGCCATGGAGCGGATCTACCGCTATCGCATGACCACCACTTCCGGAGGCAACCTCTCCATCCGCGAAGAAAACGGCGACGTCTGGATCACCCCGGCCGGCGTCGATAAGGGCAGTCTCCGCCGCGATGATATCGTCTGCATCCGCGCCGGCGGAGCCGTGGAAGGAATCCGCGCGCCTTCTTCCGAGCTGCCCATCCACCAGCAGATCCGCGCCCGCCGTCCCTCGCTCGGCGGCATTGTCCACGCTCACCCCACTGCACTGGTGGCGTTCAGCCTGGTTCATCAGACGCCCAACACGCGTCTCTTTCACCAGGCGCGCCACGTCTGCGGCGAAGTCGGCTTCGTGCCCTATGAGCTGCCCGGCAGCGCCGCGCTCGGCGCCCGCGTAGCCGCCACCTTCGCCCAAGGCTTCGACTGTGTCATCCTCGAAAACCACGGCGTGGTCACCGCCGGCGATACGCTCCAGCAGGCTTTCCACCGCTTCGAAACTTTGGAGTTCACCGCCAAGACCATCATCAAGGCGCGCCTGCTGGGCGGCGAGATCCGCTACCTGAGCGATCGCGAGCTCGCGCTCGAACACGGGCGCGCCGGTCGCCCCGAAGAACTCGCGCCCGGCCTTTCTGCCAGCGGCGTCTCTTCCAGCCATGAGAAGGAAGTCTGCCGCGGCCTCTGCGAGTTCGTGCGCCGCGCCTACCGCCAGCGCCTCTTCATCAGCACGCAAGGCAGTTACTCCGCGCGCATCGACGCCTCTTCTTTCGCCATCACGCCCTACCAGGTGGACCGCGGCACGCTTGCGCCCTGCGACCTCGTGCTGGTGCGCGACGGCCGCTCGGAAGCCGGCAAAGTGCCCAGCCGCGCCGTTCGCATCCATGAGGCCATTTACCGCCGCCATCCCGCCGCCGGCGCCGTCGTCAATGCCTATCCCGTAAACGCCACCGCCTTCAGCGTAACCGGCGCGACTCTCGACACCCGCACCATCCCCGAAAGTTACGTCGTCGTGCGCCACGTGGGCCGCGCGCCCTTCGGCCTCCAGTTCGGCGACGGAGCAGGACTTTCCGGGATGCTTTCCCCTGTGCAACCCGCCCTCGTCCTGGAAAACGACGGCGTCCTGGTCACGGGCTCCAGCATGCTCGAAGCCTTCGACCGTCTTGAAGTGCTTGAATCCACCGCCGAGGCCCTCATCAACTGCCGCGCCCTCGGAACCCTTCGGCCCTTGTCCGACGATGTCACCCGCGAATTGGACCGGGCCTTCTTCCCGGAGGGGGGCATCCATGATAAGTAAGAGTCAATAGGGAGGCGCAGGTCTTCCTGCACTCTTAGGGTGAAGTCCCGAAGCGCTGGAGTGCAAGGGCGCTCTACGCGTCCCGAAGCCTACCCCTTATGAAATAACAAGCAACCCGCCGTAATCGACGCGGCAGTTCAGGCGAGCCTTATGCCCGGAACCCGCTCAAAGTGACGGCGGTTTCGGGTTAGCAGCGTGCCGCCGTTGCTGGTCACGATGCCCGCAATCAGACTGTCGGCCATTGCAATGGGATAGCCCGATCGTTCGAGAATCTCACTCGCGGCGTCGGCAGCCGTGTCGTCCAGCGCCAGCGATGGCACTGCCCTGAGCAGTTGAACCAGGCGGGCAAGTTGCTTCGGGTTCTTGGCACCCGAGAGAAGCTCAAACCGGCTGATGACCGTTGTCCTGAGTACGCCGCGGCCAAGCAATCGCTCCACTGCGTCGGCTTCGCCTTTCCCCGCGAGGTAATCGATGAGGACGTCCGTATCGGCGATGGTCATCGCCAGTCCGCCCGGATTTTCCGGGTGCAAGTTAATAAACTGGCGGCTTCCGCCGCTCTCATGGATCCCTTCAACGCGAGCGCGCTCTGGATCGCATTCGTCCTGCCACTTTCAGCTTCCAGATAGAGTTCTAGCGCTTCGGCCACCACAGTCGAGAACCCCTTCTCGCCTCTGTTGGCGGCTAATTCGAGGATGCGCGCGCGATGTTCAGGCTTCATCTCAATGGTGGTGCGCATGCTTGCATTATCACATGCATGCACGTGCACGTCGAGAAGTCGCCCTTCGGCAGCTACGAACTGGCCAAGCGCATTGTGGAAGGCATCCGCCAAGGCAAATTGCCGCTCGTGAAATACCTGCTCGACACGCCGCCGTTCGATCCAGCGCATCCCGATCCCTTCGTCAAATTCGATCTTCCCCCGGACCCTCCGGCCGCCGCCCAGCGGCCTTGTGGCCAATAAGGATCTCGTCAAAGGGAGGGCGGACGCCCTTCGTCCGCGCGCGACCCCCTGGTCGCACTTCTTGCGCTCTCAAACTCCTGACTTAGGAGGCCTCTTCCTCAGGGATCTGAGGTCTCGATTCTGCTCCTGCTTTCCTCCGCGCCTTCGGCGGTGAATACACAGCCCTGCTATGACGCTGCCGCCGTCCCCAAATAGTTCCCATACCCCACAATCACGGTCGACGCCACCAGCACCACCAGCGCCGCGGTCAGCCACATCTTCGTCCGCGCGCTCGTCCCGCGCCACTCGTGCAGCCCGATGCCCCACAGGCTGCTGAAGATAATGATGCTCGCCATGTGCAGCGTCCAACTGGAAAACTTGTACTTCCCCATCTGCGTTTCGCCCATCGTGTAGAAGAAAAACTGGAAGTACCATGTGGTTCCCGCCAGCGCCGCGAAGAAATAGTTCCAACCCATCGGTGCGCGTTCCGGTTCCCGCCCGCCGCTGAAATATTGGTGGCCCGTCTTGTTGCGGATGTTCAGCGCCACGCACCAGATGCAGTTCGTCGTGAACCCGCCAAGCAGCACAACCACCAGCACCGGCAGGCCCTGCCACAGCGTCGTGGTTCCATGGCGCAAGGTCAGCGCTTTGATGGGGTCGCCCGCCCGCAGACCGTAGGAGAAGCACGCGCTCATCACGCCCGAGAACGTCGCCACCATTACGCCTTTCTTTAAGTTGAATTCCTTGATGACTTTCTGTTTCTCCGCCGCCGACATTTCCTTTTCTTTGGACATGCCCGCCTTCCCCGCGCACGCGATCCCGCCCAGGCAAACCGCCACGCCGAACAGAATCACGCGGCCCGATACCGTACCCAGCACGCTCGTCGCGAACACTCCGTCGAAGATCGGCGGCATCAACGTCCCAAACGCCGCGCAGTATCCCAGCACCATCGCCATCCCCAGCGACATGCCCAGGTACCTCATCGTCAATCCGAACGTCAGCCCGCCCAGCCCCCACAACAGGCCCCAGAAATAGCACCAGAAAATCGTGTTCCGCGGCGTCTCGCGGAGCACCGCCGGCAGGTCGTTCGTCATGATTGTCCCCAACACCCAGGGAGCGATGATCCAACTGAAGAAGCCGCCCACCAGCCAATACGTCTCCCACGACCATCGCTTGACGCCGCGGAACGGAACGTAGAAACTGCCGGATGCAAGGCCGCCCAGCCAGTGGAACACAACGCCGAGCGCGGGATTCGGTGTCATAAGTTTGTCGGCCGGTGCAAAGTCTGTATTGTACGGTGTCGCGGGCTGCAACGGCCACCTGCTTCGCCAGTTCCACTACTTTTTTGTAATGCGGAACATCCCGCGCTCCCTCCCCAGCCGCCTATTTCTCCGCAAACACTGCGTTTATGACGAAAGAATCGCGCTTTTGCCCGCATCCGCCCGGTCGGTTCCCGCGCTGCTTGCGTTTTGAATCTCAAAACTGTTACAACAATGGAGGTCTCCGTCTGAATGCTGCCGAGGGGTCCGAGTGAAGACTTCCAACCACAGCCGGTACATGGTCAAATCGCTCGTCCACGCCTCCCGGGTGCTGGAAGTTTTTCAGAAGCCCGGCGACATTCTCCGCTTGCGGGATGTCGTCGAACGCACCACCTTCAACAAGGGCATGTGCTTCCGCCTGCTCTACACCCTGCACCAATGCGGCTTCCTGGACAAGGTCGGTGAGAATCATTACCGCCTGGCCGCCGAAGTGCGCCGGCGCCGTTTGTACCGCCTCGGCTATGCCGCCCAGGGCCAGGAGGCTTCCTTCGATCGCGCAGTCCGCGACGGCCTCGCCCGCGCCGCCGATCGCGCCGATGTCGAACTCATCGTCGTCGACAACCGCTATCAACCCAAGATCGCTCTCCGCAGCGCCGACTATCTCATCCGCGAACAAGTCGATCTCATCATCGAGTTTCAGACCGACGAAATGGTCGCCCCCGCCATTGGCGCTAAGTACCTGGAGGCGCACATCCCTTTCATCGCCATCGATATTCCCCATCCCGGCGCCACTTACTTCGGGGCCAATAACTACCAGGCCGGACTTATGGCCGGTCACTATCTCGGCCGCTGGGCCAAACGCCACTGGAATTCCGAAGTCGACGAGATTTTGCTGATCGAGTTACAACGCGCCGGCTCTCTCCCCAAGACGCGCATTCGCGGCATTTCCGTCGGCATCGGCGAGTCACTCCGCATCGCCGAATCCTGCCGCACGGTTTCCATCGATGGCGACGGCCAGTTCCAGACCACCCATGAGCGCGTGCGCAAATACCTGCGCGAATCCAAAGCCCGCCGCGTTCTGGTAGGCGCCGTCAACGATTCGAGCGCACTGGGCGCTCTGCGCGCCTTTCAGGAAGCCGGCCGCGCCGCCGATTGCGCCATCGTCGGCCAGAATGCCGAAACCGAAGCGCGCGCCGAACTCCGCACTCCCGGCACCCGCTTAGTCGCCTCGGTCGCCTATTTCCCGGAAAAGTACGGCGACGGTCTCATCCGCCTCGCGCTGGACATCCTCGGCAACAAGGCCGTGCCGCCCGCCATCTTTACCAGTCACCAGGTCATTACTCCGGAAAACGTCGACCACTTCTATCCCAACGATGGTCTCCTCTCCGGCCCCGCCTGAACAACGGCTCTTGCACGCCTGACTGAGTCCATATCCCGCAAGGGATATCAAGGGCGAAGCCCTTGCCTAACTTTTCACCACGGCTTCTAGCTCGCCTCTAGCCAGGCGGACGTGGATGCCCGATCCCGCCGGCGCCGCGGCCGCCTCTTTCACGATCCCACGCTGGTTCGAGACAATCGCATAGCCGCGTTCCAGAATCCGCAGCGGGCTCAACTGCGAGAGCTTGGCGGCGCACTGATCGAGCGCGCTCTTGCGGCGCGCCAGGGCCAGACGCATGGTCTGGGCGGCCGCGGTCTCGGCTGCTTCCATGCGCCGGCGGAAGGCTGCCAGGCGCGGCCGCGCGTCGAAGCGGCGGAGGCGTTGTTCCAGGTCCCGGCGCCGGCGTTCCCGCCGGTTGAGCGCCGCGCGCACGCATTCGCGCAGTCGATATTCCTGCTCGTCGATACGCTGCAATCCCCGTCCCACGCGGCGGTGCAGCAGGCCCAGGGCCCGTTCGACGCCCTGCTGGCGCAAGCGCTTGTCCAGCATCGCGAGGCGGTAGCGTACCGCTTGCGCCGCCGTGGAGCGCGCCGAAGCGATCCGCTCCAGCAAATCCGCGCGCGAGGGCGCCACCATTTCAGCCGCCGCCGAAGGCGTGGGCGCGCGCAGGTCGGCCACAAAATCCGCGATGGTGACATCCGTTTCGTGCCCCACCGCCGAAACCACCGGCACCGCGCAGGCGGCGATCGAGCGCGCCACGGCCTCTTCGTTGAAAGTCCACAGATCTTCGAGCGACCCGCCGCCGCGGCCCACGATCACCACGTCCCCCCACCCGCTGGCGCTGAAGTACTCGATGCCGCGGCAGACATCCTCTACCGAGCCCTCCCCTTGCACCTGCGCCGGAAATACGCGGATGTGCAAACCGGGAAAACGGCGGGAGAGAATTTTGACCATGTCGGCGATGGCGGCGCCGCGCGGCGAGGTGACGATCCCGATGCGCCGGGGAAAGCGCGGCAGCGCGCGTTTCCGTTCCGCCGCGAACAGCCCTTCGGCGGCCAGTTTCTTCTTGAGCTGCTCGAAGGCCAGTTGTAGCGCGCCCAGCCCTTGCGGCTCCAGCAGGTCCACCTGCAACTGGTATTCGCCGCGCACCTCGTAGACATCCACGCGGCCGCGCGCCAGCACCGCCAGGCCGTCCTGCGGTTTGAATTTCCAATAGCGGTGCGAAGAGCGGAAGGCCACGCATTTCAACTGCGCGTCGGCTTCCTTGAGGGTGAAGTAGTAATGGCCGCTCGCCGCCAGCTTCAAGCCGGAGATCTCTCCCGAAACCCAAATGTCGGTAAACTCCGCGCCGAGCAGCGCCGCAATGGCGCGATTCAGCTCGCCGACGGAAAAGATGCGCCGCGGCGGCGGCCCGAAGTCGAACTCCAGCCCGATTTGCTCCACCGAGCCATGGTACCGCGAGTAGGACAGGCCTCCTGGCCTGTCTTCCGTTTATTGGACCGCCAGGTAGGCGTTAGCCTGCGTTGTTACGCCTCCGACGCTGAGTACCACCAGGTTGTCGCCGGTGGGGACGCTGGGCACCACGATATTGCATTGGTACTCGCCGGGATATACTAGCGCGCATAGGACGGTGGCGGGAACCCCGCCGATGGTGGCCGTCACGGTGTTGGCCGTCAGCGGCGCGCCGCTGAACGTCTGGCCGAAGTTAGTGCTTGGAGTGGTGGGACCAAAGCCCGTGCCGAAAAGCAGCAGCGTGTCGCCGGCCTTGGCCGGCACCGTGCCTATGCCGGTACCTAAGGGAACACCGGGGTACAGGCTGGTGGGCCCGATGAATTGTCCGTCGGAACGAACCGCCGCCACGTACTTCTGTCCCTGCGGTGAGAACATGAACATCGCCGGGGTGAAGGCCGCTTCAGTCCCGTTCAGCACATTGCTGGTCTGGCCGGCGTAAGTGACCTGCACGGGTACCGGTCCGACGGCCGCGTCGGCCGGCGCCAATGCGTTGAGCTGCGTGGGGCTGATGTAATACACATAAGCCGGCTTACCGTCGATAGTGACGCTGACTTGGTCGAGTTGCGTGGGGAGATTGGGGCCGTTGAAATCCGCGGCAGTCCAGATGCGCGTGGTGCCGGAAAGGTTCGCACCCTTGATGGTGACCCAGGAGCCTTGCGAGAAGCCTGCTAAGAAACTTGCGCCGTTGTCCACCTCGGTGATGGTGGGCGCGTTGGCGCCGCCCGGCGTCAGCGTAAAAGTGGTGGCGTAGATATGGTCGTTATCGGCGGTCGGCGGGCCGCCCACACCGGCGTTTCCCGCGATGTAGAAGATGATGTTGCCCACGTTGGTCGAGGGTGGCGTCCAATCGAACTGATAGGTGCCCGAACTCTGCACCAGCCCCATGGTATGCGCGTAGCCCGAATAGCTATGTTCCATGTACTGCAATGGCTCATTTGCGGGACACGCCGGCGCGCTCGACTGCTTGGTGCAGCCCATTGTCCCGGCGCCCGGCAGGCAGTAGGCATCGAAAGCGTTGAAGTCGGCTCGCGAACACATAATCTGCGTGTACTGGTCGTCGGGAGTGAATGTGCCTGTCATGGTGGCGGGGTTGCTGCTTTGCCGCGCGGTCACCTCGAATCCCCAGGCCTGCTGCGTGGGCGCCGGATCGGAAATGGTCACCGTCAGGGTTTGCTTGACGCCCGGCGTGTAGGTCGGGCCGTTGGGAAAGCTGATTGCCACGCTCCCCTTGTTGGCCGGGTTGTTGGTGGTGCCCGTATGACATCCGGTTTGGGTGCAAGTGCCGAGTTCCCCGGGGACGCCGCATACGCCGGGGTTAGGGCCATATTCGTACGCCCAGAGCACAATCGCAAAAGCCCCCATCAACACTCCTATTTGGGCCCAACGCAGCTTCCGCCGTCTCTCCATAACCCTCCTTAACACCGTTCCGGTGTATTTGACTCGCACTCCTAAGTTGATTAATGCGGCCTGCTACCTGTTGGTTGCATTGCGAGGTGTAAAGCCTTGCGGGCCGTGGTGCTGATCGGGATTTCCGCCAATTGTGCGGGAGCGAACCATGCGAACTCCGCGCCCGCCGCTCGCCCCGCAGCCGTCTTCACCGTGAAGGTATAGTGATGATGCGTGATGGTGTGGTGGAATTCGCCGATGCGCTTGCCGATCCGCGCGCCGGACAATTGCTCCGGCGACGGCAGTTCCCAGAAACCGGCCATGCGCCGCGAGCCGGCTTCGGTTCGCCGCAGCAGCACTCGCCCTCGCTTGCGAACCAACAGCAGCACGGCGGCGATCTCGACCGTCTCGGTCTTGCGCAGCTTCACCGGCAATTGCGCGGCGATGCCTTGCTGCCGCCCGAGACAACGGGCCTCGAGCGGGCAGAGCAGGCACAACGGATTTTTCGGCAGGCACACCGTGGCGCCCAACTCCATCAGCGCCTGGTTGAAGACGCCCGGCTGCTTCCGGTCGAGCCACGCCTGCGCTGTCGCGCGGAAGCGCTCGCGCGTGCGCGCCGAATCAGTGTTGCCCGAGTCCGCCTGGAGGCGCGCCACCACGCGCATCACGTTGCCATCCACCACCGCGCGAGGCAAGCCGAAGGCGATGCTCGCGATGGCCGCGGCGGTGTAATCGCCCACGCCGGCCAGCGTGCGGATGGCTTCATATTCGCGTGGAAAGCCGTCCGCCGCCGCCACTTGTTGGGCCGCGCGCCGCAGGTTGCGCGCGCGCGAATAATATCCCAGACCGCTCCACAGCGCCAGCACTTCTTCTTCGGAGGCCGCCGCCAGCGCCTGTGCGGTGGGAAAGCGCTCCAGGAAGCGTTCGTAGTAGGGGACGGCCGCCTGCGCCCGGGTCTGTTGCAGCATGATCTCCGAAACCCAGATGCGGTAGGGGTCCGAAGTGCGCCGCCACGGCAAATCCCGATGGCCCTTCCGGTACCAGTCGATCAGCAGGCGGGCAAGCTTCACTCGATGACGCGCAGCCATTCGGCGACCACCGCAAAATCCTGCGGTTCCACGTCCCAGGCTTCGAACGCGGGGTTTAGCGGCTCCAGGCGAATGCGCTCGTGCTGCCACTGGTCTTCCCCACTGTAAGTTTTCCGGCTGGTGTACTTCTTCACCGTGTAGCGCGCCGTTTCATCGGTGACGCCGAAACGCTGGATCAGCAGAATCTTGTTCTGGCGGGATCCGGCCGGGTGCAGCCGGAACAGGTTCAGGCTGCCATCCGGGATGCGCGGCTCCATGGAATGGCCCACCACGTGGGCCACAAAAAGATCCGGCGCGAGCCGCATGCCTTCCGGCGCGGGCACCCAATCCTCCGCCGCCGATTCCATCTCTTCGCCCAGACTGCCCGCCGCCGCGCGCAAGCTGTAGAGCGGCACGTGCGTCTGGAACGGTTGGACCGCGACCTTTTCCACGTGCTCGCTGAAGAGGCGTTCCACCACGCGCGAGAAGGCGTCCACGTCCACGCTCCGCCGCTCGCCCACCCGCAGCGCGTTCGAGAGCGAATCCTCGAGCCACGCAAGAAAAGCCTCCGCTCCCATTTCCGCGGAGCGCGCGCGAATGTCCTCTTCGAGCGCTTCCAGCACTTCGGCGTCTTCCGGTGCCGCGATATTCTCATAGCGTTGCCGCAGGCGCACCCAGGCGCGGTCCGCCGACGGGTCCAGCAGGAGCACGCCGATGGTCTGCACGGGCCGTGAAGGCAGGGCGGCTTCGAGGAGCACATAGGTACCCTTCCGCCGCGCCGAGATGGGTGTAACGCTTGCCGGCAAAATCAGACTCCGCTCTTCATCCTATTCTACCTATCGGCCAAAACCAAAGAAGCGGGGGTAAATCTTGGGAGGAAGAAGAATTTAACGCGGGGGCGCGGAGCCGCGGAGAAGACAGAAACAGGCACGTCGATTGAGCCGGTTTCCCTGCGCAACACCGGCAGACAGGGACCTTTGCAAAAACTCTCCAAGCTCCTCGGTCTTCTCCGCGTCTCTGCGCCTCCGCGTTGAACTCAGCGCCCCAATCAGACGCGTCGGCGGATCATGATCAATTCTGATTTAAGAATCGTTTTATCCTAATAGATGGGAGGCGTGATATGGATTCCTTCGCCCGCGTTCTGTTGCCGGTGGACTTTTCCGAACGCTCTGCCGGCGCCGTCCATTGTGCCCGCTCGCTGGCTTGCCACTTCGGATCCGAGCTCACTCTGCTGCATGTCCTGGTGCCGCCGCAATGCGAGTTCGGCGCCGTGGATGTCGCCGGCTCCCTGCTGGCCGAACTGTGCCGCGACCGCACCCAGCAGGCCACCGTGGAACTAGGCAACTTCATGGCCCCGGAGCTCGAAGGCCTCAACGTCCGCCGCGTCCTGCTGGAAGGCGACCCCGCCACCACCATTGTCGATTACGCCCGCCGCGAGCACACCAGCCTCATCATCATGCCCACCCACGGTTATGGTCCGTTCCGCCGCTATATTCTGGGTTCCAACACGGCCAAGGTCTTGCACGACGCCGATTGCCCCGTGTGGACCGGCACGCACCTCTCCGAGACTCCCGCCGCGGTGGCCGCGCCCTTCCACCACGTGATGTGCGCCGTCGATCTGGGCCCGCAAAGCGCCAAGGCGCTCGCCTGGGCGGCGCACTTCGCGAGGGAGTTCGATGCGCGCCTCACCCTGTTCCATGTCACCGCCTGCGACCCGCAACTCCGGTCGTCCGCCGGAGACGCCCTGAACAGCCTGCGCAGCCAGGTCGGCGCCACGACGGCCGAACTGGACGTCGAATCCGGCGAAGCCTCCCGCCTGATCTGCGCCACCGCAAAGCGTCTCGCCGCCGATGTGCTGGTGATCGGCCGCGGCTCGGCCGCCGGTGTATACGGCCGCCTGCGCACCAACGCGTACCATATCATCCGGGAATCGCCTTGTCCGGTGGTCAGCGTATAGCCCGCTACCTTCGGTAAAATTGCTTTCAACGCGAAGGCGCGGAGACGCGGAGAAGACCGTGGAATCGGGCGGAACTCTCATCGAGATTCTTGGTTCTCTCGCGTTTTCTCCGCGTCTCCGTGCCTCCGCGTTGAATCCGGAGCCCCAAGTGGATACGGAATCGACGGATTACCCATAGACCACTCGTGTTAAATTGCTGGGAGTGCCGCCTCGCACCCTGTATCAGGTTCTCGAAGAAGCCGCGCGCCGCTATGGCGATCTCCCCGCCTTGCGCCAGCCCGCCGGCGGCGCTTACCTCACGCTCTCCTGGAAGCAGTATTTGGAAGCCGTCCAGGAGATCTCGCTCGGCCTCCGCTCGCTCGGCATCGGCAAAAGCGACGTAGTGGCGCTGAACTCGGAAACGCGCCTCGAGTTTTACCTGGCCGACCTGGGCATCATGGCGAACGGCTCCATCGCCGCCGCTCTCTACCCCAGCTATCCGCCCAAAGACCTGCTGCACACCCTTGCGGCCCTAGGGGCGCGCGCCGCTTTTGTGGAGAATCCCAAGATCTTCGAGTCGTTGCGCTCCGCGCCCGTCGGCCACTGGATTCTGCTTACCGGCCGGGCTGAAGGAGCGCTCACCCTGGATGAACTCCGCGCCATGGGCCGCGCGGCGCTCGCGCGCGGTCACTCGCCGGCCGGCGCCGAACCCTCCGATCCGGCCGTTCTGTACCTCACTTCCGGCGCCACCGGAGAACCCAAGATGGCGCTCGTCACCCACCAGGCCATTTGCGCCAACATCGCCATGGGGCCTGCCGTACTGCCGCTGGGGCCCGAAGATTCCACCGTGGCTTTCCTCCCTTCGGCCCACATCGCGCAGCGCGTGGTGGTGGAATTCCTGCCGATTCCCGCGGGTATGCCGGTGACCTTCTCGGAAAGCCTGCTGCAATTGCCCCAGGAGATTCGCGCGGCCAGGCCCACCCTGCTGCTGGCCCCGCCGCGCATGTGGGAGCGCGTCTATTCCACCGTCTGCACCGAACTGCGCAAGCGCCCGGCCCTGGCGCGCAAGGCCTTTTACGCCGCGCTGGGGCTGGGCCTGGCCGCCGCCCGCTACCGGCACAAGGGCAAACCCGTGCCGTGGCGCATCCGCATCCCGCTCCGTACGGCCGACCGGCTGATGTTCCGCAAGATTCGCGACCGCTTCGGCGGCCGCATCCGCGTGGCCGCATCCGGCGCCGCGCCGCTCAGCAAAGACCTGGCCGACTTCTATGAAGCCATCGGCATGCCGCTGGTGGAAGGCTACGGATTGACCGAAGGCGGGGTCGCCACCATGAACCCGCTGGACCGCCCCAGACCCGGCAGCATCGGCAAAGCGCTCCCCGGCGTTCAGGTGCGCTTCGCCGCAGACGGCGAGCTCCTGCTCCAGACCCCCTGCCTGTTTTCCGGCTACTGGAACGATCCCGCCTCGACCGCCGAAGTGCTGCGCGACGGTTGGCTGCATACCGGCGACGTGGGCTACGCCGATGATGACGACTACCTTTTCATCACTGGGCGCAAGAAAGAGCTGATTGTTTTCTCCACCGGCAAGAAAATCTACCCTTCGCGCGTTGAGAACCTGTTCAAAATGGAGCCGATTGTCAGCCAGGTGCTGCTCATCGGCGACCGGCTGCCTCACCTTACCGCGCTGATCACTTTTAACCCGGTGGCTGCCCAGGCGCTCAAGGGAATGGACGAATGGAAGGGCCGCGCAACCGCCGAACTGGCCACTGCGCCCCGCGTGGTGGCGGAAATCCGCAAGGCCGTGAAGCGCGTCAACGACCAGCTCGCGCCTTTCGAACAGGTGCGCAAGCACCGTGTGCTGACGCGCGAGTTCTCCATCGAAGCCGGCGAGCTCACCGCCACCATGAAATTGCGCCGCGCGCGCGCCCTCGAAAACTTCAAGGAAGAGATCGCCGAGCTATATGCCGGCCGGGAGTAGCCGCCCAAAACCGGAGCCGCGACCGTGAGGGAGCGGTCTTCGCTGAATACGCCAGTGTATTTATGAAATGGTGTGCTAACTTAACCCAGCATGCCTCACCATGGGAAAAATGCCCGCTATAGCGTGTACTCGGCCTTTATCATTTCGTCCTCGGTCGAGTACTTCATCGCAAAACCGAGTTTCTCGCAGATGCGGATCACGCCCCGGTTGTCGGGCAGAATCCCGGCGGTCAGTTTTTCGAGCTTCTCCGCGGCGCCCACGGTGATCAGCCGCCCGAGCAGTTCTTTGCCTAAACCGCGGCCTTGCCATTGGTCGCTGATCAGGACAGCCACCTCGGCTTCGCGCGTGCCGTGGATCTTCACCAGCCGGCTCACTCCCAGAATCTCGTTGTCGCCGGTTTCCGGATTGCGGCGCACGGCCACCAACGCCATTTCGCGGTCGTAGTCGATGAAGCAGATGCGCGTCAGGCGCTCGTGCGTGGTGCGCTGCTCCAGATTGATCAGGTGGAAATAACGCAGGTACACGCTGCGCTCGGAAAGCGTTTCGTGGAACCGCACCATGGCCGGCTCATCCTCGGGCCGGATGGGCCGGATGGTCACCTCGGTCGAGTCCTTCATAGTCCACGGCGAGACGTAGCGGGCCGGATAGGCGCGAATCGCCGTCTTGGGGATCTGTTCGAGCTCGACCTCGGGCCCGTGCACCACCACGCGCGCGTCCAGCGCGATCAAACCGTCCGGGGAAGCCAATAGCGGGTTAATGTCAATTTCCTTGATCCAGCGTTGCTCGGCCACCAGCGCGCTGAACCGCACCATCAGCACTTCGAGAGCCTGCAGGTCCACCGGCTTGCGGCCCCGCACCCCCTTCAGAGCCTTGTAGATTTTGGTCTGCTCCATCATGCGGCGCGCCAGCGTGGTGTTCAAGGGGGGCAACGCCAGAGCGCGGTCCTGGAAGACTTCCACCAGTTGTCCACCGGTGCCGAACAGCAGCACCGGCCCGAACTGGGGATCCAGGCTGGAGCCGATGATCAACTCGTAGGCGTCCTTGAACTTGATCATGGGTTGGACGGTGACGCCCTGGAAGTGCTCGGCGCCGGCTTTTTCGCCGATCGACGTCTGAATCGCACCAAAAGCTCGCTTCACCGCTTCGGCGCTGCCCAGGTTCAACTGCACGCCGCCGACATCGGTCTTGTGAGTGATGGTTTCAGAGTAGATCTTCAGCACCACCGGGTAGCCGATCTCGTCGGCGGCCTTCACGGCCGCTGCGGCATCAGCGGCGACGATGGTCCGGGCGGTGGGGATGCCGTAAGCGCTCAGCACCTGCTTGGATTCAACCTCCGTGAGGATGGTGCGCCCTTCGCCGCGCGTCTTGCGCACGATGTCGTCCACCAGCTTGCGGTCGTGGGTCCAATCCGCCGAGTCCTCCGGCATGTCGGGCGTTTCGTATAGCGACTTGAGGTTGTAGCTGTACTGCCACATATAATTGAAGGCGCGCGCGGCCGTATCGGGGTAAGGGAAGGTAGGGATATTGGCGCGGTTCAGGATCTCCTCGCCCGCTGCCACATCCACTCCGCCCATCCAGCTCGCCAGCACCGGCTTGCCTTCCTGCTTGGCCAGCGGTTTGAGCTCTTCGGCGATCTTGGTGGGATCGGTCATGGCTTGCGGAGTGAGGATCACCAGCATGCCGTCGCTGTTGGGATCGCCGGCGGCGATCTGAAGCGCCTTGGCGTACCGTTCCGGGGAGGCGTCTCCAATAATGTCCACCGGGTTGTTGTGGCTCCAGGTGGCCGGCAGCACGGCATTGTAGGCTTCCAATGTGGCGGGAGACAACTCGGCCAGCTCCCCGCCGCCCATGATGAGAGCATCGGTGGCCAGCACGCCGGGGCCGCCGGCGTTGGTCACGATGGTGAGGCGCGGCCCGCGCGGGCTGGGCTGCTTGGAAAGCACTTCCGCCATGTAGAACAGATCGGCGATGCTGGCGACGCGCAGCACGCCGCTGCGCCGGAAGGCCGCATCCAGCACTTCGTCGCTGCCGGTTAACGCACCCGTGTGGGACGCCGCGGCCTTGGCGGCAGCCGCCGAGCGGCCCGGCTTGATGATGACGATGGGCTTGTTCAGCGCCACTTCCCGCGCCGCCGAAAGGAACGACCGTGCGTTCCCGATGGATTCCATGTAAATGACGATGGAGCGCGTTTTGGGATCGTTACCCAGATGATAAATCAGGTCGCCCCAGCCCACGTCCACCATCGAGCCGACCGAAACGAATGCGCTGAAGCCCACCATTTCCTTGAGGCTCCAGTCGAGCACCGCCGTACATAGCGCGCCGCTCTGGCTGATGAATCCAACCGATCCGGGGCGCGCGATCGTGGTCGCGAAGGTGGCGTTAAGGCCCGTAAGCGGGCTCATCACGCCCAGGCAGTTCGGCCCGATCACGCGAATGTCGGCGGCCTGCGCCTCCTCCAGCAATTTCTGTTCCAGCGCCGCGCCTTCCGGCCCGATCTCCTTGAAGCCGGCCGAAATCACCACCGCGCCGCGAACGCCATGCTCCCCGCAATCCTTGATGATTCCCGGAATGCTGGGCGGCGGCGTCACGATCACCGCCAGATCCACCTCCTCCGGAATCTCCGCAATCGAGGGGTAAGCCTTGATCCCCAAAACGCTGGGCCGCTTGGGATTCACCGGGTAGACTGTTCCGCCGAACGGGCTCGTCACCAGGTTCCAGAGAAGCGTGCGTCCGACGCTGCCGGCCGTTTCGGTGGCGCCGATCACGGCCACCGTCTTGGGAGAGAAAAACACATCCAGCGGCTGGTTGCCGTGGCGCTTCATTTTCTTACGCGGAGTCTTGGTTGCTTGCATTTTCGCTGTCTGCCTTTGACTGGAACGCGGCTTGATTAAGAGCCCCCACCACGTCCAGAACATTGAGTCCGTTTTTGCGCGCCACGGTTTCGATATCGCAGTCGTCGCACGACGATCGGAAACTGAATTCCTCAAATACCGGAATGGTTTCAGGATAACGTTGCTTCACATCGCGGATGATCATGTCGCGGCGGATCAATTGATCGAATCGAAACATAGTTTGCGCCTTGAAACAGTCACAGTAGCACCTCTCCTACCAAAGAATCGCCCATTATTTTCAGTAGCTTGCGCGGCTTCCGACAGCCTCTCCATGGGTGATATGCCCCAATCCAGCGCGCTTCTTGCCCGGCTTAGGGCTGGCCGGAAACTGGATCGGCAGATCCGCTCCGATCCTGGTACCGAATCAGTACCGGCTAGCCAGTCGTAAAGGTTCCAATTCTGCTTGCGCCGGCCTAGACTCTTCCCATGTCCCGAGCTTTAACGGGCCGCTAAAATTCATTCTTGGCGAGACGTGGAGAGAACCTGACATGCGCATTCTCGTGGCGGAAGACAATCTGGTTTTTCAGTGGGGGCTGCGGTCCATGCTGACGCAGTGGGGCTACGATGTCGATGTGGTCGGCGACGGCGAGGAAGCATGGCGCCATCTGCAAGACGAAGCGGGCCCCCGTCTGGCAATCCTGGATTGGATGATGCCGGGTTTGGATGGCATTGAAGTGTGCCGCCGCGTGCGCGCCGCCAACCAGGCCAGCTATACATACATCCTGATTCTCACTGCGAAGGTGGACAGCCAGGACGATCTGGTCTTCGCCATGGAAGCTGGCGCCGACGATTATGTCACCAAACCGTTCCGGTCGGCTGAACTAAAGGCTCGGCTGCGAGCGGGCTGCCGCATTCTCGAACTGCAGGAGAGACTCCAATTCACCCGTCAGCCTCTGGTCATTCGAAACCGCGAATGTTTGTTGGCCTGAGTGACTCGCCAGTAACCGGTGCGCTGTTTCATCACCCAAGATGGCTTACCTGACCACCATGAACTTGCCGTCGCGGTAATCGATCAGGTGTTCCGCGCGCGAGAGTTCCTGTGGCGTGTGCTTCGCCGTGGCTTGCTGCCAAATTGTGATGGACCGGTCATGATAGAACAACTGGGCGATATGGGCCATGTCGAAAGTGCGAAGCGGATCGTCCAGGAATGCCACCACACTGTGAGGCTGCGGCTGGATGGGCAAAGCCTTGAGTTGGCGGATGACTAGGGCGATATCCGCGCCCATATCGGCCAGCGCGTGATTGGTGTACCCGTTACGGTATGGCAGGTTATGGCTCGACCAGAGGACCACTGCGGCCGCCACCAGGGCGGTGACGGTGAGCCCTCTCACCCAGTCGCGCCGGGCGAAGACCGCCTCGAGAAGCGCGGCGATTCCGTTGGCTAAGCCAACCAGAACCACTGCCGCGAAAATAGCCCATCCGGCGAGCGGAAGATAGAGGCACGCGCCGGAGCGATTCTCCAGGAATTCCACGGGCAGCGGGCCAACCACCATGAGAACCCAGCAGAGCCGGAGGGCCCGATCGCGGCTGAACCACGCCATACCGGTAACCGCCAGCCAGATCGCGGCCATGGCCGTTGTGGACAGATTGCGGAGAAAGAGAAGGTCGCCGAACGCATTTCGTTGGAAATCAACCAGCCGGGCGAGAGAAAAATCCAGACCGTATGCCGGCTGTTTGGCTAAGGCCTGCGATCCGAAGAAGACTCCATAAACGGTTAGAAGAGCCAGACCCGCGGTCAGCAGCGGCGCCCTTGCCGCGCCACCCAGCCAAATGACAAGATCTCGTGGTTTCCGGCGCGCCGGCGGGTGATAAATCCACTCATAGGCCAGCAGAACAACGGGCAGCGTTACGGCCATCTCCTTGGAATTGAGGGCGCAGAGTGTGAGGACCAGCAAGCCCGCCGTTTCAACGGCCCGGAGCGGGCGGTTCCGGCTGCGGATGCGAATGTAAAAGCCTGCCGCGGCAAGATAGAAGAAGCCGCATAAGATGTCGTAGATGAAGCCGGTATCGTAATATAGCGCCGCTATGCCGCCGTGATAGCACATCACCAGGGCTGCGAGCCCCGCGGGCAGCTCGGCGCAACCCAACAGCCGGGCGACGCGGAATGTCAGATACGCATTGGCGGCGATGGTCAGCAGAGCAAAAGAATGGAAGGGAGCGGGATTCAGCCCGGCCAGGCTGAAGATCGCCATATAAAACAAGCCGCCCATGGGACGATAGGTGCCACCCCAGGGCATCCATTGGATGAGGGCCAGTTTCAGGGGCGAAAGCTTGAAATAGTAATCCATGTTCATCATGTCGTCGCCGGAGAAGCGGGCGCCGAAGATGTGCCACACGAAGTAGAGGTAGTAGACCAGCAGAAACGCGACGGATGCGGTTTTGCGCAAACGGTTCCAGACCGGGGTGCGTGCGACCGGTTGCGTAAGAGGCTGGGGTGGGGAGCGCATGCACACATTCTAGATCGATTCGGCCGGAGGCCAGCCGATTCCCTTTTGAATCCGGTACAATTCATAGGACGAAGGGATATCCAGATGCACACCCAGACCACCCGCCGGACCGCTCTGCGCCGGTTTTCCAGACTGATCCTTTTGGTCTCCGCAACCATTGCGACGGTCGCCTACACCACGCCGCCCGCGCGCGGCCAGGCGGCCGATGTCAAGACCGCGGAGCAGGTATATAAGAACATCGTCGCGCTGAAGGGAACGCCCGCCGATCAGTTGGGCGCGTCCATGCAGTTCATTGCGGCGTCGCTCGGTGTGGATTGCGAATTCTGCCACGTGCAGGGCAAACCTGAGGCGGACGACAAAGGACCCAAGAAGACCGCGCGGGAAATGATCTCGATGACCCTGGGGATCAACAAAGACAGCTTCCGTGGCCGGCTCCAGGTGACCTGTTTCTCCTGCCACCGCGGGTCAACCAACCCGGTGAACATGCCGCCGGTTCTCGAATCGGATGTGCCGGCGCGGCCTGTGGCGCCCACTGTTCCGCCCGCCGGCGCGGCAGCCGCCACGCCCGACCAGATCGCCGATAAGTATCTCGCGGCCGTGGGCGGCGCTGATGCCGTCAAGAAGATCACCAGCCGGGTCATGAAAGGCTCCATTCTGGCCGGCGGCACGGAATCGCCCATCGAACTGTATACCAAGGCGCCCAACAAGCGCGTCTCCGTCTCGCACATGGGCGGACGCGAGAGCATGACGGCCTTCGATGGAACCGTGGGCTGGACCGGCAGCACGGGCGGCGCGGCGCGCCAGATGTCCGAAGCCGAAGCCGGCGGCGCCGCGCTCGATGCCGAATTCTCCCTGGCTCTGCGCCTGAAAGAACTCTTCCCGCAACTGCGCCGCGGCCGTCCCGAACAGGTTAACGGCGTGGATTGCGAGGTGCTCAACGGAACCCGGCCCGGCGGCATCGCGGTGCGGTTGGATTTCGACAAGCAGTCGGGGTTGCTGCTCCGCATGGTTCGCACGACTGCCAACCCCATGGGCCGGATGCCGGTCCAGATCGACTACGCCGATTACAGCGAATTCGATGGCGTAAAGGTTGCGCGGCGCTGGACGCTGGCGCGGCCCAACGGGCGCTTCACTATCCAGATCAAAGAAGTGCAGGACAACGTCCCGGTGGATGACGCCAGGTTTGCGAAACCGGCCGATCCGCCGAAATAGCCGCGTCAAGTGGGACCGGCCTCCTGGCCGGTCGTCAAGTGGGACCGGCCTCCTTGGCCGGTCGGCAACGTGGAGCAGGCTTTCCAGCCTGCTAATCCTCGGCATTCTTGTCGGCGTGGTACGCGCTTTCCAGCGCATCCCCGGCAGGCGGCGCCGCCTGCCCCGCCCCTGAAATAGCATTTGTTTCTGGTGTCTCTTGGCCATTTGGTGCACGCTCCAATTTCTAACTTTGGTATACATCTAATTTCTTAGCCATTACTCCGTTAGTACCGCTGGGACTGGTACGAATCGGCGATTTGGCTGCACAATACGATCACGCAACAAAAGCGCCCCGATGACGCGGATCGTTGCAGGAGGTACTCGTGCCCCGGATTCTCTTATGTAGCGGCGAACCTATTCTGGCCAGGGGGCTGGAGTCGGTGCTTCGCCATGTGCAAGGTTTCGAATTGCTTCCGTCCTGTAGCAGCATAGCTGGGCTACAAGAACAAGTAGCCAGCGGCAAACCCGAGGTTCTGCTGTTAGATCTGAGCCCCGAGGTCAGCTTCGCGGTCTTGAGCGAACTGAAGCAGTCGGCGCCGGATACCAGCATCGTCTTGTGGGTGACAGCCATCTCCACGGAACTGGCGTTTCAAGCCATGGGGCTGGGGATTCGCGGCGTTCTGCGCAAACAACTGCCGGCCGAGCTGCAGGTGAAGTGCCTGCAAAAAGTTCATGCGGGTGAGTTGTGGTTTGAGAAAGCCCTGACGGACAGTTTCCTGAGCGCGCGCCGGGTAGTTCTTACGAACCGCGAAGGCCAGTTGGTCAGCCTGCTGTCGCAAGGCATGAAGAACAAGGAAATCGCCGCTATTCTGATGGTTTCGGAAGGCACGGTCAAGGTCTACCTTTCGCGCCTGTTTCAAAAGGCAGGCGTAAAGGACCGCTTCGAGCTGGCCTTGTTCGGGTTGAGGAACCTGACTACCGGCCAGCAGCCCGCCGCGCCAAAAGAACAGAGCTACGGCCGTCGCGCGGTACGTGGGCTGCGCTCTCTATTGTTGGAAAGGCGGGCGGTCCCGCCGGAACCCCAATCACCTCTCGCGGCCGCGCGGTCGTCGATCGTTTAGGAGGATGGAAAGGTTATGGGTTATGGAAGAAGGGTCATGGGTTGAGGCCGGACGTTCGGCCGAAAGGACTGAACCATGCAACACTACTGTGCACTATCGTCGATCATCTACATGATGGGCTTCGTGATTGTGTTTGAGGGCTCTCACCACCGCAAGAAACTGGAACGGCTACTCCGCGCGTTGAATCTCTTCAGCCAGGACGAACTGGACCGGGTGCGTGCCATCTGGGCGGCCTGCCAGGAGACGTGATCCGTGGTTTCAGAAGTTCGTTCGCGTATTGCCAGACCTTGCTGGCGCGTGCGGCTCCGATCAGCGCCGCCGCCGTGAAATAGCGCTCTTCGTAGAATACTGCCTATTCGGTTGTCGCGGCCGGGGAGAGCAGGTACCTCCTCCAGTGCGGCTCAATCTGCTACAACCTCTACATGCAAGTTCTTTTCCTGGGCGGCACGGGAATCGTCAGTACCGCTTCTACCCGTCTGGCCGCCGAGCGCGGCATCCATCTCACACTTATGACCCGCGGCCTCCGCGGGGCCTACGTGCCCGCCGGAGTAAACCGCCTGACCGCCGACCTCGACCATCCCGACGGTGCCGCTCGCTCGCTCGCCGATGCCCGCTTCGATGCCGTGGTCGATTGGATCGCTTTCACGCCCGCGCACATTGAGCGCGATCTCCAGTTGTTCCGCGGCCGCACCCGGCAGTTCATCTTCATCAGCTCGGCCAGCGCCTACCAGAAACCCGCCACCGATTATCTGATCACCGAATCGACGCCGCTCTCGAATCCCTATTGGGAGTATTCCCGCAACAAGATCGCCTGTGAAGAGCGATTGATGCGGGCATACCGCGAAGAGGGTTTCCCGGTCACCATCGTCCGCCCGTCGCTCACCTACGGTGAAACGCAGATCCCGCTGGCGATCAACAGTTGGGCTAAGTCCTACACCGCCGTCGACCGCATGCGCCGCGGCAAGAGAGTCATCGTGCCGGGCGACGGCTCGTCCCTCTGGGTCATCACTCACAACAGTGATTTCGCCAAGGGTCTGGTCGGGTTGCTGGGCCTGGAACAGGCCATCGGCCACGCGTTTCATATCACCAGCGACGAAGTGATGTGCTGGGACCAGTTCTACCGGATCACTGGCCAGGCGGCCGGCGTGGAGCCGCAACTTGTGCACATGCCGTCGGATTTCATCGCAGCGTGCCTGCCTGACGCGCTGGGCGGGCTGAGCGGCGACAAGTCCGTCAGCGTGGTCTTCGACAACCGCAAGATCAAGCGCTTCGTTCCCGGCTATTGCGCCACCGTGCCGTTCGGCCAGGGCATCCGGCGGACGCTCGCCTGGTTTGACGCCGATCCGGCGCGCCGTCAGATCGATCATGAAGCCGATCGCCAATGGGACCGCCTGATCGAAGCCTGGGAACGTGGCGCCAGCGAAGCCGTGCGGTGGTTTCAATCGTAGGGTGGAACAGGCCTCCCGGCCTGTCAATCCGATCGGCGGTGTCCTCCTGCCCAGCTCCCGATTCGGCGCGAGCTGATTACCTCGTTACCACCTTCCCCGGCAGCGCATTCGTCATCTTCCCTCCGTCGATCACCGGTACCCCGTTCACCAGCACGAACTGCATTCCCTCGGAAAGTTGATTCGGATTCTCGAACGTCGCCACATCGCGAATGTTCTCCGGATCGAACACCACCACATCCGCCCACATCCCGGCCTTCAATACGCCCCGGTCGGCAAATCGCATCCGCCCCGCCGGCAACGCCGTGAACTTGCGGATCGCCTCTTCCAGCGTCAGCAGCTTGTCTTCCCGCACGTACTTGCGCAGAATGTGCGGAAACGTGCCATAAGCCCGCGGATGCGGATGCTCCTTGCCCAAGAGGCCGTCCGGCGAGGTTCCCTGCGAATCGTTGCAGACCGAAACCCAGGGCTGCTGCAAAGCCAGCGCCGCGTCCGGCTCGGACATACCAAACATGGCGACCTCGGTAAAGGCCTCATCCTCGATCAGCAGATCGAAAACCGTGTCGATGGGATCCTTGTTCCACAGCTTCGCGATCTCCGCGATGGTCTTCCCCTGCAACGGAAGCAGCTTGGGATTCTGCACCGCGCTCACCAGGATGGACTCGGCGCCGGGCACCTCCTGCCACTCGTTGTTCCAGTCGCCGCCCGGCGTTTCCATCTCCTGGCGAATCCGCGCGCGGGCGCCCGAGTCCTTCAGACGTTCGATGAGTTTCTTGTCGCCGCCCTCGTGCGCCCATGGCGGGATCACGGCGGAAAAGGAATTGAACCACGCGGTATACGCATAGGTATTCGCCGCCACATCCAGCCCCGATTTCCGCGCCGCTTCGATGTGCGCCACAATCTCCGCCATGCGTCCCCAGTTCGATTTGCCGGCCGCTTTGAGGTGCCAGATCTCCACTGGAATCCTGGCTTCCCGTCCGATGCGAAAGGCCTCGTCCAGCGCGCCGATGATGCCGTTTCCCTCATCGCGAATGTGCGAAGCGTAGATGCCGCCGAATTTCGCCGCCTCCGCCGCCAGCGCGATCAGCTCTTCCGTGGTGGCGTATGGCGCCGGCGCGTATTGCAGGGCCGTCGAAAGCCCCACCGCGCCTTGGCGCATGGCGTCCCGCACCAGCGCCTTCATGCGCTCCAGTTCCGCCGCCGCGGGCGCGCGGTTGTCTTCGCCGATCACCACGCGCCGCACTTGGGTGGCTCCCACGTAGCTCGCCAGGTTGATCCCCATCCCCTGCTTCCGCAGGCGCGCGAAGTACTGGCCGAGCGTCCGCCACGTCGGCTGAATGTCGTAGTGCTCCCAGGTGACGTGATCCAGCTTGATGACCGCGTCGTTGAGCGGCGCGATCGACCCGCCTTCCCCGGTCACCTCCGTGGTGATGCCCTGGTAGATCTTCGAAGGCAGGTGCGGGTTCACCAGGATGCTGGTCTCCGATTGCCCCAGCATGTCGATGAATCCGGGCGCTACCACCATGCCGCGCGCGTCGATGCTGCGGCGCGCCGGTTCGCCTTCCAGATGCCCGACCGCGGCGATTTTCCCGGCCCGGATGCCCACGTCCCCCGCGTACCACGGTGAGCCCGTGCCATCGATGATGCGCCCATTGCGAATCACGATGTCGTATGGATTGGCCGCGGCGGCGAACAGCAGGATGGGGAGCAGAAATGGCATAGTAGTTACCGGCTATCCAGTATAGTCCGGCCGCCCCGTGTTTTACGCTACCCTGATACCCAATGCCCCATAACGCATTCACCGCCGGCGAGCGCGCGGTCTTCCGCCGCCTGCAGTCTCCCGAGAAAATCCAGCGATTCCTGGACGACCTCGGCTACAACAAGGAACCCGACGGCCCCACCTGCCGCTCGCCGCGCGGCGTCCTCAGGGACCGCACCGCCCACTGCATCGAGGGCGCTTTGTTCGCCGCCGCCGCTCTGCGCATGATGGGCGAGCCACCCCTGTTGCTCGACTTCGAAGCCGTCCGCGACGACGATCACGTGGTCGCCATCTTCCGCCGCTTCGGGCATTGGGGCGCCCTGGCGAAATCCAACTTCGCCGGACTCCGCTTCCGCGAACCGGTCTACCGCACGCTACGCGAGCTGGCGATGTCGTATTTCGAGCACTATTTCAATCTGCGCAGGGAAAAGACCCTCAGAAACTACTCCCGCCCCGTTAACCTGCGGCGCTTCGATTCAATTCACTGGATGACGGCGGAGAAAGACGTCTGGGAAATCCCCGAATACCTGTGCGAGATCAGGCATACACCGCTGCTCGCCGCGCGACTGGCCGCCCGCCTGGGGCGCGTGGATGACCGCCTGTTCGCCGCCGGCTTGCTCGGCAGGCGCACTTAGACACCAACCCTTCTTGGTGGGCCAGGCGCTCTTCGCTAGTCCTCTGACCGCGCGGCTCGGATCAGAGCCGCGAACGTAAGAGAGCGGTTGCCGGACGACGGAACGAATTCTATCGGTCACAGTGCTAGTCCGCCCTCCGCCCTTCCTTGACCGCGTGGATCACGGTCGGCAGCAGCGAGAGGAAAATGATCGCCAGAATCACCGCATCGAAGTGGTCGTGCACGAACTTCACATTCCCCAGTCCGTACCCCAGCATCGTCATTACGAACACCCACCCCACGCCGCCGCACACGCTGAAAGGCAGGAATCGCAGGTAGGGCATCTGCCCCACGCCCGCCAGGAAGGCTGCAAAGGTCCGGATGATGGGCAAGAATCGCGCAAACATGATGGTCTTGCTGCCGTACCGTTCGTAGAACGCCTTGGTGCGCGTCACGTACTCCTGTTTGAAGAAGCGCGAGTCCGGGCGGCTGAAAATGCGCGGACCGGTCTGCCGGCCCAGCAGGTATCCCGTCGAATCACCCACCATCGCCGCCATCATGAGCGCTGCGTTCACCAGGACAATGTTCAACTTGCCGGCGCCCGCTACCATCCCCACCGTAAAGAGCAGGGAATCTCCAGGCAGAAATAATCCTACCAGCAGCCCCGTTTCGGAAAAGACCACGCCAAACAGCACGGCGTAACCCAGCCAGCCGGATAACAGCGTTGCCAGCAGGTGAATCAACCGATCCGGGTTCGTCAGCGACCGGAGGAAGTCAAAAATGGCGTGGATCATTCGCTAACCGCGGAAGCTGGCGATGAGCCGATTGATGACATCCGGATACAGCTTCACCCGTCCTTGCCGGATCAGTTCGTCCACCAGGCCGGCCTGGAACAGGTTGCCGCGGGTGCGCGCCTTTTGCACCTTGATATCTTCGCGAATCTTGTCGCGCTGTTCCGCCAGTTGGCCCATGTCGGCCGGGATGTGTTCCATGACCTTCACGATCACGGTGGCATCCGGCATGGGGATTGAATGCATGATGGTCCCGTCTGGCACCGCGAACGCGTCATCGATGTAGGTGGCCGAGCCGAATCCTTCCACCGTGGCCAGGCGCTTGAACGGCTCCGGCGTCTTGGCTTCCAGACCCATGGCCTTGGCTGCCTTGGCCAGATCGCCGCTGGCGTTGGCTGCGGCCGTCAGTTGCTTGGCGCGCTCCTGCACCAGGGTGCTCAGATTCTGGCCGCTCAGGAATTGCCGAATCTGCCCCTTGGCCTCCTCGAACGTGGCGGGCCGCGCGGGAATGATGGCCATTACTTCGGCTAACGCCAGTTTGCTGGCCCCGATCGGTACCACTTGCGAGACCTCACCCGCCTTCAGAGTGGCGATGGACTGGTCGAAATCGGGATTGCTCCCCACTTCCGGCAGCAGCTGGCCCGGTTCGGCATCGGCGCGCACCAGTTGCATTCCCAAATCGGCCGCTACTTTCTCCGGGTGCGTCGGGTCCTTTTGCAAAGCGGCTTGCGCGGTGTCTTCCACCTGCTGCATCTTCTGGGCCGCCTGCATTTGCTTCCACTGCTTGCTCAACTCGTCCTTCACTTCGGCGAACGGCTTCACCCGCGCGTCTTCATGCGCCTGGACCTGGATGATGTGGTACCCATACTGCGTTTTCACCAGGTCGCTGATCGCGCCGGGTTTGAGGGAGAAGGTCGCCTTCTCGAATTCCGGCACCATCTGTCCGCGCGTCACCCAGCCCAGGTCTCCACCCTTTGCGGCGGACCCGGTGTCGTCGGAATTCTTTTTCGCCAGGTCGGCGAAATTTCCGCCGGCCCGAAGCTGCTTCAATACGTCCTCGGCTTTGGCCTTGATTTTGGGCTCGTCGGAAGCCGGTTTGCCTTGGGTCATAAACAGGATGTGCCGGGCCTGCACGCGTTCCGGCATGCGGAAGTTGTTCAGGTTCTGGTTGTACGCCACCATCAAATCGGCGTCCGACGGATTCAGGCTCGCCTCGATCTTGGCCTGGTCCGCCACTAGGATCGCCAGACTCTTCTTCTGGGGAATGGTGAAGCGCGAAAGATTTGTCTTGTAATACGTGGCCACTTGTTCGTCGGTGGCCTCCGATTCCTTCTTGAACTTGTCGGCCGGTATTTTCACGAACTGAATCTTCAACAGCTCGTTCTTCTTGCGGTATTCGGTTTCGATCTCGAGCGGCGTCACAATCGTCCCCTCCAGCGCCACTTGGCGCAGCCGCGCGATCAGCATCTCCCGCTTCAGCTCGCTTTCGAACTGCTCGATCGTCGTGCCCTGCTGCGCCAGCATGGCCGCGTAGACATCCTTGCCGACGAATTTGCCCTCCGGAAACAGGCCTGGGTACATCTGGCGAAGGGTATCCGCCACGTCCTGGTCCGTCACTTCGAGTCCCAGGCGTCCGGCTTCGTAAGCCATGGCGCGCTCGGTGATGATCTGGTTGATCATTTCCGGCACGTAGTTCGGCAGCACTTCCGGGGGAAGCTGGCGGCCCTTGGTCTGGTCCTGGATGGCTTTCCGCACCTCGGTTTCGGTGAGTGCCTCCTTGCCGATTTGGGCCACAACCACACTGTTCGAGCCGGAATTCCGGTCGTAATTGGGTACCAGGTACAGCAGCATGGACGCTGAGACCATCAGCAGCAACGCTGCCATGCCGAACTTCTTGAGCTTTTCTCGATTGCCAAGCCTAAACAGATCAAACATGGATGCCGGAAACTCCTGTCTTCAAAAGGGGAATAACCAGTATAGCGAAAGCCGCCAGAGACCGCTGAACCGCTCCACTAAGGCCGCGGCACGCCCCGTTTCGGCGAAAAGGGAAATACCGGCACGGGCGGGCGGTTTCCCAAACCACATTCGGCGTGCACCGCGCGCACGGCCTTTTCCAGGCCGGCGCGCCGCACCACCACCGCAATGGTCAGCTCGCTCGACCCTTGCGCGATGGCGATCACGTTCACCTGCACCCGCGAAATCGCCGTGAAGATGCGGCCCGCCAGGCCGGCCTTTCCTTGCATGCCTTCGCCCACCGCCGCCAGCAGCCCGACGTCCCGGTCCACGTGCACCGGTTCCAGGTAGTGGTGCGCGAACTCCAGCGCCAGCGCGGCTTCCAGTGCTTCGAGCGTGCGTTCCAGTTCTTCCTCGCGCACCAGGAAACAAAAATTCTGCCGGTAACTCGAGCTGGATAGCAACAGCACTTCCACGTTGGCCCGCGCTACCGCGTCCAGCGCCCGCGCCATCACCTGCACGCCGTTCAGCTCCGGGCTGCCCGGTTCGAGCGACACCAGGGCCACCTTCCCCATGGACGCCACGGCCCGCGTGCCGCCCGGCACGTCGGAAACCGACGGCGCGATTCGCGTGCCCGGCTTCTCCGGCGCAAAACTGTTCTTGCTCCACACCGGAATCTTTTTTTCCACCAGCGGCGCCAGCGTCCGCGGGTGCAGAACTTTGGCCCCGTTATACGCCAGCTCCGCCGCCTCCGCATACGTGATTTGCGGCAGCACCTGGGCATCCGGCACCAGCCGCGGGTCGGCGCTCATGATCCCATCGACGTCGGTCCAGATCCACAACTCCGCCGCGTCCAGCGCCGCCGCCAGAATCGACGCCGAGAAATCCGATCCGCCCCGCCCCAGCGTGGTCGGCCGCCCGTCGGCCGTCGCCCCGTTGAAGCCCGTCACCACCGGCAGCATTCCCCGCTCAAGCAGCGGCAGCAGCCGCTCGCGCGCTTTCACCGTGGTCGGCTCCATCAACGGCGAGGCGTTCCCGAACATCGCGTCCGTCACCACTGCTTCTCGCGCATTCACCGCTTCGGCGGGTGTGCCGTCACCCGTTAGGTATTCGGCCATCAAGGTGGCTGAGAGCCATTCCCCCGTGACCACGGCCTCATCCACCGAGCGCGGCGGCCGCTCGCCCAGCATCGCCATGCCATTTACGATGCGCTCGAATTCTCCGATCAGCTCGCCGATCCGCGCCTTTACGGCCGCCTGCTTCTCCGCCGGCAGCAACTCCCGGCAGGTCTCCTCGTGCCGCTGGCGCAGCGCCGCCAGGCTCACGTCCACGGCCGCGCGGTTGCCGGCCTCCGCCTGCCGCATGGTGTCGAGCAGAAGATCCGTGATCTTCGACATCGCCGACACCACCACCACCACCGGCCGCTTCTTCTGTTCCTCAGCCACAATGCGCGCCGCCGCCTTCATGCGTTCAGCCGAGCCCATGCTCGTCCCGCCGAATTTCATTACTAGCAAGTTCTTCAAAGGACCAACCTCTTGGGGGGTCAGGAGTCGGAAGTCAGAATCTCGCGGCCGCCCGCCCTATTCTGACTTCTGACTTCTGACTCCTGACTCCTTCTGGTATTCTTTCCCGTTCGTCACCCGTGCCCGCACGGTTTTCAGAATGGCCTCTTCCACTTCATCCAGGCTCATACCGGTGGAATCCAGATAGGCGGCATCGGGCGCTTGCGCCAGCGGTGCGTCGGCCCGCGTGCTGTCGCGGCGGTCGCGCTCCTTCATCTGCTCCGCCAGCGCGCCCGCGGCCACCGTTCCTCCCTTGGCCCGCTCTTCCTCCAGGCGGCGGCGAACCCGCTCTTCGATGTCGGCGTCCAGATAGATCTTCACCGCGGCGTCGGGAAACACCACCGTCCCGATGTCGCGTCCTTCCATCACCACGCTCGAACGCTCGCCGATCTCGCGCTGCTTCGCGACCATGGCCCGCCGCACTCCCGGGATCACCGCGATCTGCGACGCCCCGTTCGAAACCTCCGGCGTGCGGATGGCTTCGCTCACATCCTCGCCGTTCAAGCGGATGCGCCCCGGCGACAGTTCGATGGTCGCCGCCTTCGCCAGTTGTTCCATGCGGTGCAGATCGTCGAACCGCACGCCCTGCCGCAAAGCCCACAGCGCCACCGCGCGATACATCGCGCCGGTATCGATATACGTAAACCCCAGGCGTTCGGCCAGGCGCCGGGCGATAGTGCTCTTGCCGGCCCCCGCCGGCCCGTCAATCGCCACCACCACGCGCTTCGGTTGGTTGTCGGCCAAGATTTAGAATAACAAGAGCCATGAGCCCGAACGAATTCGACCGCCTGGTGGCCGCCGCTTACGCCCGCATTCCCGCGCGCTTTCGCAAGCGGCTGAAGAACGTCGCCCTGCTGGTGGAGCCGGAGCCTTCCGCCGCGCAACTCGGCCGCGTCGGCCCCGCCGGCACCCTCCTCGGCCTCTATGAAGGCCGCCCGCTCACCACCCGCAGCGTCTTCGAGCCCTTTTCCATGCCCGACCGCATCACCATTTTTCAGGGGCCTCACGAGCGCCTGGCGCGCAGCCCC
>Ga0209039_10000367_pt1 | contig 44185 bp, 44 predicted proteins | sample BogFormECP12_OM1_FD_188238 | JGI IMG/M metagenome (GOLD analysis project Ga0209039, IMG submission 188238) | Bog forest soil microbial communities from Calvert Island, British Columbia, Canada - ECP12_OM1 (SPAdes) (version 2) | ecosystem: Environmental > Aquatic > Freshwater > Wetlands > Bog ...
CCGGTCGTTCGGGATGTCGCTCCAAATCAAACAGCGCAGATCGCCGAACCACACCGGACCTTCGTTGAAGCGGCAGCCGGTGGCGATCCGCTCGACCGCGGCGTTGCCGAGGATCAGCGGTTGAAAGCGCGGGTCGAGTACCTTGAGGCGCTGATCGGGGTAGCGGATCGGATCACTGGTTTCGGCGCGCGGTGTGCCGGCTCCTGAACCAAACTCTGCCGCCGCTACCGCCCCGGCGAGCATAAACGAGCGTCTTCCGATCATCGTTTCTTTCCCGTTGAATTATCGGCAAAACCCTCACTCCGCCTCGCGCCGGCTATGCCGTCGCATGGCAGGAGAGGGAAGGGGGCTCTCGCGCGAGCGAAGGGAAGGGCGAGGGGTTGGGTCCTAGGAATTCGGTCCGCGCTCCATCGAGACCGGCTGCCAGCGCTTGAGGTCTGACTTCGCCAATACCGAGGGGTTGACGCAGGACATCGGCCATTTGCCGCCCAGCGCCAGCGACAGCTCGAGACCGACCCGCCGGCGCCGCGCCGGATCGAACCGGGCCGAGGCCGAGGCGACATGTGCGGTCAGGATCACATTGTCCATCCGCAACAGTGGGTTGTTGTCGCCCGGCGGCTCTCTTTCGAGAACGTCGAGCCCGGCGGCGGCGATCATCCCCTCGTCGAGCGCCTTGATCAGTGCCGCTTCGTCGGTCGTCGGGCCGCGCCCGGTGCTGATGTAGATCGCCGTCTTCTTCATCTGGCGGAAATGCTCCTCGCGGATCAGCCGGTTGGCGCTCTCCGTCGCCGGTGCGTGCATCGAGATGATGTCGGCGCGCTGCAGCAGTTCTGGCAGGCTGACCGGCTCGACCCCGTGTTCAATCGCCACCAGCTCTTCGATGAACGGGTCGTAGGCGATGACATGCAGACCAAAGGGCTTGGCCCGTTTCGCGACGGCTCGCGCGACATGGCCGAACGAAACCAGGCCCAGGGTCTGGCCCATCAGGCGCGGGATCGTCGACAGCATCGGCCGGCCCTCCCGCCAACGCCCGTCGCGCACCAGCTTGTCCTGCACAATCAGCCGGCGGAAGGTCGCGAGGATCAACGTCATCGCATGATCGGCGACCTCGTCGATAAAGGTGTCGGGACAATTGGTGACCGGGATGCCCTTCACGGTCGCCGCCTCGACATCGACCGAGTCGACCCCGACGCTGCCGAGCGCGATGATCTTGCAGCGCTGCAGCCCGTCGATCATCCGCTTGGTGATCGGCCGGCCCTTGGCGTAGAGCGCATCGGCGTCGCGCGCCGCGGCAACGAACTCGTCCTCGGACCCCGGCCGGATCTCGAAGATCTCGGCGTCGATCGGCGCGAGCGCCTCCATCTCGTACCCATAATCGCCGGCGATCGTAAAGCTGGCGCCGGTCGGCGTCGCGATCCTGAACTTGGCCAAAACTCCCTCCCTCGCGCGATCAAGTGGAACCGTCAAAGACAAGTGCCCGGATCAGATCGTCGCGGGCTCGCGTTGTCAATTGCCGCTATTTGGTTGTAAGCCCGGGACCGCGGTCTTACGATGGATCCGAAGCTCCAGGAGCGCGTTATGCCCGAGTTCTCCCGCCGTTCCGTCCTCGCTGTCCTGCCAATCCTGGTTGCAATCGCCGCCCTCAGAGCGCCGCTGGCGGCCGACACCCCTCCGCCCGCTGCCGAAAAGCGCCTGGCGCTTAAGGGCTACGACCCGGTCTCCTACTTCACCGAAGGCCATCCCGAGAAAGGGTCGTCGGAGTACTCGGCCGCCTTCGACGACGCGACCTACTGGTTCAAGAACGCCGAGCACCGTGCGTTGTTCGTCGCCGATCCCGATCGTTACGCGCCGCAATTCAAGGGTTATTGCACCATTATGGTCTCGCGCGGGGTAAAGCAAGAAGCCGATCCGGAAGCTTGGGCGATTGCGGACGGCAAGCTCTACGTGTTCGCGGTGAAACAGGGCGTGCCCTTGTTCGAGCAACAGACCGCCAGCATTACCGAGAAGGCCGCCGCGAACTGGCCAGAGCTGCGCAAACAGCCGTGAGCCGGTACCGGGCTACAAGCCGGCCTTCTTGAGCGCAAGGCGAAGTTTTTCACGCTGGTTCGGGTCGCGCATCAGCGACCCGAACGCCTCGCGCGAAAACCCAGGAAAGCGTTGGCGAACAATATCGGCTTGCCGCTCCGCCTCTTCCTGGCGCCCGACCTCGGCATATGCCGCGGCCAGCATGGCATTTGTGTCCAGCACCGCTCTGTTGCGATCGAGGGACTGCTCCAACACGCGGACGGCGTCCGCGCCGCGGTCCGCCAGCACGTAAGCCATGGCTAGACTGAAGGCGCAGCCCGCCGAAATGTCGGGCTGGAACTGTGCGAGAAGCTCTCCCGCCGCGATCGCACCCTGAATGTCACCTCGCCATAGCAGGACATTGGTAAGCCCGCAGTAGCTTTCGGCGTCGCTCGGGTTGAGATCGATCGCGCGCTTCAGTTCGTCGAGCGCCCGGTCATAGTCGCCGAATTGCACCAATGCATTGCCGAGCAGGGCGTGAGCGCCGGGATTGACGTCGTCGAGCTCGATCGCCTTGCGGGCGAGGCTCTCGGCGCGTTCGAGGGTTTCGCTCGGGTCTTGTGTCCAGCCTTGGTTCACCGCGGCGACATCGGCCCAGCCCAATTTGACATAGGCCGGAGCGTAGTTCGAATCGAGTTCGATCGCGCGCTCGAACAAGCCCCGCGCCTGCGCATTCGCGGCCCGCGTGCGGCGCGACAGAAGATCGCGGCCGCGCAGGACGAGGTCGTAGGCTTCGAGGTTGTCCGGGGGCTTTGCCGCCGATCTCGCCAGCTCGAGGCCCGTCACCCGGGCCGCCAGAGCGCCGGTGATCCGGCGCGTAATCTGATCCTGAACCGCAAAGATGTCCTTGGGTTCGGCGTCGTACTTCTCCGACCAGAGGAGTGCGCTGTGAGCCGTGTCGGTCAGGCTGACCGCTACCCGGACATGTTCCGGAGCGCGGCGGATGCTGCCCTCGACGACATATCGGACCTTGAGGTCGCGGCCGACCTCCGCGGGGGTCGGGCTCTTGCCCTTGTAGGCGAACACCCCACCGCGAGAGATCACGGACAGGTCGCGGAAGCGGCCGAGGGCCGCGATGATGTCTTCGGTCAGGCCGTCGGCAAAGTAATCGCCGTCGCCTTCCGCACCGAGGGAGGCGAACGGCAAGACCGCGATCGAGGCGCGCGCCGCGCCAATCGGGGCGGGTGTCGTTGACGTGGGTTCGGCTGTTCGCGATACCGACAGTGGCCCTCGCACTATCCACCACGCCGCGCCGCCTACGGCGACCGTAACCGCCACGAGCGCGGCAGCGATCCAGGGGCGATGGCGTCTGGTCGAAGTGGGGCTCCCGCTCGGCGAGAGCTCGGGTGCTGCGGCAATCGCATCTGGGCTCAGACCGAACGCGCGTACCGGTCTGGCGATGTTCTTGACCGTCTGCTCGCCGAGATCATCGAACGCGACCGGCAGCTTGTCGCGGACCTGATCGCGGACCGCCCGGGAGATGCACAGTCCACCCGGTTCACATAGGGCCTCCAGTCGCGCGGCCACGTTCACGCCGTCGCCAAAGATGTCGCCCGCCTCGATGATGATGTCGCCGACATTGATGCCGATGCGGAATGTGAGCCGTCTCTCCGCAGCCATGGCCTCGTTGCGCGACGCGAGGCCCCGCTGAATCGTGATCGCGCAAGCCACCGCCTCGACGGCGCTCGGGAACTCCACAAGGACGCCGTCTCCAGTCGTCTTGACGATGCGTCCCCGACGGGCGGCGATGGCCGGGTCGATGCATTCTTTGCGGTGAGCGGTCAGCTGGCGCAAGGTGCCGACCTCGTCGATACCCATCAGCCGGCTGTAGCCGACAACGTCCGTGATCAGGATCGCGGCGAGCCTGCGTTCCACCGGCTTCCCGTCGATCATCGTGCCCCGGCGCCGAAGGCGCAGGATAGAACCGATGCGGTCGGCCAACTTGAACGATGCCCCTCCTTTGGCCCGAGATCAGTGGCGGCAGGATCACACTGTTGCCGGCGCCGCTTGTCAATTGCCGCTGGCGGGTGCCGGCGAGAGTCGGGACAGCGGGATCAGCGACAGGATCAGCGTGACGACGAACAGGGTCGACAGCCCGCCCATGACCCCTACCAGGCGCTCGAAGCCGGGGCTGATCGAGTCCGGTGGGCCCTGGCCCTGCACCATGCTCATCAGATACGCGAACATCGCCTGGGTCCCGATATAGCTGACTCCCGTGGTCCCGGTCTGGATCTGCGAGCAAAGCCAGATCCCGGGAGGTATCAGCACGATCCACAGCAGGAAATCGCTGCCGATAAAAGCTAGGCAAGCAAGACCCACGAGCGCACCGATCAGGCAGCCGATGAGCCGATGAGCCGCGCGCTGGATGATGGGGCGGCTATCGGACTCGAGGATCGCGGTCGTCGGGATCGACATGATCATGACCACCGTGACACCCATCGTGACCGGGCTCTCCGGCGCCAACCAATCAGCGAGCGCCGGCATCAGCATGACGGTCAATCCGCCGCGGCAGGCATGCCACAGAAGCGGCTCTTTGCCCGGAAGCCAGCGCAGCAACTCGGCGCCATAGCGGCGACGCCAGAATGCCAGCGGCGGCGGATCGAGCAGGTCGGCCGCGGATGCCGCCCCGGCATCGGCCGGGCGCGGGCTCAAGCCGCTGACGATCAAGGACGCGACGGTCCCGATCATCACCTCGGCGACGCGATTGACCGCCGTGTTGAATGCTCCTTGCGGCTGGTCGAGCGACATCAGCATGACCAGGCACGCGGTCACCGTTCCGACCAGCCAGGCATAGCCAAAACGCGAGCACACAAAGCCGAACAACCCGATGCAGGACAGGACAAAAAGGCTCAAGCAAAACGGCAGCGACTGATAGACAAATAGCCGCAGCACGACGAGCCCGGCAACGGCGCCGACAACACTGCCGGCGATGCGCAAGATGCCCCGCGACACTGCGAGCGAAGGCGAGGCTCTGGTTACCATGAAGGCGGTAATGCCCGCCCACCACGGTTCGCCAGAATGCAGTGCCAACGCACCCAGCACGGCCAATGTCACCGACGCTGCAGCTTGTGCTGCCTCCAGCCCGCGCGCGCCGCGCCAGTCGAGCGAGCGCAGTTCGGTGGCGAGCGCCCTGGGAATTTCGCGCAGCACCGGCGCAGCCTCAATAGATGATCAGGGTGCGGGCGTCGGCCCCCATGTGCAGGACGATGTCGGGGCTCGGGTCCTGCAATACCAATGTCACTGGAAAGCGCCGCTGCAGACGGATCCAGTCGGTGGTCGGTTCGACATAGGGGAGCGGCTTGCGCTCGGTCTGCTGGCGGTTGATGCCGCGTGCTATGCCCTGGATCGTGGCGCGATGCACGTGCCATGGGTAGGTGTCGAGCCAAACCCAGGCGGTGTGGCCGACCTGCATATGGCGGATCATGCTTTCCTTGTAGTTCGCGAAGATCCGCCAGGCATGAGCGTCGACGAGACCGATGAGCGGCGCGTTCTCGACCGCTTGGTCGCCGACGCGCAAGGTGAGATTGGTGATCGTGCCGTCGGTCGGCGCCAACAGCTTTGTCTGATCGAGCTGCCACTGCGTGACGGCGATCTCGGCGGTAATCGTCGCAACGGTAGCCTGGTGCAATGCCAGCATCTGCTGCGCCTTGGCGATTGTAGTCTCGGCATCGGCCAGCGCCGCCTTGGCTTCCTGCACCTGTGCGGTCGCCGTATCGAGCGCCTGGCGCGAGACAAAGCCGGCGGCGGCTACCGGCGTCGCGCGCCGCAAATTATCGCTCGCCAGCCGCTCCCTGGCGGCCGTATTGTCGCGCTGCGCTTGCGCCGATGCAATCAGGTCGCGGTCGACGGCGAGCTGTGCCTCGGCTTCGGCACGCTTTGCCTGTTTCTGGGCGAGTGCCAGCTGAAATGGCGTCGGATCGAGCTCCGCCAACACCGACCCTTTGGTCACCGTCTGATTGTCGACGATAGACACAGAGACCACTCTGCCGCTGATATAGGGGGCGACGCTGACCAAGTCGGAGGTCACATAGGCGTCGTCGGTATAGGCGAAGACGTAGCCCGAGCCCCAATACAGAACCAGCGTGAGAACGATCGCCGAAAGCACGAGCAGCACCCGCCGGCGATATCGCGCGGCACTTGCCGCCTGCGGATCGGCACCAGCAGCGTCCGCCGACACGCCGTCATTCTCGGGCAACGGGCTCAAGGGCGGCGGCTCGGCGGGCGCCCTGGCCACCTCTCGCAGCGGTGCTCGAGTGCCGAGATCGGACATAGACCTTAGTCGTAGGTCAGAGCGTGCAGTTTAGCTGCCGGGGGTCAGAACACCGGTCGGGGCCGCTGGTTGGTCGGATAGCGCGGCAGGTGGTCGGCGATTTCGAACCAGCCGATCTGGCTCTCCGTCCAGAGGTGCAGCAGCGGCTCGATCGGCTCGGGATCGTCTAGGGTGGCAATGCTGATATCGACGTGCTGTGGGTTGGCGGCGGCGCGCCACGTCAATGGTGTGCCGCAGGCGCGGCAGAAATGCCGGAAGGCCTTGGCTGAGGAACGGTAGGCGGCGGGATTTCCGGCCGACACCTCGAAGGCGGTGAGCGGCACGGTCAGCCACGCGATGACCGGCGCACCATGCGCCCGCTGACACATCCGGCAATGGCAGTAGAGCGCCTCGACGGGTGCGGCGGTGATGCGGTAGCGTACCTCGCCGCAGAGACAGCCGCCGTTGAGAATTTCGTCCATACGTTGACCTCCGTCCGTAGCTGTGCCGTAACATGCCGAAAACCCCGGAGCCCGCTCCATGACCCTCGATATTGTGGTTCTCCAGCCTCTCGTCGCGCTGATCGCCGGGATTCTGATCCTGCTGATCCCGCGCCTCTTAAACTACGTGGTCGCGATCTATCTGATCCTGATCGGCATCATCGGCCTATGGCCGCGACTGTTTTACCACGTTCCCCATTGAACGTGGCAGGAGATGGTCATGGCCGGGCTTGCTTTCCGATCGGCGACGGCGCTTGGCGCAGCGATCCGCGCGCGCGAGATCGGCTGCCGCGAACTACTCGAACATTACCTGGCGCGCGTCGAACGGCATAACCCGGCGCTCAACGCGATCATCGTGACCGACCTCGGAGGTGCACGGCAGCGCGCCGACGAGGCCGACGCAGCACTCGCCCGCGGCGAGAACTGGGGTCCCTTGCACGGCCTGCCGATGACCGTCAAGGAATCGTTCGATGTCGCCGGTATGCCGACGACCTGGGGGCTAACGGAGCTGAGGGGCAATATCGCGGCTGCGAATGCGCTGGCGGTGGACCGGCTGCTTGCCGCCGGGGCCGTCATCTTCGGCAAGACCAATGTGCCGGTGCTGCTTGCCGATTCGCAGAGCTACAACCCGGTTTACGGGACGACCAACAACCCGTGGGACCCGTCGTTGACGCCGGGCGGATCCTCGGGCGGTGCCGCGGCGGCGCTCGCCGCCGGGCTGACCGGGCTCGAGATCGGCAGCGATATTGGCGGCTCGATCCGCAACCCGGCGCACTACTGCGGCGTCTGGGGTCACAAGCCGACTTGGGGCATCGCACCGCCGCGCGGCCAGGCTCTGTATGGAAATGTCGCGGCGTCGGACATTTCGGTGATCGGACCCCTGGCGCGCAGCGCCGAGGATCTCGCCCTTGCACTCGACATCATTGCGGGACCCGACCCGATCGAGGCGGCGGGCTGGCGCCTCGAACTGGCCGCGCCGCGCGGCACTGCGCTCTCCGACTACCGCATTGCGGTAATGCTCGACGATGCGAATTGCGAGGTCGATCGCGAGGTGCAGGACATCCTGCAGCGCCTCGTCGATTTTCTCGCCGGTCAAGGGGTCCGAGCCAGTGATCGGGCGCGCCCGGACATCGACACGGCGGAGCTCCACGCCGTCTACATCAAGCTGCTGCGCGCGGCCACCTCCCGCCGGCTGACACAAGAAATCTTCGAGCGCCATGTCGAGGCCGCGCGCGAACTCGATCGGTCCGATCAGAGCTACTTTGCCCGCATGATAAGGGGCGTTACCCTCACTCACCGGGATTGGCTCGCCGGCAATGAGGAGCGACACCGGCTGCGGCTCAAATGGGCCGAGTTCTTCCGCGATTATGATCTGCTTCTGTGCCCGGTCACGGCGGGTGCGGCGTATCCGCACGATCACGATCACAAGGCCGAGCGCTGGAAGCGCATGATCCAAATCAATGGCAAGCCGGCGCCGACGATAAACGACCTGTTCTGGGCTGGGCTGTGCGGCCTCGTCTACCTGCCGGCGACCGTGGCACCCGCTGGGCTCTCGGCAAAAGGGCTGCCCGTCGGCGTCCAGATCGTCGGTCCGCAATACGGCGACAAGAGCTGCATCGCCTTTGCCGGCCTTCTCGAACGTGCCTATCGCGGCTTTGTCGCGCCACCTGGCTTCGGGTGAGGCGGGCCTATGGCGGATCTGGTCCTCAGAGGCGGCCGCGTCATCGATCCGGCGAGCGGCCGCGACGAGACGGCCGACGTCGCTTTTGGCGATGGGAAAGTCACCGGGGTCGGGCGTGATCTCGCGGGCGGCGGTGCTGAAATCGTCGATGCGCGCGGGCTTCTCGTGGTACCCGGGTTGATCGATTTCCACACGCATGTTTATTGGGGCGGGACATCACTCGGCGTCGATGCTGCCGAAGTGGCGCGGCGCAGTGGAACGACGACCTTCGTCGATGCCGGCAGCGCCGGGCCCGGCAATTTCCACGGTTTTCGCCGCCATGTCATCGAGCCGTCGCCGTTGCGCATTATCCCCTTCCTCAACATTTCCTTTCCCGGCATCTTCGCCTTCGGCGCGAGCGTGATGGTCGGCGAATGCGCCGATCTGCGGCTCCTCGACCCGCGCGAATGCGTGCGCGTCATCAAGGCCAACCGCGATCTGATCGCCGGCGTCAAGGTGCGGGTCGGGCGCAACGCCGGTGGGGCTTCGGGAGTGGCACCCCTCGACATGGCGCTCGAAGTGGCGGAGGAGAGCGGGCTCCCGGTCATGGCGCATCTCGACAACCCGCCGCCGAGCCGGCTCGAAGTGCTGTCGCGACTGCGCCGCGGCGACATCCTGACGCACTGCTTCCGGCCGTTTCCGAACGCGCCGGTCGACAGGCATGGAGGGATCCGCGAGGAGGTGCTCGAAGCGCGCCGGCGTGGGGTGATCTTCGACATCGGCCACGGCGGCGGCTCGTTCGGCTTTCGCACGGCGGAGGCAATGCTGGCAGCCGGGTTTCTCCCCGACGTCATCAGCAGCGACGTCCACACGCTGAGCATCAACGGGCCGGCCTTCGACCAGCTGGTGACGATGTCGAAATTCCTGTGTCTCGGGATGGAGCTGGTCGACGTGATCCGGGCGAGCACCGCCGCCCCGGCGGCGGCGCTCGGTCGCGCCGATATCGGCAGGCTGGAAATTGGCGCGGCCGGCGATGCGACTTTGATCGAACTCGTCGAGGGCGAGTTCGACTACCGCGATGTTCTAGGCGAATCTCGTTCGGGTCGGTGGCGCCTCAAAGTGCGCGGGCTCGTCGTCGCGGGCCGCTGGTGGCACCCGCCGCGGGCGTGACCGTCGCGCCTTCCGTCCCGCTCTCTCGAGATTTTTTATAATGCTGCTTTGCATCGGAGCATCCGACCAACCGGGCGGGAGGTGCATTGCTTCCGAACTAGGCGAGCCACCCAATGCCTGTTTTAGGGCAGTTGTCGAGCGGCAGACTCTGGATCATGCGGTGCGTCTATGCGTCCGTCGCTTGCCGCGAGTTTTTGCAGGGGTTCAAATGATCAATACAATAGCTGGTAATTGAGGGACAATCGGGCATCACTGCCGGGTCGTTGACTGCACTCGACCGGGCAAAACGACCAAAACGAAAAACGATAGTCTGCTCCAGTTATTGAATTGGCGACAGCTTAGTTCCATATCAATTTCGGTTTTACGTTTCGATAGGCGGAACGCGATGACGGACAAGCCGGTCGAACTCGACGAGCATCGCGGCATCGCGGCTCAGAAATCGACGGAAATCCGCCGGCGCCTGCGTGAGGTCCAGGCCGATCAATCGGCCCTACGCGATCGTCAGGAGGAATTCGAGCGCTACGCCATGGCCACTCCGTCCACTACCTGGCCCGCGGTTGCAGAAAGAGCGCGGTATCTCATCGAGCTTTTTGCTGCCACGCTTGAGGCCCGGGATCCGCGTCGGCAAGAGCTGATCGCCAGCGTTCTCGATGATCTCGCTCGATTATCCAGTGATTCGAATTGATTGGGGCGGACGCGGTTGACCCAATGGCATATCCTGGGTCGAACGCGGCTGGGCGGTTCGTGACCGGTGGCTTCAGGTCAAGCGACAGCAGATAGCGCAATCCGAAAGCCTCTCCGAGTTAGGGGGCGAGGGTTGGAGATGGCGATGATGGAAGAGAACAAGATCGCTGCAGCGATACTCGCGTGCGAGGCCTCGCGCCAACAGCAGGAAATGGTGAGGGCGGGGCCGAGCAGAGCACCCGCAACCAGGGACGTCGCCGCCGAGCTGTGGTCATATTTCGAAGTTTTTCTCGACCGGCTGGAGCGTGATCGTACCCGCAATGGTTGATTGAAGCTCCGATCAGGCGCAAGACGCTCGTTCGGTTGCCCTCGTTCACAAGTTCCGCGGCAGAGCCGGCGCGGACCTACTCCGCGGCGGGGCGCTCGGCCTCATTTGCCCGCCGGGCGGCATGTTGGTCGATCGCCTTTTGGATCGCGGCGCTGGCCTGGCCGGTGAAATCGACGTGACGGCTCGTGGCGTAATCATAGCTGCCGCTCAGCAATTCACGGCTCTGCTGGAAGCGCGGATGAACAAAGCGCGCCATCAGCTCGTAATGCCGCTTGGTCGCTTCCCAATCGGCCCAGTTCTGCGCCAGCTCACAGATCACCCCGAACCCGCCGGAACCGGAGATCAGCCGCTCGATATAAGCAATTGCGTCGTCGGGCGTGCCGATGCACCCCGTCCCGGTTTCGATCAACCACTCGGTCGCGTCGCCGACATCGCCCGGAATGATCGGAAACGTTGCAACGTCGCGGAAATACTGAGCGAAGGCCTCGACGCCGAACTTCACGTTCGTTCTTGCCTGCTCGCGGGTCTCCGCGACGTGGAACATGCCGACGACGCGCCAGTCCTTGCGGTTGGGCACATGGCCGTTTTCCCGCGCGGTCTCCTCGTAGAGTCCCCAGTTGGCGGTATGCCGCTCCATCGCCATCGGACTGGTGCCACCGATCGACAGCATTCCGACACCGTATTTGCCAGCCAGCACCGAGCCCGAGGGCGAGCGTGCCGCGGCAACCGCCAATTCCATTGTCGGCCGCGTATAGGGGCGAAGCTGCAATTGCGCGTCAGTCAGGTTGAACCAGTCGGTCTTGCGGTTGACGATCTCGCCTCTGAGCAGGCGCACAACGACCTCGAACGACTCGTCCATCATGCGACGCTGTTCGCCGGGGTCGATACCGATCTTCAGCGCGTCATGGACGAGAGCGCCAGGGCCGACGCCGAACATCGCCCGGCCCCGCGTCATATGGTCGAGCTGCACCATGCGGTCGGCCAGCATGAATGGGTTGTGGTAGGGCAATGAGACCACCCCGGTGCCGAGACGGATGTGACGGGTGCGCTGGGCCGCGGCGGCGATGAACATCTCGGGGCAGGCGATCAGCTCGAACCCGCCCGAGTGATGCTCGCCGATCCACGCCTCGTGATAGTTCAGCCGATCGAGATATTCGAGCAGTTCGAGGTCGCGCTCGATCGATAATGTCGGATTTTCGTCGTGATTGTGGAACGGCGCGAGAAAGATGCCGCTGCGCAGATAAAGATCGTCCATGCCGAGGTCCTCCGGCGGAAGCTTGATGCGGCCGATGGTCGGCCATCGGGATAGTCCCGGCAAGCGAATTTCCTTCGCCGGCGTCCTGCTGCTATCATGGCTGCCATCACCGGGAGAAGGAGGCAGCGATATGTCAGAGCTCGGCGCCGATCCGATGCGGGGAGTGCCGTGGCCGTCGAACGGCCTCAGCGAGGTCCCGTTCCGACTCTACACCGATCCCGAGCAATACCGGCTCGAGCAGGAGCGGATCTTCAAGGGTCCGACCTGGAGTTTCCTGTGTCTTGCAACCGAGATCGCCAATCCGGGCGATTACGTCGCCACGACGATCGGCGAGACGGCGGTGATCGTGACCCGCGATGGCGAGGGTCGGATCAATGCCTTCCCCAACCGTTGCGTGCATCGAGGCAATCTTCTCTGCCTCGAGCGGCAGGGCAACGTCAAAGAGATCAAGTGCATCTATCACGGGTGGACCTACGATCTGACCGGCAAATTGACCGGTGTGGCCTTCGAGCGTGGAGTGAAGCGGCAAGGCGGGATGCCTCCGGAATTCCGCAAGGACGAGCACGATCTTGCGCCGTTGAGGGTTGCCGAGCTCGCGGGTCTCGTCTTCGGGTCGTTCCGTAGGGACGCGCCGGATCTCGAAAGTTATCTCGGCCCGCAAGTCGTCGGCGGGATCAAGCGGGTGCTGAACCGGCCTGCCCATATTCTCGGCCGCAGTACTCAGGTATTGCCGAACAACTGGAAGCTGTATTTCGAAAATACCAAGGACACCTATCACGCCAGCATCTTGCATATGTTTCTGACGACGTTTCGCATCAATCGGCTCAGTATGCCGGGCGGGATCCATATCGACGACAGCGGCGGCCATCACTTTAGCCAGGCGAAGCTCGACTACGCGGCCGAGGACGCCGATTACAAGCGCGAGGGGCTGCGCTCGGACAGCGACATGCGCCTAGAGGATCCTTCGGTGATCGAGTCGGTCGACGAATATGGCGACGGTGTCTCGGTGCAGATCCTGACTGTCTTTCCCAGCATGATATTGCAGCAGATCCGCAATACCATCGCGGTTCGCGTGATCCACCCGCGCGGCCTCGAAAAGACCGAGCTCGACTGGATCCATCTCGGCTTTGCCGACGACGACGAGACAATGACCGAGCGGCGTCTGCGGCAAGGCAATCTGGTCGGTGCCGCCGGGTATATTTCATTGGAGGACGGCTGCGTCGGCGGCTTGGTACAGCGCGCCTTGCGCTTCAACGACGACGACAGCGGCGTCGTCATGATGGGCGGCTACGACGCCCAGTCTCAGCCATTCCGCTCCAGCGAGGCTGCAATCCGCGGCTTCTGGAAGAAATACCGCGCGCTGATCGGCGATTGACATTCGAACCATGGACGATCTCGCCGTGCGGCTCGGCGTGCATGAGCTGATCGCCGCCTATGTCGACTGCATCGACGAAGACAGGCTCGAGGAGTGGCCGGATTTCTTTGTCGAGCAATGCCGCTACCTGATCACCAGCCGCGCCAGCCACGAGGCCGGATTACCGCACGGCGTCGTCTATGCCGCCTCGCGCGGCATGCTGGTCGATCGGGTGACGGCGCTGCGCCGCGCTAACATTTTCGAGCCGCACCGCTACCGCCACATCGTCGGCCCGATCAGCGTCGAAGGGAGCGACGCGACTGTGGCGCAGGCACATTCGAACTTTATTGCCGTGCGGATCATGCATGATGGCGAGATGAGCCTCTTCGCCGCCGGCCGCTATCTCGACCGCATCGACCTGACCAGCAAGCCTTATCGCTTTATCGAGCGCCTCGTTGTCCTCGACAGCCAGAAGATCGACACGCTGCTCGTGATCCCGCTTTAAGTCGGCCGTTGCTGCGATGCTGACCCGTCCGATCCCGTCGACTGGCGAGGCGATGCCGGTCATCGGCCTCGGCACGTGGCGGGCCTTTGATGTGGGGAAAGACGAGACGACGCGGCGGCCGCTGCGCGAGGTGGTGCAGTTGCTGCTCGACGCCGGCGGCCGGATGATCGACAGCTCGCCGATGTATGGCCGCGCCGAGGCGGTGGCCGGCGATATCCTGGCTGAGCTCGCGGCGAGCCCGCGCGCCTTTCTCGCGACGAAGGTGTGGACGACGGGCCGTGAGCGCGGGATCGAGCAGATGCGGCGCTCGGCACAGCTGCTGCGCAGCGATGTGATCGACCTGATGCAGATCCACAATCTGGTCGATTGGCGCACGCATCTAGCAAGCCTGCGGCGGATGAAGGATGACGGCCATATCCGCTATATCGGGATCACCCATTACACGACCGGAGCCCTGCCGGAGCTGGCGCGCATCCTCGCCCGCGAGCCGGGGATCGACTTTGTGCAGCTCGGCTACTCGCTGGCGACGCGGGCGGCCGAGACCGAAGTGCTGCCGGTGGCCGCGTCACACGGCATCGCGGTCATTGCCAACCAGCCGCTCGAGCGCGGCGATCTGTTCCGCCGGGTGCGCGGGCGCCCGCTGCCCGATTGGGCAGGTGAACTCTATTGTGCGAGCTGGGCGCAACTGTTCCTCAAATATGTCCTTGCCGAGCCTGCCGTTACCTGCGTGATCCCGGCGACCGGCAATGCCGAACACATGGAGGACAACCTCGCCGCCGGGTTCGGCAGATTGCCCGATCCGCAGCAGCGGCAGCTGATTCGCGAGTTGTGGGACGCGGGTTAGCGGGTACGCAAAGACTCTATTGAGGGAGCGAACACTCCAATGAAAGAGCGATTACTCCAATGAAGGAATGAACACTCCAAGGGATGATCACGTCCGAAAGCAACAGGTCGATCGGTTGATCACCGGCCCCGCTGCTCATAAGATTGCTCAAGGACAGAACGGGCATAACCTCGAGAGGAAGAAGCGACATGTCGGAGGCCGGCGCGGTCGCGCATGGACCAGGCGAGATGATAGGCAATGCCGGTCCCGGTATGCTGGCCGACCTGCGCGTGATCGAGGTGGCCGACGAACGCGCCGAATATACCGGGCTGCTTCTCGCCGGCCTCGGCGCCGAAGTGGTGAAGATCGAACCGCCCGAAGGCAACGCGACGCGGCGGATCGGCCCGTTCCTGGAGGATCGGCCGGGTCCGGAGCGCTCGCTGTTTTTCTGGAACTACAACCGCAACAAGAAATCGGTCGTGCTCGACCTCCGCGAGCCGGCGCCTCGCGAGCAGTTGCTGCGGCTGCTTGCTGGTGCCGATATCCTGCTCGATGCGAGCTGCGGCGCGCTCAACGAGGCCCTGGGTCTGGATCGCGCCGCGCTCAACGCTCGGTTCCCGACATTGGTGACGGGGCGGATGACGCCGTTCGGAGATGACGGGCCGTGGCAGCATTTCAAGAGCTCGGACCTGATCCATCTGGCACTCGGCGGGATCATGATGAATTGCGGTTACGATCCCGACCCCAACCTCGAATACGACACGCCGCCGATCGCCCCGCAGATCTGGCATGCCTATCACATCGCCGGCGAGCAATTGGCGACCGGGATCATCGCCGCGCTGATCCATCGCGAGCGTAGCGGCGAGGGGCAGGATGTCTCGGTGGCGATCCACGAGGCGGTGTCGAAGAACCCCGAGCAGGACATCATGTATTGGGTCATGCGGCGGGTGCCGCTGTGGCGGCTGACTAACCGGCATGCCGCCGAATTTCCCAACCACTCGCCGGGCATCTGTCATACCAAGGACGGGCGCTGGTTCATCACGCATGGCATGGGCGCGCGCGACCTGAAGAATCTGGTGCCGCTGCTGTCGAAATACGGGGCCCAGGCCGATCTGCAGCCGCCACCGCCAGATGCCGATTTGCGCGCGCGCCAAGTCCCCGGCACGGCTGGCAGTGACGAAAGGCGGGCGCATATGCTCGACATCGTGCAGCGCTTCGTCCGTGCCTGGACCTACAAGGACATGCCGTGGCGCGAGGCGCAGGATGCGGGCCTGCTCTGGGCGCCATTGCGCAAGCCGCACGAGAACGCGCTAGACGAACATTGGCTGGCCCGCAAGACCTTTGCCGATGTCGAGCACCCGGAACTTGGGCGGAGCTTCCGCTCCCCGACCAGCAAATGGCTCGCCACCAAGACGAGCTGGCAGGTCGGCCGCCGCGCGCCGCTGCTTGGTGAGGACACGGAAGCGGTTCTGAGCGAAGCGGTCCGGCGCCCGAGAGTGCCGGCGCAGCCGCGCCGGGTCGAGAACCCGCGGCTATCGGCATTGCACAACAAGCCGTTCCCGCTGCAGGGGGTGAAGATCCTCGATTTCGCTTGGTTTCTCGCTTCTGCCGGTGGCACCCGCTTTCTCGCCGCCATGGGTGCGGAAAGCTTCAAGGTGGAGTGGAAGGATAATCCCGACACGCGGCTGGCGGCGATGGCGCCGGTCGGCGGCCGCGCCGCGCGCGATACGGCGACCGGGCCGTTACCGGGGGTGCGCGATCCTGACATGGGCGGTCAGTTCAACAACAAGAATGCCGGCAAGCGCGGCATCTCGTTGAATATCCGCCATCCGAAGGGCTTACAGATCGCGAAGGACCTGGTGCGCATCTGCGATGTCGTCGCCGAGGGTTTCTCGCCCGGCGTGCTGCAGCGCCTGGGCCTCGGTTACGATGTCATGAAGTCGATCCGGCCCGACATCATCTACATCCAGCAATCCGGCATGGGTGCGCACGGCACCTATGGGCGGATGCGCACGGTCGGCCCGGTGGCGGCGGCGTTTGGCGGGCAGGGCGAGATGTCGGGGCTGCCCGAGCCGGCGATGCCGGTCGGCTGGGGCTATTCCTACCTCGACTGGATGGGCGCCTACGGCTACGCGCTGGCACTGCTCGGCGCGATCTATCACCGCGAGCGCACCGGCGAAGGCCAGTGGATCGACGCCTCGCAATGCGAGTCCGGCATTTTCCTGACCGGTACCACGATCCTCGACTGGTCGGCCAATGAGCGAGAGTTCCGCCGCTACGGCAACCGCTCGCCGTACAAGCCGGCCGCACCGCACGGCGCTTATCGCTGCGCGGGCAAGGACCGCTGGATCGCCATCGCCTGCTTTACCGATGACGAATGGCGCGCGTTGGCAAGGGCGGCCGAGCACGGCGATTGGCTCGACGACCGCCGCTTCGACACCTTGGAGCAGCGGCTGCAGTTCCAGGATCCGCTCGATGCGGCGGTCGAGTCGTGGACCCGCACCCAGGACCGCTACGACTGCATGTTTAAACTGCAACGCGCCGGCGTGCCGGCCGGGGTCTGCCAGAACGCCGAGGACCGCTGCGACAGCGATCCGCAGCTGCGGCACCTCAAATGGCTGACCGAGGTTACCGGCACCAAAATCGGCACCTGGCCGGTTTATGAATTGCCGATGAAGCTGAGCGCCACGCCGGCCTATATCGGCGGACCGACCAACCGCGGCGCGCCGTGCTACGGCGAGGACAATATGTGGGTGCTGACCGAGCTCCTCGGCCGAAGCCCAAGCGAAGTCGAGCGGCTTGCCGAGGAGGGCGTCATCTGATGTCTGCCTCGTGGAGCTCGAGGAGGGACCGCTGCTGGTCAGTAACCTCGTGGGCAACAGCGACAACGCCAAGCTGGGTGCGACGGGTAAGGTCGAATTCGATCCCGTCACGGACGGGGTAACATTGCCGAAATTCACCCCGGCGTGATCACGATTTCGGATATGTCGAGGCCCCTAGCGGGCTGACCCGACAGATTTGCCGCCATCCCGCGAACGATGTGACATCTCCGCGGTTGCGCTCCCTGCGATCGCGCTTTATGCCGCTACTCATCGGCAGCCGTCATGAGACAGCGGAGCGGACCCGGAACCAACTGGCGGTGCGGGTGTTTCGTTATAAGTCTCTAAACGGGTGTTTCGTTATAAGTCTATATAAGTCTCTAAAAAGGAGCCGATTATGGCTTTTTCCGCACGCTTTCTACCCACGGCGCTGGTCGTCGTGGGTCTGGCAATAGCGCCCGCCGGCCATGCGGAAGACTGGCATGGCCGCGGGCATCCCAACCACCATGGCAATAATGCCGGCGCTGCAATCATCGGAGGTCTGATCGGCCTCGGCGTCGGCGCGGCGATCGCGTCGGGGGGCGGCTATTACGCACGGCCGCCGGTATATTACGGACCGCCGCCGGTGTATTACGGACCGCCGCCCGGCTACTACACACCGCCACCGCCGGCCGTCTACTACGGTTATTGATGACGCTAGACTCTTCGCAACACCTTAGGTTCGAATGCTCCGATGAAAATGACTCTGCCGAACCGTCTCGCTCCCGCGGCCGTGGCCGCGCTCCTCTTCCTGCCCGCGGCCGCCCTGGCGCAGTCCTCGCAGGCTCCCGCGCCGGCTGCGCCGCAAGGGGCTCCCCCGCCCGCCGCCGCATCCTCGCCGATCGCCGGACACCCGGTGCCCGGCAAGACCGCCGCGGAGCGCGTCGAGCATCGCATCAACGAACTGAACGCGCAGCTGCGCATAACTCCTACCGAGCAGCAGCAATGGGATCAATTCGCCGCGGTGATGCGCGAGAACGCCCGCGACATGGACCGGGCCTTCATGCAGCGCGCGCAACAATTCCAGTCGATGAACGCTGTGCAGAACATGGAATCTTACGAGCAGATCGCCGAGGCGCACGCCCAGCACCTGCAAAAGCTCGTTCCGGCTTTCCAAAACCTGTACAACACGATGCCTGACCAGCAGAAACGGCTTGCGGACCAGGTGTTTCGCGCGAATGCAGAACAGCGCGCAAAACGCGACGCAGTCGCATCACGTCCGTAACGGGTAACCGGCGTCCTTCACGAGGGATGAGGGTAGAAACCCGCTGAGCGGGGCTTCGCTTGTTCTGGGCCAATTCGACAGCGAAGTGTGCTTTCGACTGGCTTCTGTGCCGTGAGGACGGATCAATGAACCAAAGATGACACAGTAGAAGCTGCAAATCTGCGTCTGACACCTGATTCCTCGACGCCACCAAAACGACTTCACCAGTGTTCATCCAAGGGGGACGTACTGGATTGGAGATTTCCATGCGTCCAACTGCTGCGATCACGACCGCCCTGCTTCTCTTTTTGGGCGTTGGCGTCGCCGAGGCGGCCGATGCTACTCGGCTTGCGGAGACAGCCGGCTTCCTTCTAGGCAATGCCCATCGCTGCGGGGTCCCGACTGAGCGCGTCGACCACGCCAGAAAAGTTATTCATCACTTGATCGTCGCTGCGTCTTACGACTCGACCGAAGAGGCCACTGCCGATGCGCGCTTTGTCGAGATCTTCATAGCGAGCGCAGTCCCGGATCCTGAGGACGCGTTGATCCCGCCATGTGCTGCGGTGGTCGCGCAATTCGAACGGCTCGAGCGGCATCATCGGCAATCAGGCATGAACTAACAAATTGGGATAAAGAACCCCCTGACGGCAGGTGAGGGCAGCGCGGGCTCTTCAGTCTCGCCTCTGAGGAGACTAGAGGACCAAGACCGACAGCCTGATGTTGCTTGCCCAACCCTTAACAAGCCATTATTTCTATCCTAACTTGTGCTGGCCCCTAACGAAATGGGCAACGCAGCAGCATGGAGGCGTTCACGATAAATGGTTAGGTATTAGCTACTTTTGTCTTGTATTTTATCGAGATACTCGTATACTGCTGACTATTACCACCGGTTCAAACGGAGGTGATGAATGCTGACGTTGATTACCCGTCTGATCAAGGACGAAAACGGCGTTACGGCGATCGAATACGGCCTGATCGCGGCGCTGATCGCGGTTGCCGGGATCTCCGCATTCCAGTCGGTCGGGACCAACCTCAGCAGCACGTTCAGCACGATCGCCAGTAGCCTCTGGGGCCCGGAGCGGCGCACGCGCGGTTAACCCTCGCTGCTTGAAGACGCAAAGGTCGCCGATGGTCCCGGCGGAACGCTTAGAGCGAGGGGTGCGCTTGGACGCTGCAATCGAATTTCAAGACGGGTGCCTTGAACCGCTCCGACGGCGGGCGTTGGCACCATTGGCACCCTCCGAGGGCAGGAAAGCCGCAGAGGACCTCATTCTTTGGAAAGGGCTGGGATAGGCCGGGACGGCAGCGAGCGCATTTCGAGACCGCCCCGTTTCGACCAGCGGGCTCAACCTGCTACTGAACCGGGTAGCATGGGGCACAACGCGGCGGTTTAGGAGAAGCTTTCAAGATCGGTGTCCCAAACCGTTCCGGCACCTTTCCAAAAAACGGCGCCGGGTGCGTCCATCGTTTGGTCACGTCGATCGCCGTCATGATGCCCCTGCTCCCGCCCGCAACACCACACGATCGTCGTGCGTCCGTTCCGCGAGGTCCGCCCGTTCCGCATTTATGACGGCCCCTCCGAGGTGCATCGCTGGAGCATCGCCCGGCGGGTCGTCGGTGATGCCGAGCCCGCCTAGGATCTGCATGCTGCGATCGACGACGCGCCAGATCGCCTCCGAGCAGATGACCTTGGCCATGCTCGACTCGTAAGTGCTCCTCGGACGGCCGGCCCTAGCCGGCCGTTCCGTCGATTTCAAGTTAGTCCAGCTTAAACCAGCCCGGCTGTGGAACCGGCCTCTACCAGATCGCGGCGAGGACCGGGGCGGGGCTTTCGCACTCAAAATAGCCAGTCGGTTAACCGACATTAATTTTTTGTCCCTTACCCGTCGCACTTGATCCAGATCAATGCCGCGCAGCTCAAAAGAGAATCATCATGTAAACGTGTGGCGGGGCTACACGCAACCAAGGGAGGGTAACATGCTGTTCTGTTTGACGGCAGAGTACACGCCGCAAGCTCTGAACGCGATGAGGGAAAACCCCAACACCGACCGGCGAGCGGCAGTGGAACAGTTGCTTGCGGCTGCAGGCGGGAAGCTCGTCGCCATGTACGGCAGGGTCACCAATGGTCCTGGTGCGATGGTGATCTTTGACGTGCCTGACCCCGCGATGGCACCGGCGGTGTGCGGCGTAACCGTATCAGCCGGTACCATACGGAATGTCGAGATGACGCGCCTCTTCACGATGGAGGAGATAAGCGACATTCGGCAAAAGGCGAGCCGGATCCGCGGCGCCTACAAGCCGCCCGGTCAGCAGTAAATCGGCTAGGGGGCGGCAGACTACCGCCCCCGACTTCCCGTCGTCGGGCGGGTTTTATTTTCGGTCAGGAGGTGCCGACACGGGCGGCATCGAATTTCAAGACCGGTGCCTCAAACCTTTCCGGCACCTCTCCGATGAACCGGTAGATGGCAACGGGTGCATCCATCGGTCTGCCGGGCCGGTCATTCACGGTGGCACCCCGCCCGCCCGCAGCACATGCCGGGCGATGCTCCAGCGATGCACCTCGGAGGGGCCGTCATAGATGCGGAACGGGCGGATTTCGCGGAAGAGCCGCGCGACAATCGTGTCGTCGGTGATGCCGAGCCCGCCGAGGATCTGCATGCTGCGGTCGACGACGCGCCAGATCGCCTCCGAGCAGATCACCTTGGCCATGCTCGACTCGTAAGTGCCGCGCTCACCGCGGTCGAGCACCCAGGCCGCGTGCCAGATCACCAGCCGGCTCTGATGGATGTCCATCTCGTTGTCGGCGAGCATGAACCCGACCCCCTCATGCTCGCCGATCGGCTTGCCGAAGGCCGTGCGCCGCCGCGCGTAGTCGGCGGCGATGTCGTGGGCGCGGCAGGCTGCGCCGAGCCAGCGCATGCAATGCGTCAGACGCGCCGGGGCGAGCCGCACCTGGGCATAGCGAAAGCCCGCGCCGACCCGCCCCAGCACCGCACTCTCGGGGACCGTAAACCGTCCAGCCGGACGACCGCGTGACCGCCGGCCATGAACCGGTCCAAGGTGTCGAGCACCCGTTCGATGTGAATCCCGGCCGCCCTCATCGGCGACAGGAACATCGTCGCGCCATGCGGTCCCAGCGCATCGCTGTTGTTCTTGGCCATGATGATTGCGAGCTCTGCGCCGACGGCGCCGGTGATCAGCCATTTTGTGCCGTCGATAATGAAATCGGCGCCGTCGCGGCGCGCGGTCGTGCGCAGCATCGAGGGGTCGGACCCGGCGCCGGGCGCGGGCTCGGTCATCATAAAGCACGAACGGCTCTCGCCCGCAGCGAGCGGGCGCAGCCATTCTTCCTTCTGTCCACACCTGGAGATCATTGCCAAGGTCGCGATCGTCCTCGAGGTCGAACCGGCGGAGTTGATGCCGGCCCTGAAAGACAACTGATGGTTCCAGCGCCGCAAGGCGGGATAACCCATGGTTTTCACTGCCCAGGGCAGCCGTCGCGGGCGAACTTTGTCGCCACGGGGGCCCAAAGATGGCCAAAATAGTGTCACGAATCTGGGTTAATGTCGGTTAAGATCTCAAGAGACCTCCGGAATTCGCAAGTTTGTTCCGGCGACCGCGCCGACTTCGATCCTTGCACAGGAGAACCATCATGGCCGTCTATGTACCGCTACCGGGAAGCAAGCGGGCGCTCATGCCGAATTCGCGACCGGCAGGCCCAATCGATCCCTCCGAGATCGCGAGCGTGACGGTGCGCGTGCGCTCGGCGGGAGATCCTGCCGCGCTCGCCAAGACGGCATACGATCTGGCCAGCACGCCGATGGCGGACAGGAAGTACCTGACCCGCGAGGAGCTGGAACAGCAGCACGGCGCTGCCCAGGAGGACCTCGATAAGATCGAGCACTTCGCGCAAGAGCACGATCTGACCGTGGTGCACCGCAGCGCGGCGGAGCGGTCGGTGGTGCTGAAGGGCAAGCTGGGCGATCTGCTGGCGGCGTTTCACGCCGACGTGCAGATTTACCACCACGCCAAGGGAACCTACCGCGGCAGGAGGGGCGAAATCACGCTACCGGAAGAGCTGAGCAAAATCGTGACGGGCGTGTTCGGGTTCGACACGCGCCCAAAGCACCGGGCGCCGCGTCGGCAGAAGAGTGCGGCGCATAGCGGACCGGGCGGGCAGAACGGCGTGGCTGCGACGGAATTTGCCACCCGCTACAACTTCCCCACCGAATTCGACGGTATGGCGCTGGACGGCACCGGACAAACCATCGCGATCATCGAGCTCGGCGGAGGCTTCCGCAGCAGCGATCTGAAGCTGTTTTTCAAGGAGATCGGGGTGGCGGCCCCGAAGGTCTCGGCCATCTCGGTGGATCACGCGGGGAACCATCCGACGACGCCCGATTCAGCCGACGGCGAAGTGATGCTGGACATCGAAGTGGCGGGAGCCGTGGTGCCGAAAGCGAATATCGCCGTGTATTTCGCGCCAAACAACGGCGACAAAGGCTTCATCGACGCGATCAGCGCCGCCGTGCACGATTCGCAACGAAAGCCCAGCGTGATTTCGATCAGCTGGGGCGGCCCGGAAGTTTCGACCGACCAGCAAGGCATAAATGCCTACCACGAGCTGTTTGCGGCAGCGGGTGCGCTGGGCATCACGGTGTGCATCGCCTCGGGCGACCACGGCACGGCCGACGAGGATTCGGGTGACTGGGACGGCAAGATCCACGTCGATCATCCGGCCTGCGACGATCTGGTGCTGGGCTGCGGCGGAACGCAGATCGACAGCGGCCAGGACGTGGTATGGAACGACGGAACGCCGTTCGACGTGAATACGCCGGGGGGCGGCGGCTGGGCGAGCGGCGGGGGGATCAGCGAGGTCTTCGCTGTGCCGTCCTACCAGGCGAACGCGAAGCTGCCGGTATCGATCGACAATGAAAAGCCGGGCCGAGGCGTGCCGGACATCGCCATGAGCGCGACGAATTATTTCACGCGCGTGGACAATTCGGAGGGTGCGTCGGGCGGAACGAGCGCGGTGGCGCCGTTGACGGCGGCGCTCGTCGCGCGGTTGAACCAGGCGAAGAAGAAGAACGTGGGCTTCCTGAATCCGTTCCTGTACTCGAACGTGGCGAAAGGTGTCGTACATGACGTCACCTCGGGGACGAACGCGATCAAGAACACGATCAAGGGCTACAACGCCGGACCGGGCTGGGACGCGTGCTCGGGCCTGGGGACGCCCGACGGCACCGCCATCCTCAACAACCTGCCGTAAGGGCTCACGGCGAAACCGACGCGGGTCCCACCGGAGGAGTCATGAGCAGCGGCCACAATCCAAAACTGTGCCTCTGCATGGGAGTATATCAAGAAAAGCGCAGCGAGAACGCCGACCCGACGCGACGGCGGAATCGTCTGGGCTTTGGTGCCGGCCGCCGACGTCAACATGGAGCTCACGCCCGGGCGGCTGCTGGCTTACGACGCAGCGAATTTCGGTATTTTCAGAGACGGCAGCAAGCGGCTCGTCGTCCTGTGGGACAGCTGGGACTGGGGCGCCGGCTGCGCCTTTACCCACCCGAAGTTCAATCGACCGGTTGCCTGGAATGGCAAGGTGTTCGTGCCGACCTACGACGGGCGCGTGGATGTTTACGGTCTTGCCTGAGCGGAGGCCGAACGGGGGTCAGTCAATCCGCTAACGGATATTAAGCTCACGCCGCGACATTGTCGGTCGCGGAGGGTGAGGCGGACTGCGGCATGCCGTGACAGTGATCTTTCCGCTGTCGGCGCATCTTCGGCGCGGCGCCGCACCGCCGCTGCGCGAGGTTCAACAGCCGAGAAGGTTTCGTATTACACTTTGATAGTCTGATATTGCTGAGAAAGGGCGGAGGCGTCAGTGGGCGGGAGCGATGCGCGTCCCGCGAAGGCGATCACCGGTCCGGTCCCGGCGGTCGGTGTCATGATGTCGTTCCCGCCCGCAATACCCGCCGGGCGATCGACCAGCGATGCACCTCGGAGGGGCCGTCATAGATGCGGAACGGGCGGACTTCGCGGAAGAGCCGCGCGACGATCGTGTCGTCGGTGATGCCGAGCCCGCCCAGGATCTGCATGCTGCGGTCGACGACGCGCCAGATCGCCTCCGAGCAGATGACCTTGGCCATGCTCGACTCGTAGATGCCTCGCTCGCCGCGGTCGAGCACCCAGGCCGCGTGCCAGATCACGAGACGGCTCTGATGGATGTCCATCTCGTTGTCGGCGAGCATGAACCCGACCCCCTCGTGCTTGCCGATCGGTTTGCCGAAGGCCGTGCGCCGCCGCGCGTAGTCGGCGGCGATGTCGTGGGCGCGCCGCGCCGCGCCGAGCCAGCGCATGCAATGCGTCAGGCGCGCCGGGGCGAGCCGCACCTGGGCGTAGCGAAAGCCCGCGCCGACTTGCCCCAGCACCGCATTCTCGGGGACCCGCAGCCCGTCCAGCCGGACGACGGCGTGACCGCCGGCCATGAACCGGTCCAAGGTGTCGAGCACCCGCTCGATGTGTATCCCCGTCGCTTTCATCGACGACAGGAACATCGTCGCGCCATGCGGTCCAAGCGGATCGCTGCTGTTCTTGGCCATGATAATTGCGAGCTCTGCGCCGACGGCGCCGGTTATCAGCCATTTTGTGCCATCGATGATGAAATCGGCGCCGTCGCGGCGCGCCGTCGTGCGCAGCATCGCGGGGTCGGACCCAGCGCCGGGCGCGGGCTCGGTCATCATGAAGCACGATCGGATCTCGCCCGCGGCGAGCGGGCGCAGCCATTCCTTTTTCTGGCGCTCCTCGGCGACCTGTTCGAGGAGGTGCATATTGGCCTCGTCCGGGGCGAAGCAATTCAGTGCCACGGGCCCGAGCGGCGAATAGCCTGCCGCCTCGAAGACGACCGCCTTCGCCCGGTGATCGAGCCCGAGGCCACCCCACTCGCGGCCGACATGCGGGCTGAGTAGCCCCGCCCGGCGCCCGAGCCCGACCAGCTCGCGGCGCAGCTCCTCGGCCGGTCCGTGCGCCGTCTGTCTCGCGTCGCTTTCATAAGGCAGGATCTGCTCCTGCACGAAGCGCTCGGTGCGCTCCTTCAGCGCGGCAAGTTCGTCGGACAGAGCGAAATCCATCGATCACTCCGGGATGGTCGGGTCACCCCCTGGCCGAGCATCGTCGGGGATTGTGGCATCAATCGTCAAGACTGCGTCAGATTGTGCTAATATCACACTTAATTATTGACAATATCGTTAATTACCACTAATTTGGCATGCATGGTGGCGCTGTTTGCCGCATATCGCAGCATTCAATCGCACGTTGTCATTTCATAAAATTGATGGACGGAGATCGGGCGTAGATGGCGAATTTGGACGGGATACGCACCCCGGGATACCGATCGAAAGCCGCGCGTTCGGGCGCCGCGATAGGCGCCCGACTGTTCAGTTCGGGTCCGCAGGAGCGGCCAATGGGTCGTCCTGAAGATGCACAAGCGTGCATTCGATCCGCTCTACGGCGCCGGCGACGCATGCTGGGGCTCACCCAGGAAGCAGCGGCCGGCGTTCTCGGCATGTCGCGCCTGACCTATCACCGGATCGAGACCGGCAGGCGGCACATTCATTTCACCGAGCTCGGGGCGATCTGCGCCGCTTTCAAATGCCATATCGGCGAGCTCGTGCAAGACGGCCAGCTCGCCAACGCCTTCATCTATGCCGCGAAGGCGCTCCTCGGCGAAGCGCCGGTATGACTGGCGCCCCAAATTCCCCTGCCATTCCGCTGCCGGCTGCTCAAAATTCCGCTGTCGGCAGACTCGGCAGAACCTTCCCAAGCCTTTGATTAAAATATCTTTCGACCGTCGCAGAGGCGCTTTTCGGGGGCTCAAAAACTTTTTTCCCCTGCCGTCAGGGGAAATTCCGGCCCACGTGCCCGAAGGCTGTGTGTCTTCCCGCCGATGGCGCTCGCGTCCGTGCGGCGATAAGCTGCCGCAGCTCCGCAAGGGAGGGACAGTCGATGGAAAACCGCAACCGACAGGTGCTGCTGAAACGGCGGCCGACCGGGGCTCCGACCCCGGCCGATTTCGAGGTCACCGACGCGCCGCTGCCCGACCCCGCCGAGGGCGAGGTGCTGGTGCGCGGGATCTACCTCTCGCTCGACCCGTATATGCGCGGCCGCATCAGCGGTGTGCGGTCCTATGCCCAGCCGGTCGAGGTCGGCGCCGTCATGGAAGGGCGGGTGGTCGGCGAGGTGGCGCGTTCGCGCGATCCGGCCTTTCGCGAGGGCGAGTATGTTCTGGGCGGTTATGGCTGGCAGCTCTACAGCGCGGTCTCCGCCAAGGGCCTCCTAAAGCTCGATCCGGCCGAAGCGCCGCTTTCCGCCGCCCTCGGCGTGCTCGGCATGCCGGGGCTCACGGCTTATGTCGGGCTGGACGAGATCGGCAAACCGCGGCGCGGCGAGACGGTGGTGGTCTCGGCCGCCTCGGGGGCGGTCGGCGCGGTTGTGGGCCAGCTTTCCAGGCGAGCCGGCACGCGGGTCGTCGGCATCGCCGGCGGGTCCGACAAGTGCCGCTGGGTCGAGGCTGAGCTCGGCTTCGACGCCTGCATCGACCATCGCTCGGCAGACCTCGGCATCGCACTCGACCGTGTCTGTCCCAAAGGGATCGACGTCTATTGGGAGAATGTCGGCGGAGCGGTGCAGCAGGCGGTGTTCCCGCGGCTCAACGATTTCGGCCGCATGGTCATGTGCGGCATGGTCGCGGAATACAACGACGTCGAGCCGCGGCCCGGCCCCAACCTGACGTCGGCGGTGCGCAAGCGGCTCAAGATCCAGGGATTCATCGTCAGCGACCAGTGGCAGCGGTTCGGCGAGTACCGGGCGATGGCCGCGCCGTTGCTGAAGAGCGGCGAGCTGAAATACCGCGAGGACATCGTCGACGGTCTCGACCGGGCACCCGAGGCGTTTATCGGGCTGTTGCAGGGGCGCAATTTCGGCAAGCTCGTGGTCAAGCTGGGCGACGACCCGACACGACGGGTTTGAGGCTCGAGGGGAGAAGGCGGAGATGCGCCGGATCTCGACCCTGGCAACGGCGGTGGTGTTGGCCTGTGGGGCGTGTCAGCCGCTGCCCGATGCGAGCCTCGCCGCGCCGACGGCCGGCCAGCCCCAGCCGGTGCCGACCGCCAGTACCCAACCGCCCGCCGCGCAGCCTTCCTGCACCAGCTACACCGTGCCGGTAACGGTCGGGGGGCAGCCAGAGCAAGCGGTCGTCGAAGCCTGCCAACAAGCTGACGGGAGCTGGCGGATCACCCAGACCACGCCGGGGTTGCCGCCGCAGGTCTACGAGGTTCCGCCGCCGGCCTATTCCCCGTACCCCTCTGCCTATCCCTATCCCGACTTCTCGCCTTATGGGGATTGGGCAGGGGCTCCCTATTGGGATTGGGGAGGGGTTCCCTGGTTTTTTGGCCTCGCGCCGTCAATCGTCTTTGCGCAGCGCTTCAACCATTTCCACCATGGCTTCGCTCACGGCTTCGCGCATGGCTCGGGTCATGGGTTCGCGGGCATGCACGGGGGCGGAATGGCCGGCGGGCACCGCTAGCCAGGCCGCCGGTATTTCAGCACGCTAACGCCGCGTGCGCCGATCGCCGCAGCGAAGCGCTGCTGTAGCGGATTCAGCGAGGGTTGAAGGACATCAAGGGCTGGGCGGCTCGTGGCGTGCAGCACCTGTCACGATCCCGATCGCGCCTTCACCGACGGCAGGCGACCTCGATCGGCATCCATGGCGCTGTCGGCCAGCGCAACGCGATGACCATTCCGAACGCCCTCTTCTGCAAAACGCAGTCCTGGGTCGGAAGGGTCAAACCGCTCGAGGAACAGGCGGCTCTGCCGATCATCAATCCGATCGAAATGGGCCAGCCCTCGTGCAAGCAGCCGTGTCTGGGATCGCGGCAACCGATGAGGTAGCCGTGCGCGCCGCTTTGTCCGGCGCAGTTGCCGTTTGCGAGCGCGCCGGTTTGACCGCCCCTCCAGACCGAAACTCAGCGCGCCAGATGCTATCGCACTCAGGAGCCCGATCCAAAAGCGCCTTCTCAAAGGCTGGCTCGGATCAAGCGGCGGGCCGCAAGCGCGCCAAGCTCGATATTGGAACCACGTTGCTTTCGCGCGGCAGCCCCAGCCGGTCCCAAACTTCGCGCAGCGCATTCGCAAGTCCGTCGATCAACCGATCATTATGAAACGGCGTCGGCGTGATCCGGAGCCGCTCGGTGCCTTTCGGCACGGTCGGATAGTTGATCGGCTGGATGTAGATAGCGAACCTCTCCAAGAGCAGCGTTGACGCCTCCCGGCAGAGAGCGGGATCGCCGACCGGGATGGGAATGATGTGCGATTGCGACGGCATCATCGGGATTCCCGCTTTGCACAATGCGCGACGGGTTTTGTCGACTTGCAGCCGATGAGCCATCCGCTCCGCCACCGATCTCTTCAGATGCGCAATGCTTCGCGTGGCAGCGGCAGCCACTGCCGGCGGCATCGCAGTCGTGAAGATGAAGCTCGGTGCGGCCGAGCGGATCGCGTCGCAGATCACGGCATCAGCCGCGATATAACCCCCGACGACGCCAAAGCCTTTGGCCAAGGTTCCTTCAATGATGTCGACCCGGTGCATCACCCCATCTCGCTCGGCGATGCCGGCACCGCGCAGGCCGTAAAGGCCGACCGCATGGACCTCGTCGAGATAGGTGAGCGCTCCGAGTTTTTCTGCCAGATCGCAAATGTGTCCGATCGGGGCGATATCGCCATCCATCGAGTACAGCGATTCAAAGGCGATGACCTTGGGGCGGTCGTGCCCGGCCTCCTGCAGCAGCGCCTCGAGATGGCCGAGATCATTGTGCCGGAAGATCCGTTTTTCGGCGCCGCTCGCCCGGATCCCGGCGATCATCGAGGCGTGGTTCTTCTCGTCCGATAAAATGAGGCAATTGGCCAGCAGCCGGCCGATCGTGCCGAGTGCGGCGTCATTGGATACATAGCCGGAGGTGAAGACGAGGGCGGCCTCCTTGCGATGCAGATCGGCGAGCTCGGCCTCGAGCGCGACGACGGCATGGTTATTGCCCGAGATGTTGCGGGTCCCTCCGGCGCCGGCGCCCATCCGCCGCGCGGTCTCGACCATGGCCCCGATGACGGCGGCGTGACGCCCCATCCCGAGATAGTCGTTCGAGCACCAGACGACGACCTCGCGGGAAACCCCGCCGCTGAGCCAGGTGGCATAGGGTGGGCGGCCGGCGTGTCGTTCGAGATCGGCAAAAACGCGGTACCGGTCCTCCCGACGGACTCCATCGAGATATGAATGAAAATGATCGCGTAACATCATCACGCCTTCCCCCGGTGTAGCGGTCGCGGCGCTCCAAATTCGGTGGAGCGCCGGCCGCGGAGGTCTGAGACTTATTCTGCTGCTTGACGGAAAGTCATTCCGAGCGCGTGAGCAACGCCTTCGGCATATTTCGGGTCGGCTTTGGCGCAATGGCCGAGCTGGCGTTCGACGATCTCCCGCGGCACGCCCTGCATCGCCTCGGCGACGTTGCTCACCAGCCGCTGCTGCGCCTCCTTGCCAATCAGGCGGAACAAATCCCCGGGTTGTCGATAGTCGTCATTGTCTTCGCGGTGGTTGTAGCGAGCGGCGTCGCCGGAGAGCTCGAGCGGCGGCTCGACAAAACGTGGATCCTCGACCGGGCCGTTGAATGAGTTCGGCTCGTAAAAGGCGTCGGGATTAGTTGCCGGCTCGAAAAAGCGCATCGCCCCATCCTTGTGATAATTATGGACCGGGCAGCGCGGGCGATTGACCGGGAGTGCCTCGTAATGCGTGCCGAGCCGATAGCGGTGCGCATCGGCGTAAGAGAAGATGCGGGCCTGAGCATCCGGTCCGGCGACCAAGAAATGCCGGACACCATGTTGGATGGCGAGAAGGCTACAAGCTCGATCTCTGTGAAATAATCGTCCGCATTGCGGTCGAGCTCCATAACGCCGACTTCGATCAGCGGATAGTCGCCGTGCGGCCACACCTTGGTCAGATCGAACAGATCGTACCAATGCCTGCCGACATCGGCTTCCGGCATGATCTGCACATAGAGCTTCCATTTAGGGAAGTCGCGTCGTTCGATGGCGCCGAACAGATCCGCTTGGAAGGACTCGCGGTTCTTGGCGACGATCGCCTCGGCCTCGCGGTTGGTGAAGAATTTGATGCCCTATTGGGTCTTGAAATGGAATTTGACCCAGACCCGCTCATTCCGTGCGTTGATGAAGGAATAGGCGTGCGAGCCATAGCCGTTCATAAAGCGCGGGCTCTGCGGCAAACCGCGATCGCCCATCAACCAGGTAACCTGGTGCAGGCTTTCCGGCGACAGTGACCAGAAATCCCACATTGCCGTCGGCGAGCGCATGTTGGTGCGCGGGTGGCGCTTTTGCGTATGGATGAAATCCGGGAATTTGTTGGGATCGCGAACAAAGAAGATCGGTGTGTTGTTGCCTGTGAAGTCCCAATTGCCTTCCTCGGTGTAGAATTTCACCGCAAAGCCGCGCAAGTCGCGCTCCGCGTCGGCAGCGCCGAGTTCGCCGGCGACATTCGAGAAGCGTGCGATCACCTCGGTTTTCTTGCCGATCTGCGAAAAGACCGCGGCCTTCGTGTATTTGGTGATGTCGTGGGTCACCGTGAATGTCCCGTGTGCCCCCCAGCCCTTGGCGTGGACGGTGCGCTCGGGGATCCGCTCGCGGTTCTGATGGGCAAGCTTTTCGAGCAGCTGGTAATCCTCCAGTAGCACTGGTCCGTGCGGTCCGGCGGTGATCGCGTTCTGATTGTCCCCGATCGGGGCGCCGGCGGTCGTCGTCAACGTCGCTTTCTCGCTCATCGCTGACTTCCCAAGTTATTGATGCCCTTAGCCGCGGTCCCACAGCGTGCTCGCTGAACCCGCCACCAGGCACAGCATCGATCTGCACCAACGATATTGGCCTCGACGCGTCCCAACAAGTTAGCAAAGGTAAAACTCGGTAAAATACGGTCAAACGGTCCGGCAGAGACAACAGTCATCGTTGAGAAACAGCCGGGTCGGTGAGAAGCATCCGGCCGGAGCTGGCTCGTTTGGCTTGACCACAATTTACCGAGATTTACCAGCTATGACTCCAGCTTCTGGTGCGAAGCGATTAAATCTGGACTGGAGGTTCGTCGGATGCGCAATCCGATGCAGCGAGCTCTGATGTGGAACCGCGAACACTGTCTCGCGTTCTACTCAGAAGTCTCATTTTGGAGGTCACGATGCAAACCCTGTCAATTCTCGCTCTCGCCACGGCCGTCTCGGCCGCACTCGCCACAGCACCCGTCGCAGCTCAGGAGCGTTTCGCGCCGGAGCAGCGCAGCTTCTCACCGACACCGCAGCTCCACGCCGTCAATCCCAGCCTGTCATTGTCGGCACCGACGAATAGCCCGTTTCAGGAGCAGATGCGGGAAGACTACGCTACCGGTCTGATGGGCTCGCAGCGGGAATTGTTGCAACAAAACCCATCGGGCGTCGGCCGGCAGGAGCTGGAGATCGGCCGCGAGCTCAACGGCTACACTCCCAAATAGCCGGGATGTCGCAAGACCTGTTAGTCGGGCAAACGGCACGAAAGCGATGAGCCCACACCCGGGCTCCCACGGAAGGGCGCCGGGTGTGGGCTCGCTCGCGCAAGGTCAGCTAGCTGGAACCGTCTGCCAAGCGGTATTGCACTGGGTTACGTAAGGGTAATAGCCTGCGGGATCGGAACAATAATACCAGGTCTGGGTGCTGTAAGGCTGGCTGTAGTCATAATAACCGTAATCCGGATAGTTGGCCCAGCCATAAGGATACGAATAGTAAGTCCACCCCAACCCGTCACCCCACCACCAGCCGTAGCGCCCGTTGCGCCAGCCATGGTACCAGTGAGCCCCCTGCCCGCCGCCGTAACCATTGTGCAGGCCCGCGAAACTACCGTGGTACCCGCCGTCATGAAATCCGCCCCCGTGAAACCCGCCGGCGTGAAATCCGCCCCCGTGAAACCCGCCGGCGTGAAATCCGCCCCCGTGAAACCCGCCAAATCCCCCACCACCGTGAAATCCGCCCCCGTGAAATCCGCCAAATCCCCCAGCACCGTGAAATCCGCCAAATCCGCCACCACCGTGGAAACCCCCGCCTCCGCCCCCGCCATGCGCTGCGTAGGCGAAGTTTGGCTGGCAGAGCGCAGCAGCGCACAGCAGAGCAGCTGCAGCGCTCCTCAGAGCCCGTCCTCTTCTGGGCTGGGCTCTATTTATTCTTGAGTGTTGCATCGACGACTCCTTTCCATCTACTGCACTCCGGTCCCGAGTGGCAGCCGGGTGCGGATTTGCGACTTAGACGAAGCTTTATGTGTTGCCACCCGCCGATCCCAACAAATCAATCTCGGTAAATTTTGGTAAATACGACGACGCTAAACCGGCCACGCGCGCAGCCCGGCGCTGTCCTCCCGTCTAACCACAATTTACCGAGATTTACCGGAGTTCACTGGTTCCGGCTCGCGACCCATTCTAATCTTATCGTGAACGCCAGATCGGCGATTTCCGAGCGCGAATGAGGGGACGCCGCTTCAATCGAGGAGAACACCGATGTACCGCACTTCCAATACGCTTTCCGAGAACATCCGCTCCAAGGCTGCCGCGGTGCTGAACCGGCATCTGGCCGCGGCCATCGATCTGCATGCACAGGTCAAGCAGGCGCATTGGAATGTGCGCGGGCCTGCCTTCATCGCCATCCATGAACTCCTCGACAAGGTCGCCGAGGCGATCGAGGACTATTCGGATACGATCGCTGAACGTGCGGGGGCTCTCGGCGCGACGGCGGAAGGGACGGTTCACGTCGCCGTCCAGCGGTCCTTCCTCGAACAATACAAGCTCGGAGTCGCCGACGAGAAGTCGCACCTCGCCGCCGTGACGGCAGCGCTCGCCGCCTTCGGCGATTCCGCCCGTAAGGCGATCGACGAAACCGCGGCATTCGGCGACCAGGACACCTCCGATGTCTTCACCGAAGTCTCGCGCGGCGTCGATTACCAGCTGTGGCTTGTCGAGTCGCATTTGCAGCCGTAATCGGGCGGGCGGTGGTGTGGCGCCGGTGTCAAACCAAGAGGCGATGACCGGTGGTGCATCGGCGACATTCGAGGCTATCCGTCAGGGTTCATCGGAGAATCGTGCCCTAAATCGCGTCCCCGATCGGTGCCACTCCAAACGGCTGCCGCTGCGCGCGGCTTTTCTGTTTATTGGTGTGCTGTCCTTGATCGGGTGGGCAGCGATCCTGATATCGGTTCTTGTCCTCGTTTGAATGCCGATCACCTGGGGCCGATGCCAAGTGCAGGGCGGGAGGTCGTCACGATGAGCAATGCAGCTTCCGAAACACGCACCGCACCCGCGGCAGCTTCGTCCTTAGCATCCGACGCAGCCGCCCGGACACACCGGCGGCGCCCCCCTCTGTTCGTCGGCCTGGTGATGATCGTGGTTGTCGCGGGGGGCTATTTGGGCTGGCAACATTTCACGCGCAGCCCCAGCGCAGCGCCCGAGCCGCCTGCGCCCGTCCCCGTCATCGCGACCACCGTCCAGAAGCAAAATTTCCCGATCGTGCTGACCGGGATCGGCAATGTGGCGGCGCTGAACTCGGCGACGATCCGCAGCCTGGTCACGGAGCCGATCATCAGCGTCGACTTCAAGGATGGTCAGTCCGTCAAAAAGGGCGAACTCCTGGCCCAGCTCGATCCGAGCACGTATCAGGCGCAGCTCGACCAGGCGGAGGCCAACCTCACCCGCGACGAAGCCCATCTCGAAAACGGGCGGATCAACCTGAGCCGATATATCCCGCTGCAAAAACAAGGCTTTGCGCCGCAGCAACAGGTCGCCACGCAGGGAGCGAAGATCGCTCAAGAAGAGGCCGTTATCAAAGCCGATCAGGCGGCGATCGAATACGCCAAAACCGAGCTCAGCTATACGAAACTGCTGGCGCCGTTCGACGGGGTCGCCGGAATCCGTCTGCTCGATGTCGGCAACATCATTCACTCGAGCACGACACGGGGGTCCCCGACCGAGCCAAATGCTTTGGTCGTGATCAACCAGGTTCAGCCGATCAGCGTGATGTTCACATTGGCTGCCGCCGACATCCCGGAGGTGCAGGACGCGCTCGCAAAGGGCCCGGTCAAGGTCATTGCGTTGAGCGCGGACGGCAAAACCGAGCTCGACACCGGCACGCTCGCCGCGATCGACAACCAAGCGAATACCACCTCCGGAACGATCACCCTCAAGGCGATCTTCCCCAATCCGGATCGCAAGCTGTGGCCCGGCATGTTCGTCAATGTCCGGGTCGTAACGCAAGTGCAGGACAATGGTCTGACGGTCCCGCTCGATGCGATCCAGCAGGGGCCGCAGGGGCAGTATGTTTTCGTTGTCGGCGCTGATCACAAAGTTGCGATGCAGCCGGTCTCGGTGCGCGAAACGCTCAATGGCGAGGCGCTGATCGACAAAGGCTTGAGCGCCAGGGAGACAGTCGTCGTGCGAGGCCAATACCGGCTGACGCCGGGTACCATGGTGTCGCTCGCCAATCCGAACGACCCGGCCGCGGTGCCGAACCCCACGCCGGCAAGCGCGGGCCTCTTGCCATGAGCTGCGGACGGCTCACAACTCTTTGTTCCCCGTGGCCGGACTTGGTCCGGCCACCCACGTCTTCGCTATCCGCTGCACGAGGCGGCAAGAAGACGTGGACGGCCGGGACATGCCCGGCCGAGGGTCGGATTGGAGCCGACGCGTGCAGCCGACCGCCGCTAATCGGACAGCCGTGGGTCGGGCCCGCTGCTGACGACTTCGGGCGGCGGAGCCGTAAATGAACATTTCGGCGAGATTTATCCAAAAGCCGATCGCCACCTCGCTGCTGATGGCGGCGATCCTGCTGCTCGGCCTGATCAGCTACGAGCTGTTGCCGGTGGCGGCCTTGCCGAATATCGACACGCCGACGGTCCTGGTCACCGCGCAATTTCCAGGCGCCGATGCGCAAACTGTTGCCGGCACCGTCACGACGCCGCTCGAACGGCAATTCGGCCAAATACCCGGCCTGACGCAAATGACTTCGAGCAGCGGCAACGAAAGTTCCGAGATTACATTGCAATTCGCTCGCAGCGTCTCTGTCGAAACGGCGGCGCAGGCCGTGCAGGCGGCGATCAATGCAGCGTCTGGCTTCCTGCCGCCGATGCCAAGCCCGCCGATCTATCGGCTGACCAATCCGGCGGATACGCCGGTGCTGTTGCTGGCGCTGACCTCGGAGACATTGCCGCTGACGACGGTCAGCGATTACGCCAACAGCATATTGGCGCAGAAGATTTCGCAAATGCCGGGTGTTGGCCTCGTCGGCATCGGCGGCGAGCAGAACCCGGCGATCCGAGTGCAGGTCAACCCGGCGCTGCTGGCTGCAGAGGGCCTCGATCTCGAAGCCGTGCGAACGGCGCTGGCCACTGCCACGGTCGACCAGCCGAAAGGCACATTGAATGGCAACACTCAGGCTTTCGCGCTGCAGACCAACGACCAGTTGATGACGGCGCAGGGGTTCAACGACTATATCCTCGCCAACCGCAGCGGTACCTTCGCCACGACGGCGCAGGGATCCAACGACCTGCTCACCAGCTCCACCACCGTCAACCCCAACCCGGGTGTCGTCGGCGTGAGTGGGCCGGTACGCGTGCGCGATGTCGGCCGAGCCATTGTCGGGCCGCAAGATGTGAACCTGGCGGGCTGGATGAACACCGAGCCGGCCATCATCATAGCAGTCCAGCGCCAGTCGGGGGCCAACGTCATCGCCACTGTCGACGCCATCAAGAAGGCGCTGCCGCAACTCGAAGCCTCACTGCCGCCATCGCTCAAGATCCATATCGTATCGGACCGCACGCAGACGATCCGGGCCAGCGTCGCCGACGTGCAAAACACGCTGCTATTGACCATCGGGCTAGTCGTCGGGGTCATTCTTCTCTTCCTGCGCAAGCTTTGGGGGACTGTGATCCCGGCGGTATCGGTGCCGATGTCGCTGATCGGCACCTTCACGGTCATGTATGTGATCGGCTACAGCCTCGACAATCTGTCGCTGATGGCGCTGACGATCGCGGTCGGCTTTGTCGTCGACGACGCGATCGTCATGATCGAGAACATCGTGCGGCACATCGAGGAGGGGAAGACCCCGATGCAGGCCGCTCTGCAAGGGGCGGGCGAGATCGGTTTTACGATCATGTCCATTTCGATTTCGCTGATCGCGGTGTTCATACCGTTGTTTCTGATGAGCGGCATTGTCGGCCTGTTGTTCCGCGAGTTCGCCGTCACGGTCGCGGTGGCGATCGTCGTCTCCGTTATTGTCTCGCTGACATTGACCCCGATGATGTGCGCCCGCCTCTTGACCGCGGAGGGCGACACGCGACCGGGCCTCATTTCGCGCGCGCTCGAGCGCTTCTTTGATTGGCTGGCCGCCGTTTACGATCGTGGGCTGGTTGTTGCCCTGCGCCATCGTTTTATTACGTTGCTGGTGATGATCTCGACCGTCGCTTTGACCGGCGTGCTGTTCGTCGAGATCCCCAAAAGCTTTTTCCCGCAGGAAGACACCGGCCTGATTCAGGGCATCGCCGAGGGCGCGGAAAACATCTCGCCGCAGGCGATGCAAGACCGCATGCGGGCGGTTCTGGCGGTAGTGACGAAGGACCCTGCGGTCGCCGCGGCCAATGCCTATATCGGACCCGGCGGGCCGACCGTGACCGAGAATGACGGCCGTGTGTTCATCACGTTGAAGCCGATCGGCCAGAGGGTCGGCGTCGACCAGGTGATCGCGCGCTTGAACAAGGCGCTGCAGCCGATCTACGGCATCACCTTGTACATGCAGGCCGCGCAAGACATTACGATTGGCGCGCGGGTTTCAAAGACCCAGTACCAATACACGCTCGTCGATGTCGACATTGACGAGCTCGACCACTGGGCGCCGATCCTCTTCAACAAGCTCAAAACGTTGCCGCAGCTGACCGACGTCGCGAGCGACCAGCAGAGCACCGGCCGGGTGCTGAAAGTCGAGATCGACCGCCAGCTCGCCCAGCAGCTGGGCATCAATCCTTCGGTCGTTGATTCGATCCTCTATGACGCGTTCGGCCAGCGGGTCGCGGCGCGCATTTATACGAGGCTCAACCAGTATTTCGTGATCCTCGAAGTCGAGCCCGATTTCCAGCTCGGGCCGAACGCGCTCAGCCGCATTTACGCGACATCTTCCAGCGGCAAAGAAGTGCCGCTGAGCGAGTTCGCCAAGATCACCTCGACGGTTGCACCGATTGCGGTAAACCACCAGGGCCAATTCCCGTCGGTGACATTGAGCTTCAACCTCCCTCCGAATGTCTCCATCGGCGCGGCGGTGACGGCGATCCAGCAGGTTACCAGAGAGCTGCAGCTGCCACGCTCGGTTGCCACAAGTTTCCAGGGCAGCGCGCAGGCGTTCCAGAACTCGCTGAGCAGTACGCCGATCCTGATCCTCGCCGCATTGATCGCGGTCTACCTCATTCTCGGCATGCTCTACGAGAGCACGATCCACCCGATTACGATCATCTCGACATTGCCCTCGGCCGGGCTCGGGGCATTGCTGACCTTGATGCTGTTCGGCATGCCGCTCGACGTGATCGGCATCATCGGAATCATCCTGTTGATCGGCATCGTCAAAAAGAACGGCATCATGCTGGTCGACTTCGCGCTGGTCGGCCAGCGCGAGCGCGGGCTCGGCACCGAGGAGGCGATCCACGAGGCCTGCCGCTTGCGCTTCCGGCCGATCCTGATGACGACGATGTGCGCTCTGCTCGCCGGCATCCCGCTGATGCTCGGCACCGGCATCGGCTCAGAAATCCGCCAGCCGCTCGGCTATGCGATCGTCGGCGGCCTCTTGGTGTCGCAGGTCCTGACATTGTTCACGACACCCGTCGTTTACATCTACATGGACCGCCTCGGCACAACTCTGCGCCGCCTGCGCGGCGCGCGCCGCGCCCTGGCTGAAGCGCCGCCAGGGTAGCCGCGCCGCCGGATGGGTCCCCGGGCCGTGAACAACCGTGGTCCTCATGATATCCGTTCCGATTTGCTGCCCCTCGACAGAACTTCACGCGCAGCGTCGCTTCGGTCGAGGATATCGACACCGATTTCCTACGGCCCCGGCCCGCACGATGGGAAGCCGTTGCCGACCACGGCTCAGGTTGCCCGTCAGCAAGCCATTTTCCTCGCCCGCTCCCTCGCCGATCTACGGACACAGGACAAGCCGTTGCGCGAATTCTCCTTCCAGGACATGGGAAGTCTGATCGCGCTGGGCGACTACGCCAATGGAAGCCTTGGCCGTAGTTGGACGTGAACGGTTTTTAAAAGGCGGTGTCGGGTGGCTGGCCGACGATCTGACGCGCATGGCCGGCCCACTGTTGTACTGAGTTGAGAAGGATTGCCGGACTAGGACCGTCCGCCCCGGCTGTGCCGATCGACAACGGATGTGAAACCTCGGGAAACAGGAGATCGAGACGGCGAAGACCTTGCGCGAGCAGCTGATTGGAGCGTGGAAGCTGGTTTCCTATGTGGAGAAGCCGACGGACGGGTCCGAATCCTTTTATCCGTTGGGAGAGCAGCCGCAGGGCATCATCATGTATACACCTGACGGTTACATGTCGGCCCAACTCGAACGTCCCGGGCGCCTCCCTTCGCATCCGGCGATTGGTTCAGGGGCACGCCGAAGGAGATCATCGAAGAGGCACAGTGGGCTATGTCGCCTATTCCGGCCCCTACCATACGGACGAGGAGAAGCAGCACCTGACGCATTCCATGTTTGTCTCCCTGTTCCCGAACTGGATGGGGCAAACGCAGCCGCGCGTCGTCAAGATCGAGGGCGACCTGCTGCACCTCAGCCCGGCAGCGCCGATCAGGTCCGGAGGAAAGGAAACCCTCTCGTATCTGACGTGGAAACGGGCAGAGCCCAATACCTGAGGCGGAACGGCGCGGCCAAATGGGAAGCAACGGCCGGTCGTGCCAGGATCGCGTGAACCGGCTCAAAATCCGCGCCTGCGTCGCCAGAATAGGACCTTCGATGACCATCGCGGCGGGATGAGCGACGGCTGGGTCTTGCGGACCTGCTCGGCACTTCCGTGCGGGTGTTCAGTGGCTCTGCCTACGGCGTTCGTCCCCGCTCGTATGAGGGGTTTGGCACATGTACCGAAGGTTGGTTTGTTTCAACCATGATTTACCAATTTTGACCGCAGTTTACTGGGACACTCTGCGATCCGCCCCATGTTGGTGGGAGGCGGTAGTCCTCGGGGCTTCCATTATCCCGGCCACGATGACGGTTTGTAACGGCAGGTCTACATCTACGGTCAACGTACCCGATGATCCTCCTCCCGCACCGGGTTCACTGGCGGCCGGTCCTTGCATCAGGACCGGCCGCATTTCTGTGTGGTTGCCAGGAAGTGATCGGATGATGCCGGGAGAGCAACATGCGCTGATTTCGACGTCGGTGGCTACTCCGGGACCCGAGAGGAAGCGTGCCAAGCGGCTCTCGTTGCGCACAGCGATGTTTGGATTGGCGTTCTCTCGCTGGGCGACAGTGCGACGTCTCGATCAGTTCGCTCGACAGCGTTACGGCAAGCGGGTCATCCACTTGGCTGTGCTGGCTCCTATGCCGCCTGTGCGCCGGAAGTGCTTATGGCAGGCGGGAAATATGTCGAGACACCACCTGATGGGGCGATCCGCGACGGCAATCTCGTGACCGGCTTCGCCTGGCCGGCCGATCCGCAATTCCTGGCGTTGTTCCTGGAAGTCCTGGGCCCACGCGTTTCCCTCTAGCTCTTGGGTGCAATGAAGATGACGGATCGAATTTTCTCGGAAGACAATCTGCTATTGCCCGGCCGGCGCCAGCTCCTGCTTGCCTCGTTCCTTGCCGCGTTGCCGCTCGGATTGTCCGCGCGACGAGCGGAGGCGATCAACCCGGCCGAAACCCAGGTGACTCTGCCCGACGAGATCAAATGGACGGCGTGGACCGCCGGGCCGCCGCACAGCGCTGAAATGGCGACGCTATTCGGCGGGCTGGACAAGCCGGGGGAGTACGTCGTGCTGATGAAATGGTACCCGGGCTATATGAGCGCACCACACACCTATGCCACCGATCGACTGTGTCTGGTGCTGTCGGGTACATGGTGGGTGAACAGCGGTGCCGATTTCGACCCCGATGCTACGGTTCCGGTACCGGCTGGCGGCTTCGTCAGGCGCGTCGCGCACACGCCGCATTACGACGGCGTTAAGCAAAGTGCGACGGAGCCAGTAGTAATCGGGATTTTTGGCCTCGCTCCGGTCGATCTCAAATTGGTCGATTCGAGCAAGCCAGCATGGCGGAAAGTTTGAGAACCCCATATGCGCCGATCCTGCCGCGTTGATCGCGGTCTACATTTACATGGACCGCCTCGGCCTTTGGCTCGGCCGCCGTCGGGCCACCGGGGCGCAAGGACTCACCGTCGCACGCGTGGCAGACGCGTCGTAGGCGCATCGTAAAGCCCACCGAGGCCGCCAGCGAGGTTCCCGGTTAATTCCCGGATAGAGCCGCAATTCCCGGATCCGGCTCCGGTTTGCAGCACAAAAGTTCCCGGTTCGGCCGAGCAAATTCCCGGCTCCCTAAACTTGGGAGCTGAGACGCAAGTGTTTGATTAGATTTAGGTTAGGCTGAGCGATTTGCCAGTGCCGCCGGACGATTTGGAGAATTTTCTGTATCCGGAAATTTGCCACGGGTGATAATTTCGCCTCGGGCCAGGTGCGGGAGGCGGGACGATGGGCGTGCAATCGATCGGAATGCCGGTGCGACGGGAGGAGGATTTCCGGCTGCTCAGGGGGAAGGGTCGCTATGTCGACGACGTCCGGGAAGCGAATGAAGCGCACGGTTATGTGCTGCGTTCGCCGCACGCGCGTGCGCGCATCACCGCTCTCGATGTTCGCCGGGCGAGGGCGGCACCCGGTATGCTCTGCGTCTTGACCGGCGAGGATCTCGCCCGGCGCGGCCTCTGCACGTTGTTGCCCGCGGTGCGCCGCCGGCGGCGCAATGGATCGCCCGCCTTCGTCTGTCCGCAGCCGCTGCTCGCTGGCGATCGTGTCCGCTATGTCGGCGACCCGGTCGCGTTCATCGTCGCCGAAAGCGTGAACCAGGCGAAGGACGCCGCCGAGCTGATCGACATCGATTACGAGCTGCTTCCCGCGGTCATCGGCGCCGAAGCCGCACTCGCGTCGGGAGCACCGGCGGTATGGGACGACAACCCGGGCAACGAGGCGTTCTTCCACGAAGTCGGCGACCGGTCCGCGGTCGATGCGGCTTTCGCCAAAGCCGACCACGTCGTCCGGCACAAGACGGTGATCAACCGGGTCACGGCGAATTCGATGGAGCCGCGGGGCTGCCTTGCCGACTACGACCGGGATCAGGATCGCTATACGATCCGCTGCACCGTGCAGTCTGTCCACGGCACAAGGGCAGCGCTTGCCGACCGCATATTCAAGCTGCCGCATCACCAAATTCGGGTGGTCTGTGACAATATGGGCGGCGGCTTCGGCATGAAGGGCGGCTGCTACCCGGAATACGCATTGTCGCTTTGGGCGTCCGAGGTCATCGGGCGTCCGGTGCGATGGATCGCCGAGCGCAGCGAAGGGTTGATGAGCGACGAGCAAGGTCGCGGCAGCGTGATCGACACCGAGCTGGCGCTCGACCGGGACGGCCGGTTTCTGGCTCTGCGCACCAAGTGGAGCGCGGCCATCGGTGCCTATTATTCGACCGACCGGCCGACGATACCGCTGTCGGTTGGTCTCGGCTGCCTGGTGAATACCTACCAGATCCCGGCGGTGCACACTCAGGTCACCGCTGTTCTGACCAATACGATGACGATCGCGCCCTATCGCGGCGGTGGCCGGCCCGAGCCGATCTACGCGACCGAGACCATCATCGACAAAGCCGCGCACCGGCTCGGCGTGGCACCCGCCGAGTTGCGCCGCCGCAACACGATCCCTGCGGGCATGATGCCGTTTACGACCGCGCTCGGCCAAATTTACGATTGCGGCGACTTTCCCAAGAACCTGGAAGACTGTCTGGCGCTGGCCGACTACGATCGGGCAGCCGAACGGCGCGACGCCGCAAAACAGCGGGGCAAGCTCCTCGGCGTCGGCGTCGCCACCACCGTCGCCGCGAGCGGCGGCCGCGATTACGAGCATGCCGAAATCCGTTTCGACCCGTCTGGCGGCGTGGTGCTGATGACCGGCAGCATGGATCACGGTCAAGGCCACGGAACGACGTTCAAGCAGGTCCTGTCGGAAAAGCTCGGCCTCGACGCCGATCTGATCCGCTACCGCTACGGCGACAGCGATCTGGTGACGATGGGGATCGGCACCTTCGGCTCGCGCTCGGCCCAGCTCGCCGGTTCGGCGATCGTCGTCGCTGCCGACCGGCTGATCGACAAGGGCCGCAAGATCGCAGCGCACATGATGGAGGCGGCAATACCGGACGTCGCCTTCGAGAACGGCAAGTTCGCGATCCCCGGCACCGACCGGTCGGTCGGCATCGCCGAAGTCGCCAAGCAATCATTTCATTCATTGCAGTTGCCCGACGGCGTCGAGACCGGCTTCACCGAGCGGGCCAATTTCGGACCCGCCGACCCCGCGACCTTTCCCAGCGGCGCCCATCTTTGCGAGGTCGAAATCGACGAGGAGACCGGCGAGGTCGCACTGACCCGCTATGCGGCGGTCGACGATGTCGGCCGCGTCTTGAACCCGCTGCTGTGCGAGGGGCAGATCCACGGCGGCATCGTCCAGGGAGTGGGCCAAGCTCTAATGGAGGATGTGGTCTACGACCCGGCGACCGGCCAGCTCGTCAGCGGTTCATTCCAGGATTATTGCATGCCGCGCGCCGACCAATTTTGCAGCTTCGACGTCGCCAACAATCCGACCTTGACCGAGAAAAACCCGCTCGGCGTCAAGGGGGTCGGCGAAGCCGGCACGATCGCCGCGATCCCTGCGGTGATGAATGCAGTCAATGAGGCTCTGGCGCGGATCGGTGCTCCCTATGTCGAGGCCCCGGCGACCTCGGAGAAACTATGGCGCGCTCTGCGCGCCGCGCGAGCCGGCAAGGCGGACCCGCGTTGAGCGTCACCTGACCGGTTGGCCGATCGACCACGACCAACGGCACCGGCGCCAATCGATAGCCGCGTCCGTCGGCGCTCATGCCGGTCCGGCAGGGACCGCCGGTTCGGCACGATCGATCGGCATAGCGACCCTCCAATCCTTCGGGTCAGCGCGGTTTCTCGCGGGAAAACAGCTCGCGGATCGAGCCGAGAAATTTCGCCTTTGGGCGCCGCCGTTCCGGCATTCGCTCGGCGTCGAGGCGAGCCCACAGGCGGAACCGCGGCGACTGCGTCGCATGGCCACTCCTGCCGTGCTTGCGGCTGCCCATTCCTCCGCGGCCTTGCTGCATCGATCAAGTTT
>Ga0209039_10000368_pt1 | contig 44058 bp, 35 predicted proteins | sample BogFormECP12_OM1_FD_188238 | JGI IMG/M metagenome (GOLD analysis project Ga0209039, IMG submission 188238) | Bog forest soil microbial communities from Calvert Island, British Columbia, Canada - ECP12_OM1 (SPAdes) (version 2) | ecosystem: Environmental > Aquatic > Freshwater > Wetlands > Bog ...
GATATAAGATATGATTGCTACCAGTTATCACGAACGGAGGTGACACCCGAGGTTGACCTGAGGGCCGGAGGGCTGATTGACTTCAGACTGGAAGAACTGAAAGCTGAGAAGACGTAAAAGGTTAAGAAGTTTCTGGCATGGGCGCGAACAGGCGTCACGAAGAGGATTTGACGGAACAAAGCGAGGGAGTTGTTGAAAACAAAGGGTCGGCCTCAAAAACAAAGCGGAAACAGGCTAAGAATCGAGCCTTTTTTTGCTGAGAGCTGAAGGCTGATGGCCAAACAGTGAATACTGAATACTGAGGACCACCGGAATGTTTCAGTCGTTAGTGATAACGCTGCGCGAGGGGGTTGAGGCGGCGCTCATTATGGGCATCGTGCTCGGCTACCTGCGCAAGGTCGGGCGGCGGGCCTGGAACCGGATCGTGTATTGGGCTCTCACCGCCGCCGTTGTCGGTAGCCTGGTGGTGGCGGCGATCCTCCACCGGCTGCAAATGCGCGAATTCAGCGACGCCTCCGAAGGCTGGCTGATGCTGGTGGGCGCCGCGTTCGTGGCCTCCATGGTGGTATGGATGTGGCGGACCGGCCAGCATCTGAAGCAGGAAATCGAGACCAAGGTGTCGGGCTATTCCGCGTCGCCTTCGCGCTTTGGCGCGCTGGGTCTCTTCCTTTTTGTCTTCCTCATGGTGTTCCGGGAAGGCGCGGAGACGGTGTTGTTTCTGGCCGCTGTCTCGCTGCGCACCAACGACCTGCTCAACTTCATCGGCGGCGTCATCGGTCTCAGTCTCGCGATCGGGTTGGGCGTGGCGTTTTTCAAGGGCAGCCTGAAGGTGAACCTGCGGAAGTTTTTCAGCGTCACCACGCTGGTGCTGCTGGTGGTGGCGCTACAGCTTGCCGTGGCCGGCGTGCACGAACTCTCCGAAGCGCGGGTGCTGCCCTCGGGGCCGCGAGAGATGGCGATTGTGGGGCCCATTGTCAACAACGAGGCCTTCTTTTTCGTGGTGATTGTGGCGCTGTGCCTTTTCCTGATCGTTGCCCAGCGGTTCCAGGCGAGCGGCGCCCCCAAGGAGCAAGAGCAGGCACTCGCGGCATTGTCGGGGCCCGAGCGCCGCAAGGCGATGGCCGAGATCAACCGCCAGCGCTTCTGGAAGACCGCGGCCATGGCGGTGGGACTACTGATCATCGTGCTGATCAGCGGCGAGTTTATTTACTCCGAAGTGGCGCAGGCCGTGTCGCCGCCGGAGCGTTTGACCATCGCGAACGGCGAGGTGCGCATTCCCGTCTCCACGCTGGGAACCATGAAACTGAATCGCTACGTCATTCACGCCGGGGGTGCCGACGTGCGCGTGCTGGCCATCCTCGACGAGTCGGACACGGTGCGCGTGGGGCTGGACGCCTGCCTGATTTGCGGCACCAAGGGCTACTACCAGGACGGATCGAACGTGATCTGCCGCAATTGTGCGGCGGCCATGAATATTCCCACTATCGGGATGCCGGGCGGGTGCAATCCCATCCACATCGACTACCGGGTGGATAACGGGACCCTGATCATTTCGGAAAAGGCGCTGGAGGGAGCGGCGGCGGTCTTTCATTGAAATTTTGGATTTTGGATTTTGGATTTTGGATTGAAGAAAAGACAGTCGGGAGAGATTTTGGATTTTGCCTTTTTGGGTTTTCTCTTTTGGATTGAAGAGAAGAGCAGGGGAGGTTTTGGATTTTGGGTGTTTGGGTTTTCACTTTTGGATTGAAACCCAAAAGCCGACAAAATCGGGTCTTGGTCTTCAATCCAAAATCCAAAATCCAAAATTCCTATGCTAGTCAGAATCATTCGCGAGTCTCTGGTGCGGCGCCGGCGGCGCAAGCTGCTGAGCTTCGCCGCGGTCGCGCTGGGGATTGCCGCGGCGACGACGGTAGCCACCATAGCCATCGACGTAGGCGATAAGGTGAGCCGCGAGTTGCGGTCGTTCGGCGCCAACATCTCCATCACCCCGGCGGCGGACGGCCTGCCCGTTGCGGTGGGTGGTGTCGATTACCGGCCCGCCGGCGAGGGTGCGTTCCTGGCCGAGGGTGACCTGGTAAAGCTTAAGCGAATCTTCTGGCGCCACAACATCGTGGCCTTTGCGCCGTTCGTCTATGCGCCGGCATCCATCTCCGGGCGCTCGACGGTGCTGATTGGGACATGGTTTGATGAGCAGATCCGGGTGGAAAAGTCCGACGTGTTCCACACCGGCCTGAAGGAGCTTCATCCCGCCTGGAAGGTGGAGGGCGGCTGGCCAGACGATGGCGACGCCGGCGCCGACGTGCTGGGCTGCCTGGTCGGCAGACGTTTGGCGCGAACGCTGGGCGCGAAGCCGGGACAGGTGGTCGCCGTACAAATCGACCTTCCGACGGCCAGAGGCAGCAGCGCCGCGGCTGGAATCACGGCGGGCAATGGCAGTGGGCTAGCAATCAGGGCCGTGTGCTCCACTTGCCCGGCGGCAGCCGTCGCCCAGTTTACGATTCGCGGCATCCTGGAATCGGGGGGACCGGAAGAGGACCAGGTGTTCGCCCCGCTTGCAGCCGTACAAAGACTGGCGGGACTCGAAGGCAAGGTCCGGCGGGTGGAAGTGAGCGCGCTCACCAAGCCCGAGGACGCCTTCGCGCGGGCCGACGTCACTAAGCTCAACGGGGAGGAGTTCGACCGCTGGTATTGTACCCCCTACGCCTCCTCCATCGCTTATCAGATTCGGCAGGTGATCCCCGGGGCCGAGGCTAAGCCCGTTTATCAAGTGGCCGATACGGAGGGCAAGATCATGGACCGGGTGGGCATCCTGATGTGGGCCCTGGTGGTGGCGGCGTTGGCCACAGCGGCCCTGGCAGTGGCCTCGATGATGCTGGCCAATGTCCTCGAGCGCCGCGCCGAGATCGGACTGTTCAAGTCGCTCGGGGCCACGGACGCGCGCGTGGTGACGCTGTTTATGCTGGAGGCGTTGGTGATTGGCCTCGCCGGTGGCGTCGCGGGTTACCTCGGCGGGACGGTGCTGGCGCGTAGCCTCGCCGCGACCGTGTTCGGGGCGCCCTCCGGGGTCCACTGGGTGATCCTGCCGGCGGCGCTGGCGGTAGCGCTTTTGGTGGCGCTCGCCGGCAGCGCGCTACCGCTGGCCCGGGTGCTGAAGTTTTCGCCGGCGGTAGTCCTACGAGATTGAATCAATGGTTCATTGTTTCACTGAACCATTGCGTTCATTGACTTGAATTTGGGGGCCAACGGCAGGGCGAAAAGCCGGCAATGGAGCAATGATTCAATGAAGCAATGGATCAATTCCCGTGACGTAGATCACAGACCCGCATAATGGCCGGTGAGTATTATCAAGATGTTGGATGGGCCAAGAAACTGAAGTTACAACTCGGCACTCGCTCTTTTGGCGTCTGTGGTTTCGCGCCCTTACCGTGAAGCGCCCGCAGGCCGCTTTGGCGGCGGGCTCGCTGCTGGCAGGCGCGGCCGTGATGTCGATGCTCCTCAACCTCTACGCCGACGTACGCCGCAAAATGACCCAGGAGTTTCGGGCTTACGGGGCCAACGTGGTGCTGGCACCCGCTGCCGGAGCCGGGCTGCCTGGGATGATTGACGAGGGCGGTCTGGTTGGGCTCGACCGGCTACGCCAGCGGACGCCAGGGCTCGCGGCCGTTCCCGTGCTCTACTTGGTGACCAGGCTGGAGGGCGTCCCTGCCAAGCAAAACCCGATGGATACGCGGCTGCCGGACTCGGTGAATGTGGTAGCGGTAGGCGCCGATTTCGCCGCTCTGCATCAAATGAATTCGGGATGGCGCCTGGAAGGCAAGGAAGGCAAGAACAATCTTCAGACAGAGCGAGACCAGGCAACGTGCGCGATTGGCGTCCATCTGGCCTCAACTTTGCACCTTGGGCCGGGCGATGCGGTGCGGCTCGTGCCGGTTAGTTCGGTTGCGGGCGAACCGCAATCCGTCGTTGGGAACTCTTCGGGCGGCAATCGGGCCCCGGACCGTGCCCTCCAGTTTCCGATTGCGGCGGTGCTTTCCACCGGCGCCTCGGAGGACGACCAGGTATTTGTTCCGCTGCCTGCCCTTCAGCGCCTGGCGGGCCTCGATGGAAAACTAAGCCTGGTGGAGCTGAGCGTCCCCGGCGAAGCGGCCGACGTGGAGCAAGTCGTCCGCGAGCTCTTCAAGTCGCTCCCAGGCATCGAAATACGTCCGATCCGGCAGATCGTCTACTCCGAGGGGAAAGTGCTGGGCACCATTCGCGCCTTGCTGGTATCCTTGACCGCGCTGATCCTGGGCATCATCGTCCTTTGCGTGATGGCCACTATGACCACGATCGTGCTGGAGCGCCGCAAGGATATCGGGGTGATGAAGGCGCTGGGAGCGAGTGACGGCTTGGTGATGCGGCTGTTCATGACCGAAGGCGCCAGTCTGGGTTTGATCGGCGGGCTGGCGGGGTTTCTGCTGGGAGCGGAGTGGGCCCGCCGGTTGGGCCGGCAACTCTTCGGCGTCAGCCTGGAGCTAGCCTGGTGGACGCTTCCCGCGATCGCCGGCGCGAGTATGCTTCTGGCTCTGGTGGCCACCGCTTTTCCGGTACGGATCGTGCGCAGCGTCCAGCCGGCGGTGGCGCTGAAGGGGGAATAGTGAATTGTGAATTGTGAATTGTGAAGGGTAAAGGGTAAAGGGTAAAGGAGCCTCATGACAGAGACACCGAGGCACAGAGAAAAATGGGAACGTCTGGAAGCAAACGATATCATCGTTTGACCCTCGTGCTCCTCTCTGTGTCTCCGTGCCTCTGTGTTTAATTCACATCTTCCGAGAACTGAGAGAACTGAGAACTGACTGCTGATTCGAAGATGCCGATTATCGAGATCGAAAACCTGAGCAAGCGATACGGCGAGGTGAACGCCCTCGACCACGTGTCGCTGAGCGTGGAAAGAGGCGAATGGATCGCGGTGATGGGCCCGTCCGGCTCCGGCAAGAGTACGTTGCTGAACATCATTGGCGGCCTCGATTCGGCCAGTGAGGGGCGCGTGACGGCGGACGGCCAGGACTTGGCCAACCTTCCGCCCGCCGAAGTAGCCCGCTTCCGGGCGGAGAAGATAGGGTTCGTCTTTCAGCAGTTTCATCTCGTGCCCTACCTGACGGCGGTGGAAAATGTGATGCTGGCGCAGTATTTTCATAGCCTAGCAGACGAGCCTGAAGCGGAGGCGGCGCTGCGGCGCGTGGGCCTCGGCAACCGGCTCCATCACCTGCCCGCGCAACTCTCCGGCGGCGAGCAGCAGCGGGTGTGCGTGGCCCGCGCCCTGATCAATCAGCCCAATCTCATTCTCGCCGACGAGCCCACCGGCAATCTCGACGAGGTGAACGAGGCCATCGTGATGGGGCTCATCACCGACCTGCATCGCGAGGGGCACACCATCGTGCTGGTGACGCACGACCCGGAAGTCGGCCGCATGGCCGAGCGGCGCATCGAGTTGCACCACGGGCATCTGACCGAGGCCGGCGCCCTGCTGCATCGCGAGGAAGATCTGGTCGACGACCTGCTGCACGCAGTTTGGAAGGCGCGCGAGGAGAAGCACGTGGACCCGGTGCCGGCCGCGATCCTGCCGGAGTACGTCGAGAGCCGGGCCACTTTCAACCTGATGGCAGTGGGGGGTTGGATTGACCTGAACGACGGCCTGATCCGTCTGACCGGGAAAGGCGAGGAGCGCGCCAAACTGGAAATCCGCCGCCATCGCCTCGCCGAGTGCCTTTTTCACATGACCTTCGGCCTGGGTCTCGACCTGCTCGACGAGAATGCTCACCAGATCGAGCACACCTTGAGCCCGCAAGTCACAGAGAAGATCTGCTTGTTCCTCAAGCACCCGCCGACGTGTCCCCACGGATCGCCTATTCCCAAAGGCACTTGCTGCCTGAAGGGGCAATGAGCGCGCTGGATGCCCAATTGAAGGCGATGCTGCAAGTCGGGCCCCGCCCCACCGCGACGCGATCATGCCTCTGGTTCGTCGGGGACACCCATTTTTGACAAACGGTAGCGCAGGGCGTTGCGCGAAAGACCGAGCAGTCGCGCGGCCTGGCTCTTGTTGCCTCCGGCGCGCCGCAGCGCCTCGCGAATGATCTCGTCCTCGAACTGCTCGAGGGTCATTCCGTCGGGGGGAAAAGGCACAAGTTGAGTAGCAGAGCCCGGAGCGGCGACCGTGCCAGTGGCGAGGCTTTGCCCTTCGCCCGACATCGCGCCAATCGGGCCGGGCCGAAAGTCCAGGTGAATGTCGCCCACATCGAGGACCGTCCCGGTGGAGAGCGCCACGGCGCGCTCGATGATGTTCTCGAGCTCGCGGACATTGCCAGGCCAGTGGAAGTCCATGAGGACCTTCAGGGCGGCTGGTGTGACGCCGGTGATGGGTTTGCCGGACTCGCGAACGAAGCGTTGCAGGAAATGATCGACGAGGTAGGGAATATCCTCCTTGTGCTCGCGCAGCGGCGGGATGGAGATCGGCACCACGTTCAGCCGATAGTAGAGATCCTCGCGAAAAGTTCCATCCTCCAGCGCCGCGCGCAGGTCCCGATTGGTGGCGGCGATCAGTCGCACGTCAACCTTCAGTGTCCGCGTGCCTCCCAGCCGCTCGAACTCGCGCTCTTGCAGCACGCGCAGCAGCTTCACCTGGATGGCCGGCGGCACGTCGCCGATTTCGTCGAGGAAGATCGAGCCCTTGTCGGCCAGCTCGAACTTGCCGGGCTTGGAGGTCGTGGCCCCGGTGAACGCCCCCTTCTCGTAACCGAAGAGTTCGCTTTCGAGCAGGTTCTCGGGGATGGCCGTGCAATTGATCTTGATGAAAGGTCCCGAGGCGCGGCGCGAATGCTGGTGGATGGCGCGCGCGATCAGATCCTTGCCCGCGCCGCTTTCGCCGCCGAGCAGCACAGTGGCGTTGGTGGTGGCCACTCGCTCGACGGTGGCCAGCACTTCCTGCATTCGCGGGCTGTGCGCCACGATGTTCTTGAACTCGTAACGGCGGCCCAGCGCCTCGCGCAGGTCGCGGTTCTCCTCGCGCAGTTGATGGACGTCAAGTTCCTTGCGGACGACCAGCTTGATTTCTTCCAGCGAAAAAGGCTTGAGGACGAAGTCGCTGGCGCCCGCCTTCATCGCTTCAACGGCGGTTTCCACGGTCCCGTAGGCCGTCATCACCACCACGGGCAGTGCGGCGTTGGTGCGCTTCGCCGCTTGCAGAAACTCCAGCCCGTTCATGCCCGGCAGCTTGAGGTCGGTGATGATCAGGTCGACTTTTTCCTTGCGCAGAAGCTTCAATCCGGCCTCGGCGTCAGAGGCGGCGAGCGTCGTGTAACCGTCCTCGGCAAGGTTCAGCTCCAACAGACGGAGCATCTTGGGTTCGTCTTCGACAATCAGGATAGTGGCCATGGCTTCTTTCGAAAAGAAACTGGAAAATGGAAACTGGAAACTGGCGCACAAAGCTCAGGTTGGAGACTTCCGCTTCAGTGCCAGCGCCGAACGGAGGTAGCCGTTCAGCAGTCTCGCCACCGACTGCGCGACGGCGTCGAAGTTCCAGTTTCCAGTTTCCAATTTCCAGCCTGGCAGACGGCGCGCCGCTACTACACGGGCAGGAAGACGCGAAAACACGCACCCTCGCTCGGCCGGCCTTGCGGGATGGCGACGCGAATCCAACCGCGGTGGTCGTCCACGATCTTCGAAACGATCGAGAGGCCGAGACCCACGCCGTCCTTCTTGGTGGTGAAGAACGGATTGAAGATCTGCTCGGTGAGCTCCGTTGGGATGCCGGGCCCCGAATCGGCAAAGTCGATCTCGACGCCGCGCCGTCCATCCGATTCCGCCGCCTTGATGGACACTCGAAGCTTGCCTTGTACGCCGTCCGGTCCCGGTCTTTCCCCTCGGGCCCCTCCGGCCCCTCCGGCCCCTGGGGCGGGCTCCGGTGCTGCGGCCGGGCTACGTTGCTGGTCCCGCATCGCCTGGTAAGCGTTAAGCGCCAGGTTGGTGAACACCTGCTCGCACAATCCCGCATCCACCGATACTTCCGGCAGCCCGCCCGCGTAATCGCGCTCGACTTCGATACCCGCCTCGGGCCATTGGTCGTGCACAGACTTGAGCGATCGGTCGACGAGCGCCTGGATCGATTGCGGGCGCAGGTCGAGTGCCAGCGGACGCGCGAAATCGAGGAAGCGGCTCACCAGGCTGTTGAGCCGGTTGACCTCGCTCGAAATGTATCCCGCCAACTCGACCGCCAACGTGTCGCCGGACGGCAGTTTCCGGGCGAGCATCTCGGCCGAACCTTTGATCACCCCCAGTGGGTTGCGCAGTTCGTGCGCCAGCCCGGCAGAGAGCTGGCCGAGGGCCGCCAGGCGCTCCGAGCGCCGCGCCTCCGCTTGCGCCTGCGCGAGTTGACGATTAGTCTCCGCCAGCGTTTCTGCGAGCGTCCGGTAGCGTGCCGTCTGGCGCCGATACTCCATCACGGGGCGATTTACGACCATCGCCGCCAGGAAAAAGAAAAGGGTGCGAATGGCGAGCTCGGTGGCGCTCTCGGCGGTGAACTCGTATTCTTGCAGCGCCGGAATCAAGAAGGACCAGTAGGCGGCGGCAGCGAGCGCGGTCGCGGCGAGCGTCCCCCACACGCCGAAGAGCATGGCCGCCGAGACCACCGGCAAAAAGTACACGAGGTAATAGCTGCTGAAGATATTTCCCGTGTGCGCCACCAGCAGCGTAGCGAGTCCGATCTTGACGAGCACGCTGTACACCGAAGCGCGCGACGTCGGGATCGATTTGAGCAGGCGAGGTTCAAGAAGTTGGAAGGCGCCGATGCCAAGCAGGATAACCCGCTTGTGCCACGCCGGCTCCGAGCCCTCCGACGGGGGCACAGCGAGGCCGGCCAGAAAAACGAGCCACAAGAGATCGATCCAACCAAAGGGGAAGCGGCCTCCCGATTGACCATCGACGTTCGACGATTGACGAATCTCGCTCTCCAAACTGCCTTCTCCACGGGCTGCGTTCCGCGCTCGAGGCCGCTCCCGGCAGCCACAGACCACCTGGGTAGGATGCTTCGGTCGGCCCTGTCGTGCGCCGTCCTCAATCGGCCATGGTCAATCGTCATCCCATTGCTCGCGGGCCGCCCGCATCCCCGGCTCCGGGTCGATCCCCAAGGCGTCGGCCACGCGGTTGATGTAGTTGAAGTACGAAATCACCTCGACCGCGTCGAGAATGTCGCGGTCTGTGAGCCCGTGCCGGCGCAGTGTTTCGAGATCCTGGGAGCGCGCGGCCGAGGGCGTGCGCGTGACCAACTCGGCGAACTTGCAGAGCGCCTTCTGGCGTGGCGACAACTTCGCGAACTCGTAGTTGTGCTTCACGTGCTCGGCCAACTCAGCGTCCCTGGTTTCTCGACGGAGATCCTCCCCGTGAGCCTGGATTCAATAGAAGCAATGGTTGGCCCAGGAGACCACCGTGGCCAGCATCTCGCGCTCCACCCGCGACAGTCCCGAGGGACCGTACATGGTGGCCAGATACATCTGCATCGAAGCCGCCAGCGCGGCAGAATTCAAGCTTTGGACCTTGAGGATGTTGAAGACTTTGCCCGCGCGAGCCACGGCCTTATCGTACTCCCGCTGGAGGTCGCCGGTCGCGTCTTCGGGCTCGATCACTTTGATCCATGCCATGCGACGTCCCTCAATGAAGCCGTCAACCCTATCAATGACTCAATTCTTCCTGACCACACTTTCAACGCGGAACTTCTTGTAGTCGCTGTAACGAGTCACAAAATCTCCCTGCATCCCTTTGAACAGCAACACGCGCGCCACGAAATGAACCTCACCGTACGAGGGCAGCCAGACCTCGTCGTTGATCTTGCTTTGCTCAAAGACGAAGGCGGATCCTTTCTGGACGGAAGCCACGAGTCCGCCGCCGATCTTCATCGAATCGGTGAACCTTGCCTCCAGCCTTACCACTTGGCGCGCTTGTTCGTCTACCCAGGCCACGCCCACCAGCCTATGGAGCACGCCTTCCATCAGGTTCTTGGGCTGGTACCCCTGGTTGGGCTCGAAGTCGAAAACAATGACGTCATTGCCGCGAAAGCGCTCGCGCCGCGGGTTCACAAAGCGGGAGACGCGCAGAAAGGACGAGATGCCAGCCTCTGCCTCTTTTCGCTTCTTTGCCTCGGCGGATTTTCCGGCGTCCTTCTGCTGCTGCTTCTCGTACTCGTGGACGCGCTTCTCCACGCGCTCATTTTCCCTCTGCAGCTCATCGGCAGTAAGATCCTTGCCGTTCTTGCGCACCAGGCGACGTACTTCCTCGCCACCCAGGTGGAAGACCTCGTACTCTCTCACCGTTTTCTGCTTCGTCTGACCCTTGCCGTTGACATCGTTCTCTTCCTCCGTTTGCCGGCACGCGTACTGATCGATGAACGCATCGACCTGTTTTTGGTTCTGGTTGACGTCCTTCAAGAGTTGGGCGATGTCGGGAAGCGGTTGGGCGGACCGGCTGGGGAAGTCGAAGATCGTGTCGTCCACGGGGCTGTTGATTGCGACCCTCGTCACCGACACCCTCAGGACGCCGCTGCCGCGACGGATTTCCATGCGGTAGGGTTCCATCGCGCCTTCGACGGGACGATAGTCCTCGAAGGTGATCCGCTCGCCGTCGCCGCGAGGGCCGCTGGGATCCGGTGTTTTCTCCTCCGCCAGCAGGTGGCTCTGCTTGTCGAAGAGGACTTCCTGTCGGAGGCCGGCGGCAGTTGTTATCTGGAGGCGATCGGCAGGGTGCTTGTGCACCGTCGCATCGCCCAGCAGCGTCGCACGGATCTTTTCCTTCTTATAGTTCGCGAGCCCTCCAGCGCTGTAGCGGGCGCGGGCTTCCAGGCGCGCGGACTCCGCGCCGGTCAGCGTTTCGAGCCCCCCCGAATCCTGCCTCCAGGCTGACTTGCCGTTGTAAGCTTCGGTGGTGTGGGCGTCGTCCAGGACGATCTCCGAATAGAGCCGGCTAGGCGCCTTGGTGATCAGCGTGTAGGAGCCCGATTCCCCGGTCGCCGAATCGCTGACCGTCCCCTCAACCCTTACCGTGGTAATCCCGCGGAGCACTTTTACCCCGCCGGCCGCACGCAGGTACTGGTCGATGATCTTGTCCGCCGATTGAGCCCGGGCCGAACCAGCGAGCGCTACTAAGGCCATAACCACGCAGACGAGTTGTGGCTGCCTTCCCCTCAGCACGCAACGACAGGCCCACATGTTCTCTTTTCGGTCCATATGGACTGTAATCAGGCAAACCAAGAGAAGATCTCAACACGGAGGTGACTGAGGCTTCACAGAGGGAACAGAGAAGAAAGCTCCGACGAAGCGCCCTGCTCTTGGCCTTCTCCGTGACCTCTGTGAGCCCGCTGCGAACTCTGTGTTGAGCTCTTGTCCTTCGCGCGCCGCGGTCCTTCGCAAGATGTCTGCCTCCATGATTTCCTCTCGAGCAGCGCCGACCCGAGTTTTCTTGCTCGTCACTCGCCACTCGTTACTCGTCACTCGTACCTTCCTACCCTTCGCTGAAATCGATCATGACCGGCTTCTGGCGGAAGGCGCGCGTTTTGACGATCAGCAGGACGAGCCCCACGACGAACCACACCGCTCCGACTTTCTTCGCGATCGGGTTGAGGTTCCACCAAATGAGCCCGCAGAAGAGGAAGCCGAACAAGGGCAGGACGGCATCCGCGAGGATTCTCGGTTTTCGTCCCCCCTGCCGCCTGACGACGAATTGCCAGAAGGTGGCGAAGTTGACCCCCATGAAGGCGAGGAAGGCGCCGAAATTAAGGGTTTCGCCGGCGTGCTCATAGGCGTTGCCAATGTAGTTGAGCGCGATGGCCCCGCCAAACGACGCGGCTCCGATGAGCAGGATGCTGTAACTCGGCGTGCTGGTTTCCGGGTTGACGTGACCGAAGATTTTCCGCGGCAGGACATTATCCCGGCCCATCCCGAACAGGAGCCGCGCGGCTCCCATCCCTCCGGTCAGGGCGCTGCCGAAGGCCGCCACGATCAGAATCGCCCCCATGCCGTGGAAAAGCAAAAGGCCGCCCACTTGCCGGCAAACGTCCATGAAGGCCGTTTCCAGATTCGGGAACGTGCGCCAGTTCGGCCAGACGCGAGCGCCGAGATAAACTTCCAACGCGCTGAAAACTCCGGCGAAAACGCAGGTCAGCACCGTGGCCAGCAGGACGTTGCGCTTGGGGTTCACAACCTCTTCCGAGAGCGTCGTGACGCCGTCGAAGCCGATGTAGGTGAGCGCGGCAAAGGAGGTGGCGGTCATCACGGTCGGCCAACGGAAGGTCCTGGGGTCGTAGAAAGGCTGGGTCGAGAAGACGCCGGGCCAGCCATCCATATGGAACAGGTACCGCACCGCAAGGTAGATGAACAACGCGACGACGATGAACATGAAGAACAGCAGGACCTTGTTGGCCACCGCGCTGGTTTTGACGCCGCGCAAATTCAAGAAGGTGATGATCCCCACAATCACCGCCGCCCACATCACGAAGGGAATTTGAGGGATGTGGTAATCACGGTAGCGTTCGTGAAGGGCGGTGGAGATCCAGACCGTGTTGATGACCGGCTGGAGAATATAATCGAGGATCATCGCCCAGCCGGCCAGGAACCCGAGGTGGGGATTCAACCCGCGTCCGACGTAGGTGTACGCGGAGCCCGCCGCCGGATAAAGCGCTGCCATCCGACCGTAGCTGACGGCGGTGATCATCATCGCCAACATAGCGATGAAAATCGTGGTGACGAAATGACCATCGGAAAGCTTCTGCGCCACTCCGAAAAGCGGCACGGGCGCGATCGGCTGGATCAGAACGATGCCGTAGAAGATGAGGTCCCACAGCGTCAGGACCCGGCGCAAATGCGGCGCGCCGCCCGCCGAGGAAGCCGGTCTGGTAGGTTCAGGCATAAACCCAAAATGATATGACTAGTGACTTAATGGCGAGTGGCTAGCAGCCGCCAGCTATCAGCGGTCAGCGCTCAGCGAAAAGGCTCCCGCTTGCTGAAGGCTGATGGCTGAGAGCTGAGAGCTGCCGCTAGCCACTCACCACTTGTCACTTGCCACTGTTCCTTTCATTGTTCTTCACTAGCCACTCGCCACTAGTCACTAGCCACTGCCTTCAGCACCTTGACGTCGAATGCCGGCAACTTGACTTCCGAGGGCTCGGCGGCTCCGGTCAGCACGTTGCGATACGCCTGGCCCAGGTCCACCGACTGCTCCTTTTCCGTGTAGTTCATCAGGAAAATAATCTTGCCGCCTGGCCCTTGACGTGTCGCCACCTCCACCCCCTCCGGTGCGCGGGGCCCCGGCTCCACGCCGGCGCCTTGCAAAGCGTAGGCTACCAGGCGCTCATAAAACTCGGGGGCCGAGGATTCGGTCCCCACGTAGAACACACTCCCCTGCTGGAAGTGGTTCAGGGTGACCGCGGCAGCGCCTTCGTAGTATCCCTTCCCATAGGTAGCGAGAGGCTGGGCGCCGGCAGGCGTCAGGATGTCGAACCACACGCCCGCCGGATAATGCGATCCGTCGTGGCCCACCATTTCCTGCTCCTGCCCCACTTGCGGATCATAATCGTGAATGGCAACGCCCGCAAGCTCGGCGAGAGGCCCGGGCAGCGTCTGGTCGGTCACCACGTTCTGTTCGTCCTTGACCCCCGATCGATAGGTCAGCACCAGCGTTCCGCCATTTTTTACGAAGTCGGTGAGCTTCTCCACCAGCGGCTTCGTCACTACGAACAGGGACGGCGCCACGAGCACCTTGTAGGCGGAGAAATCGCTCTGGGGAAACACCACGTCGACGCTGGTCCCCTGCTTCCTCAAGGCGGCGTAGTAAAGGCCGAGTTGCCGATTGTAATCGAAATCCTTCACCAGAGTTTGGATGTGAAAAGCCCAGCGGCTGTCGGGCGAGACGAGCAGCGCGGCCGGTGAGACCGGTGTTGATCCTTGAAGGACGCTGCTGAGCTGCTTCACTTCCTTCCCCAGTTGGGCCACGGCCTGGTAGCGAGCGTTGGGGTAGCCATCCTGGTCGAGGACCCCTTGCCAGTACTGCTCGGTACCGTAGCGGGAGGTTTTCCAGCGGAAGAAGCAGACTCCATCGGCGCCGTGGGCGATCGACTGGTAGGCCCAGGCGCGATAGAGTCCCGGCGCAGCCTGGCGCCCCCAGAACGTCATCCAGCCGGGAAGTCCGCCTTCTTGCTCCATCACCATGAAGTTGTGCTGGTCCTTGGAGCCGCGCATCAAGTCGTGAGACAGTCCCACGTCAAGGTAGTCGGCATGGTTGTTTCGGAAAATCATCGGATAGTTGTCCCAAGCCACGAAATCCAACGGGGTGTTGAAGGTCGAGTAGTCGATATCGTCAAACATTCCCATTTCGTTGTGGGTGATGGCCTTTCCCGGCGCCGTCCGGCGCAGGATATCCGCCTGCACTTTAAGGAAATCGCGTGAGGCGTCGCTGAAGAAGCGGTGGTAATCAAGAGCCAAGCTCACATTGTAGACACCGTAGAGAGTGTTCCAGGGCAGCGGCACCTGGCTCCAGGCGCTGTAAGTGTGACCCCAGAAGATCGTTCCCCAAGCGCGATTGAGCGCGTCCACAGTACCGTACTTCGCCTGGCACCATTTCTGGAAGGCCGCGAGGCAGTAAGAATCGTAGCAGAAGGGGCCGCCGAGCTCATTATCGATCTGCCAGCCCAGCACTCCCGGATGATTCTTGTAATGCTCGGCCATGGCGGTGACAATCCCCCGCACCGCCGCCAGGAACTGCGGATTGTGCAGGCAATAGTTGCGTCGTGACCCGTAGCGGTAGCGGACTCCCTGTTCGTTCATTGCGGCAATGTCCGGATACTTGGCCATCAACCAGGCGGGCGGCGACGCGCTGGGTGTTCCCAAAACGGCTTTGATGCGGTGCGCGTTCAACACCTTCAGTGCGTGATCGAGCCAGGAAAAGTCGTAGTGGCCCTCCACCGGCTCCATTTTGGCCCAGGCGAATTCGGCCATGCGAACGAAGTTGATCCCAGCCGCCTCCATCATGGAGGCGTCCTTCTCCAACTGGCTCTCAGTCTCAGCTTCGGCCTCCGGGTAGTAGTCGACACCGTAGATCATCTTCCCGCCGTTCCAGGCGATCAAGTCGAAGCGTTGCGACCCTGAGTTGGACGATGCGCCGGAGTGTAATCCAGATGCCGGGCTCACCTGGCGAGGTGAACCAGTCCCCTGCTTAGCCGGAGCGCTGCTGTGGCGGGGTGAACTCGCCGCACCTTGCGCGGCGGCCGGAGCCGCCGGGACCACTGGAAGGAGTCCCAGCATTCCGGCGAGGGTGAGTACCAACGGAGCGCAGTGTTTTTTCATATTGACCCCTGGATTGGAGAAGCGGTCAGCCGTCGGCTATCAGCGATAGCAAACAGCATGAGCGAGTGTCTCGTTTCTCACGACCTTCTGATGTTGGGGGCGGAACCAGTCACCAGCGGCCCGGCAGACCTTACCCGACCGCCGATTACTGATGATCGGTCGCACGGACCGCTCTCTAGCGCGAAATCCCCCGCAGTCTTTATATCACCAATTCACCAGTTCGGGCCGGTCTCTATCACGAATTCGCCCCCAATCGTCCGTTGGAAGAATGTGATCCACAGATTGCGCAGACTTTTCGCCGATCACCCGAAGCCCTCCGCTTGGTCGCGCCCGCCAAGAACAGAAAGGCCAGTGCCCGAAGCGCCCGTTCAACTTCTTATGCCGCTCCTCCTAGGTCCAGGCACCTGCTTTTCCAAATACAGGTGAGGCAAAACGGCCTCGCAAATCTCTTGTTCCGCACAATAGCTTATTCTAAGTTTCCAGGCCGGACAATCACGCTGACCCGGATGGCAAAAAAAGGCGATCGTGGCTATGATGTGATTGCCGACAAGATTAGAATACATCGGGTACGCCGATGACTTCCGGTGAAGGAACAATCAAACCGGGCTACACCAGTTTCAGCGCTCTACGGCGGCTGGCCGCAAGCGCGGCGGCAAGCTGTCACCAAGACCGTGGATCAAACGTCTGCTTGCCGTAGGAGGCATCGGTGAAGCTGCTAAAGAAGATCGTTGCGGGCGTGCGGGTCCGCCGACTCCTCCTTTCCTTTTCGGAGGGCCGCCCCTCGGTTGGCTCCGTCGGAGGCTGCGAAGAGCGGGCGAGACGCCATCGCCCGCAGGCTATCTTCCTGGGCGTCCTGGCCGTCGTGACCTTCGCCGTGTGGGTGGAGGCAACCGATGCTGCCGCATCTGGGCAGCAGTTAGCCCAACCGGCGCCAGCCCAGGCGGCCCCCAAGGGCGGCAACGTCGCACCCGCCTGGAGGACCTGGAAGTCGCAAACCACGGGGAATGAGTATCGCGTGCGCGTGGAGAAAGGCGTCGTTTACGCCGAATGGGTGAACGTCCCCGCCGACTGGGCCAAGCAGGGGGCGTACCTGCGCACCGAGTGCCGTCGCAGCGGCGGCAAGTGGGTGGGTACTTCGGTCAGTCATCTGCCCTGCACCGCAGGTGAGGGCCAAGGCACTTATATCGCCAAGTGGTGCGACCTGCAAACGCAAACCGAGATCGATTCCATCTCGCCCCAGCGTATTACCGGTCGGGGCCAGCGTCAGAGCAAGATCGATTGCCAGCAGTGCAAGATTCTGGAAGCCAGTTGGGCTGATTTCGTCTGGACGCCTAGCCGTTGACGTCAGGCTGGAGACAATTGACCTTTTCCTATGCCCCCGCTCTAAGGCTTCGGCCTATTCGTAGCGCAGCGCCGTCACCGGATCAAGGTGCGAAGCGCGCACGGCGGGAACGATTCCGCTCAGAACACCTACCACTACGAGAATCGCGGTAGAGAGCAGCACCGTGCCTAGCGAAATCGCCAGATGGATATCGCCCTTGCCGGAGGTATCCTCGTACAAGGGACCGAGCAAGGGCAGCGTCCCGACGGCGGCGCTGAGGGCGTAGGAGAGGGCGATGCCGATGGCCCCTCCGATTAGCGTCAATACCATGGCCTCGGCCAGGAACTGGACAATGATGTGCCGGCGGCGGGCGCCGAGGGCGCGCCGCAGCCCGATCTCGCGGATGCGCTCGTCCACCGACACCAGCATGATGTTCATCAGGCCGACGCCGCCGATGCCCAGAGTCAGAATACCGATGAAGGTGAGCAGGACTTCCAGGCCGATGGTAATGCCATCGATGATGGGCCGGAATTCCTCGCGGCCGAACATCTGGATGGCCTGCTTATCGGTGGGCGAGAAATGCTGGCGGTCGGCGACGACGGCGCGTACCTGGTCCTCGGCCTTAGCCTCGAAGACGGGAGCAATGGGCTGAAACACCAGCACGCTGCCGTAGCGCGTGTTCCAGAGATCGCCGGCCGAACTGTAGGGGATCCAGGCACACTCGTCGTCGCTGGTGAAGTAGTTGCTCATTTGCATCTTGCGGTCCATGGTGCCGACCACGGTGAAGCGCACGCCGCTGATCTCCACCGTCTCACCCACGGCCGGGCGTCCACCGAAGAGTTTCTCGCGCAGGCGGGAGCCTATGAAGACTACGCGCCGGCGTTCGAGTTGGTCCTCCGGGCTGATCCAGCGTCCCAGGCTCGGAACCTCGTTGCGCATCTCTCCGTATTCGGGGCACACGCCACGGATGGCGGTGTTGGCCAGGCGCTCGCCGTAGCTGATGGGCAGCCAACGGACGGTCTCGAGACAGGCGTGCCGAACCAGAGTGGCTTGGGCGCGGATCAGTTCCACATCTTCTTTTTCAAACACTACGTGCTGGCCGGCGCGCTGCCCTCCGGCCTGCTCGCTGGTGGTCTGGGGCCAGCAGATCACCGCGCCTTTGCCAAAGGCTTGAAAGGCCGTCACCAGGATGGCGCGGAAGCTGTTGCCATAAGCGATGAGCAGCGTGACAGCGGTGATTCCCCACACCACTCCGAGCATGGTGAGGAAGCTGCGCGTGGGTTGGCGCTTCAGAGCGTCCCAGGCTTGGCGGAGGACTTCAGAGAACATAGTCGTCAGCTTTCAGGCAGAAGTCGTCAGTCGTCAATCATCAGTTCTCAATTGTCATTTCTCGGTCATCGCTCTGCAGTCAGTTCTCAGGAGCCCTCAGTTGCTGAAGCTAAGCTGCCGCCTGGACGAAAGGAGCGGCGATCGCTTGCGACTGGAAGCTGAGGTCTAGGGCCTGCGAACTGACGAACGGACAAACTTCCGCCCGGCTCGAATCCCAGTGCCTCGATAGGATCAATGGTTGCCGCCCGCCGTGCCGGATAGAGGGCGGCGAGGACAGCAACGGTCCCGAGCAGCGCAAAGGAGAGCACTCCCGACTGCCAGGTAGGAAGCAGACCGGCGAAAAACGGCGGCATCGGAATCAGATTCACCAGGCCGCACAATCCCCAAGCGACACCCATGCCCAGGCCCCCACTCAGAAAAACCACGATGATGGTCTCGATGAAGAACTGCCAAAGAATGCTGCGCGCGGTGGCGCCCACGGCCTTGCGCACCCCGATTTCCTTGGTACGCTCACGGACTGCTACGAGCATCACGTTCATCACGCCGATGCCACCCAGGAAAAGGGTCACTAGGCCCACGGCGCCAAGGAAGTACTTCATGCCCTCGGTCATCGTCTGAAAGGCTTGGGCCTCTTCGACGGTGTCCCAGATGGGAACTGCTTCCTTGTCGTGCGGATCGAAGTTGTGGATGCGAGCCAAAGACCGGCGCAACTCCCACTTGCAGCCCTCGTGATCACGAACCGATTTCGGGGTCACCAACATCTGATCAATGCTGTCGGGGGTGGACGGAGGCTTATTGGGAAAGTCCCTCAACATGACGCTGAAGGGCACGTAAACTTTGTTGACATCGAACCCATCGTAGCTCGAATCCTGCTCCTTATGCTTCATCACCCCGATCACGATGAAAGGAATATCCGCAATGTAGAGGGTCTCCCCGACGGCCGGGCGAGTGGCAAACAGTTGTTTGTTCGCTTCGCTGCCAAGGAAGGCCACGTGGCGAGCCTGCGCCTGATCGTCCCAGTTGTAGAAGCGCCCTTGCGCCACGTCGATGCTGCGAATCTCGGCGAAGCTGGGCAGCGAACCGGTGACAATGAGGGAAGCGCTGTTATAGAGACTGCGCAACGGCGAGCCGCCGCGTTCCAGTTCCGGCAGGACGTAGCGACAGGAAGGTGCTTCCTGCTGGACAGCCAGGTAGTCGGTGGCGCTCCAGGAGACCGCGCGCCCGGCCCGCAAGCCGCCGGCTTGCATGCTAGTGCGGCCCGCGAAGACGATCATCACGTCCTTGGCAAAGCTCTCCGAAACCCGCTGTTGCCCCACCCGGAGTCCCTCGCCGGCCGCCACCATCAGGGTGATGGAAATGATCCCCCAGGCGATCCCGAACATGGTGAGAAACGTGCGCAACTTGTGGGACCACAGGGTGCGGAGGGTGTCGAGAAGAAGGTCGTGGAAAGTCATGACTCAGCTCTCAGCCATCAGCTTTCAGCCCTCAGCGCGCAAGAGCCTTGCTCCTGAGAGCTGACTGCTGATAGCTGATAGCTAGCTTAGCTAACTGCCTACTGCAAGATTACTTTCTGCCCCTCGGTCAATCCCGAAACCAGTTCAGTCTTGATGCCGTTCGAGATGCCGAGTTTCACCGCGACCTTGCGCCGGCCGGTTTCCGACTTGGGGTCCGGCTGCTCGACCGAAGTATTGCGATCCTTGTCGTAGACCACGGCCGACTCGGGGATCAGCAGCACGTTGGGCTTCTCCTCTAGAATGATTTCAGCATTGGCGCTCATGTTGGCCTTGAGCTCGCCGGCGGGGTTCTGAATGGAAACGCGTACCTCGAAGGTGGTCACGTTGTCCTTCTCGACCCCCATGGGGGAGATCTTGGTGACCTTGCCCTCGAACTTCTTGTCTTTGAAGGACTCCACGACGATGCGGGCGCGCTGGCCCAGGTACACCTTGCCGATGTCCGCCTGATCGACTTTGCCCAGCACGTAGACGGTGCTCATGTCGCCCAAGGTCATCACCAGGGTCGCTTGCGAGCCCAGCACCAGGATGGAGCTAACGGCGTCGCCCACTTCCACATCGCGGGAAAGTACAATGCCGTCCATGGGGCTGACGACGGTGGAGTTGCGCAGGTCCTCTTCCACCCGATCCAGCGACGCTTGAGCCTGGGCCACCTGAGCCTTGGCGCGGGCCACATCCGCCTTGCTCACGGCCACACTACGTTGCGCCGACATTTGTTTGTTCAGAGCGATCTGATAAGCCTTGTCGGCGTCATCGAGGGCCGAAGACGCTACCAGACCATCGGCCGCGAGCTTGCGATCGCGCTCGAGCGCTTCTTTCAAAAACGGCAGGTCGGGACCCTCCGCGTCCACGACGTTGCGCTGGTAGGTGGCTTCGGCGGACTGGACCGCAGCCTGGGCTGCCAGCAGACTGGCCTGAGCTTCGCTGACGCTGGCCTGGAGTTGCTCCTTATCCAGGTCCACCAACACCTGGCCCTGTTTCACCGTGTCGCCGTAGTCGTGGTAGATTTTCTGGACGATTCCGCTCGCCTTTGACTTGATCTCCACCTTGGCCAGCGGCTCGATCTTGCCCGTTGCCACCACCGAGCGCGCGACGTCGCCGCGCTCCACCGCCGACAGTTTCGAGGGGTCGATTTGATGGTTGGGGCGCAGAGCGGCCGTGAGACCGATGGTTGCTCCCGCCAAGAGTACGATAATGACGGTGACCAGTATCCAGCGCCGCCGTTTGCGGCCGTTCTTGTGGTTGTTGTTCATAAGTGCATCCGTGTCGTTTTTCCCCGTCCAACTTCACCTACGCAGCGGGCGGTTGAAATGTTCCTGTCAACGTTGCCCTTGGTTTTGGGGCCCTCGCCCTTGGTGCTAAGTCCTTGGCCTCCGTCGCGGGTTCGTCGCTCGGGAGCAATCGAATTCCTGGCTACGGGATAGAATGGTCAGGCTCTCTAAAGACCAAGGCGCAAGCACACGACCACAGCCATCCGTTTAGACTGCGAAGTTCCACCTGCGTTAGCGCCAAGTCCGAGTGTCAACACCGTTTTCCACTCAAGTAGCGGCGGTCACCTGCCGAACAACTGACTGGAGACTCGACCCGTGGCGAGCGGACTGCCGTCGCCTCACACAGGTTGATGCTTTTTGCAGTAACGTTTATGGGACAGTCCATCACCACCACTGGCACTACCGCTGAAGACTCCGCATCTCGGTTGATTTCAGTCGAGCGGGGAAGGCCGGCGAGCCAACAGACGATACCGGCTGCGCCGGCTTCAAGCCCGAAACGGCTCAGGCCGCAGCCGCGGGTCTGCCGCATCTCTCTGCTGCTGGCGTTCTTGCTGGCCATGCATCGCTCGGTGTCGGGTCAAGGCATAGTCGCAGGCTCAGGCACAGGAACCCAGGCCACCCTGCCCACGTTGACGCACATCCGGGAGATCCGCCAACTCACGCCGGTCCAGGCTCAAGCTGGATACCCCGTGCACGTGCGCGCGGTCGTCACCTTTTATGACCCCCAAGGCTCTCGCCCTGGGGGATCAGACCCGGATCTTTTCGTCCAGGATTCGACCGCGGGCATCTGGGTTGACACCAAGGGGATGCGGCTCTCGCTGCGGCAGGGGCAGTTGGTTGAAATCGAGGGCGTCAGCGCCGCGCCTGACCTCGCACCTCAGGTAGCGAAGCCTCGGGTTGTGGTGGTTGGCGAAGCGTCGCTCCCGGTGGCCCAGCGGGTTTCCTTTGACCGAGTGGCCTCCGCCAGTGAAGACAGCCAGTGGGTGGAGGTCGAGGGGATCATCCGTTCCGCGATCCCCACCGCCGGGTTCCTGCTGCTTGATGTGGCCGTCGATGGCGGCCGATTGCAGGCAGTCATTCCTGGTTTCCGGGGCGACATTCTCCCGGGCCTGGTGGACAGCAAAGTGCGCATTCGGGGCGCCTGCGGCACGATATTTAATCGCAAGAACCAGGTGGTGGGTATCCTTCTCTTCTTGCAAAGCATGGAGCAAGTGGAGACCGAAGAGCGGGGACCTGTCGATCCCTTTATGCTGCCCGTCCGGCCCATTGTCAGCTTGATGAAATTCAGTTCCGAAGGCGCCTCGGGCCACCTCGTTAGAGTGGAGGGAGTTGTCACGCTTCAGGGGATGGGGCGAACCCTATATATCCGTGACGCCATGGACTCCGTCTACGTCGAGACTTTGGAGCAGTCCTCTCTCCAACCCGGGGATCGGGTGACCGTGGTGGGCTTCCCGTCCCTGCACGAGTTCTCGCCGGCGATGCAGGATGCCGTTTTTGAGCGCGTGGGGCCGGGTCCGGACGTAGCACCTACCAAGATCTCGCCCGAGGAAGGGCGCCACGGCGACTACGACTCGAAACTGGTGCGCATCGAAGGGCAACTTCAGGAGCAACACGCGTCGCCGAGCGAGAAGGTCCTCGCAATGACCTCGGGCAACTTGGTCTTCGAGGCCAAAATCGACAGACACCGGGTTGGCCCGGAGTGGCCTTCGCTGACGCCTGGCAGCCGGCTACAGTTGACTGGCGTGTGTTCGGTCCAAGTCGGTGAAGATCGGCAACCACGCTCGTTCCGGATCCTCCTGCGATCCGGGAAGGACGTTGTGGTGGTGAGTCGGCCCTCCTGGTGGACGGCGCAACGCAAGTTGTGGATCCTGGCGATCGTGGCGGCGGTTGCCCTTACCACCCTGATATGGTCAGTGGTGCTGGGGCGACGCGTTCACGACCAGACGGGCATCATCCTGAAGCGGTTGCAGCGCGAAGTCGTCTTGGAAGAACGCTACCGCGACCTGTTCGAAAACGCCAACGACATGGTCTACACGCACGACCTGCAAGGAAAGCTCACCTCGCTAAACCGGGCGGGCGAGCAGATCACGGGTTACAACCGCCAGGAGGCGCTAGACACGAATCTGCTGGAGATGGTGGCGCCGGAGTCCCGCGAACTGGCACGGCAGAAGATCCAGCAGAGTCTGGCCGAAGCTCCGGCTTGCGCTTACGAAATTGAGATTCTTGCCAAGGACGGGCGCCGCGTTCCGCTGGAGGTCAGTACCCGCGTCATCCACCAGGACGGCACTGCTGTAGGGGTTCAGGGTAGTGCGCGCGACATCAGCGAGCGCCGGCGGTCCGAGCAAGCCTTGCGCGATTCGGAGAGCCATTACCGGTTATTGTTCGAACGGAACTTGGCCGGGGTCTATCGCAGCACACTGGACGGGAAGATCCTCGACTGCAATGAAGCCTTCGCTCGCGTTTTCGGTTATGGGTCGCGTGAAGAAGCCCTTGCCCAGTCGGCCATTTCTCTCTATGGGGAACCGGACCGCCGCGACGTGTTCATCTCGCCGCTGCGAGCGAAAGGGAGCGTCGCCAACCTGGAATTCTGCATGCGGAGAAAAGACGGCAGCCCCGTGTGGGTGCTGGAAAACGCCAGCCTCCTCCGGGACCAAAGCGGCAACCTGAACCTGATTGAGGGCACGGTCATCGACATCACGGAGCGCAAAAACGCCGACCAGGCGATGGAGCAGGCCAAGGAAGCGGCGGAGGAAGCAAACCGGGCCAAAGGAGAGTTCCTCGCCAACGTCAGCCACGAGATTCGCACGCCGATGAACGGAATTCTGGGGATGACGGAACTGGCACTCGACAGCGAGCCGAACTCCGAGCAGCGCGAGTACCTGGAAGCAATCCAGTTGTCGGCCCAGTCCCTGCTGTCAGTCATCAACGATATCCTGGACTTCTCGAAGATCGAGGCGCGCAAGCTCGACCTGGAGACGATCGGTTTTGACCTTCGCCCGAGCCTGAATGAAACGCTCCAGATGCTGGCATTGCGGGTTTACCAAAAAGGGCTGGCACTGACCAGTCATGTCGAGCCCGATGTGCCGGAGGCGGTGGTGGGCGACCCCGGTCGCCTTCGGCAGGTGATCGTCAACCTGGTGGGCAACGCTATCAAGTTTACCGAGCAAGGCGGCATCAACCTCTGCGTCAGCACGGAATCGACCGGTCCGGGCGAGGTTGTCCTGCACTTTGCTGTGTCCGATACCGGTATTGGTATCCCGCGCGAAAAGCAAGACTTGATCTTTGAAGCTTTCACTCAGGCCGACGGCTCCACGACGCGGAAGTTTGGCGGCACCGGACTGGGTCTCGCCATCTCGGCTCAACTCGTAGGAATGATGGGGGGAAGGCTCTGGGTGGAGAGCGAGGTCGGGAAAGGCAGCACCTTCCACTTGACGGTCCGATTTGGGACATCGGACCGGCCGCTGCGACAGCCACCTTCCGCCGTGCCCGAAAAACTAAGGGGTTTGCCGGTACTGGTGGTGGACGACAATCCGGTGAACCGCCGGATACTCGAAGAGATGCTCCTCCGTTGGGAAATGAAACCTACTCTGGCCGCGAGCGGCCCCGACGCGTTGGAGCGGTTCAAGCGGTCGGCGGATGCGGGCGATGCATTTCCCCTGGTATTACTGGACGGCCAGATGCCCGAGATGGATGGCTTCGAGGTGGCGGCACGGCTGAAAGAGACTCCTATCCAAGCCGCCATCCTGATGCTGACTTCCAGCGGCCAGCGGGGCGACGCGGGTCGTTGCCGCAGCCTGGGAATCGACGCCTACCTCACCAAACCCATCGGCGAGGAAGAGTTGCAGGCCGCGGTGCTGGCTGGCCTCGAAGCCAGGAGCGGGCACCTACCCTCGGCCCCCCTCATCACGCGGCATTCCCTGCACGAAGGCCGCTCCGGCCTGCGGGTTCTGGTGGTGGAAGACAATGCCGTCAACCAGAACTTGGCTCGGCGTCTGCTCGAAAAGCGAGGTCATAGCGTCGTCGTAGCTTGCGATGGCGAAGAGGCCCTTGCCGCTTTGAAGGACCAACCCTTCGACGTGGTGTTGACCGACGTGCAGATGCCGCGGATGGACGGGATCCAGATGACGGCTGAGATTCGTGCCCGCGAACGGCAGAGCGGCGGGCACATCCCGATTGTCGGCATGAGCGCGCACGCGATGAAAGGCGACCGCGAACGCTTCCTGGAAGCAGGCATGGACGGTTATGTCGCCAAGCCGGTCCGGCCCAAGGATCTCTTCAAGGCGGTGGAAGGCTGGGCGGCGCCAACCCCCACCCTGGAATCGAGCGCTCCCGCGGCACGGTCGGCTGCGGAAGCTATGGACCGGGACGCCGCCCGGGAGAGGCTCGGCGGGGATTCCGAGCTTCTGGTGGAATTGGCAGGACTGTTTCTCGATGAGTGCCCTCGACTGTTGTCGGAGATCCGCTGCGCGGTGGCGCGACGGGACGGCAAAGCGCTGGAGCGGGCGGCCGACTCCCTGAAGGGATCGGTGGCCAATTTTGCCGCGGCGACCGCCATGGAGGCGGCCGCGTCCCTCGCCCAGATGGGCCGTCAAAACCACTTGGAGCCCGCTCCGGAAGCCTGTGCCGCATTGGAGGCGGAGATCGAAGGGTTGAAGGAAGCCCTGGCCAACATCATGGTGGAAGCGGACCAATTGCCATCGGTCCCGTCGGCGTCAACCGAAGTAGTAGGCTCCAAATGAATCGCACTGCCTGCAAAAAAACCCGAAGATCGCCGCGGTGGGTCCGGTCCGCAAGGCGGGATGGCCCCAAAAAAGTTCTCAGCCCCCGGGCCGCGAATGACGATACCCCTATGTTGAGGGAGAGCTCAGAGTGAGAGTTCTGCTGGCAGAAGATGATCCCGTTTCCCGGCGCGCCTTGGAGGCCTTTCTGCGACGGTGGGACTACGACGTGATAGTAGCCCACAACGGCCTCGAAGCCTGGAACGCCTTGCAGGAAGAATCCGCGCCCAAGCTTGCTATCTTGGACTGGATGATGCCTGGCATGGATGGCGTCCAGGTTTGCCGCGAAGTCCGCAGCCGCCGGCCCGAGCCCTACATCTATATCCTGCTGCTCACCGCCAAGGATCGCAAGCAGGACGTGGTGGAAGGCATCGAAGCGGGCGCCGACGACTACCTCACCAAGCCTTTTAACTCTCAAGAACTCAAAGCCCGGCTCCGCACCGGGCAACGGATCATCGAGTTGCAGGAGGAGTTGATCCGCACCCGCGAGGAACTCCGCGTCCGGGCGGCACGGGATGCCTTGACCGGCCTCTGGAACCACGCCGCTATCCTCGATATTCTGCGCCGCGAGCTCGACCGCTCCCGCCGCGAACGCGCCCCGCTGGGCGTCATCATGGCCGATATCGATCACTTCAAGCGCGTCAACGATACCCGCGGCCACATGACCGGCGACCAGGTGCTGCGCCAGGTCGCAGAGAGCCTGCAAGCTACGGTCCGTGCCTACGACTCCATCGGCCGCTACGGCGGAGAAGAATTCCTGGTGGTGACGCCGGGTTCCAACGCCGCGAGCACCTTGCAACTGGCGGAGAGACTCCGCGCCGCCGTCCGCGAAGCGACCGCCACCACCGGAGGCGCAGCGGGCCCGGTCACGCTGAGCGTCGGCTTTACTTCCACCGGAGAACTGTGCGAGAGCGACTGGGACGTCCTCCTTCGCGCCGCCGACGGAGCCCTCTACCAAGCCAAGAGGGCGGGTCGCGACCGCGTCGAAATGGCCGTGGCCCCGGAACTGTTATCTCGTCCGCAGATCGCGATATTGTAGTCACCGCCCCACCCCATTAAATCCACCTTTCACGCAGCCGGCCTGGATGCGATACGCAGGACTGATGAGCCGCTATCAGGATATGGCCGACGAGGATTGGAGCCTACCGATTGTGCCAGCTTCCTGATCATGGAGGCTGAGGGCATTGAAGCTGCCTTGACCCACGATCGGCATTTCGTCCAGGCTGGTTTCCGAGCTTTATTGCGCCGACCACCTCTGAAGCCCCGGCTTGACTGGTAGTCGCGGTTCGCTGGAGAATCCCCATCAAGGAACCGCATACGTAAAGAACACGTCTGCGCCACGCTTGCTACGGATTCCCAGTTAACTCGCAGACACCAAAAAGCCGACCCTCTTGCCTCCCGCGTCAGGTTAGCCGCCCGCCGCCTAAGCGGCACTCAGGATGCGCCGGACGCGGTCAGCATTCTCCTTCACCTCGTCTTTATAGCGTGGATACATGCCAACCACCACGCAGTCTTTGGGCTTGATACTCGCGAAGGCTGTTTTGAACGCTTCATCGATAGTATGGGGCGAGTCCGTGAGACGACCAGCCGCCAGTATCTTAAATAGGAAGCACGTCTTCTGAGTCTGCCGGGCGACGGCGTAGGCTCGCGGAGGATCGCTTTCCAGGTAAACTTCCCGGGCCGGTACCGGCACGACGCCGAGTAGCTTCTTGAGTTCCTCCGGTGTTCGAGTGCGGTTGTAGGCACAGAGAAGGTAGAAGTCCACGTCCCATCCGAGTTCTTCTACGTACTCCACCACTTCCGGCTTGTGGGTTCCGACCCCTACCAGCACTCCCGTCTGACGCAGTCTCTTCGCGTACTCCCTCACTTGGTCCATTTTTCCGTCGCGGAAAAGAATGTCCACCGCTTCCCCATGGTGGTACATCGCCATGGGCTTGAGCCGGCTGACAATGTCTTCCACCGGGGATTTCCCGAGATGAACCGCAACCAACTGCATCTTTCCTCCGGCGGCACGGTAGCCTTCCAAGTCCGACAGGGTGCGGCCGCCTTCGACATGGGCGTACTGATAGGTATTGAGGCCGTTCCGTTCGCAGTTGAGGAGAGTCTGGCACACGCGTTCGGGAGTGTTCCACTCGCGCATCACTTGGTCAAGGACGCCGTCGAAGTGAGAATATCCGTAAAACTGGTTACAGCCGACGACTAAGCGGCTGATCTCGTAATTCCCAAAGTGGACCGTCGGAAGGGGTGCCGTAACCGGTTCCTGGGCCCTGGCAAGCGGCCTGGCCACCAGCGCTGCCGCCAACCCGGCGGAGGACTTGAGAAAATCTCGTCGGCTGCTCACGTGGTTCGTACCTCGCTTTCCTCATCTGGTAGGGCCGAACAGCGTTCGGCCCCCGGGCCAACGGCGTTCGGCCCGGAGCGAGCACATCATACGATGCCGTGAAACTTGTCGTCAGTGACGGTGATCACGTTGATCACCAAGGGATCGCGCTCCACACTCGTGATTTGCGCGCCGGTTTGCTGGGGATTGCCCGCCCCGATGACGCGGCGCGGCGCTTGCCTCATGGATCCTTGCTGCGTTTGGCTTTCATGAAGGCTCGGCTTTCGGGTTATTCTGGTACGGATCGCGACAGTCTTGGTCCGCAAGGCCTCAGCCTGATACTGGTGTACACCACCAGTGCCGCCGAGGATCTTAGGCCGATTTGGGAAGCCATGGGTTAAACTCGTCGCGAACATACCTTTGGTGAAGGGGTGCCCCATGAAGTTGCGAGTGATCTTGCTAGTCTTGTTGGCCTGCATGGGCACGCCAACGATTTTTGCTCAAAGTTCGCCCTCGCCGGCGCTCCTGGCGTTGGCAAAAAGGGACAAAACGCTTGCTATCGTCGATCCGGCGACGCTGAAAGTGGTGGCCAAGATCCCGGCGGGAAATGACCCTCACGAGGTGATTGCGTCAGCCGACGGAAAGTCCGCCTATATTTCCAATTATGGCGGGGGCGCGTACAACACGATTTCGGTGGCTGACCTGGTGGCGCAGAAAGCATTGCCGCCCGTCGACCTGGGCGCGCTCCGCGGGCCGCATGGGCTCGCCTTTGCCGGCGGGAAGGTATACTTCACCGCCGAGGTGAACAAGGTTTTTGGCCGTTACGATCCCGCGACGCGTCAGATTGATTGGGTGCTCGGTACCGGCCAGAATCGGACCCACATGATCGTGGTCGCGGCGGATCTCAACCACATCTACACTTCGAACGTCAATTCCGGCACGATCAGCATCATTGAAAAGATCAACGGGCCGGCTGGAGGCTTTCCCGGCCCACCCCCGCCCGGCGGTCCGGGCGCTCCCGGTGTTCCCAATGGGCCGGGGCAAACCGGCAATCCGCCACCTGGCCCTGGGGGGCTTGGCGGCGCTGGGCCGGGCGGTCCGCCCAGGCCGGATTGGAATGAGACGGTGCTGGAGACGGGCCGAGGCACCGAGGGCTTTGACGTTTCTCCGGACGGCAAGGAACTATGGTCGGCAGCCGCGCAGGGCGGCACCATCTCCATAATCGACTTGGCTGCCAAGAAAGTGGCTCAGACATTGCAGGCGAACGTCGGCGGGGCAAACCGGATGAAGTTTACGCCGGACGGAAGGTACGTGTTCGTCTCCCTCTTGTTTGGGGGCGGCGCGAACCTGGTGGTCCTCGACGCCGCCACTCGTAAAGAAATCAAACGGATGAACCTGGGACACGGCGCCGCGGGCATCCTGATGCAGCCGGACGGTTCGCGCGCCTACGTCGCGTGCAGCCCGGACAACTACGTGGTGGTGATCGACCTGAAGACGCTCGAAGAGATCGGCCGCATCATCGTCGGCCTCGAACCGGACGGTCTTGCCTGGGCGGGGAATTGACGATTGCAGATTGACGATTGACGATTGAAAGAGACGCAAGCCGTTTCAGTTTTCCGATTTTTTCCGATCGTGAATCGAAGACCATCATTCGGGCCGTTGTGACGATTATCACAGACATGGTGACGGTCCTTCCCTTAAGCTGTGCTTTTGTTGGGCGGCCTCGTACGACGCGTAAGTTGTTGGGCACGGGCTTGACGTACTTAGTACCCGAGAGCTGTAGGCGATAACCAGGCACGCTGCGGGTCAGTTAGCCAAAGAGCAATTGACTCGGACCTTTAGAGGGCGCAGAATCTAGCTAGTGGCCGAATCGAGCGTTGCGGGTGTGGCCGACGAAGTTGGGGGTGAAAGCTTGAGCAAACAAGTGAAATTCGGAATCGGCATCGCCATCATTCTTTCCGTGGTGGGCTGGGAAGCAGTCTCCGGTTTCCAGGAGAGCAAGACCTACTACGTCACCGTGAGCGAACTCGTCAGCGGAAAGGTGTCACATCAGCACATTCGCGTGGGCGGGATTGTCGAGCAAGGGTCGATCGAGCGACGCGGCGGGACCGTAACCTTCCGCCTCGCCCAGGATAAGGACGTGGTCGCCGTCAACTACGTGGGAAGCGACACCCTGCCGGACACTTTCCGGGATGGCGCCCAAGCCATCGTCGAAGGCACCTACAAATCCGGCGGACAATTCCAGGCCGAGCACATTCAGGCCAAGTGCGCTTCCAAGTACGAGGCCGCACCCGGCCAAGGCGCTACCCAGAAGTCGTCGATGTGAGAAGAGCAGTCAAAAGTTGAGAGTCGAGAGTTGAAAGTTTAGGAAGAAGTCGAGAGTCACCACCGATCGAATGGGCCGCATTCCAGGTATAGATTTGAGAGAGGCAAAAAAACCGGCCGTCAAAAGTCAAGACTTGCCGTCTTTACTTTCGACTGTCGACTGTTGACTTTCGACTGTTCTCCGACTTTCGACTCGGTTAGAGGAAAACATGAACCAAGTCGGCAGCGTTGCACTCATCGGCGCGTTGGAGTTTGCCATCTTCGGCACCATCGCTGGCGCCGTGGCCGGGAAGATGCGGAGCATGCGCGTGCTCAAAAGCGCCGAGCGCGCCGCTCTCGCTTTTTGGGTCATGACCGCGGTGGCGGTGGCGTCGCTCGAATACATGATCTTCACCGACGACTTCCACAACGCCTACGTCGCGGCGCACTCCAACCGCGATCTGTGGGGCCTGTACAAGGTGTCGGTGCTCTGGTCGGGCCAGGAAGGATCGCTGCTCTTCTGGACGTTTCTGCTGGCGGGCTACGGTGGTTTTGCGGTGCTGCTGAACGGCAAGAAGAACCGCCAACTGATGCCGTGGGTGGTCTCCATCACCATGGCCGTGGGCGTCTTCTTCTCTTCGCTGGTTTTCTTCATCGCCAACCCGTTCGGTGAGCTTTCCATGGTGGCGGCCAACGGCGCCATCACTCCGTTCCGCGCCGCCGATGGAAACGGACTGAACCCCTTGCTTCAGTATCACTCCATGGTGATCCATCCGCCGATGCTTTACCTCGGTTATGTCGGCTTTGTGGTCCCGTTCGCTTTTGCCATGAGCGCGCTCATCACCAAGCAACTCGGTGACAACTGGATTCGCGCCACCCGCCGGTGGACGATGACGCCCTGGATGTTTCTGGGCGTCGGCATTCTGCTGGGCGGGCAGTGGGCTTACGCCGTGCTCGGATGGGGCGGCTACTGGGGCTGGGACCCGGTGGAGAACGCGTCGTTCCTTCCCTGGCTCGCCGGCACGGCCTTCCTGCACTCGGTGATGATCCAGGAGAAGCGCGGCATGCTGAAGGTCTGGAACGTGGTCCTGGTGATCACCACCTTCTTCCTTTGCATCTTCGGGACGTTTCTCACGCGCAGCGGCGTGGTCCAGTCGGTGCACGCCTTTGCCGAGTCGAACATTGGGCCGTATTTCGCCGTGTTTCTCGGCATCATCCTGATATTCTCGATCACGCTGCTCTTTCTTCGCCTCGATTACCTGAAGAGCGAGAACAAGCTGGACTCGGTGATCTCGCGCGAGAGCGGATTCCTGTTCAACAACTGGGTACTGCTGGCGATGGTGTTCGCCGTGCTCTGGGGGACCATCTTCCCGGTGATCTCAAAGGCGGTCGAGAATGTAACGGTGACCGTAGGCCCGCCGTTCTTCAACAAGGTGGCGGTCCCGATCGGCCTTATTCTCCTGTTCCTGACCGGCGCCGGCCCACTCCTCGCCTGGCGCAAGACTTCGTTCCAGAGCCTGAAACGCAACTTCACCATGCCGCTGGCGGTGGCCGTGGCCGTTGGAGCAGCCTTGTTCTTCTTCGGCATGCGCGATCTCTATGCCTGGATGACGCTCTTCCTCTGCGCCTTCACTGCTACTTGCATCGTCACCGAGTTCTACAAGGGAGCACGCACCCGCGCCCGCATGAAGGGTGAGAATCCGTTTCTCGCCGTTTACAACCTGACGATGATGAACACGCGCCGATACGGCGGGTACGTGATCCATCTCGCCATGGTGTTTCTCTTTATCGGCTTTGCCGGCCTGGCTTTTAAGTCGGAGACCAAGGCGCTGGTGAACGAAGGCGACGTGATCCACCTCAAGGACTACATGCTCCGAGCTGAGAGCCTTACCGGAGGCGACGATCCCAACTACACCTACGTGCGAGCCGTTTTCTCCATCACCAAGAACGGCCACTCGATCGGCAGTGTTCATCCGGAACGCCGGCTCTACAAAGCCAGCCAGCAGCCGACGAGCCACGTCGCCATCAAGCCCTCCCTGGCTGAGGACCTCTACGTGGTGCTGGACGGAGTGGATCCCGATAGCAACAAGGCGATCATCGAGGTTTTCGTGAACCCGCTGGTAGACTGGGTGTGGATCGGAATGACCGTGCTTCTGTTCGGCAGCCTTCTGGCCATGGTGCCAAGCCGGGTGGAAAAAGAAATGGCCGAGATCCGTAAGACGAAAGAGGAGCTGGTTGAGGAAAAGCGTGTTTACTAGAGGTCAGTCCGGAAACCCCGACTGTGATTGGCAAGAGCGGATTTCGGGGTTTGAGATTCGGGGTTCGCAGAGGAAGAGGGCGAACCTGCTTCGTTTTCTGCGAATCCCGAACCCCGAATCCCGAACCCCTGTTGTACTCTTCGCCGTGATCGCGCTGCTCGCTTCGAGCGCGTTGGGCGCGGCGCCGAAGCCTACGTTAAAGTCGGTGGGTCAGAAGGTATACTGCACGTGCGGCTGCGTCACCACTCTCGAACACTGCCCGCACCCTCCCGCCGAGTGCTCCCGGCGCGCGGAGATGGAAGCGCTGGTGCTGAAGGATATCGACGCGGGCAAGGACGAGCAGGCTATCCTGCAGGACTTCGTGGACCGCTACGGCGTGCCGGTGCTAGCCGCGCCGCCCGCCAAGGGATTCGACCTCACCGCCTGGATCCTGCCCGGAGTGGGACTGATCGTCGGGCTGGTGGTGGTCATCGTCATCGTCCGCCGCATGAGGAGGCCCTCGGCCGAGACTGCGGAAACGCCCGCGTCTTCGATTGATCCGAAGGTGCTTGCGGCGGTGGAAGAGGAAATGAAGACGGCGGGACTTGGTACCGGGAAATAGGGCCGACATCCGAGTCACGGACCGACGAACGAAGCCAATCGAAGCCAATCGAGTTAAGAGGCCTATTATCAATGAGATATGCCAATGGCGAGAGAAACGAAGCCGCGCCAGTTATCAATCGTATTGTCAGTAACTTGCGGCGATTTTGCCCACGTTTTTCGAGAAATAAGGGAGAAAGAAGATTCTCTCGATTGCCGATTGCGAGTAACTTTTTTGTTTTCATCAGAGGCGGTCCGCCGAAGCGCAGGAATGTCTATCGCGAAATTGAATTGCCCGTAGCCGAGAAGAAAGGAGCCACCGCTCGCACATGTTACTGATCATCATTCTACTCATCACCGCCGGGCTGGCTGTTTTCGTGGTCAGCCCGCTGCTCGCGGCAGAGGGATCGGCTATCGTTCCCATCGATGTCACGCCGCGGGCAGATCTGAAGCGCCGCCGGCTGGTGCTTTACGAAAACATTCAGGACCTGGAGTTCGAGTTCAAAGCCGGCAAGATCGCGCCGGAGGATTACGAACGCCTCCGCACCGGCTACACCGGAGAAGCGGCACAATTGATGCTCGCTTCCCAGGAACTGGAGAGTATGACGGCCGACGAAGTATTTATCGAGCGCGAGGTTGCCGCGCGGCGCGCCCGTCGCCAGGTGCAGCCGGCGGTAGAAGAGTACGTCTGCGCCAAATGCGGGTTTGAAAACCCGCTGCCGGTGAAGTTCTGCGGCGAGTGCGGAGCGCCGGTGGCGCCCCGGAAACGGCCGGCAAAGGGCAAATGACGCGTGGCGGCGTGTGAGAGGTGCCGTTGGCTAGAAGAAACAGGAAGGAGTTCCAAATTCTCGCTGAGTTACGGGTTCACGAGGCGGGCTTGCTTCTCAAGAACGGTGCCGAGCAAGGTGCCTATTATCTCGGAGGGTTCGCGGTCGAATGCGCACTGAAGGCTTGCATTGCAAAGCAGACGGAACAACATGAGTTTCCACCGGACCGCAAGTATACAGACAAGGCCTATTCCCACGACCTTAAGGAACTCTTGAAGCTGGCCGGACTCGGTGACAGACTGGTTGCTGACATGGTAGGGAAGCCTGGACTTGGAGCAAGTTGGAATGTGGTGAAGGATTGGAGCGTAGAGAGTAGGTACGAGACTTCGGGATTGAAGGCGATGGAGATGTACAACGCAGTGACGAGCCCAGACGGAGTATTACGATGGTTAAGACTGCATTGGTGAGAAGCGACCGCGAGGTCGGGGGGCTGGTGCTTGAGGCGCTGAGTCGGGCAAGAATACCGGTTACCTTGTGTGACTGGAAATATTTTCCGGAGTCCGATGAGTGGCAGCTCATCATTGCCACGCCGTGGTACGACAGTAAAGGGCCGTTGGAAGCAATCTCTCTTATGATCAAGGCCTTCCAGGTTGCAGGGATTTACCAGGATGTACCGTTGTTGAGACTGCTGATAAGGAGTCCTAAAGACGATCTTGTGAAGGAACTCGAAAAGAACGCTAAAGACCGGAGAGAGGGAGCTATTCATGTAGTCGAGCACCCGGGATCGAATCACCACAAACAGTATTCTCTAATATTCGCGCCCTTTACTGGACCGGGGGGAGCTGTACCAGCGAAGCGCTTCTCAAAGATCGAAGATCTCCGCCAGTTTCTCGGCAAGCGGTTGCACATCCGGCCCAGTTCTGTTCAGGACGCCTTGGCGGAACTTGCGTCGAGAGGAAATGCCTCGATATTTGACGTCCGTCTCACACCACAGGAAGCGAGGGACCTGGGCTTGGCGTGAAATTGGACCATTGCCTTTTGCCCTTTTGGTTTTCTGATGAAGGCTAAGTTTCAAAGCCAAGGATCCCATTTACTAAGTGCGCTTCTGTCTCTCGCCGCAGCCGCGCTCGCTCCTGCGGCTCTGAGCGCTGCCGTGACCGTCCACGGCAAGGTGATCGACGGCACCACCAATCGTCCCGTCGCCAACCAGACCGTCCTGCTGCTGACGCCGCGTGAGGGCATGCAGGCGGTGGCTAAAGCCTCCACCGACGCCCAAGGCGTGTATGCCATCAAGTCTGACGAGGCCGCGGCCGGCTTTTATCTGGTCGAAGTGAATTACCAGGAGGCCAAATACCACGCTCCCGTCAAGCCCAGCCCAGATGGTACCGCGAGCGCGGACGTGACCGTTTACGACGCGACTTCCTCCCCCGCGGCGTTGCGCATCAAGTTGCTGCGCATGATGTGCCGTGCCGAGGGCGCCAAGGCCAATGTGCGGAAGGAATACACCATCGTAAACTCTTCCAATCCGCCGCGCGCCTACGTGAGTCCCAACGGGGCGTTTCATTTCCACGTGCCGCAGGGCGCAGGACAGCCGAAGGCGGCGGTGACGGGCCTTATGGGTATGCAGTTGCCGGAGGCGCCCGAGAACGGCAAGCAACCCGGGGATTTTCTGATCCGCATTCCGATCAAGCCCGGCGAAAACGTGATTACCGTGGATTATGAAGCTGACTACCGGTCGATGCAACTCGACCTGGGCGACAAAATGCCGTTTCCCGTCGCAGCGGCTGAACTCTACGTGACGCCCTCCAGCCTGGCCGTCGACTCGAGCGCGCTCAAGCCCGCCGGCGTCGACCAGCAAGACAGCATCGAAAAGTTCGACGCGCAGAACCTTGCCGTCGGGGCCGTGCTCGATGCCCGGCTCTCCGGTGAGGCCATCTCCACGCCGCGCGCCCCAGGTAGCGAGCCGAGTGGCGAGCAGGGCGAAGGCAACATCAAGGCGCTTCCCAACTCGGTGACCAAGGTGGGTTGGCCGCTCCTTGCGTGCTTCCTGCTGATCACGTTGTGGGCGCTCGGCGTGCGCGTTACCAAGGATTGGCCGGCTTGGAAAGACCGCACCGGAGACAGTCCCACCCAGAAGCAGCGTACCGCCAAGGTCGACAAGCTGATCGATTCGCTGGTCGACCTCGATGAGCTTTTCGAAGCGGGAAAGATCCTGGAAAAGGAATACTGGAGGGAGCGGCTGGAGCTCAAAGCCAGGATCGTCGCGCAGCTCAAGAAAGGTCCGCCAGCTACCCCCGAAACCTATGCCACCCGAAGCTCCTCAGGCCCGGCGCGTACTTGAGCTCCAGGACGTCTCGAAGTATTTTGGCGACCTCGCCGCGTTGCGTGCGGTCTCGCTGCGTATCGAGCCCGGCGAGTCCGTTCTGCTCTATGGTCCGAACGGCGCCGGCAAGACGACCTTGCTGCGCACGCTCGCTGGCCTCTCGCGCCCCAGTGAAGGCCGGGCGCTCTTCAACGGCCGCGACTTGCGCCAGGACTCGGCGGAGTTGAAGAGCAAACTGGGCTTCGTCTCCCACGCCAGCTTTCTCTACGGAGAGCTCACCGCTCGCGAAAATCTGAAGTTTATCGGCACCCTTTGCGGGCTGCGCGACCTCGACAAAAGCATTGACACCGCGCTCGAACTCTTCGATCTGCGCCCGCGCGCGGATGAGCCGGTACGCGGGCTATCGCGCGGCCTCTTGCAGCGCGCAACCTTGGCGCGAGCTTTCCTGAACGATCCCGACTTCCTCTTCCTCGATGAGCCCTTCACCGGCCTCGATGCCAACTCGACACGTAAGCTGGAACTTCTGTTGGCGGGGTTGCCGGGACGAGGCAAGACGCTGGTCTTTTCCACCCACAGCTTCGAGCAAGGTGCGCCGCTGGCGCGGCGCCTGCTGGCGATGGAAGCCGGCCGGCTGCGCTACGATGGACCGGTCGGCATGGCGCCGATGGAATCGTTGCGGGCGGCGGAGAGCAGGAAGCAGTAGGCAGTAGGCAGTAAGCAGTAAGCAGTAAGCAGAAAGCAGTAGGGGAGAAAGCAGTAGGCGGCCGTCGGGAAGCCGCGGAGCGGCGAAAGAGTTTAGCCCAGGGCGCAGGCCCTGGGGTAGGTGGCCGCCGCCATTTCCGTCTCTTTCGGTCGTCGTCCGATCGGGACTCACCGCGAAGGCGGAAGCGCGATTCGAAACGAGGGTGGATGGCGTAATGGGCCCACAAGAGGAACAGCTATGAGCGTCGCACCAAGTCTATCACTGCCGACGAGCTGCTTTACATGCCTGAGGATGGGTTCTGCTACGAACTCATCAACGGAGAGTTGATCAAAATGGCCCCACCCGGCAGCGAACACGGACTCGTCACCACCACTGTCAACGTTTTGCTGGCGCAACACGTAAAGGCGAGGCGACTCGGTGTCGTTTTCGGTGGTCACACCGGCTTCCAACTGACCTGGAATCCCGACACCGTGATTGGTCCGGATGTTGCTTTTGTGCGCAAAAGCCGCATTCCGCCGGAGGGGGTGCCGAGAGGGTATTGGCTCGGTCCTCCCGACCTCGCGATCGAGATCATTTCTCCCGGTGACACTCTGAAAGAAGCAAAAGAGAAGGCGGAGAAGTGGCTGGCTGCCGGCGCTCTCATGGTCTGGACCCTGATCCCACGCAAGCGAAGTGTCATGGTACACCGGCCGGGGCTTGCCCCCGTCACGTTGACTGAAGACGAAATCTCGAAGGGCGAGGGTGTGGTACCGGGCTTCCGATGCCGCGTCGCGGACCTTTTCGCCTGAGGAAAAGTCAATCCACAGATTGCGCAGATTTCACAGATGTAAAGGAAGACAGATTGATGAGCTAATGCATGCGGGCCGGCTCTTATAATCGGGGTAATCTGCGTACTCTGCGGATTGATTTTTCTCTCGCTGGACAACTGAGGGATGCAAAGCCTGCGGGTCATCTGGGCAATCTTCGCCAAGGATTTGCGCGTCGAGTGGCGGCATCGCGAGACGCTCTCGGCCATGTGCGTCTTTGGCTTGCTGGTGGTGTTCCTGTTCAGCTTCGCTTACGAGCCAGGCCGCGAAGAGAGCCTGCGACTGCTCCCTGGCCTGCTCTGGATCGCGTTTGCCTTTGCCGGTATCCTCGGTTTTAACCGCTCCTTCGCGGCCGAGCGCGAGAACCAGTGTCTGGAAGGCATGGGACTGACTCCGGCCGATCCCGGCGCTATCTACATTGGCAAGATGCTCGCCAACTTGTTCTTCCTGGGCATCGCCGACATGGTCGTGATTTTCGCCGTGGTCCTCTTTTATAACTTTTCTTTTATTCCGACTCTCAAGTGGTTCACGCTGATCGTGGTTCTGGGCACCATCAGCTACGTGGCCGTGGGAACCATTTTCGGCGCTGTGGCATCGAACACGCGCATGCGCGAAGTGATGCTGCCCGTGCTCCAGTTCCCGGTGGTGCTCCCGGTGTTCATCGGCGCCATCGAGTCCACCACGGCGGTCTTGCGCGGCGAAAGCCCAGCGGCTTTTGCAAGCTGGCTGAAGCTGTTGGCAGGGTTCAGCATCATCTTTCTGGTGTTATGCTATCTGTTGTTTGAGTATGTGATTGAGGAATGACGACTGCTGTCCGTGGTCCGTTGGGAAGCACCGGGGGGCGTGGATTCCTCTGATCGCTGATCACTGGCGGCTAACTGCTCGCTCCTGCAACGGACCGCGGACTAAGGACTAAGGACGCAATGAAAACCAAAGCTTCTGCCGCCATCCATCTGGGCGTGACCTTGATATGGATCCTGGTGGCGCTTTACATGATCTTCCTCTACGCGCCCAACGAGGTCAATCAGGGCCAGGTGTATCGCATCATGTATATCCACGTGCCGTCCGCTTGGACCGCGATGCTGGCCTATTTCCTGGTGTTCCTGGGCAGCCTGCGTTATCTCTGGACCCGGTCGCCCGCCGCCGACGAGTTCGCGCACGCCTCGGCCGAGGTGGGATTCATCTTCTGCACGTGCGTCATCGTCACCGGCCCGTTGTGGGCGAAGCCGATCTGGGGGATCTGGTGGGCCTGGGGAGACTGGCGGCTCTTGCTGACCTTCATCCTCTGGTTGCTCTATGTGTCGTACCTGATGCTGCGGAGCTACGTCAGCCCCAACCGCTCGGCACTGCTGGCTGCCGTGGTTGGGATCATTGGGTTCGTCGATGTCCCCATCGATTACATGGCCATTCGTTGGTGGCGCACCCAGCACCCGCAGCCGGTGATCATGGGAGGCCCGGACTCCGGCCTCCCGCCCCACATGCTCTACACTCTGCTGGTAAGTTGGGGAGCCTTTTTGTGTGTTTTCACATTTCTGCTGCGGGAGCGAATCTGGCTGGCCCAGACGCGACGGGAGATCAGCTTGCTTCGCCGGGATCTAGTGACGCGTGAGGCGTAGATATTTCGGAGTGCGGCAGCCCTTCGATAGAGAACAGGGAATAGGAAGACAAGCAATTTGTTCGCTGTTCCCTATTCCCTGTTCCCTGTTCCCTATCGAAGGGCTGCCGCACTCCAAAGAACGGAGTCTGACGTGCCCGATAATCTCGGTTACTTGATGGCGGCTTACGGCCTGATGTGGGTGATTTTCCTTCTCTATGCCTGGAGCATTGCCAGCCGCCAGGGTCAATTGAAGAAGGACCTGGACGACTTGAAGTCAAGGCTGGGGCGAAAGTCCAGTGCGGACTGAGGGAAGAACCTTGGCGCTGCGACCGAAAGCCCGAAGTACAGCCGGACTCTTACCCGCTTCGCCTTTTCAACCTTCGACTGTCAACGATGGACTTTCTTTCGCCATTGACGCGTGGTGCTCCGACAAGGATAATCATCGACGGCGTTGGAGTCGCCATGCTAACATAGGTTGGCTGGAGCACCCCTTCGCCAACGAAAGGAATATCAGACTTCGGGCCCTGTGCGACGGATGCTCGTGAACCCCGCCAGGTCCGGAAGGAAGCAACGGTAGCGAGCCTCTCCGTGTGCCCCAGGTCACCCGAAGTCTGACCCATTCTGATTTTGGATTTTAGATTTTGGATTTTGGATTAAGACGTCAGTAGTCCGTTGTCCGTAGTCCGTTGCAAAAGGTGCTGACCGTAATCGCAATGGACAACTGACTACGGACATCGACGTCTTGCTCTTCAATCCAAAATCCAAAATCCAAAATCCAAAATCGCCATGTCCTACCAGGTTATTGCCCGCAAGTACCGGCCCCAGACATTCGATGAGGTGGTGGGCCAACCGCTAGTCACCGATACGCTGAAGAACGCCATTCTGCAGCAGCGCGTGGCGCACGGCTACATTTTTTCGGGCGCGCGCGGCGTGGGTAAGACCACCACGGCACGGATCCTCGCCAAGGCGTTGAACTGCGCCCAGGGGCCGACCGTCAAGCCGGACGGCACCTGCGACTCCTGCCGCGAGATCGCCGCCGGAAACTCGGTGGACGTGCTCGAGATTGACGCCGCTTCCAACCGCGGCATCGATGAAATCCGCGAGCTGCGGGAAACCGTCCGTTACCTTCCGTCGCGCGACCGCTACAAGGTCTTCATCATCGACGAAGTGCACATGCTCACCACGGAGGCCTTCAACGCGCTGCTCAAAACGCTGGAAGAGCCTCCGCCGCGATCGCTTTTCATCCTGGCGACCACGGAGGCGCACAAACTGCCTCCCACCATCCAGTCGCGCTGCCAGCACTTTTCCTTTCGCCTCCTCGACTATTCGGAGATTCACTCGCAACTGGAGCGGATCGTGACGGCGGAGGGGGTCCGCGCAGACGAATCCGCCCTGGCGCCCATCGCTCAGGCGGCCGAGGGGAGCCTGCGCGACGCGCTTTCGCTCCTCGATCAGGTGATCGCGGCTTGTGGCGATACGCTCGATGAGAAGCGGGTGCGCCAATTGCTGGGCGTCGTCCCAACGCGCTTCATGCGCGAAGTAGTAGAGGCCGTGCATGCCGGAGAAGCACGGCGCGTTCTCGATCTGGTGGGCCAACTCACGGCGGAGGGCTACGAGTTGGGCCACTTCTCAGCTCAGTTGAGCGATACCATCCGCAACCTGATGGTGGCCCGCAGTTGCGGCGCCGAGAGCCCCCTGCTGCAGGTGCCGAAAGCCGAGCGCGCTATCCTCGCCGACCTGGCGAAGCTCTGGAGCGAAGAGGACCTGACGCGCTTCTTCCAGATCGTCCTGCGCCTGCAATCCGAAATGCGGTACTCGCTGCAGCCGCGCTTTCATCTCGAACTGGGACTGATGAAGCTGGTTCATGCCCGGCGGCTGGCGTCGCTGGAGAGTCTGCTCGGCGAACTTCAGGGCCCTCGCGGGGCGGAGAAACCGGGTGGCGCTCCGCCTTCGACATCAGGTCCGAAGCTCGATGCGCCTCGCGCTGTGCCCGCTCCGGCTGCGGCGACCCGTGCGGCGAGCGCTGCGCCCGACTACCCCGCTCGGCCCGCACGGCCTCCAGAGAAGCTAGCGAGTCCGAGTCCAGATCCGGCCGAGGTTCCACGACCTTCGGCATCGGTGACGCCGCTGGCGGCGAAGAGTGCCATGGCAGTGCCCGCCACCGACAGCGCCGGGGCCGCATCCAAGACAGCGGTGCCCGAAGGCGAGGATTCGCAGCTCGCAGCGGTGAAGTCGCTCCTCTTCAACCGCTCCCAAAAGATGGTGAGCAGTTGTCTCGACCAAGCCTCCGGTTGGCGGCTGGAGGATGGGGAAGTGCGGTTTCTGTTCCCCAGGGATCGATCGTCCATCGCCGATCTGTTGAAGAGCCGCGAGCGCATGGATCAGTTGCGCGAAGCCTGCTCGGAGGTATTGGGCCGGCCCGTCAGAATTTATGTTACACTCGACGATATCGGGGAGAGGGCTTCGAATGTGCGAGCCAGCGCTCAAGATCGTGCCGCCAGTGATCCGACGGTGGATAGCTTTCGCAAGCGCTTCGATTGCACCTTGGTGGACGTTAAAGACCTCAGCCAGGAGTAAGCAATGAAAAACCTGCAGCAGATGCAGCAAATGATCAAGCAGGTCCAGCAGATGCAGGAGCAACTCCAGAAGCAACTGGACGAACTGGAAGTGGAGGCGTCGGCGGGCGGGGGGATGGTGACGGTCAAGATGAACGGTCAGAAGCACCTGACCGGCGTCCGCATCGAGCCCGAGGTCTACGCTTCCAAGGACACGGAGATGCTCCAGGACCTGTTCCTGGCGGCGGTGAACGAAGCCGCCCGCAAGGTGGACGAACAACTGGCCAGCAAGGTAGGCAATATCACCAACATACTCAACCTGCCCGGCCTCACTTAGAGAAGAGTGATTAGTGGCCAGTGAAGACGAGCATCGGAGGTTTTCACTAGCCACTCGCCACTAGATACTAGCCACTATTAGCAGTCATGCAGGATTATGCCGAGCCCCTGGCTCGCCTCATCGACGAACTGAAGCACCTCCCGGGCATCGGGCAGAAGTCCGCCCAGCGGCTGGCCTTCCACCTCCAGCGCGCGTCACGCGAGGATGCCGAACGGCTTGCCGCGGCCATCCTCGACGTTAAGGACAAGATCGGATTCTGCCGCATCTGCAACAACCTCACCGACGTCGACCCCTGCCAGTATTGCACCGACCCGACCCGCGATCCCTCCCTCATCTGCGTGGTGGAGAATCCCTACAACGCCATCTCCATCGAGAAGACGCGCGAGTTTCGCGGCCTCTACCACGTCCTCCACGGCGTCCTCTCGCCCTTGCATGGAATCGGACCCGAGCAGCTCAAGCTGAAGAGCCTGCTGGAACGGCTGAAAGACGGCAAGGTGCGCGAGATCATCGTCGCCACCAATCCCAACGTGGAAGGCGAAGCCACCGCTATCTACATGTCCAAGCTCATTAAGCCGCTGGGGGTGAAGGTGACGCGGATCGCCACCGGCGTGCCCGTGGGCTCCGAACTCGAATTCGCCGACGAAGTCACCATGATGAAGTCGATCGAGGGCCGGAGAGAATTATAGGCCAGATAATTCTCGAGCGAAGGACGCCGCGAGGGGCCGAAGCCTTGATCGAGTCTGATCAATTGCGATGCGAAAGGGTAAGGCCGGGCGGGGAAGCCCCGGCCTTCGAGATTGGAGCAAGACAGGCCGTGTTAGAGGCTGAGCTTGCGACGGAGGAAGCCCACAGCGCCCAAGAGCGCGGAAGCGGTCAAGGCTAGGGTGCCGGGCTCGGGAACGGTTGATGGAGCGGGGCCGTAGAGCGCGAACGACTGCGTTCCTGTCCCAACGAAGTTCAAGGTTCCGTTGGAAAAAAAATCTTCTGAAACGCCGCTGTTGCTCGCGTATCCCCATCCGAGCCCGCCCGCGGATGGCGCGCCATCCGTAAGCCAGAGCCAGTAGGTTCCGGCGGCGAGGGGGACGTTCACATCAAAAGTGTTCCAGTACACGTCGTTAATATACGGATAGCCAGGGCCACGGCCTGTTGCGGTCAGCGAGTTCGTCAAGCTGGCCGCTGTCCCCGAAGCGAGCACGTTAGAGAGCCCAGGGGTAGTGGTGATTGCCCATGAGACTGTGGCAGGCACGTACCCGGGATTTATCCAGCCCGAAAACCCAATTTCCCCAACGGTGCTGGCTGAGGGCAGGTTGAATGGGTCGGTTACGGCATACCCTAAAGAGATATTCAGCAACCCGTCCGGGCCCCACGTCAACTCGTCAGGTCCGGAATAGAACAACACTGTACCGGCGCGGCCGTTAGCAGAAAACAGCGTTACGCAAAGAGCGAAAAACAGGATTCGACGCATTCTCCTTCTCCTTCTCACCAAAGAATTGTTGAGCTATACCCAATCATGCCATCCGAGGATACCGAAAGCTCCCGCCCTCGCGATTGGACCTTAGTTTCGGCCGGCCACTCGTTTGTACCGCTGGACGATAAGAGGCCCCAGAGCACGGCGAGCTTAGGATAGCGTCGGGGGCGTGTCAAGTCCCTGCATGTTCAATATCCGGCCCCGCACTCCGCGCCGGCGTTGCGGGCAGTCGGCGAAAAGCACGTCCGCCCTGGGAGCTAAGGTGTGACTTGCGAAGGAGAAGTACAATAGCCGGTCTGAAGGCCCCTCAGAGCAAACTCAGGAACTCGTCAACCGTCAAGCCGGCGCTACGAATGAGAGCGCGAAGCGTTCCGACGGAGAGCTCTTTGTGTTGCGGAATCGATAGGTTGGTGCGAACGCCAGGTTTCACCATGACCAGATGACTGCCAACCTGGCCTATCGCCTGCCAGCC
>Ga0209039_10000369_pt1 | contig 43932 bp, 39 predicted proteins | sample BogFormECP12_OM1_FD_188238 | JGI IMG/M metagenome (GOLD analysis project Ga0209039, IMG submission 188238) | Bog forest soil microbial communities from Calvert Island, British Columbia, Canada - ECP12_OM1 (SPAdes) (version 2) | ecosystem: Environmental > Aquatic > Freshwater > Wetlands > Bog ...
CGTCATGAAATGCATGGCGTGATAATTGCAAAAGATTTAATAAAAGATGGATGAAAGGGTATTATAATGCGTGATCAATTGACTTAATCTTTACGAAAATTCTAACATTTTTTCGATCCAGATTGCCGAATGGCATTCTAGATTATTGCTCGAAATGCTCCGGTCGCTTCGCCTTTGGCATGGCTGTTGTCGATTTCCGAACATGATGCACGTCATAATAAAACATTTTTATTGCGTCATGCTGATATTTTTCATATTCACGATGGTGTGAACCATTTTTTAGTGAATGAAAAGGCGATAACATATGGAAGAACCAACAAAAGAAAAGGTAATTTACAAGAGAATGCAAGCGCAGACCATTCCAGACGAGGTCTTGGAGGCCATGTCGCTGAAAAACCGGTACGCATTCATCAACGCAAACATGATGTCCATCCTCAAAGATCCGGAGAAAGATTTCTTTGGAAAGGTCCAGCGCTTCTGCTTGAAATACGAGAAGAAAAATTCCATCATGCACGACGAGGACTTCTACCCGTGGATCAATGAATTCGGCGCGGAACACTATGTTACTCGGAGCCAGAGCTTCCCCGAAATTGGTATCGACCACGGTGACAAGGACGGACTCACGATGGAATTCATGCGCTGTTTAGCGGTCGACATGTTCGACCCCCAATTTAATATGGCCATGGGAGCTTCAGTGCTTTGCATCAACCCGATCAAGCATCACCACCAGGATCGAGAAGTGTGCTTGCAAGCCATAAAGGAATTGGTGACGGGCGAGGTACCCGGTTGCATTTGCATCACGGAACCACTCAGAGGTTCCGATGCCAACCATCCTGAAACGGTAGCCCGGCGCACTGATGACGGGACCTATCTCACGGGAGTCAAGTGCTACAACACCAATGCCCCGAAATCCAAGTACGCGGTTGTTTATGGCACGGAGGACCCGTCTGCAAAAGATTCCGATATGAAAATGTCGCAAAACCTGGTCATATTACCAGATGACACGGTTACCATCGAACGGACGTTCATTCCATGGGTTCCAAGAGTATGGATCGGAAAGGAAACATTCAATGAAACCTTTGTCCCCAACGAGCGCATTCTGTGTGATGTTGGAAAGGGCAAAGATGGATTGTTCGAGGGACTGGTTCCCGAACGCATGGGTATCGCAATTCTGGATTGCTGCGAGGCTTGGGGTGCATTTGCCTTCGCCGCCATCTATTGCAACCTGCGAAAGCAGATGGGGCAAGAAATTATCAAGCACCAGGGTGTTGGATTCGTGCTTGTCGATTACTGGGCACAGATCAATAACTTCACTCTCGCCATCCTCCAGTTTTGCCGCAGCTACGACGAGGCAATCATCAAATATGGCGGTGAATTACCCGGCCCGCTCGCCATGGCACTTGTCGCTGGGGCGTCCCAGATGAAATACCAAGGTGCCTCGCTTGCCGAGCGCGCTTGCTACGACCTTGCTAACCTCATGGGCGGCGCGGGCGTGAATGACAATACAATGATGCAAGATTTGATTGGAATCTCTCGCATCCAAGAAGTCGTCGGTGGCGCTCGCCAGATTCAACAATATGTCATGTCGATGGCATTGCGAAAGCTCTGGTCATCGTCGAACAGATAAACTACGTTTTTTATTTTCATTTTTTCATTATTAATCTGTCGTGTTAACTCCTTTCAGATGATTTTATGCAACCTCTTCCAAGATGAGTTTAAACAAGCTCTGGCATTGGTAAATTTATTAGATACAAATCGCATGGTTTTTCCACGCAGAAATGAGCTTGCTCGGGTAACATGATCATGGTCTTTAAACTTGTCGGAAATGGACTGAAAGCACCGCTTGTCGGCGCGGGAGCTTTTAACGCGATCAAGAACATGCAGTTGCGCGCTAAACTTGCTGCCAAGTATGAAGACATTCGGGACACGCATGACGACATGATCTCGAGCTTTAAAGCCAACAAGCCAGAGAAAGAAAAGCAGGGCATCGATCTCTTCTTGCAGCTTTCCCCGCTCATCAAGGAATACAATCTCATCCTCAAGCAATTGACTGACAAGGCCGTGCAAAGCAAGCTTGCAGCCGTGCTCGTGCCCATCATCGAAAACCATGGCAAGATCAAGGAAGCACTCGATATACTTGCAAGCGAGGATATACCGGATGCCCAACAACAAAAGCCGGTCGCCGATACACAGATAGACCAGGAACCTTTCGCGCCAAAGCCATCGCCCGTGGAGATTTCAGAACAATCCGAGCAGCCACCGAAGCGCACGAAACCTGTAGCAAAACCGTCTTTCGCACGATTAGCAACGAAAGCCCTGGCAAAAGCAGCTGATGCATCTGAATGGATCAGCCAAGGAAAGGCGTTGATGACCAGCGGGGAAATTGAATCCGCCAGGACTTGCTTCGCCAAGGCTGTCGAGCTCGCACCATGGAGTGCTGATGCTTTGTTTTACCATGGGTCTGCTTGCTTCCAAACAGGCGATATGCAAGGTGCGGAAAAGAGCTTGGATGCGGCTGTCGCAAGATACAGGAAGGCACTCGAAAAACCGGTGCTTCAAGACCGCCCCGACATCATCAAGATGATGCAAGCGAATGTCGTGGCCGCGGTGGACATGATCAGGAAGATAGCCAACCCTGCCTTCGGTGAAGAAAGCGCCGAAGACATGCAAGAAGTGAAAGAAATACAAGGTATCATCAAAAAAGTATATGAAGATAGTGCATCGGTTGAATCACGCCAAGATGATGATATCGCGGAATCCGTTGAAACATCATCAGCATTTCCAGAAGACAATGGTCATCTGTCGGAAACAAGCGATGTTGTTAATGAAGACGTGGAGACAACAGCTCCCGCTATCGTAGATGATGAATTGCAACGGCCAGGAGAAGAAGCAAAAGAAAGAGGTACTGAACACGTGAATTTTGCCTGCCCTGGTTGCGGTAAATTTTATCGCATCAAGACTCCGGATGTGAACCTTGTTTATGCATGCAGCGATTGCGGCATGGTTCTCAATCGGGTGTTCAGGTGTCCGCGTTGCAAGCAAGCCATGGCATTACCACAAGACCAGTTCAAGCAAATCGTGAATATCGAAATTCCTTGCGTGTACTGCAACGAGCCATTCAAGGCGTGAAAAAACACAGGTCAATGGTGCTATTTCATCGCTCGGCTAGATTCGTGTGAGTTGATCTGTTTTTCCGGAGACCATAAATATCCGAGCCAAACAAGTGCATGATTCCTGGAAAGAGCCAGAAAATGGCGTTGTAGATCCTTTCACCTGCGAACATCGGCACCGCGCTTTCGATCATGTTGCGATATCCAAACGTGAATGAAATGCTCGATTTCCAGTCCTTGCTCCAAATTGGTTCGCTAATCGGTCCTTGCAATGCGAATGGCGGCTTGCCGAGCGATCTTGCATGTTTGAATCCTGCAATGCCTTCCGGTCGTGGCCAGGATTCGAACGGCCAAATTTCCGGTTTTTCAATCGAGCAATACCAGGTCTTGTTCGTATAAATGTCGTCGTACATCCCGTCATCGTGATCCACGTGAATGATGATGTTGAGCGAACCGACACCGCCGCCCCAGTTCACCGCTTCGGCACAAATAACATTGCTACCCTCGTGGACGAAGCCAGAAATGTCGAAGACGGTGACGGCTTTGATCCATGGCAAATATCCGAGCGTCGATCGTGCCACGACTTCACCAACATCGTGCCCGTTGACCGCGATGCGCAAGTGATTTGCTGACATGCCTTGCACGCGCACCCGCTTGAACGGCCCTTGAATCGTGAATTCCTTTGTAAAATATTGCCATTGCTTGTTTCCCCACGTGGCACTTGTCCTTCGTCCCGGGATCCAAATCCAATCCGATTTTAATTGGTGTGCATAAGGCTTGTGATAGATACCCATATCCGCAATGGCTTGCTCGTAATACCAAGCGAGCACGTCAAACCGGTGCGTCGGATTATCAAGTCCCTCGACAACGGCTTGCCGTTGCCACAAGATCCGGTATTCATCGCGAAGCGCGTCGCAATTGGTTCTTAACCACTTGAACCCATCGAGCACGGGATCACCATCAAACATCGCCCTTCCCTTGGCGAACGTGGCAAGAAAACTCAAGCCCTTGGATGCAGCTTCCGAGATGAGAATCTTTGCACCATAATGCAGCGCCATGCGAGCAGCAAATGCCATGTAATCAAGATTATCTTGATTGAGCTTGATAGTGCCTTCCTCGCGCATTCTCTCGATCTCCCCGAGCACGTGTCGCGCATCGATCATGAATTGCTTGGCAATTGCATGTTCCTTCGACGTGATGTTCCTGACGAATGGATCCAACCAAAACCGGTTAAACATGCCATTGGGAAACCGAGGCAAGACGCGGTTTTGCTTCGCGAGGATATCCATGCATTCCAGCACGCGAGCATCTTTCGTGCCAAAAAAGTGCCACGCGAAAGCCGACCTTATCTGAGATGGCTTGCTCTGAAATGGCGTCCACGATGCTTGCGCGTTCACTTGAAGGCCGTAATAGATGTTTTCCCGCAAATTTTCGTTGTGGAAATCGCCCCATTTTGTCGTGATGAGGCCGATCGCCCCCCGTGGCGCGGCATCTTTCCCGTAATTGATCATGTTGGCTTCCGCATATTCGAAATAGGGATAATGACGGGACCAGTCGAACACCGCCGGGCCCGCGGCCGTGGTGAGTCCTAATTGCCGCAATTTCGTGACCGCGGGGTATTTTTTCGCATTAGAATAAATCCAGCAATAAACCATGGCATTGGACTTCTTCAGTACCTCTAACGCCTCAGGAAACTTGATGGCAATGTCGTGCGCGAAAAACACGATGGGTTTTCCCCGCTTGCGAATTTCCTCAATCAAGAAGGAATACCATTCCGCGAGGGCATTGCCATAACCTTTTTCCTTCACGATGCCCGCGGTCTTCCCAAGGCCAAAGTCACTGGATTCATCGCAAATCGGCGCGAACACGGGGGAATCGAACAGCGGAATTGCATCGTCCAGCAGCTCCTTCACGAATTCCTTGGTTTCCGGGTTCGTGATATCGAGGCACGCGGCCCCGGGAAATTCCGCATATTTCATGTATTCCGGCACGAGCAAGATGTTTTCCATGTGGCCGAGAAGTTCAATGCCGGGAATGACGCAAACAAACCATTCCTTGGCATAATCCTGGATTTCCCGCAAATCCTCGGGCATCAATTTACCGCGCCCCTCGCCAATACTCGGATGGCTCTTGAAATGGATAATGTCCTCGATATAGAGCACGTAAATATTTTGCTTGCCACGGCTCAAGAACCGGATGAATTTCTTGATGTTGTTTATCGTGGGTCGTTGGCCGCGGGAAATGTCGTCGATCAAGCCACGAGCATGGTATTGCGGGTAATCGTAGATGACCAGCTCGGGACATGCTGCGGAGTTGCTGGTTGCATCGACCGGCACGTGCACGAGTTGCAAGAAGGTAGTCACGCCATAATATGCACCGCGAAAGGTCCACGCCGAGATCGTGACCTTGTCTTGCGCGGCCTGGAGTGCATAGCCTTCCCGCTGGCCATTGAGGGGAATCATCTGCTCTGGAACTTCGATTGTAACTTGCTCGGTGGTATCTACCACGATAGCGTCGTTTTCGATGCGCCAAGGAAGTCCCAATTCTTCGAGCCATGAATCGATTATTTGTTGCATCCGGTGCGCGAATGTTTCAAGGTCCCAATCGGGATCCGGGAACGGATCAACATCAATGGATGGTAGCAGTTGCTGGAAAGAAATAGCTGGTTCTGGTTTTCCTGCGAAAGTAATCGTGCTTTTCCCCGAGAAGATGAGGCTGCCGGTGCCTGGTTGCACGTGCTGGGGAACCGGCGTGAGAAACGGGACAATGTCCTTCGATGCTTGAGGCGTGAAAGAACCTTCAATCGTGATTTGAATCAGCGCACCCACCACGATTGATAAAAATTCGGCACGTTATAACTTGCCATCACTGGCTATTTTTAGTCAAGAATTTGACGAAATTTTAATATTGATTCCAGTCAATCTACATTCTATCATTCATTTTTAAAGGAGATATGATCAAAATCATGAAAGCGGGTATCAAAGCTTACGGCGCGTACATTCCCAAGTATGTCGTGGGACGTGCGCAAATTGCCAAGGCATGGGATTTTCCCAGTGTCCCGGGCACCAAGGCTGTTGCTAGTTATGACGAAGACAGCTTGACCATGGCAGTCGAAGCGGGCGTGGATTGCTTGCGAGGCATCGATGAAAAATCTGTCGATGGTTTATTATTCGCGTCGACCACGAGCCCTTATCTGGAAAAAAGCAGTTCCAGCCTCATTGCCGTGGCGCTGGACATGCGAGAAGATATCATCACCATGGACTTCAACAACTCGTTGAAAGCCGGGACGTCGGCGCTCATCACTGCCGCCGACATGATCGAAGCGGGTAAGGCAAAGAGCATACTGGTCATCGCGTCCGATATGCGAAATCCCGAGCCACTCACCATGTACGAATATGCGTTTGGAGATGCTGCTGCGGCTTTTCTCGTCTCGGATGAGGATTGTTGCATAGAGATCGTTGATTACACGTCTCGATCCGAGGACCTGGTCGGCCCTTGGCGCAGAGCGAAGGATGACTACATCCGCCAAAGTGCTGGCAAGTATGATGAGCTCCAGGGTTATGGCTATAACACAGTAGCGGCTATAAAGGCGCTTGCCGAAAAAACCGGTGTCGACATGGCAAAAATCGGCAAGGCTTGCATTTATGGCGGTGACGTGAGAGCCCCGTCAAAGATCGGCAAGCAAGTCGGCATTCCTCCCAAGAACGTCTGCGACAACCTCTTCATGACGCTCGGTGACACCGGAACCACGCAAGTATTCATGACGCTCATTGCGGCGCTCAAGCGCCCCAAGGATGAAGCAATCTTGCTCGTCGGGTACGGGGATGGCGCTGACGCGATCTTGCTGCAAGTCACGGACAAGCAGAAGCTCAAGGAGCTCAAGCGCTCCCGGCGGGCATACATGATTTACAGCGCGATGACCGAACCAGTGCCCGAGTACACGAAGTACCTGTTTTTCCGCAACTCGCTCAAGAAGGATCCTTTCAAGAGAAAGACTTCGACGATCACCGTACATCGCGACGGTAATTTCCTGATGCGCATGCACGGCGTCAAGTGCCAGGTGTGCGGCACCGTTCAATACCCGATTTGGAAGTCTTGCATTGAACCGAACTGCCAAGCAACGGGACAACTTGAAGAAGTGAAGTTGCAAAAGCGAGGCAAGATCTTCACGTTCACGCTCGATCATCTTGAATATGGCGATTATTACGAGACGCCGATTCCTCGTTGCGTGATCGACCTTGAAGGAGGCGGCCGCATTTTGCTTAACATGACGGATTGCAATCCAAAGGAGGTCACCATCGGGATGGACGTCGAAATGACCTTCCGGAAGATTCATGAAGGTGGCGATTTCTACAACTACTACTGGAAATGCAGGCCAATCCGCGAACGCGCGGTGAGCGATGAAGAAGAAGGCGCGCCTAAGCGGGTAGAGGCACAAGCACCTGCGGAGGAGATGTAACATGGCAAGGCAAGGCATCAAGGACAGGGTCGCCATTATCGGCGCGGGATACAGCAAGTTCGGCGAACGATGGGATATGAACACGGAAGGCCTGCTGACAGAGGCGTGCGGTAGGGCCATCCAGGATGCGGGCATCGAAAAGACGGAAATCCAGGCCGGGTGGGTCGGGATTCAATATTGGTTCACGGGCCTGAGCGGGGCGACGTTGGCCGACGGCATCAAGCTCTACGGCATTCCGATGACGCACGTGGAGAACTATTGTGCTTCGGGAATGGACGCGTTCCGCAACGCGTGTTATTCAGTTGCAGCGGGCGTGAATGACCTCGTGATCGCTTGTGGCGTTGAAAAGCTCATGGACGAAGGCAGTCACGGGCTACCAGGATTCACGGAGATGGGCCATCCTCTACTCCCATTGCCCTCCGCGCCGGCCATGTTCTGCATGGCGGCGACGCGTTGTTTCCACGAGTATGGCTGGACCAAGGAGGACCTCGCCCGCGTTGCAGTGAAGAATCACTCGAATGGCGTAGCTCATCCCATGGCACATTTTCGCAACGCGGTCACGATGGAGGAAGTCATGAGAGCCCCCATGATCGCCGATCCGCTCGGGCGCTATGATTGCTGCGCCATGAGCGATGGCTCCGCAGCCCTAATCATCACGACACCCGAATTAGCCCCGAGCTACGTGAAAAATGGCAACTACGTGGTCGTGAAAGCGAACGCTGTTTCTTGCTATTCAAACACGCCATGGTATGTGCCGTCGTTCCCCTTCACGGGATTCTGGTCGACGCAAAAAGCGGCCGAGTTAGCATACCGCGAAGCAGGCGTGACCGATCCGCGCCACGAAATTTCGTTTGCCGAGGTGCACGATTGCTTCACGATCACGGAACTGGTGAATTGCGAAGATCTTGGCTTCTGTGCACGTGGCACGGCACCAGAAGAACTCAAGAATGGCACGTTCAACTGGGATGGCGAGCTGCCAGTGAACGCATCAGGTGGCTTGAAATGCTTCGGTCACCCGATCGGTGCTACCGGCTGCCGCATGCTCGTGGAACTTACGAAACAGCTGCAAGGCCGTGCAGATGGCAGGCAAGTAAAGGATCCAACGCTTGGCTTAGCGCACAATCTCGGTGGTGCATTCACGGTCGCCGCCATCACGATACTCGGCAAGCCAGAATAAATCATTTTTTGTAACTTTCTTTTTTTACGCTTATATTTATATCAATCAGTGATTGCTCGATGAATTAAGAAAGGCCATCCTTTTTCGCGTTGATAATAGTGGCGACAAAACCGAACGTGATAATCCTGCTCGCGGACCAGCTCCGGGCGCAAGCATTGGGATATGCGGGCGACGTGAACGCGAGAACGCCACGAATTGATGCCTTGGCCAGGCAAAGCGTGAACTTTTCGAATACGATCACGTGTTGCCCCTTGTGCAGCCCGGCACGAGCAAGCTTGCTCACGGGTCAATTTCCGCTGTCGCACCGAGTAATCATCAATGACGTTCACCTGGGAAATGTTGCTCCTTCCATTGCGAGCGTTTTCAGGAATGCTGGTTACGACACCGCGTACATCGGGAAATGGCATCTCGACGGCAGCGGTAACCGCTCTGCCTTCATTCCGAAAGACCGGCGGCAAGAATTTAGTTTTTGGTCTGTCTTGGAATGCACCCACGATTATTACCATTCCCTGTATTGGGGAGATGATGACATGATGCACCAGTGGAAGGGTTACGATGCGATCGCGCAATCAAAGGCAGCACGGGAATACATCAAGTCGCGAGATTCATCAACTCCTTTCTTTCTCGTCGTATCGTGGGGCCCGCCGCACGATCCTTACCGGGCTGTCTCTTGGCAGTTCAAGCGAAAGTTTCCACCCGGTCACCTCGACACAAGGCTTAACGTTCCGGATCCCGTGCAAAAGCAGTCCCGCAAGGACTTGTCGGGATATTATGCACATGTCTCAGCGCTGGATTATTGCTGTGGCATGATCCTCGATGCAGTCAAGGAAACGGGCATCGAGAAGGAGACCATCATCGTGTTCATGTCGGATCATGGCGACCTGTTAGGCTCGCATGGCTTGCAAGGCAAACAAGCTCCCTGGGACGAATCGATCCGGATTCCCTTGCTCATCAAGGATCCACGAATGGTTGGTGGCAATAAGCTCGAGACCGATTACCCGATCAACGTTCCCGACATCATGCCCACCATCCTCTCGCTGTGCAACCTTCCCGTGCCTGATTCGGTCGAGGGACGGGATCGCTCGGGAGTGATGACGGGCGGTGAAGTGCCCGTAGACGGAGCTGCATTGTTCGCTTGTTACAGCCCGATTTGCAACTGGCACGAAACCGGGAAGGAGTACCGGGGCATCCGCACCAGTCAACACACGTTCGTGCGTTCACTTCAAGGACCATGGCTGCTCTATGACAACATCGCCGATCCGTTCCAGCTCCATAACCTGGTGGGAAACAAGGCGTTCTCGGATGTCCAGGATCGATTGGACACCGCTCTAGCAGCAAGATTAAAGGAAATCGGAGATGAATTCTTGCCAGGTGAGCAATACTTAAAGGAATTCGGGTATCACGTTGGTCCGGATGGAGCCGTGCCTTACAAGAATTGAATGCCATGATTGATGGTTAGATATCGAGACGTCGACGCAACCAGTCAAGGCTCTTTTTCACGGCCCCTTCCTCGTCACCCTTGCTCAAGCAGATCTCGAGACACAAGGCCGAACCTTGGCATTCTTGCTTGTAAATATCAAGCTGGGCATCGAGATCAATGCAGCCCTCGCCCAGGGGACAACCTTCGACGATCATGCCGTAATTCGTTTGCTGGCGGCGGAAATCCTTGAAACGCAGCGACACGGCGCGTGATGCCATCATGGCAAAGGCTTCGACCGGGTCCTCGAATGCCAGCAAGGGATTACCATTGTCGAGATTGATGCGCACGTGATCCGAGCCAATGCCGTCGACGATCGCGACGAGCTCGCGGGCTTGAAGAGAGCCGTGATTCTCGAACGCGACCGTGACACCGGCGTCCTCTGCCAATTTTCCCAATCTTTTACCCGTCTCGCAAATTATCTTGATTTGATCGTCGACCGGCCAAGCCCGCATGAAACGATCGCCGCCAGGCACGCTACGCAAGATCGAGGCGTTTAATTCGCGGCACGCGTCCATGTATTCGGCATACTTGGCAATCGCCTTGTCTGCTTCCTTGTCCTCATTGGCAATCGAGACGACAGAACCAAGGATAACTTGCATTTGAAAGGATTCGACAATCTCCTTCAGCTCACGCAGGTTCTTGCCGTGCAGGCCAGGAATATGATATGGATCTAGTTGCACGGTTCCAACTTTCAAGCTCATGCAGATGTCAAAGAATTGTGGTATTGTCAACGCTTTCTTGCGGTTGCATTCCCCGTGCTTTCCGAAGGCAAGGTGAAAACTATACGAATCGATACCAATATTTGTCATGGTTTCATCTCGTGTTTGATGCATCGTCCAGTGCAATGGGTTTTCGTTCTTGAAAGCTTCGGATGATGGCTTCGGCGAGCTCGAGGTCGACCACTGCATGGCTCAGGTCAGAAAGATTTTGCTCGACCGTGTACTTGCCATTTCCCGCGATTAAATCCAGGAATCCTTCAAACCGGGACGAGTAAGACCAGGAAGTCGCAGGCGTGGTTTCGATTTTTTGTTCCGTGGTGGTGTCATCCTCGGTGATCCACAAGCGCGCGGGGGCTTTCTGCATGGGTGGCAAGAGCTGCAATTCAAATGTCGAGATCGGGTAATGCACCTTGATGCCTCGCCAGAATTCGGAGCCGGTTACCCACGAGCAATAATTAATACTGCGAAATCCGCCGTGAGTTTCTGTCCACGAAAAACTTTCGCCTCGATTCCAGATGTTCACGTCACTTACGGCTTCCGGGGCTGAAAACAAAACTTGAAACAGATTGCTCGCATGAGACCACACGTTGATCAACCACTCATAAGCTTTTTTCTCGATTTCATTGCGCAATAATGCCGGGCGAACTGTTTCATGAGGCGGGTTCTTGCCACCCTTGATTGGCTTGAAGCCCGCGAGCCAGGAGTCATAATCGCCTGTGAGAAAGTATTGACTTGCCACGACAGGCAAGCGAGAAAAGCCATGGACGCCGGAATCGATCATGTCCCGCAATGAGGTCACGGCTGCATCAAATGGCCACATGTATCCGATAGCGAGCCTTGATGCATAGCCGCTATTCTTGATGTATTCCAAGAATTCCTTGCCTGCTTCGAATGTCGTGCACATAGGTTTTTCGCATAGCACGGCCTTGCCCGTTTCCAATGTTTGCTTTGTCATGGGAATATGGAGCTCGTGCGGCGTGCAGAGAATGACTGCGTCGACGTCGTCATCCTTCAGCACTTGATCATAGGTTTCGTATATCGCCGGGTTTGTGCCATTCGAGATGATGTTTCGCTTACGAAACACCTTGATGACCTTGTTGCTGAAGCCTTTACGCGGGTCGAAAACGCCGGCTAACACTGCACGGTCATTATTTGCGACAACGGGCACATGGATTCCTTGGCCTGCATAACCCAGGCCAACCACCACGGTCTTTATAGGTTCCATTCTTCTCAATCAAGGTCTTTTTTTCGCTGCTGGAGTTCTTTGCCGCAGTTTGTGTAAATATTCTTGGAAATCATCGAAGGAACGTCCGCAACTCGTTTTTTCAAAGCCTTGATCTTCAACTCCATGGCCACTTTGAGATTTTCCTTGTCACTAGGATCGATGCCATTGATCACGTAATCGATCACGTGCAGCGCGAGCTGAATATTGCCGGTTCCGAGCAGATCCGATGCGCGCTGGATGATCTTGTCCGGCCCGCCTGGACCAAGCAATTCTAGAACTTCACGAGCGATTTCCGATGATCTGGCTGGAAAAAGATCGGTGGGATTACCGGTGTTATACCAGCCGTGATAGAGCCGGTAGGTCGCGTGGATTGCATATTCATAACAACCATACACGGGTTGCAACCATTCACTTTGCTTGAATTTCTCCGGGAAGATGTCCATCATCTCGTGGAAAATTTCCTCAAACCACATGTGCTGGTTCAATCGATTGACCACCTCGTCGTGAACAAAATGCAAAGCTTCGGATACGGTCGTGAGCATGTCTTGAACGCGTTCTTTCCCCTCGATCAACACGCCATGACCAGGCACGAGATATTCGACATCTTTCTCTGCCATGCGATCGAGTCCCTCCGCCCATTGTTTTGGATACCGCTGAACCTTGAATGGGTTACCCACGTTCGGGAAACATGATAAATACATGTCGCCCGCGCAAATGACTTTCGCTTCGGGAACGTACATCCATAGATGGTCATCGGTTTCCCCGTATTCGGGATAAATCTCGAACGTGTATTGCCCAAGCGTGAACGTGAATGGCTCGTCATCCCGGATCAAGATATCTGGCTGGAGCGTTTGCTCTGCCGAAACCCCGCTATTACCGCCACCGAAGCCTCCGAGGATAGACGAGAATTGCATGCTATTGATCCAAGCGTGGTATTCCGCGAGCATGCGATATTTTTCAAACCGGTGCAAGATGTTCTTGTGGGCGATGACTTTCGGAGGATCCCATGATTTTTCCTCCACCTCCTTGTAAAAAGGTGCAAAACCAAACGCGTGGTCAAAATGACCATGGCTCAAGATGATGTATTTCACTGGTTTTTCAGAGAATTCACGCACCGCGGTAAATATCATTGGTCCGAACCGTTCGGATCCAATATCGAACAGCACGAGCCCCTCATCTGTATCCACGACGCACACATTCGCGAACGAACCAATGAAATGAAAGTTACCCTCTGCAAACGTTTGCGGTTCAAACATCCCGAAAAATTGACCTATCTTGTCATTTGGCATGATAATCGACCTTGATCGAGATCACATATCAATGAAATTAACCGACGATGCTCAATATTATAATAATGCTGGAGGTTTGCTGCGATGCAAGAAAGCTACTCGATTTTCATACAATGCGGAGTCGGCCTTGAACAAGATTGCGTGCATGAAATCCAAGTGAAGTTTCCCGGCGTGAAAATCGAGGAAGCACCATTCGGATTGAAAGGGTACGTGTCAATCCGGATCGAAAGCACGCCTGCTGCGCGGGACGCCGCAAGCTTGCTCGCGCAAGAGCTGCGGTGCTTCGAAAAACTCCACGTGCTCGCGTGGTCTCGCGAGGTCCCGTGGCAATCGTTCAACCGGAGGGACCGGATCGAGCAAAAGATCGCGGATTTTTTTGACGATTGCTTTGCAACAATGGCAAAAACCGGCTTTCTCCGCACGTTCTCCAGTATCACGGGGAAAACGCAACCGCCCATCAAGGAAGTGGAAATCACGGCACCCGTACCGAGATTCTTGCAAGAATATGGCTTGAGGCAGTCTCACATCCAGGCCATCGGCAAAAGAAAAGCTCGCGAGCATGGAGTTGCCATGATCTTGAAACAGAAAGGCGTGACACGACTTTATGTCAAGATACTACCTGGTAGCATTCTTGGTTTGATCCAGCTGCAGCGACCAGCGGGCAACTTCCGGCTCAAAAGCGTGCACCCGACAGGGTTATTTCCGAATTTCGCGTTTGCGCTGATCCAGGAATGTGTCATGGCATATTGGGAAGCAAGCGTGGGAACGATCGCGAGCGTTCACCTTGTGGATCCTGTCTGCGGAGCTGGCACCATCCCGTTGCTTGCATGGGATCAGCAAGCATACCTTGCCGAGCTCCTCGGCATCGAGGAAAACGATGTTAATATCACGGGTATTGAAAAGGAACCAGCTTTTTTCGATAAAGCAATGGAAAATGCGAAGGCATTAAACGTGGATGCTGCTGTCACTTTGATGAACAGCGATTTTCTTGCCGCCGATCCTGAATTTAAAGCAGATATATTCATCGCGCAACCTCCATACGGGTATTCAATCGCCATGGATGATGATGCCCTGTTCAAGCTTTACGAGCAGCTTTTTTCATGGTGCGAATCACATGCAAACCGAGGTGCGGTGTTTGGTATGATCACCCCGTTAACTGCATGGATAAATGAGATCGCACCGCAAACGCGATGGAAACTCGCTCGCGAACTCATCGTTAAAGAACATGACGTGAAATGCTCGATGTACATATTTCAGCTATAGGCCGGCCATCAATGGTGCTTTTTTTCCCAATCTTGTAACAATTCGATAACTTCTTTGTGGCCATGTCGTCGCGCGCAAGCTATCGCGTCTAGCCCTGCGTCCGCGCCATTGCCAGCGAGTCTAACCTCGGGATCCGCACCTTGCTCGAGTAACATATCGACGATATCGGTATACCCACCTGCCGCGGCGAAGATTATGGCCGTGCCGGATATGGACGTGTGGGCATTCACGCTTGCGCCAGCATTCAAGAGTGCTTTCACGACGTCCGATTGACCCTTAATGCACGCCTCCATCAATGCTGTCCAGCCCGATTCATCTCGCGCATCTAAATCCGAACCGATATCGATCGCGGCATTCACGCCATTCACGTCCCCCTGGCTCGCAGCAGTAACAAGACGCGCATAGAGGTCCAGATCGCACGAGTCTTCCGGTCTAGAAAGCCTCTTTCGATATTGAGCAAAAAGATCCGAAGAAGCGTTTTTTCCACGAGGGAACTGCGACGCAACGAGGATGATATCATCAATGACATGATCGGGAATTTCATGAATGGAATCTAGCAAGTAAGCAAGAACTTCGTCATGGCCTTCCCTAGCAGCAAGATGCACGGGTGTCATATCCACGACATCATTGACGAGAATATCGGCGCCTCGTTCAACGAGATATCTTGCAATGTCCAGCAATCCCTTTGCGCACGCGACATGTAATGGCGTGTCACCCGTGCAGTCGGTCATGCCAAGGTCGGCGCCATTTTCCACTGCTTTCTTCACGCCATCGATGTCATTCTCACCGATGGCATTCAACAATTCTTCGTCAATTGGGTTCATCGTGCTGCGCCACTGATCGAGCGCAAGTTCCCTCTGACCATTGCTTCGATCGAGCATTTATAAACTTGCTGTGCACATGATTATCTTTGTTAGATATATCGGGGTAACGAAAAACCGTGAAAAAGAAATTAAAGGGAAAGATAGCGGTTGAATTCCCAATCCGAAATCTGGATCGAATATACCTTCCATTCCGCGAGCTTGATGCGGTGAAAATTTTCGAAAGCCATGCTTCCAAATAGATCCAGCATTTCGGGACAATGCCAGAATTCGTGGAGTGCTTCCGCGAGGTTACCCGGTAACGATGGAATGCCAAGCTCCTTTCGCTTGTCATCGGATAATTCATAAAGATTGAGATCGGTTGGTGGTGGCGGCGTCCAATTGTTTTTGATGCCGAGGTATGCCGTGTAGGCAAGCACGGCAAATTGCAGGTAGGGGTTACCAGCGGGATCCGGGCAGCGAGTCTCGAAACGTGCCGCTTTCGGATTGCTGCGAAAATCAGGAACGCGGATCATCGGGGACCTGTTTGTAAGCCCCCAGGCAACGTAGACCGGCGCCTCGAACCCAGGCACGAGCCGCTTGTAGGAATTTGGCCACGATGCGAGGACCGCGCACATGGGCCTACCAAGCTGCAGTTGGCCCGCGATGGCACCTAACGCGATGTCGGACAAGTATCCCGTATCGGGATCTTCCCCGTAAAACACGTCCTTGCCACTATCATCTGAAAAACTCTGGTGCACGTGCATGCCACTGCCATTGATGCCAAAATAGGGCTTGGGCATGAACGTTACCTGGTATCCGTTGAACGCCGCCACGGATTTCACGACATTCTTTAGCGTGACCGTCCAATCCGCCATTCTCAAGGCATCCGTGAATTGAATATCGATCTCATGCTGCCCGCGCGATACCTCGTGATGAACCTTCTCGACGGGAATGTTAAATTTCTCGAGGTTGAGCACCATCTCGCGTCGTAGATTTTCGGCTTCGTCGCCAGGGGTAAGATCGAAATAACCTTCCAAGTCCATTGGGTTGGGCATAACCTCGTTTTTTCCTTGTTTCAGGAGGAAAAATTCCATTTCAGGTGCGCAAAAATACGAGTAGCCAAGATCGTCCTTGATCCGCTTCAACGTGTTTTTGAGGATGAACCTGGAATCGCCCTCGAATGGTGTATCGTCTTTCTTGAACACGTCGCAGATGAGGCGGCAAGTCCCGCCATCATTATCGACCTCGCGCCATGGAACCATAGCGTACGTGGTCGGATCTGGCATGGCAACCATGTCACTTTCCTCGATCGCGTGGTATCCCGTTACCGATGATCCATCGAAATTAATCCCATGATCAAAGGCTCCTTCGATTAAATTGGATTGTATAGCGAAGCTTTTCATCCGTCCGTTGATATCCGTGAATTGCAATCGGATGAATTTTATATTCTTTTCCTGGATGTCTTGAATGACTGCTGTAATCGTGTCTTTGTCATATAATGATGATATCATTATCGATCCGCCTTTTAGAAGGAGAAGACCATCGAACTTCTCCTCTGATCTTGGATGCGACTTGGCATTATTAAAATTGGTGATTGGTGCATCGACATCATGAAGATCATTCACGATGTCATTTCCTGCCAGCATTGAATGTAATGATAGTAATCATGAACGATGATTCCAGCTGGAACGGATAAAGCGATGCAATAACGAAAGCTGAGACCAGGACTTAGATTTTGGATGCAATTTCAACTTTAATTGTTTCACGAAAGCGAGAAGAGCAAGAACATGACACCGCCTACGATCACGGCAAAAATTGCGATGATCAAGATAATTTCCATCAATTTAATGACTTTTTCTTTTTCCACCAAATCAACCTCAAATGTAATACTATTTCCTTTAGTATCGCCGGATTTATAGACACATTCACAGCAGTTATGTATTAGTTGACCTCGCGCCTGGAGATTGAAAATAGTTTTGAACTTGGTGCATTCATATGCGATTCGATGTCGCCTTCCTGAAAAAAGTCTTTTTCTCGATGGAATATGTCGCGTTCGTGCAAAACGTCTACTTGGTTACCGTACAATTTTTCATCATCGGCGTGTTCATCACGGACCATTACAGCGTAAACGAGGGCCTGTTTTCGTTTTATATAAGTGCAGTAACGGGCGGTTTCTTTCTCATCGAGTTATATTACCTGGTCTCTAAGGAAAACGTGTTTTATTCCTTCGTGATGAAGGTCGCCGTGACATTGTTTTATTCCTTGTTTGCTTATTTCAACCCGTGGTTTTTCATCTTTATTTCGATAAACGTTCTTGCTGCCATCTCCCAGGTACTCAAGACAACGGACAAGCGCAGGTTTTTCACGAGGTACCTCATCGTTCGGAAAACCGAGGCATATGGGTATGGCGTGTTCCTCGGTCCCGTCTCCCGTTCGGGGCGGATCATGCCGTTCGTGCTCATCGGATTGGCCCTTACTTTTCCCCTTTACTGGCAAGGAATTCAAACTTGGCCTTCCCAAGTCACGGTCCCAGCGGGAAACGAGGCGCCCAAGATGGAAATCAGCTGGACATGGGCAAATGGAGCGGTGGTAAATGGTAACATTGTTTATGGCACGATCAATGATTCCGTTCTTCAAGCCCTCAATTACACGAACCATCTCTCCCATATCCGTGTATCCGTTGACATCCCCCTACCGGAAGAATTCATGGTTAACACGACTTTATCAAAATTGGTTAATGGCACGATCGCGAACTTGACCCGATATGGCATCATCGTTGACATTGCACCGATGCTACCATTCACGAATGGCGTGCAGTACATCACTGATTACACGATGGACCAGTTCGTGAGCGTCTATAAAACATTCAAGCAATGGATCCAGAATTATTCTCTCACGAACAAGTTCAGGTTTCTCCTCCTCGACATAGAATCGTGGGGACTGGGAGCCGCCGTGCACAACTGGTGGAACGAGTCGATCCACGATCACGCGAACCAGGATATGCAATGGCTCTTCAATGACATGCATAACAACACTGTCCGCAATTTCACGGTTGCCGGGACGTCATTCGCCCCGCACCTCACCGAATTCTTGACGCCCGACAATGCCGAGCAAAAACTGTTCAAGATGTGCCTCTTTCCGTACAATTGGCAGTATTTTGGCTGGATGGCTTACGAAACTGGTCCAGGTGCCGCGCAAGCAGTTTATGGCTATTCCCACGCGATCAAGGACTTTTTCGGGGATAAGGGGTTAACGGCGATCATCTCAGCAGACACGTTGGCCAACATCTTGCTCAAGCTACGCATCATCAAGAACCTTGGATTCAATGCCACGGCAGTCTGGGCGCTGAGCGCCCCGAAAAATAGCGGCGGTTTCCTCGAGACTTATAACCTGACCCAGTTCAAGTGGTTGATGGATCAAATCAACGAGAATGGCGTGAATGCCGCGTTTTCATACAATAGCCTCCAATATGTCTGGCTCAATTCGATGCTGTGCTGGGTGAAGCTGAACTTGTGGCAACCATGGACGCGATGGGGTTCGCCAATCCAATAAATTAGCCTTGCGCCGTAAAACGAACGCAGGTCTTCCCAGGCAAGATCTTGGGACAAGATGTATGACATTGGCGGCTAAGATTCCCTTTATTCTAGACTGCAGTCCGACCTCGAAGGTATTTAACTAACGGGGTTTCACTCAGTGAAATTCCAGGATATCTTATGCTTTCATAATGGGCGCGCGGGTGATGTTAACGGATTTCAAACGTGGGATCGAAAGGAACTCACGCCTTTTTTTCGGTCGGAAAAAAAATGCGCGTTATTTTGACGAAGTTTTTTGTAACCTCGAGACGAATTTCATCACCAACTTTCCAGCCAAGGAGATCCCGGGCATCCTTCGGCAAGACTATCTGCCCGCGCGAGCCCATCTTGCGATAAATGAACAAGCTATTCACCAGGTATGACGAAGAGATCATGCTTTTTTACACTCATTAATCTTATCGTTCGATACTAACTTTTTTCAACAATTATTTCTTCGTTTAAGTCTTGAAATGCTTGGTTAAAAAGGAGGCTTGTCTAAGAAGGAGAATGATTGGGCTTTTCAACATGCCCATTCTCAATATTCATGTAAATCATCCTTGTGACGAAAGTTGATCGGAAAGAAAAATATTCTTGGTTCAAATGTAATAACCCAGATCGGTATCGTTGTTCGGGATATCGACAAAAGCGCGGCAGAATATGCCGATTTCTTTGGCGTGAAGAAGCCGGGGATCAGCATCACCGGCCCGGTGGAAGAAACGCACGGGGAATACAATGGCAAGCCGTTGGAAGGGAAAGCAAAGCTGGCATTCTTCAGGTTCAAGAACATCACGATCGAGCTGATCGAGCCCGTTGATGGCCCGAGCACCTGGCAAGAATATCTCAACGCGCATGGCGAAGGCGTGCATCACATCGCGTTGAATGTTCGTGATTCAAAAGGAAAAGTCGAAGCGCTGGATAAGAAAGGGATTCCCTTGATCCAGCGCGGGGATTTCAAGGGTGGCGATTACTCGTACCTGGACGCGAGCGGGCCGCTCAAGGTCATCATCGAATTACTGGGGCACGATGTCAAGAAATTATGAGAAACGAGAATGAGGGGGAGGATCCGGCACCGGGTGATTGCCTCGCCCCGACCTATTTTATCGATTCCTGCGACCCGGCGATAGCGAGCAAGGCGGAAAGCATCGTCAATGGCATCGATGATGCTGATGTCGCGGAGAAAGCCCGGCAACTCTTCTATTTTGTCCGGGACAACATCCCGTACAAGATCTTGTGGGGATTACCCACGCGAAAATACTTGAAAGCTAGCACCACCCTCGCCCGTGGGTTCGGGTTTTGCATTCCCAAGGCCATCTTGCTCGCCGCCCTTGCAAGAGCGGTGAAGATTCCCGCACGGCTTCATTATGCCGACATCATCAATCAACTTGCCTCCGAAAACGTGCAAAAAGCCATAGGAACCAATTTATTCGTGTTTCACGGCTATGCGGAGCTGTTCATCGATGAAGCGTGGCTCAAGGTGAATCCCGCGTTCGATCTCGCTTTGACCGAGGACAAGGGTTATTATCCCGTGGAATTTGACGGTCACGACGATGCCGTGTTCCAGGCGACCGATCGGCTTGGTAATCCGCAATTCGAGTATGTTCATGATCGGGGTACGTTTGCCGACGTGCCTTACAGGCAGATCGTCGACGCGTGGATAGAAACTTACGGGGGTATGCTCGAAACTTCAAACATATGATTTATATGGAGAAATGGCATCTTCTTATAAATAACACACTCATCTCTTGTAAAAACGAGGGAATCGCATGCAACGGCTCTATTTTCTCAGCATCAATCTTATATTTGCTACTTTAATAGGAATCTGGTATACATTATCATTATTTGTCTCCAATTTCCAGCCCGCAATAAAATGGGCACCGGATCCAAATATAGTAGCGACTATATTCATCATCATTGCATGCGTGATCATTTTCTTTGTCACTATTCGGTTGATCAAGAAATTTCTTGAGACCAAGAAGGATTCCACTCTTCTGTTGGCAACATTCAACATCACCTTAAGCTTGAGTTTAATATTTGAATTAATCCGCCATCTCTTTACATTCATCTCAGTTCATGTAATAAGCAGCTTCGTGTATGGCATCATTTTTCTATTCCTTGCATGGGGTTTCCTATTTTTCCTGCTTTTCTTGCAAGATATCTTCACCGGAACGTTTTCTTTCAAGAAACACAAAATAACCGACATTATTTTTCTTGGCTTGATCGGATTTGGTATTTCAGGCTTTATTCTCGATTCATTTAATCTCGTTTCCCAATCATACACAATTCCAAGCTTTGCAGCGCTCGGCATCACGATTCTCCTCTTTTGCCTTTGGGAAGTTATTGGTGCAAGTCGCCTAATCAAGAAAGTTAAAAATGACAAGACTGCAAGAATCGGGCTGATCATGATTGCGTTATCTGGATTGGTGTTTATTGCTCTGGTTGTTGCGATCTTGGTCAATATATATATTGATCTTTCCATTTTCATTCGAATACTCATGGCCACGGCGACATTGTTATTATATATGGGCTATGTTTATCCTTCCAGGCAAAAAAGAACCAATTAGAAGGTTACCTGTTATTAGCGCGTTCTAGAAGAAAAGTTCGAAATTCATTTATATACGGAATGAACATCAAGTACCGGTCATTATAAATTTCGCACTTCAAGATTCAATATAAGGACCTTATTAAACTAGAGTTTCAAGAATCCATGTTATTTTTTCATGGATATCATAAAAATCGTTAGGATGGGTGATGTAGATGCAAAAACAAAAAATAAGTTTATTCCTGGTTGGCTTGATGGCAGTGTTTTGCCTTTGTGCTCAAATCTCGCCAAGCAATGCTTTTAAAATCACGCCTCAATCGAGCGAAAAGATCGCTTTCTTGTACGCGAACGATCTTTCAGGGGCGACGGCGTTCCAATCTCTACTGAATTCGAATGGGTCCTCTACCGCGTTAATAAAAAACTCGACGGTCACGAGCTCGACATTCGCGGCATATTCGTTGATTATCATCGGACCAGATACAGGCTTATGGTCCAATACTACCATGGCATTGAATATTAACAGCTCGGGTGCAAAAATACTCGGAATTGGAGAAGGGGGCTACCAATTCTTTGGGGCGCTTAGTTTATCCATAGGTTTTCCGAATGGAATGCATGTCGGTAATGCCCAGTATACGAACTTCACGAGCTATTTTGCATCCAACTTCAACACGCCTTTTGCCGTTCTTGCCGGAAATACGACAGTATTCAACTCTCCAGTCGATTTAGCGACGATTTATTTCCCTTCAATTCCCTCTAACGTCAAAACCTTGAGTAGTTATAACACAGGAGGCGGACATTATGATATCGTCCAGCAAGGAAATCGCTACATCCAATGGGGATTTAATGGTTCTGCAGGCCTGTTCACTAGCACGGGTTCAAAGGCCTTTATAGATGTCGTGAAATATTTGTATCCCTTACCTTCTGCCCCGCGGAATTTGCAAGCCACGGGTGGGAACGCGCAGGTCATTCTCACTTGGCAAGTTCCATCGAATAACGGTGGTGCTGCCATCACGGGATACAAGGTTTACAGCAGCACGACTTCAGGTGCAGAAATGTTACTCGCTACCATAGGGAACGTGACCACGTACACGGTCACGAGCTTGACGAATGGGCAAGTATACTATTTCAAAGTGAGTGCTGTCGCTGTTAGTGAAGGACCTTTATCTAATGAAGCAAGCGCGACACCCGCGGGTTCAAGTGTCCCCGGATTTCCGGTTGGAATTGTTGCCTTTGCATTAGTGCTTGCTTTGCTCTTGCTTCCAATTATCAAGAGGAAAAAATTGCATTGCTAACTCTATTTTATTTCTTTCAAACTTTTAGTCAGTGCGTTATGGATGAACATATTTTCTCAATTATTATCTATCTTTTAATATTAATCCGATACGCAATGCAAAACTGGAATTGGAAGAAATTTGGCCCAAGCAGAAGAAAATCTTTTTGAAAATCTATAAATACATGAAAATGAAGACGAAATAGAAGGAAAGGAAAAAATGGTGCCCCGGGGGAGAATTTCGCAAGGATTTTAAGAAAACCCTTCGATCGAACTCCCGCGAACGGATGCCTGCGAACGGGCTTGAAAAACCGTTCTCCACAGTCCGTGAAAATACCTCTATTCTACCGGGACAAGATTTGGCAATTTTTCACGGTTTTCGCCCGAGAAGATAAAGAAGTTTCACCGGAATGATGCGTACGCGTCTCTATTCTACCGGGACGAATTTCAAGCATTAACTCGTGATTATTGCATAGTCAATAAATGCACGTCTCTATTTATTTTTGTACGGTTCGGGGGTTTTACGCGTGTGTTTAACGATTTAACAAAAAGAGCTTAAATTAAGTGTTTTTTCTTGAGCCGCTGGAGAGTTTCCGCATCGATTTCCAAGGATGCATAGATGGTCGCGTTATCTTGCCCTGGATCCGGTGCAGGGAGGATGGAAAGCCGCTCTTGATTAATCTTTACCGGAAACCCCAGGTGCCGGCGTGTACCGTATCGTGGGTCCTCGACATCGACGAGTAATCCCCTTGCTTGCACGTGTTCATCCGTCCAGGCTTGCGTCAAGTCATTAACGGGCGCGCAGCACACGTCGTGGCTCGAGAGTAATGAAAGCCACTCGTCCCGGTCCTTCTCGAGAAAGATGGCTTCGAACAGCATCGTTATTTCCTCGGCGGTCTTGGACGGCTTCAAGTGCAGAGCCTCTTCAACGTATCCGATTCCCGAGAATTGCTCCTGTTTTAATTCCGGGTGACCGACGGTATCAAGGAAGTTATCCCAGAACTTTTGCTCGATCGCCCCGAGGGAGAGGTACTTGCCATCCTTGCACTCGTAGAGGCGATAAAACGGGTGCCAACCTGAAAGAACGTCCTCGCCCTTCTTGAAATCGTCATGGCCAGTAAGTGGATTGCAATTGTAAAAGGGCAAGAGCGACATCGCCGACTCAAAGATCGAGGCATCGACGCGGGTAAATTGATTCTCGCGCACGCATTGGCCATTCTTGCACTCGTGATTCATCAACGATGCGATGATGCCGATGGCGCTATACAGCGCCCCGACGTAATCCGCGAACGGGATGGGAAACGGCTGCGGTGGCGCATCAGGCTTGCCGCTCATGGCAAGGAGTCCCGCTAGCGAGAGATAGTTCATGTCGTGCCCGGGTTCATTCGCGCGTGGACCATCTTGACCATAACCCGACACCGAGCAATATATCAAGTTTTCATTCACGCTCTCTAGCACGTCCTTGCCGAGATTGAAATGTTCCATGGTCCCGGGCTTGAAGGAGTCGACGAGCACGTCGGCGGTCGCGATCAGCTTCAAGAAAATGTCACGACCTTCGGGTTTCGTGTAATCGAGAGTGAGGCTCTTCTTGTTGCGGTTGATCTGGTAAAATAAGCCACCCACTCGAGTTTTTTCACCAATTACGAAGGGTGGATTGACGCGGGCCATGTCCTTCATGGGATCGGGATGCTCGACCTTGATGACCTCGGCGCCGAGGTCCGCGATAATCATCGTGGCAAATGGACCCGGTAAAAGTTTGGTCAAATCGATGACACGGATACCTTCGAGCGGTTTTATCATGATCAATTGTTCCGGTTTAAGTACCGATAAAACATTCGTCATGTTCGGATTCACGGATAATGGGCCATCGTGCATCTGGAATAAATTGTCCTGGTGATCAATTTAAATAACTTCCGGGAGTAACGATCCCCTATGAACCAGATTCTCATCATCCTCGATACCTTGCGCAAGGACCACGTTGGCGCGTATGGAAACGATTGGATTCGAACCCCCGCCATGGATGCATTTGCAAGTGATGCGGTCGTGTTCGACGCTGCATATCCAGAGTCACTACCGACAATTCCCGTCCGCAGGGCGCTCGCCACTGGTATCAAGACATTCCCGTACTACAATTACCAGCAGTTCAAGGGCGATCCCGTCATGATGTTTGGCTGGCAGCCCATTCCCGAGGAACAAGTCACCATCGCCGAGATACTCCAGAAGAAGAAGGTCAACACCGCTCTCATCACGGATACCTATCACGTTTTCAAGTCATCGATGAACTTCCATCGCGGTTTCAACCAGTTCACGTGGATACGGGGACAAGAAACAGATCGTTACAAATCTGGAGGCGAGGCTATTGATCCCGTTGATGAATTCCTCGTGAGCAAGCCTCACCGCTCGCGAGAGATAAAAGCGGTCCTCGAGCAATATTTCAAGAACACGAAAGAGCGACAGAGCGAGGCTGATTACTTCGCGCCCCGGGTATTCAACGAGGGAATGGCGTGGCTCGAGGAAAATCACGATGACCCATTCTTCCTTGTGGTTGATTCGTTTGATCCGCACGAGCCCTGGGACCCGCCGGAACAGTATCGCGCCATGTATCCCGGCGCCCAGGACTATAAAGGGCAGAAAATCATCTGCCCGATCTATGGCAGCACCGACGCTTATACGCCCGAGGAACTCGAGTACATGCGGGCGTGCTATGCAGGCGAGGTCACGATGGTGGATGCATGGCTCGGCAAGTTTCTCCAGAAGGTGGACGACCTCGGGCTACGGGATTCGACGATGATATCCATCATCAGCGACCACGGCCACCAACTCGGCCACCACGGCTTGACGGGCAAGGTGCCGTGGGGGTTGTATCCCGAGCTCGTGGATCTGGTCCTCATGGTGCGCAGCCCCGCGTTCACGCCTCGCCGTGTTCCAAATCTCGTGTACAACGTGGATTTGACACCCACGATTTTGGCGCAATCAGGCGTATTGCCTGGATCACGAAATGTGCCCGTGATGGACGGGCGGGACTTGACCCGATTGCTTGCGGGGGAAACTGGCTGGGAGGAAAGGGATCACGTCATGGTGAGCTTCCAGGTGTTTCTCCTCGTCGTTACCAAGAAATTCGCGTATCTCACGGACGCTGCCCGTTCGATAGAGGAATTGTATGCGATCCCGGAGGATCCCGGCATGTTCACGAACATCGCCACGCAACACCCCAAGATTTGCGAGGACATGTACCAGTTGGTTCTCAATGATGCCGGAGGCTACGAGGGCCTCGCGCGCCTCAATGACTTGCGTCCAGGAATGAAGAAGCCCGCTGCCGAGTGGTACAACATAACGGAAAGCACGTGATGCAAGTTCTCTTTCATAAAATTCTCTTTTATCTTTGGAACGGCTTCGACAGCATGTATCGTGGGTCGAGGTAATTCTACTTGCATCGAAATTGCTTGTGCATCAAGTAACTGATATCATCCCATTTCTTGCTAAACTCGTCCGGATCCAAGCCTTCCTGCGAAGCATCATCTTCACTCGAGAGACCATCATCGTCCGAATCTACTTGCTTTCTATCAACGATTAACGATTCTTCTGGAGTGCAGGTTTCGGATTCTTGGCCGGAAATGACTTCGCGTCGCTTATGTTGTACCATGGTTTAACATTGCTTTCACAATAAAAAAATATTGATGTTAATCAATTTTATTTGCAACAAAATGGCTTTTGAACGAGATAATCGATGTCCTCCCATCTCTTGGCAAATTCATCTCGTTCACGTTCTTCTTGCGCATTTAACTCGTCATTCAAGTCATCATCACTATCAAGCACATTCTCTTTTTGGTCGGCAATTTTACCTTCGGAGGGCGTGCAAGTTTCGGGATCCGCATAACAAGCGTAATTACATTCGTTTAGTTTTACCATGGGATTCACCATTGTTTTTACATATCAATTGGTACAACTTCAGTCCTTCTTGAAAAGAACTTACCTCATTTCCATTATCATGATTCCCGATGCATTGATAAATTACCATAACCCGTTCATTTATAACCTCTAGATCAAGCTTCAGTTTCATGAATGGGGATACTCATATTCACCAAGGGGGTTTATTGCCATGATCATGCTAGTTCCAAGGATTCAAGATCGATATTCGTCGTATCCACCAAGCGAAACGATGGAAATCATCAGTCCCGGGGTTAGTTCCAGAAAACCGTGGAGAAAAACAATGCAAGCGTGGACATGGATGACGCGTGGACGATTGACCTAACAAACTTTTAAAATGTTATTGCTTTTAAAATGTTGTAAGGTGACATGGATGGTCGGTTGCATTCACGGCGCTTGATCGCGCACGAATTCTTTCTGTTTCCTCTAGCGAATGCCCGGCCTTCACCACGTGCTTCTTGTTCTTACAAAGACGATGCAACGATGAATCGTTTCAAGCAGCAATAGCAAGGACACGTCACCAATGCATCAAATCACGATCTATTAGTGAAAGGAGAAATATCATGGAACAACCAGAAAAGCGACTCAAATTTCTCATTCCCAAGGGCTCTCTCCAAGAAACGGTAGAGAGTCTCATCAAGACCGCCGGCTACAAGTATTACCTCGATAGCCGGGGATACCGGCCGACGATTAATGACCCCGAGATCGACATGAAGATGCTACGCCCGCAAGAAATCCCGAATTACTTGATCGGCGAAAATGAAAGCGATATCGGCATCACGGGCATCGATTGGGTGCGGGAAACCCGCACGACCGCTGACGTGGAAATATTGCTCGACCTGAATGCGGGCAAGGTGAAGCTCGTGTTTGCCATCCCGCAATCATGGGAAACTTGCAATTCCTTCGATGAATTCCTCGATGAATTTGTGAAAGCCGATAGGGAGCTTCGCATCTCGACGGAATACATCAACACCACGCTGGACTTCATCATGAAGAGCGAGAGTTACCAGCGAAATTTCGGGGATACAAAGCCTCACGTGATAACGCCATGGTATACCTATGGCGAAAATGAGAAGGTCAAGATCTATTTGTCGTTTGGTGCAACCGAGGCAAAGCCGCCAGAGGAAGTTGACGCGATCGTCGATAATACCGAAACCGGCAGCACGTTGAGAGCCAATGGCCTCAAGATCGTCAACGTCATCGACACGTCCTCCGCGGTGTTGATTGGAAACAAGGCTGCATTAGCTGACCCGTGGAAAGCGGAAAAAATAAAGGATATCATGACCCTGCTCCAGGGAGTCGTCGACGCACGGCAGAAATTGCACGTGTTTTTCAACATCCGCGACGAGAACCTGCCGAAGATTCTCGAGACGCTCCCTGCCTTGAAAAACCCCACGATTGCCCAACTCACCGGGGAGGGATCGGAAGGCTGGAGCGCCATCAACACGGTCATCCCGCGCGAGGACTTCATCAAGATGATCCCGATTTTCCGCAAGTGGGCGCAAGGACTGGTCGTGTTCGAGCCACGGCAGATTTTACCCTTGGAGAAATACAAGAACGAGAGTGAAGATGAATAACATCAACCTTGACCGTGCGATGACTATGAACATCAAGATCCGCATCAAGCAACTGTCGGAAATCTCGCTCGCCGAGCTGCGGTCGGCGACGATTGACCAAGCAAGGGTTGATCAAGTCAAGGCCTCAGTTCAAGATATCATCGGCGAGGTACGAGCGAGAGGTGACGAGGCCGTGCTCGAGTTCACGCGAAAATTTGACGGCGTCGAGTTTTCGGCGCCGGACATGCGTGTCCCTGAAAGCGAGATCGATGACGCGTTGAACAGTGTCGATGGCGATGTCATCGAGGCGCTCCAAGCTGCCCGTGCCAACATCGAGAAATACCACGCGAGGGAAAAGCCCGAGGAATGGCAAATAGAGACAACGGAGGGGGTAACACCATCTTTGATCACTCGCCCATTAGGCACGGTCGGCATCTACGTACCCGGGGGCAAGGCATTTTATCCGTCGACGGTGCTCATGTGCGCGGTGCCCGCGATCGTCGCAGGCGTGGAGCGCATCGTGATGGCAACCCCGCCCAGGAAGGATGGGCAGGTCGAACCCATCGTGCTTGCGTCCGCCAAGATCGCGGGGATCACGGAGATTTACAAGATAGGCGGGGCACAAGCAATAGCGGCGCTCGCGATCGGGACAGAAACCATCCCGAAGGTCGACGCGATCGTTGGCCCCGGGAACGCGTACGTGTCGATGGCCAAGCAGTTACTGCAAGGCGAGGTGATCATCGACTCGCCAGCAGGTCCAAGCGAGGTGCTCGTGGTGGCGGGAGAGGATGCCGATCCGAAGCTCACCGCCCTAGACATTTGCGCGCAGGCCGAGCATGACGAGGACGCGGTTGCCATGGCCCTCGTCACGAGCAACGCGCAAGCCATCGCGTTGGCAAAAGCCACCAACGATCTTGTGCCAACGCTCGACCGGAAAGCGATCCTGAAAGCATCGCTGGAAAAAAACGGGCTGATCATCGTGCTTGGCAAGAATACCATGGATGAAGACTACGCCAATGAAGCAGCAAGCGTGATCAACGCGATCGCCCCCGAGCACTTGCAGTTGAGCCTTGATGATGCAACCATCACCACGTTGCTCCCGCTCGTGAAAAATGCGGGGGCAATCTTTCTCGGCGAAAATTCACCCGTGCCGCTGGGAGATTACGCAAGCGGCACGAATCACGTGCTGCCGACAAGCGGGAATGCCAAGCGATATTCAGCGCTAAATACGACCAATTTCATCAAGTACATCCCAGTCACGAGAGCAAGCAAGGACGGGCTGAAAAACCTGGCCAGAACCGTGAGCACGTTGGCACGATTCGAGAAGCTCGATGGCCACGCGCGATGCGTCGAGGACCGGGTTAATGATTGAAGGCGAATGACATGGTAGAGATCAAAATCATTGATTATGGAATGGGCAACTTGAGGTCGATTCAGAAAAGTTTCGAGAAGGTCGGGGCAACCGCCATCATCACGTCCGATATCGAGGACATCAAGAATGCTGGCGCCGTCGTGCTGCCCGGCGTCGGCGCATTCGAGGATGCAATCAAGAACCTAGAAAACGGCGGGTTCGTCGACGTGATCAGGGACAAGGTCGACCAGGGAACGCCGTTTCTCGGCGTGTGCCTTGGCATGCAATTGTTGTTCGAATCGAGCACGGAAGGCGGGTTTTTCGAAGGATTGAAGGTTTTGCCAGGCGTGGTGGACCGGTTTCCAGCGAACCTGAACGTGAAAGTGCCACACATGGGTTGGAACGAACTCATTTTCAAGGATCCCGGGCATTTTCTCCTCGACGGAATACCGGAAGGCAATTACGTGTATTTCGTGCACAGTTACCATCCCATCACGAATACGGAGAACGTCGTGGCGACCACGATTCACGGCCACGAGTTTACTGCCATCGTGAAAAATGCGCAAGGGAATCTCGTCGCGACCCAGTTCCACCCAGAAAAATCATCGACCTTGGGTTTGAAAATGCTCGAAAACTTCCTGAATTTCTGCCAAAAATGAAAAAAATTCTTTTTTCCAACTTTTAATCAAAGCCGCTATAAAAAAAAGGTTCAAGATTTAGAGTTTTGAAAGTAATTCGTATCGCGAATAGCAAGAGATGCCGAATCGCTTCGCATATGTCAGCGCTGACGGGCTGAACGAGTTCGTGATGACAACAGCGCCATCCAAAGGAATATCATAGCAGGCCTTCTGGATCTGGCGGATCTGGTTGATCCCGAGGGTTCGAACCCAGTCCTTGATCAAGAGACCAAATTTTTCACCTGACGATGCCGTCACGATGCCGTCTATTTTCCATTTCTTGCTATGCCCAGTTAGTTCCACATTCATTTTAAATTCGACATCATTTTTCTGTCGGAAGTAAGCTTCAACAATATTAAATAACGATCCTTTTCGCATCTCCGAGTCGATCATAATCGTTCACGCATCCAGTATTATCGAGATATGACACCGATGATATACTTTATACTCACATGTTGTTTATTAAAACCGCTCATAACATCTGGAGATATATGTTTTCATCTTTGCATCAAAAGCATTAGTTGGAGTCTATCACCGCTTGAAAATGCCAGAACGTGCTTGGTAAAAGCCCGCCATTTTTTCAATTATGTATAATTACCCGGATTTTGCAGTTGAACGTTTTTCCTTGAAACCCAAAGCGTTTTAAACCTTGGATCAGCGGTAAGGTTGATTTTCATGGTGATGGCGTGAGCGATGATTTCGTGACGATGCCTGTGGTCGACGTCATCCAGTCACTGAATTCAAGCATGGATATGGGGTTAACATCGACGGAGGCTTCACTACGGCTGGAGAAATATGGCTTCAATGAGGTTGCCGAGGAAAAGAAGCATCCATTGCTCGTATTCATCAAGAAATTCTGGGGACTCACGGCCTGGTTGCTCGAGATCATCATTGTCTTGTCATGGCTCTTGCAACATTACGTGGATGTCGTCGTCATCTCTGGTTTGCTCGTGCTCAATGCCTTCTTGAGCTTTAACGAGGAGGAACGGGCTTCGAAAGCAGTCAAGGCATTGAAAGCGGAACTGCACGTCGATGCCAGGTTACTCAGGGATGGTTCCTGGGAACGAAAATATGCGCGTGAACTCGTGCCAGGGGATATCATCCGCGCCCGATCGGGTGATTTCGTGCCGGCCGATGCAAAAATAATCGACGGTGTTGTTCTCGTGGATCAATCCTCGCTAACTGGTGAATCAACGCTTGTCGAGAAAAGCATCGATGGGTTCTTGTTCTCCGGTTCCATGATCAAGAACGGTGAAGTAACGGGCATCGTCGTTCATACTGGCGTTTTCACGTATTTCGGAAAAACGACCGAGTTGGTGCAGCAGGCACGTCCGAAGCTGCACATCGAGGGTATCATCAACAACGTCGTTCGATGGTTATTTGGCATCGTCATCGTCCTTCTAGCAATTGCATTTTTCGTGGCATTCTTGAAATCGATAAATATGCTCGAGATATTGCCTCTTGGTCTCGTCGTGCTACTGTCAGCAATTCCAACTGCGCTACCCGTGATGCTCACGGTCAGTATGGCCCTTGGCTCGACCGAGCTCGTGAAAAAAGGTGTCTTGATAACGCGGTTGAACGCATCGGAGGATGCAGCGGGCATGGATATGATTTGCACTGACAAAACAGGAACCATCACGGCAAACGAGCTCGTGCTCGCGGCCGTGTTACCGCATGAGGGTTACACGGAAAATGATGTCGAGTGGCTCGGAGCGCTCGCGTCGCAAGAAGCAAACCAGGATCCCATCGACATCGCGTTTCTCAAGGTGGCGCGGCAGCGGCAATTGCTCGATGCGCCATATCTCACTCGAGAATTCATCCCGTTTGATGCTGCTCGGAGAAGAACGGAGGCCACGATCGAGGTAAACGGCGAGGTGTTCAAGGTCATGAAAGGCGCGAGCCGCACGATCATGGACCTTTGCGGCATCGAGGCAAGCGAGCAAGCCGATATTGAAGCCGGTTATGCGTCATATTCGGCCAAAGGGTTTCGGGCGATGGCAGTTGCACGTGATGGCAAGGATGGCACGCTATCCCTTGCTGGTTTTGCATTCTTGTACGACGCGCCGCGGCCGGATTCTAATGCAGCGGTAAAAGCACTTACAGGACTTGGTATCTCGGTCAAGATGCTAACCGGCGATGCTCTGCCCGTCGCGGTGCAAATATCGAAAGAAATTGGTATGGGCGGGAACATCACGAGAATTTCTGACCTGAAACAAGTACTCTCGGAGAATAGCCTGGAAGCAACAAGTGTTATCGAAATCAGCGACGGGTTCGCGGAAATCCTTCCCGAGGACAAGTACACCATCATCAAAGCACTCCAGGGAAAAAATCACATCACGGGTATGACAGGGGATGGCGTAAACGATGCGCCAGCCTTGAAACAAGCGGAAGTCGGCATAGCCGTTGCCAACGCGACGGATATCGCGAAAGCGGCTGCGAGCGTCGTGCTCACGGGTCCTGGTCTCACGAACATCGTAAACCTGGTACAAACCGGGCGCAAGATATACGAGCGCATCGTCGAATGGATCGTCAATAAAATCGCAAGAACGTTCCAGCAAACGTGCGTTATCGTGTTCGCATTCCTATTCACGGGTAACTTTATAATCTCGACCTTCGGGATGATATTGATACTTTTCACCACAGATTTCGTCAAGATCACATTGTCAACGGATAACGTGCAAGGGCAAGAGAAGCCCGTGGTTTGGAATGTCAGAAACCTCGTGAAGGTCGCGATGGTGGTCGGAAGTCTTGCGGTCGTGGAATCATTCGTGATACTAGCGATTGGGATGCTTTTCTTCAACCTCAGTCCAAATGATGGCACGCTGGACATGTTCAGCTATGAATTGCTCTTCTTCTCCGCGATTTTCACCGTGCTCACCTTGAGAGAGAGGCGGCATTTCTGGAAATCGAGACCAAGCAAGCCACTTGGTTACGCTCTACTTTTCGATGCCATCTTTGCCACGATCATTTCGTTTACCGGGTTTTTTTCACTCGCGGCCTTACCCATAATTACTACGTTGTTTATAGTTAGCTTTTCGGCTGTATTTTTCCTGGTCGTTAATGATCTCGCAAAGACTTTCTATATCCGGCTGGCACGCATCACGTGGTGAACCAGTTCATTCAAAAATCGTCGATACCGATAGTTTTATGACTTTTCGTCGGGTAAATCTGCCCATTTCATGACCATATTCGAAAACAAGTACACGATCTCGGACAAGGCGAGATCCGGATCGAGGGCGGTTTTCACGAGTAAGTCTGCTTGCTCCTGCGTGATCCTGAAGACGGCGAGCTCGGGATTGCTTTCGAGAATGTATTGGAGTTTCTCGCCACCCGTGGATTCGGGGATGATCATGGCTGCCCGTTGAAACTGGCTGGCTTTCATGCCTTCTTCGAGGCGTTTCGCGCAGTAATATGCGGCGACACCCGCACTGTGGTCGAAAGATTTCGCTGCAGGAATGTCGACGGCAATTTTTTCCTTGGTCGTGTCGACGACCGCTCCGACAGTTTTTTCCCTGTTATCTACCGATAAAAACTTGAAATCCAGGGCGAGCTGGGGTGTCTCATCCTCGGAATGATGCACCATGGCAATTTCTTGCAGGCCCTTTAAGAACGCGTAGATCACGTTCGATGGCGTCACGTCGAACATGATCTTTTCGCGGTCGATGATGTGGTCGAGATGCTTGGTGGTCTCCTCCTCGGTACCTGCCTGGACTTCGTTTGCTCGTTCCGTTCCCTCGCCCATGATCTGGTCGATGGTGAGCTCGCCGGCGACGATTTTTTCCATGAGGACACGAGTTAACTTGATTGTTTCACGTGGATTGCCAAGCGTTCGTTCGAAGATATGCTTCAAGATCTCCTCGTTGAGTGGAAAAAAGATATCCTCCGGCGGTTTGACATGGTTTTCATTCCAAAACTTTTCTTGCGACTTGGTGACGAGGTTTTTCACGTCATCGAAGCTGAAGGGCTGGAGCTCGGCTGTCGCCTGCATGCGCGATTTAAAAGGGTCATCGAACAAGCCAACAATTTGTTCCCAGACATCCTTGAGTACGGCGGCAATGAGCAAGAAATAATCCACCTCCCTGAAAATACGGTTGAGAGTATCGATGAACTTTGCTTCGGCTTCCGTGCCGTTGATGCGAAATGGGCTCTCGAACTCGTCGAAGAATAACACGATGATCTTGTGCCGTTTAGGGTTGTCGATGCTGTTGCCCGGCATCAGCATGTATTCCGTGATGAGTTTGATCATGGCAAGGCCGGTCTCGTCTTCCTCGATAACCGAGTGAATGTCGAGGTCCTCGAATTCGTGCTCGTCGATGGCCTCGCCGAAAATCCATCGCCTCGCGAGCATTCTCTTGCGTTTTTCCTTGATCAATCCGTAAGCCACGAGCATCTTGATGCAGTCACCAAATTCGGGGTCATACGCCGCGGTGGCTTTTCGAACGACATCATCGAGGTCATCATCTGCACTATCCGAAAATCGATCGATCAGGTTGCGCGACACGATATCGATAAAGCCGGGAAAATCATCGGCGATGCAAGTGTAGACATGAAACAAGATTCTAATTGCAGTTGGTGGACTAGGAATGTAAATGATTGTCCAGTTCGGATCAGGCAGCGACTTTTCAAGGTCTTTCAGAGCCCAATATGCGTGTGTTTTACCCGATCCTGCCACACCGAGAATCGGAATGCTCAATGACACGCTGTCGGTCGCGATATGCTCGACGGCATCAAGAACACGATCATTAAGATCGCCTCGTGGCGTCGGGATGTCGACGTGATCCTTGATATCTCCCCGTGATACGAAGCGATCGAAGGGTGTGATCCCCTTTCGAAGGATTTCTAGGTAGATTTCGGATTCAGCATTCATGGCTGTTTGGCCTTATCGAGCAATTTTTTACCATGACCGGCAAGAGAAAACATCCACCGGCATCTAGAATCGTGGTACGAGCGCGAATTAAACACGGCTAATATCCGCGTGTTACGGTTCGACACGGGGCACTCGTTCATTGAATACCATCGTGATGATGTCCGACAAAACCCTCATTGTCATTCCGAGAACCCTGGCATTCTAGATTTGCGACATTTCAAAGTTGGTATCGGAGCACCTCGAGCCGTTTTGGTTCTCAAGGAAATTACCCTGGTTCTTGCTTTAAAACTCATTGTATAGGGTTGTACATCGATTTATTCCCGCCCTCCTTTCGTTTGTTAAACAATCCAGGTCCATTTACCGAGCGAATGTAGCCCCTACTTTCACGTGATGGTTGGAACTTTTTGAACCAACAAGATGTAGCACTTTCATTCGTTTTACCCCTGAAAATTGGCGAATCGTCTTTTTCATCACCATTTTTCGAATCCCTGGTCATTGGTGGCCTAATTTTCATGATAAAGGCTATTGATCATTTTTTTCCCATCTATCCCTTTAGAAGTCAAAGTATTCCTCAAATGATTGACCTTGCGATAACTTTTAAAGTATAAATTAGTTGGTAGTGTTAGTAGGTGAATGCCTATGTGTGAAGAGCTAAAAAATGAAATTCTTCGGCTCGAACGGGAGACAAAACGAACGCCCCGAAATTTCGACTTGTGGAGAAGCTTGGGACACAAGCTTCTGGACGACAAGCAACCAGAGCTGGCGTTCGATGCTTTTAGCAAGGCACTCGAAATAAAGCCGGACAACGACGATGTCTCGAAAATTGTTGATTTTTGCAGGCGAGATATCGAGTATTTGCGCCGGTCTTCCGATTAAGTTTGAGGTTTGGTATCTTGGTTTACAATCTCTAATGATTTTTTGATTTTTCTTTCTCTCTAAACCAAGATCACCAGCCTTTTTACTTCGCTTGAAAAATTAATCCATTTTACTATATGAAAGTAAAAGGGAAAACAACATAGTTTACAAACCCAGATTTCCTTCAGCATTGCATTGCAGGAATCATATCTTCATCACTCTTTTCGTCTGTTAATATTATGCGGGCATCCACAGCGATCGCGCCGTCAGGGTAAGCAATGATAGGATTCAGGTCTATTTCCTTGATATTTGGATTATCTTGGGCAAGGGCGGAAACTTTAATTAAAATAGATACCAAGGCATCCTTATCAACTGGTTTAAACTGGCGGAATCCCTCCAACAACTGCCGAGTCTTGATCCCTTCTATCATGTGAATTGCATCTTGGAGCGTTAAGGGAACCAATAGCAGAGAAATGTCCTTTAGCAGCTCAGTGAAAATGCCCCCAAGCCCAAACAATATCACGGGTCCAAATTGGGGATCCTGCTTAGTGCCTATGATAAGTTCGATTCCATTTGGGAGCATCTTTTGCACAGACACACCAGCGATATTGGCGTCCGGATTGTAGTCACGTGCATTTGCTATAATTTCGTTAAAGCATCTTTTGACATCAGCTTCGCACGTTATATCAAGCTTAACCCCGCCAGCGTCAGACTTGTGCAAAATTTCCGGTGAAGCAATTTTCAACACGACGGGGTACCCGACTTGTTCGGCGAATTGGACGGCCTCGGCAGGGGTGACGGCCAGATAGGTTTCGCTTGAAGGTATCTGGTACGCCGTTAAAATTTTCTTGGACTCGACTTCGGTAAGTTCGCGCCGATTTTCACTCAAGGCTTCAGAGATGACCTGCTTACACGCAAGGCGATCCGCGTCAATGCCTGCTGGTTCGCCTTCAATTTTTTTGTTTTCGCGAATTAAGTAGCATTGGTACAAGGCGTTGAGCGCGCGGATTGCCCGCTCGGGCGTTGGGAAGAAGAGAGGTCCAAACATCTTCTCGATGAAGGGTCGAATGAGCTTGTCATTTTCCCCAATGCATCCCACGCATGGTGGGGGATTTTCTCCCATTGTATCCTTCGTGTCGATTGTTTCAATTAGCGGGGTGAATCTATCGATGATCTCCTCCAAGCCGGCGACGGTCGTCCCCGTGAATCCGAAAAACCATGCGTCTACATTTGGATCCTTGAAAATGTCTTCGAGAACGTCGATGTTAGTAAAAAGCTCTGGAGCGCCTGATGCTGTAAAGTCAACCGGATTGGAGACTGAAGCATATTCAGGTAGAATTTTCCGGAGTGCTGCTGTATTTTTCTCACTCAGTGGCGGGACTTGAAGACCTAATTCAACACACTTGTCAACGGCGGCGCAACCGAGGCCTCCGCTACCAACCAGCATCCCGACCCGGTTGCCTTTGGGCAATGGTTGGGCAGTGTACGCCTTGATCAAGTCATAAAGTTCTTCAATTTCTCCCGCGCGGATAATTCCTGCTTGTTTAAACGCAGCGTCATATATCGCGTCCTCGCCCGCGAGCGCACCCGTGTGAGACTGGGCTGCTCGGCCGCCCGCAACAGTTCGTCCAATTTTGATGGCAAAGATGGGCTTTTCTTTAGTGATTTCTTTGGCCACCTCGAAGAATTTTCGTCCCTCACCTTCCTCGAAACCTTCGATATAAAGCATGATAGCCGTCGTGTCAGGGTCAGTTCGGAGGTACTCGAGATATTCCCAGTCCTTAACATCTGCCTTATCGCCCGAGCTGATGAACTTGCTGAATTTGATGCCTTTTTGCATCATGGTGCCGAAGGTTTCAGCTCCATACCCCCCGCTTTGGCTGATGAAGGCCACACCGCCCGGTTCGCCAGCTGAGAGAATCGTCATGTTCATGTTCGTCGCCGAGCTGTATATACCCATGCAATTCGGTCCAACTAGACGAATGTTAGCCTTGCGAGCAATTTCAATAATTTTTTTCTCCCGTTCCACGCCTTCGGGTCCAATTTCCTTGAATCCCGACGTGAAGATGATCGCGCCTTTCACACCCTTTGTCACGCATTCTTCCAGAACGGCAGGCACGTTCATCGATGGGACAATAATACCCACCAAGTCTACATCCTCTGGGACCGCACTGATGGATGGATAAGTATTCACACCTAAGACAGTTTCGGCCTTGTGGTTAATGAGATAGAAGTTGCCTTGGAAATTGCTTTTCACGACCGTGGCAGTAACCCAATTCCCGAATTTCAGTGGATCTTCAGACGCGCCAATGATGGCGATTGATTTTGGCTTAAAGAATGGATCCAATTCTTCAATTAAGGTCATTTTTTTCACCTTTTTATAGATTAAATTTTCCAATTTTAACTGGATTGAAGCTCTACTCCCCTCGATAGTCTGGATCCCGCTTCTCGACGAAAGATAGCACGCCTTCCAAGAAATCCTTCGTGTCAAAGACTTTCCACATGTTCTCTGCTTCGGCGTCAAGCGCCTGGGTAATCTTGTCGGTTAGGAGATCGTGAATGGCTTTTTTTGCAAGCCCGATAGCGATAGTTGGGCCGTGGGCCAATCGTCCTGCTAATTCCTTGACCTTGTCCATGAATTCTTCGTCAGGAAACACGTCATTGATTAACCCGATGGCTTTTGCTTCTCTGGCGGGAATCTTATCACCAAAAAAAATAAGTTCCTTCGCTTTGTGAATGCCTACGAGGCGAGGGAGCAAGTAAGTGGATGACATCTCGGGTGTAATGGCTCGCTTGATGAAAAATGTCCCCATTTCAGAGCTTTCGGCTGCATAGACTAAATCACAATTAAGGGCGAGGTTAAATGCTGCTCCTAGCGCTAACCCGTTCACGGCTGCAATGATTGGTTTGTACGTGGTTATGAGTTTTAAGACCAGTTGTTTTTGGGACACGTCCGCTGCGGCGGCTTGGCTGTCCTCGTTATCCGCTTGACTATAGTCTATCGTAAAGTCGCCACCGGAGGAAAACACATTCCCAGCACCCGTGATAATTAGCGCTCGAATTTCAGGATCTTCGCGGGCCAAATCCAGTGCTTTTTTGAGTTCTTCAAACATCGTGGCATTTATGGCATTCTTCCTCTCGGGACGATTTAATGTCAAAATGGCTATGTTATTTTCTTTTTCTAAAAGAACGGTTTCAAATGACATCTGTACTTTCTCCTCAAATTTGAGCTTGAAAGGAAATCGTGAATGTATTTTAAATTAAGATTAAACGGAAATTGAATTGATATTGAAAGAAAAAAGAGGGTGATTGATCACCCGTTTATTTCATCAACATTTGCACTTTCAGCATGTCTTTCATGTTCCCCTTGGCCTTTAGTTTTCCACCCATAAAGGCCTTCGTCGGACTAATCTCTCCGTTCGTGATCCCCATTATAATATCACTCGGTGTGGTAATGACGATATCCGGGGTTTCAACGGACCCTTCCTCGAGGGTGCAGGTTTCGTCCTTGAAGATCATCAAGAGATTGAACTCTTGGTCAGTGAAGTCAAACTGGAGCGTCTTATCAAATCCCTTGAAGCGCTCCTTGTAGCTCTCATCATCCAACTTCGCAGCCCATTTGCCAAGGGCTTCCATCAATTCTTCTTTTTCTACCATTTTCTATATCCCTCATTTCAGTCATGACAACTATTTACCCTTCCATACGGGGTCGCGCTTATCTTCCATGAAGGCAGTGAATCCCTCAATGACGTCCTCGCTGTGAAACAGATCCCAGAACGTGGCCCAAAGCGACCCGATGTTCTTGTGCATGGCCAAGTGCCCGCCCTCGAAGAACCACTTCTTCGTCCACTTGTGACTTAATGGGGCCACTTTCTTCATTTCGCGCGCCTCCTCCATTACTGCCTCGTGGAGTTGCTCGTGAGGCACGACCTTGTTGACTAAACCCATTCTGTAGGCCTCATTCGCGTCGATGATCTTGCCAGTGAGAAGGAGCTCCTTCGTTTTTCTCATGCCAATCAATTCAGGGAGATACAGAAAACCAATCCCGCTTGCGAGACCGCGGCGGTTTTCGTAGAACCCCATCTTGGCTTGCTCACTCGCGATGGCTTCGTCACAGAATAGAGTCAGCTCAAGTCCACCCGCGTAGGCAAATCCATTGATTGCCGCGATGATTGGTTTCGGATACCGCATCATCACTTCATTCGGGTCCAGGCAGACGTTCAAGAAGTCCCCGAGACCTTGAAATTCTACCGTGGACAATTCCTTGATGTCCAATCCAGCGGAGAATGCAGGATCCTGACCTGTAATGACGAGCACTCGGATGTTGATGTCATCTTGGGTTTTCAGCATGACATCCATCAATTCCGTCCAGACCTTGCGTGATAGGGGGTTGCGTTTTTCTGGACGGTTAAAGGTTATCCAAGCAACCTCCTCTTCTACTTCATAATCAAATGTTTCATAGTCTGCCATTTTTTCCAAACACCTTGCTTTTTAACTTTTTATCTATACTTCGATGATTTAGAGATCCTCAATTTCTTCCTTTGTTACGCCTCGCAAGACTCGTGGGAGGAATCTCTCGTCGATATCCTTGATAAATTCGTTTCGGCCGATGAAAATTCGGAGGATATCGTTTGATCCGCCCGCTATCTGCATCAATAACGCATTTTTAATAGTGGTGTAAATACCATATTCGTTGGTGTAGCCGTCGCCAGCGCAAATGGCTGCACATTGGTTGGCAATTTCAGCCAACGATGAAGTGCAGTAGATTTTTGCCGCAGCCGACTTGGCTCCAAACTCGAACATATCTGCCTCACCCTTATCGAGGAGATCTGCAAGGTAGTAAATCGTCGCCCGGGATGTCTCGATACGCATCTTGATTTCTGCCATTCGTAGCTGGACTGCTTCCATGCGGGAAACAGGCTCCCCAAATTGCACGCGCCGCTTTCCGTAGGCTCGTGCAACCTCTAGAAGACATCGTCCCTGGCCCACGACACCCGCAATACCCATTCGTTCGATATTCAAGGCACTTGTCATCACCGTCCACCCATCCCCAGGATCAAGGATCATGTTCTTTGCCGGGACCCTCACATCGTGGAAACGGATTACAGAATTTGCCATCTCGACATCACCCTCGAGCTTGTTGATCTTTTCGATAGTTATACCAGGACTTCGGCGATCTACTATGAAAGCAGTCAAGTGCCGGTGAAGACCTTTCATGTCAGGGTTTGTATTGGCATAACACATCAGATAATCAGACAGCGCCGCAAGCGTGATAAACCGTTTCCACCCGTTGAGGACCCACTCGTCACCGTCCTGCTCTCCGTGGAGCTGGATGCCAGCCGCGTCATTTCCGACGTCTGGCTCCGTGACCGTGATACTGGCCCACTTCTCTCCCTTCATGAGCGGAACGAGGAACTCCTCCTTTTGGGCATCGGTGCCGTACAAGAGGATCGGACCACCCCCGAATACGCTTGTCAGGAGTGGGTTGATATTTAGCATGCAGCGGCCGACTTCCTCATTTAGAATGGTGTATCCGGTGTAGCCCTGATCCAAGCCCCCGAACTTTTCCTCTGTCAGTACCATGAGAGGATGGAAACCATGTTCGATGCAAAGCTTACTTGCTTGCCATTGGATGGACCAGATATCCTCTCCATTTTCCTGCATCTTTAGGGCCATTGGCACCAGCACGGTATCCACGAATGATTCGCATTCGTCGGCAAATTTGCGCGTTTTTGGACTCCACCATGGCATGTAATCTGGCATCCTAGTACCCCTCCTTTGCATAATTGGCGTAGTAATCTTTGCCCAACCCGTATTTCAGGTGAACATCGCCATATTCATTCAAGCCCCTCCACGTGATTTTCGCAAGTTTGATTTTTTCCTTTTCCTTGTAGAGGATGACCATGTCTTGTTGTGCCAGTGACTCCAGTGCAGTTACCACTTCATCTTTCATACCCATCAATTTCTGCAATTTCTGCAATTCAACATGCAGGCCTTGGGAATATTCAAATTCCTTAGCTATAATTTTTAGGACTTTCAACTCAAATTCGTCCAAGATAAAATCACCAGTTTGTTTTATACTGCTAAAACACTTCATCTAAATTATTTAAATGAGCCTTAACCCCAGATCTAACAATTTTAGAAACATCAATAAATTTCATGATAGTTCTAATGAGTTTAGCTTGAACTAAACTCTCAAAAAACTTCAAAAATAATATCACCTTTAAATAGCTTGTGCAAATTAGCGAACTTTTCTTTGAGCTCTCGCACGAGGGGCGTCTCAATATCCTAAAAGCGGTATTTGGAGGGAATAAAAAGCACGCCCAATTAGTAAATGAATTAGGTCTGCCCGGGCCTGAAATTTCTCGGCACTTGATACGTCTGCAGAAAATGAAACTTATTCAAAAGGTTCCAAATGGGTCCTATCAGCTCACCTCCTTTGGGCGATTATTATTGGAGGTAATACCTTTCTTAGAAAACGGCTTAAATTTTATAGATTTCATTAATTCACACGATTTCTCCCCAATCCCATTAGATATCCTATTACGTATTGGTTCGCTCCCCGAAGTTGAACTAAAAACAATGACAATGGAAAATATCGAACTCTGGGGAGAATTGGTAAAAACTGCTACAAATTTCATTTATTCCATAACGAACCAAGTCCAAACTTCCATTATTCCAATTTTCATTGAGCAAGCTCATGTCGGTGCTGCACCTGAGATGAAAGCAATCATTGACGCAGAATTATTCAAGAAATACTTGCAACCGGAATATTTGATCCCAAACGTTACCCGAGTAATGAAAGAAATAAACTTTTTTGATAACGTGAGGATCGCAACCGAACTTAACATTTCATTGACAATCACTGACAAGGGTGCACTTATTTTCCTGCGATCAAGCAAAAATATTGATTATGGACAGGGAATCTTCGGGCGATCTGAAGAGTTCATCCAAGCAACTAAAAAAGTATTCAATTTATTCTGGAATCGCTCAAGGATCATTTCTCATCTCGACTTAATAGTTCAATAGTCGTGAAGATCAATTCTGTAAACGAAAATATCAAAATCTATCCAAAAAATGACGTTCTTGCAATCCAGGGATGATTTTACCAGAGATACCCAAGACTATGCAACGAATCTTATTTTAGTTTTATCGCGATAAGGGTTAGGATTGCCAAGACCAAATCAATCGATCCGAATGACAAGAGTGCCGGAGTCATGAAGGGTAACACGAAAGAATTGTAGATGATAATGGCCTGAAGAGCAATGCGTAGAACAACGGAAATTACCGGGATGAAAACGAATTTCTCTGGATCTCTAGCAGAATAGTACAAGATCGTCCCAAAGCATATTGCCAGCAACCCGGCAACTTGAGGAAAAACAGGATAGTTCATTGGCAGGTTAAGAATCCCTAGGAGCGAGAATAACGGCTGTATAAGAAACATTAAGATAATTCCAAAGATGATCTCGTAGAGCCCACTAAAGAAGAGAAGATATCGAAGGAGTTTCACTTTCATTTTTAACACCCAATTAGTAAGAAATCTCTTGTACCTCTATTTACACTTAGCAGTTCCCAAGGACATTTGATAAGGTTTGTGCTGATCCGGCACGGTAAGTCATCTGTGCATCTGAAATTGCGAATTAATCCGATATTCGACGGTCTTTTTGCATCATCTGATTGGTGAATGGCGAGAATTGAAAAAAATACCTCGCGATTGCTTCGCAATCGCCTCAAACTACCTATTAATTGTCAAGATGGGCAAAATCCAAGCAAGGCTACACGACTTCAATCAT
>Ga0209039_10000370_pt1 | contig 43880 bp, 47 predicted proteins | sample BogFormECP12_OM1_FD_188238 | JGI IMG/M metagenome (GOLD analysis project Ga0209039, IMG submission 188238) | Bog forest soil microbial communities from Calvert Island, British Columbia, Canada - ECP12_OM1 (SPAdes) (version 2) | ecosystem: Environmental > Aquatic > Freshwater > Wetlands > Bog ...
GGGCCTCGGGTGCACGATGTATTGGCACAAAAACCGGCATTAAGGGTAACCGATGTATTGGCACATCAGGGTGCACGATGTATTGGCATTTCTCAGTTAAGTGTTAAGTAACAACCTTGGGGACCAACCTCTCATCGCATAAAACTCAACACTCAACACATAACACTCAACACTGCCTTACGGATTTACGGTTGTTACATACTTAAAGCCGTCTTTTTCTACTCTTAAAATGACAGCTGATTTCACCGGGTCGCCGTTCCTGTCAAAGGATATGTTCCCGGTAACACCCTTGAAGTTCTTAAGGTCGGTGAGAACCTTCATCACCTCTTCGGGCGTTGCATTTTTCGCCTTATCGAGTGACTGGAGATAGAGCATCGTCGCATCGTAGGCCAGGGCAGCAAGAGCATCCGGGACCGCCCCGTGCTTCTGTTTGTATTTTGCGATGAATGCTTCAGCCACTTTGTCTTTCCTTTCCGGCGAGTAATGGTTCGTGAAGTAGTTACCGATGATGGCCGCCCCGCCGATCTTGATCAGGTCAGGAGAATCCCAGCCGTCACTGCCCAATAGCGCGGATTTCACGCCCTTCTCGCGCACCTGCCTCGCGATGAGAGAAGCCTTGTTATAATAGTCCGGCAAGAAGATGACATCTGGTTTCTTGACGCCGATTTTCGTTATGAGAGCTGAAAAATCCACATCGTCTTTCTGGTATGATTCATACGCGAGGATCGTGCCTTTGCTCTTCTCGAACGTGACCTTGAAGAATTCGGCCAAACCCTTTGAATAGTCGTTTCCCACATCGTAAAGCACGGCTGCTGTTCTTGCCTTCAGGTCTCTGAAGGCAAAGTTCGCAACCACGCTCCCCTGGAACGGATCAGTGAAACAGGACCTGAACACATATGGCTTTCTCTTGCCGTTGTAAACCGTCACCTTTGGGTTGGTAGCCGCGTTGCTAATCATGGGCACTCTGTTCTTGTCCGCAATTTCGCTTACGGGTATGGCAATCTTCGAGGTTAAGGGTCCGATGATGCCGGCAACCTTGTCCTGGGTGATGAGTTTAAGGGCTGCGTTGGTTCCCTCGGTCGCGTCATTCCTGTCGTCGGTTATGATCGGGGCGATCTGGTATTTGCCTGTCTTTGAATAATCGTCTATGGCCATCAGGAACGCATTCTTGGACGACTCGCCAAACGTCTTTACGTCTCCGGTCAGGGGCGTAATCAAACCGAGCTTAATGGTTTCTTTTGCAGGCGCGTGCGTGACCACAAAGGTGAGGCCCACTACCAGTCCCGCAACCAGAATGAGTCTCTTCATAGGTATTCCTCCTTGGCGTCCCGGGTCGTACTGGCGCCACAGGCCGTCTGCGTTAAGCATTTAAGCATGTGGCTTTTTCACGATCTTTGACGGCTTGCGATCAGGACGTCAAGTCGCCTCTATATTAAACAAGAAAAGAAGGCACCTTGCAAACAGATATTCGTGTGGTCTGCTGGAAGGTTTGCCCTGTTTCTGGTAGGATTGGGCATGTTCACGACGTACGTGCTGGTCATCCGGAAGACGGGTTCGACCCGGATTCGGATGCCCACACAGGAGATCTTCATGGAACAGGGTCTCTATCTGTATGTCGGCTCGGCAAAGAGAGGCCTGGAGCAGAGGCTGGCACGCCACATGAAAAAGCGGAAGAAATGCTTCTGGCACATAGATTACATAACGAGTCGAAGAGATACTAGCGTGATGGCCATATATCTTTCTCCATACCCCGAGTGTGAAACGCTCACCGCGGTCAGTCAGTTGGGCCCTCTCTTCGGCCGGAAACTAGGCTCGTCGGACTGCAAATGCCCATCCCATTTTGTAAAAGTCGACAAGGTCGATGCCAAAATTTTCAAGGACTGGTTCACCGCCAAAGGTTTTGCTGAATTCTTTTGGCCATGACCCGTGACCCTTGCCCCGTGACCCGTGACCCGTGACTCTGCCTCACTGCGCGTAGTCCCTTGATTTTAGGGCGTCCGGGTGGTATGCTTCTAGCGCTCCACAGACGACATTGCGCGTCGTCGCGAGTTGCGGGCCAACACCTGTTACGAGTTACGGGTTAAAATACCTGTTACAAGTTACAGGATAATACGCGTTACAGGTTAAGTGATAATACTACGTGCGGGTTACGGTTTAAGGTCGTTAACTGGGAACTCGTAACAGGTTTGGTAACGGCGTGATATGCGCCGGGGCAAAAGGCAGACAGACGGGATGGAGAAGATAACATCACTACGCGGATTTCGAGACATCAGCGGTGAAGAAGCCGAAAAGTTTGTCAGGGTAGAGCAGGTCTCAAGGGCCGTCTTCGAGCTATCAGGGTTCCGGGAGATCAGTACCCCCATTCTTGAAAAGACCGAGCTCTTCAAGAGGAGCATTGGCGATACAACAGACATCGTTGAAAAAGAGATGTTCACGTTCATAGACCGGAACGGGGACTCATTGACCCTGCGGCCCGAAGCGACCGCCGGCATAGTGCGCCATTATCTGCAGGAAGGTTTGCATGCCAGGGAGAGGATCAGCAGGCTCTTCACGATAGGTCCCATGTTCAGGCATGAGAGGCCGCAGAAGGGCAGGTTCAGGCAGTTTCATCAGGTGGATGTCGAAGTCTTTGGCGCAGCCGAGCCGATCGTGGATGCGGAGTTGCTCTGGATCATTGCGCGGATACTCGGTCAGCTGGCGGTCAAGCGTTACGCGATCGAACTGAACAGCGTGGGCTGCAAGGAATGTCGAGCGCCTTTCAGAGAGGTGCTGGTTTCTTACTTTTCAGAGAAGAAAGAGTCCCTCTGCCCCGATTGCCAGAACAGGCTCATCAGAAACCCCCTGCGCATATTCGACTGCAAGAGCCAGGCGTGCATAGACCTCACGAAAGGGTCACCTTTGCTCTTCGATCATCTGTGTGAAAATTGCCGTGTACACTTCGAAACGCTCATCAGTTATCTTGCGGGTTTTGGCATTGATCCGGTGGTTAACAAGAGGCTGGTCCGTGGGCTTGACTATTACACCAGGACAGTTTTCGAGGTTACATCCGAAGAACTTGGAGCGCAGAAAGCCTTCCTCGCCGGAGGGCGTTACGACAATCTCGTTGAGGATATGGGGGGGCCGAGCGCTCCCGGGATCGGGTTTGCCATAGGGATGGAGCGGCTGGCATTGCTGATGGACCCTTCCCAGGTTGTGAAGAAGCCACGCTATTTTCTTGCGCTCATCGGTGACAAAACTGTTGCCTATCGCATCCCGATCATAAAGGTCCTCGCAGAAAAGGATATACCCGTCTCGTACTCACCCGATCCTAAGTCACTCAAATCGCAGATGAGGCACGCGGACAGCATCGGGGCAGATTATGCGATGATCCTGGGAGAAGGAGAGCTGGAGAAAGGGGTCATCCTCGTCAGGGACATGCGGAGCGGGAAGCAGGCCGAGCTTCCTCTCGATATCACAAATCTTGCCGAGAGGCTCCATGGACTAAGTCTCGAATAACCTTGCTCGGTAAGCCAGGTACGTAAAGACCACCGCCAGTATCAGCCTCGCAACGACTACGATCAGGCCGTTTGCGCCTATAACAACAAAGAGCAGGGTGTCCTCAAACATCGCGTGGCACACGGAAAGAAAAAGCAGGATAAGAAAGACTTCGCGCTTGCCCAGTTTGTGCTCCTTTATAGCATGTATGATGACACCTGCCCCATACGTAAGCCCGATGATCACCCCTGTTATAAGCGGGAGCAGGCCGGGCCTCGTGATGCCCATGAAGAAGAAAGGCTTTGTTCCGGAAAAGAGCCCGCGCTCCTTGAGAAACTCGTACGAAATAGTGAGCGGAAGGATGATAAGCAGGAGCTTTACCGTAAGCCAAAGTGAATCTCGCAGGGCGTTCAGTATCATTTCCATACCAGGTGTAGTACCACTCCGGAGAAAAGACTTAGGACAATCCTCACGAGCAGCAAGAGCGATGCATTTGCGCCCGTCTTCTTCGTGATCGGTGTTTCTATGGTCAGGCTGTGACAGATGCCGAGCATCAGCGCAACGACCGTCACATCTTTTGCCGGCAGGCCAAGTGGTGCCAGCACGGCTATAGCAGCGTAGATGTTGATGACATAGCCCGCGACAAGGCTGAGCGCAGCCTCTCCCGGAAGACCGAAGATGGTCATGAAGGGCTTACAGGCCCTGCTGATTATGTCTATTAGGCCCGAATGCTTGATAATTTCGATGGCGATATAACAGGGCACGATCACCTTCACCATCATGAACGTGATGGAGAGGCCATTCAGCAGCCCTCTCTTTAACGGTTTTTGAATCTCCATGGTCCAGCGGCGTATATTCTATACGATGAAGCGAGGAATTGGAACGACAAACGGTGCGATCGGGCTTGCTCAACCTTTTCACGGGTTAGAGGCGAACCGGTATCAGCAGATTACGTCCTCACCCGGGGGTGCGTCCGTGCCGTCATGTCTGCCCGGAAAGTGCTTGGTCAGTTCGGCCCCGCACTTTGCTATCACCGAACAGAGCGCATCCAGAGTCTTGTCCTCCCTAATGCCCTTTGTGAGTTCTGCTACCAGGGAGTGCCAGAAATCGGGACTGACTTTGTCATTGATGCCTTTGTCGCCGAGAATCCAGACTCTCCGTTCGAGCAGTGATATGAATATCAGGATACCCGTCCCATGCTTGGTCCGATGGAGCCCTCGCTCATAGAAGGTATGGATGGCTTCTTCGCTGACCTCATGCATGGCATCGCGCTCGCTTACTAACGCAAGTTTCAAATGAGGAGCTTTCTTGAAAAGATACCGGCAGGGAAAAAAGAGTATGAACGTGGCCGGTATATAGAACCAGATGGTACTATGGTTGAGCAGCAATGAAGCAATGAGTCCAAAAAGACCGGAGAGAAGAACGCTGCCCAGTATTTCCGCGTCTCTGTATCGATCGCACGCCTCAACAACCTTGACCACTATCTCGCCGCTGGTATCCTTCTCGGCTTCTAACACTGCCTGCTGAATTGTTGTTTTTTGCGCCTTGCTGAAAAAGTCTTTTGCCCTTACTTTCATATGTTGCTCCCCCTGAAAAGTTATAGACCTCCAGTCAGGCTCCGCCCTGCGCAACGTCAATCAGCAGGGAAAATCTTTGTCGCAGCACATCGGGATCGAAAGAAGGCTTTTCAATCGTGCATAGAAGCAGCCCCGGCTTGTAGCCAAGCCCGAGTGGCCTCGAAAGCAGCCTGGCGAGGAAAGGAGTTTGCCTGGAAGTAAGAATCAAAGCGTAAAATCCGGGAATCTGGTCGATGGTCTCTATCTGTGCCCGTATCTCCGGAGGCACGAGAGACAAGTCGCCGCCGTGATAAAACCTGAAATTTTCCTTGATCGTATGCTCCAGAAGCAGGTAGGTATGAGCAAGAGCAGAGCCCTTAACGTCGCCGGACGTTGTAAAGCCCATGGGATAGCCGTCAACCTTGCCTTTGACCACGAACGTCCTCACGTAGAACCTCACCTGCCAGGTATCAGGATCGCAAAGAGATGCAGCCACGGTCGTGAAGAAGGTTTTCAGTTTGGCGTGCCGCCCAATGAACGCAATGATGATGGAAAGAACAAGAATCGCCAGTACGGCGAGCAGGATCCACTCTGTCATCGCTTCTCAATCAAGATTGTGCACGTAAAAGCCGTTCGCGTCAAATGCGTTTACACCGGGTACGCGCACGCTATAGACATCCTCATCGGAACCGGGTACCACGCCTTTCACCGCGACCGTGAAACGCTCGCGGTTGAGCACCCTTTTATAATTTGTGAGCAACTGCTTGAGGTGAGCCTGTTTGGCAGGATTGGCAAACCCCACCAGTTGATCAAAATATTGTACGTTGTTATTGGTGATCAGCAGTTCGTGGCGCGTCTTAACTGAAGACGATTTGCGTGCGCCATCTTGCCCTGATGGGGCGCTTCCTTCAGATCTGTGTTCTTCCGTAATCCTACCGACAATGCCGAGTCTCAGCAGCATGCGTTGCAGAGCTTGCAGAAAATCGACGTCCTTCCGGGAAAGACGGATGCTTACCCCCTTTTTCTGAGTACCCTGCGCAGAGCCGTCGCAATCGAAGAGTCCTCTCAAGAATCCCCGGTAAAAGTCAGACGAGCATTTCTCCAGCGTTGGAGTTATGCTTCTCTCTCCAGGCAGTATGGTCAGGCGCACGGCCATCTTTTTGACATGAGCCAGCGATAATCTTAGCTCGTTTGGCGGTGGGGGCACGACCAGGCTTTCGGACTGGTCTTTCTGGTAAAGCCTTGAGCGTTTTGCCGGCTCGCCGACAAGCAGCCCGCCGCCAGCCGGGATCCATACTGAAATTGCCGACGTATCCTGCTGGAATGTGCCTTCCCCGAGCAATAGGCCGATCAGATACCCTTCGGCTTCACCGTATTCACCCGGCCAGTTCCAAAAAAAACGGTGGTTATGCAGGAGAAGTTTATCCCCCGGTTTAACATTTTTTGTGTCAATCCACTCGGCGCGAGTCCCGGAGCGGGCCGAGGATGCAACCCTCAACAGGAGATGGTTTTCTGTCAGAGAGACCGAGAAGCCCTCCTCTGTCTCAAGCCTGAAAACAGGATTCCTCGCGCTCTTGAAGAAACCTCTGCCACCCGTCAAGAACGGCTTGCCATCTGCGATGAGCGTGATGGGCTTGCCCAGCAGTTCATGCACCTGGCGTGGTCCCCGGTCCGTCATCACAAAAGTGTCAATCGTAACGGACTGGCTGCGGAAATCTATCTCCCCCATGAGACTAGCCTTTCTTGAGAAGGATGCACGTCTCTTTTGGGTTCACCTGGTACTTCTTCGATTTGACGAGCTCTTCGGCCAGCTTGCCCGTGCCGTCCCCGGTAATTAGCGCGATCTTCCCTTCCGGCTTCAGGTAGGCGGCTGCGCGTTTGATGTACGCTTTCGTGACCTCGAGCACAGGCATTTTCTCTTCCCACACATACGCGAGCGAGGGCTGGATGATGATCAGGTCAAATGCGTCATTAAGAAGGAGAGGGAACTCTATCTCCATGTGGAAAAAGCCATGCCGCCTTGCCAGTTCTTTGGACGACGCGAACCAATCCTGCTCCCGCATGCCCTGCCACTTTGACTCGGCACTCTCAAGCGCATAGAGCAGTTCCCTGGTTTTTTTCTCTTCAGGTTTCTTTGTGAAGTAGGCTGCGGTCATTACATCCAGGATATCCCGGAGGCGGTCCGCATAGCGGTTCAGCTTGCCCTGCAGTTCGTGCTTCGTCTCGATATCTTCTTTTATCCTGTCCGAGAGCGAGAAGTACGTCCTGTACAGATCCCTGAATTCCTGGAGCACTTTTTCCGGAGGTTTCGAAAAAAGATCTGCTTGGGCCTTTTCATCGGTGAAACCGTGTAGGTCAGCGAGAGACATGCCGAGCAATGCGTCTCCAAAACGGTAATTCTTTGCTTCTCCGCTGAAACGGCTTCTTATGTTATTCTGGAGAATATCGAGGGCCACATGGGATTTCTCGACACCGTACAAGACGTGATCGAGAATGTACCGGTTGAGCGTCTGCTCGTTCTCCCATTCAGCCACAAAGGTATTTCGCTCGCGATAGGGGAGTGTGGAAGCAAGATATATGAGCCCGTCCAGCAGTGCTGACACGACAGCGCCGCATCCGGGTGTCATATCGAGTACTCTCAAGGCGAATAAAGACTCTTTCGTGAAAGCACTCTTTGTTCCCTCCAGCACGACTTCTTCGACATCGAAGGGAATCTGCCCTTTTCTGGTGAGAAGAAACGTGAAGATGTCGGAACCGTCGAATGCGTTGACTGCGCTGGGACCGACCTCTGTATCGACCGCGGGCAGCGCATTCCTCTCTCTGAGATAGGTTTCCGTCAAAGGAAGCTTCCACTCGGGGAAGAGCTGACTGCACAAAGGCAGTAATCTTGGATAGACCTCCATTTTTTTATAAATGTTCTCCAGGGCCTTTGTGATCTCCGCCTTTTTCTCTTTCAGGAACCCGATCGTGTGGGTTCGTTCTTCCTCCAGAAGTGAAGGAAGCCCACGCGCAAGCCCTTCACAGGAAAAGAGATGGTAGAGGAGGTGGAGAATCTCTCCATCCGGCACCATCTCTTCTTTGCCCAGGTCCAGCTCGATGAGTCGCTTCTCGAATGCTCTGGGCCTCCGGAAGAGGATCCAGTTTTTTCCATTCGTCAGTATGCCCCACGGCGTCTCTGCCCTTTTGACGAGATAGAATATCTGGTATACAGGGATCCTGTTCTCGAAATCGAGGTAAAAGCCGCTGATCCCTTCAGTCAAGTTTCTGCCGTATCGTTTGACGGAAAGGAGCGCAGCGGAATTGCGGTAGAATTCTTTTGTGCCCCATCGCTTGGAATTGACGAGTCGTTCCTCTTCCGAGCAGAAGAGGGCGAAATCGGGTCCCTTGACTTGGTCCTCGAAGAATTTGGGCTTTGGCTCCACTGAGTATCCCAGGACCTTCAGCATCGGCCTTACGAGCTGCGTCTCTGTCTGAATCTCACTCGCAAATGCTTTCGTATGATGAAACGGCAAGAGGATATTGGTGAGGGCTGCGTAGGCCGCTTCCTCCCTTGGAAGGTCGAGTAATTTTTGGACTAAAGAGGGCGAGAAAAGGCTATTTCTGACTATGCCGGGGTACATAGGTAATGATAAGCCGTTTGTTCTATCCGAGTCAACAAAGCAGTGGCCGGTGAGAGGGGACGAGTGACAAGTAACTAGTGGACTGTGAGCAGTAAGCAGAGAGCAGTGGGGACGCTGAATATGAACAGTGGGAGAGCGATGCAACCTTGCGGATGGTCTGTCGGGTTCGGTTTGCCTGGCCCGCAGTCTTGACGGAGTGGCACGAAACGAGAAGAGAAATGGCTTGACAAATGTGGCGGCCGGCAGGACAATGGCCCAGAATGATAAACACCAATTCAGGAGGCGATGATATGCAACCCAGTTTCTATTTTCAGGGCAGAGTGAATAACTTCTTTTCACCCACGAAGATCACGCTCGGCGTCGGTGCCGCAAAGACCGTCGGAGCTCAAGCAAAGGCCCTCGGGCATGACAGGGTGCTCCTTGTCACCGATCAAGGGATTGTCAGCACCGGCATGCTTGAACCGATTAAAGATTCTCTTGTCTCCGAAAAGATCGCTGTCCTCGTGTTTGACAGGGTGGAACTCGAAACTCCCGCACGCGTTGTCGACGAGGGTGCCAAATATGCTCGAGACAACAATTGCGACCTTCTCGTCGCTCTTGGGGGAGGAACCACGATAGATACAACCAAGGGTATTTCACTTATGGCAACAAACAAGGGTAGCGTGCTTGATTATGTGGGTGTTGATCGGGTGCCCGTGAAGGGGCTTCCCAAGATCCTGATCCCGACCACGGCCGGAAGCGGAAGCGAAGCAACGCGAGCTTTCGGGGTGACCGATGAAGCGGAAAAAATGAAGAAGGCAGTTTCCACGCCCTACTGCCTGGCTGACGTTGCTATCCTGGACCCGCTCCTCACGCTGTCTCTGCCACCCGTGCTCACGGCCGAAACCGGCCTGGACGTTCTGGGTCATGCGGTCGAAGCATACGTCTCTGAGCTTGCAACTCCCTTCTCAGACATGCTCGCCCTGGAAGCGATGAGGCTCGTGGGTAAGAGCCTTCTGACCGCCTACGCAAAGGGTGAGAATGTCGAGGCCCGGTTTGACATGCTTCTGGCGGCAACGCTCGCAGGCCTGGCCTTTGGAAGCGGCGGCCTGGGCGCCGTTCACGCATTTTCGTTTGTCTTGGAGACGGATCATGGCCTGGGCCACGCCAGGGCTGTGAGCGTTATCCTCCCGCATATCATGCAGTATAACAAGATCGGTGCCCTTGGCAAATACGGCATGATAGCTATGGCTCTGGGTGAACAGGTTGAAGGCATGTCGAACGCTCAGGCTGCCGAGATGGCTGTTATTGCAGTCCAACGGCTGCTTGATGAGACATCGATTTCGAACCGTCTCGGCGACTACGGCATATCTCAGGAGCACCTGCCCGGGCTTGTGGCCGGCACGATGAAGCAGACAAGACTATTCGTCCCGAACCCACGCAATATGAAGGAAGAGGACGTAAGGAATATTTTCATGCAGGCGCTTTAGGAGACCAGCTGAACCAGACTGCCTGGCCCGTCAGGAGCCGCACTTGCGTCTATGGCGAAATGGTTTCTGATCAGTAGAGCGGGCAGACACGTGGTTTGATAGAAGTGCCCATGCATAACAGGCTGCGAAGGTGTCGAAGGAGATGGCCTCGCGCCGGTTAAGAGAATCTTCGTGATGCTGACTGGCGGTGGCATGGCACCTTCTCTCAGCCGTTTTCTCGGTCACGTGATAAAGGACACCGCTTGCATTCAAGCGCGAGAAGTAATCCATACTTGGACGATAGCAGCAGAAGAAAAATCAGTCAAGAAGTTTTTTCAAAAGTGTCACTGCCCTATTTTTCCGGGCCAGGTAGAGCACTCGCCAACTGAGTCGTACGTGCACTGTGTGATCCCATCTACCCAGGTCGCCCCCGACAGGTAGGCGCCGGAGAGATTAGCGCCCGACAGGTTAACATTGGCAAGATTGGCCCCCGACAGGTTAACACTCGACAGGTTCGCCTCGGACAGGTTGGCCCCGGAAAGATTTGCTCCGGACAGGTCAGCACCGGCAAGGTTGGCGCGCGAGATAGTGGCACCGGAAAAGTTGGCATGAGAGAGGTTAGTCTCGGAAAGGTTGACATTGGAAAGAATGGCTCCGGAAAGGTACGCGCCGTACAGGTTGGCACCAGAAAGATTTGCTCCGGACAGGTCAGCAGCAGAAAGGTCAGCGCGCTGGAGGTCAGCGCCTGACAGGCTCGCATTGGACAGGGAGGCGTACCGCAGGTCACAACGTGGGCACTCTTTTTCTGCCAAAAGCCTGTCTAAGCTTGTCCGATTAAAAGCAAATGATTCGGTAGAGAGGAAGAGCAGCAGCATAAGACTGAGACGGACAATAAGAACCGCGTTGCTCGCCCTCATGGCGTTTCTTTCGGAGCGAGTTCTTTCAGAGAGTCGTGCATAAGGTGCTCAGTGCTGCCATGGCCATCTTGTCTTCCGAAGGATAGCATAATACACGGTGGGGGCCGTTTCAACAACTCCCGTTTTTCCGGAAAGAACACAGGACTGAGCACCGTCCAGGTCGATTTTCCGCATAAAATCGATAGTGCAAACCCGGAATAACGATAGACAAGGAGGCGATTGGTGGTGACCCAGAATTGATACTACCGTGTATTATTCTGCTTACTATATGTTACTTAATGTAATACGATGATTCGGTGTGAGACGACAGGGTAGCGGGCTTTGAAGGACGTCCCCGAACATAAATGATGTTTAGCCTTATTCATCCCTGAACCATTCGCCCAGTTGCCTCATCACTTGTCCGAAGGTTTCCTCAAGCAGGAAAATATCGTTGTGTAGCGCCCGATTAATTTCTATAACATGACTACCTTTTGCTTTCAGTTCCTTGCACGAAGATACTATCTCCGGAACATCTCGAGATCCGAATAGTATAAGTGCCCTTTCTTTATCGGTGGGCTGCCAGGCAGGAAGTTTCTTGAGAATTTCAAAATTCACTCCGCTAAAGGACTCGCGCACCCGATAACTCCTCAAGTCTGTTATGATCCGTTCTGTTTCCGGGCTATAGGTGGTCCTGAGTGCAGGCGATATCCCAATGGCGAAATCGGCGGAGCTGGTCAGTGAGAGGCGGCCGCCTGAAGAATGGCCTATGGCTACAACCTTGCCAAAACCACGACAATACGCGATGGCAGCTTCTACATCTTGCGGGACATTCTCGTCCAACGGCAGCTTATGCTCACCATGTCCCCGATGGTCAATGGCACACGTCGTGATCCCGACCTCGGCCACGCGCCATGCCAAACCAAGCTGTTCTTCTTTGCATCCGCCGTAACCATGGACCAGGACGGCTGCACCACGGGAAACCGGGGGTCTCAATATCACACAAGGGATGCCGAATCCATCCGCCTGAATGACCTTCCGTTCGATGTCCATCATCCTTCCTCCATTCCGATATCGGCTAAACGCCGCGCTCACTGTTGTCAGGGGCCCGTTGCCCACTTCTTTCTCCGGGGTGCCGACGGATGTGAACAGTAAGTTGCTCTTGGACCAACGCCTCCGCCTCCGTCAATTTCAACATTTCATCCCAGAAAGCCGTGCATAGGCGCTCCTGCGATAGGTCCTGTTTATGGGGCTCATATTCAGTGATAACGGCTGCATCAGCCAGAGGCGGGCGCCCTTTTTCCGCCGATTGGCTGCATCCATTAGTTACGCGGTTTTTTCATAGTGTGAGGCATACCAGTCAATGACCTGCCTTATCATCTTTTGGTAAGAAGTGTTATGCTTCTTGGCCTCTTTCTTGAAGAAGCTAACGCTCGATTTCTTCAGCGAGATGGTGACTTTCACGTTATCTTCCTTCAATACCAGCTGATCGGGTGGCGGAAGAAAATCCCTCACGACTCTCAGGTCTCCCATCGGTTCTTCAGTGTACTTTATTTTGGTCTTCATAAATCTTCCTTCCTTTCCTCCAATATCCCGCCCCGTAGATGCGAATCATGTTGCCTCGGTATGTAAACCTAACAGTCATGATGTTGTCATCAACGCGTCCGATACAGTAGTATCTGTCCTCTTCGGAACTGTGAGCCATATCCTCGGCGATGACACGGTGAGGGTCGAGAAACGCTCGTTGGGCTGTGGCAAACGAAACATGGTGTTTCGTCTGGTTTTCCCTGTCCTTCTCCTGGTCCCACTCAAAAGAAGTTTTCCTCACAGACATACTATATCAGAGACTCAGGCCATAAAGCAATACACAAGTATGGCAAATAATATGGGTGCATTCGCATCTTTCGCGTAACGATAATATACGGTGCCCGTGTTTTCTGACATCTTACTCCGATGTCGGTAACAAAATGTTCAGCAAAATGGACAGCTTTGCCTGGCGGGGTTGGTGCCTTCTGACACCTCACCCTCGCGGAGCGACGCGAGGTGCCCTGATGTGCCGCTTTCTCTCACCTCAGGGCACAGAATACTCTCTCTGCGGGCCTTTCCTCTGTGACCTCTGTGATCTCTAGCGAGTGAAGCGAGCGGGTGTGAGATAAAGTAGTGGGGCTTTGTAATGTGCTCTATTCTAAGAGCGGTGCAGCTTTCTCTGCTTCTTCACGTTCCATCTTCTGCACGCGCTCAAGCTCTCGCAGCTTGAGTCGCAGCAGAATGACAAGGCCGATGATAGCCGCCCAAAACATTCCGAGATTCAGGTACACCGTGGCCTGGTCATAGCCGGTTGGCGGAAAAACGTCTATCACTGGTTTTGTTTCGGCCCAGAGGCTGGCCATCTGTAAGAGGATGAACGCTATGCTGCAGAGGATGATCTTCACGCAGTCTCCTAACTGAAGTAACCCACCAGCGTCATAATCACGAAGTAGGCAAGGTATGCCACGCCGATGGCCGTAAAAACCGGGCTTCTCAGGCCTTGCTGAGACTTCCTGTCGAAAAACGGTATCAAGAAGAAGAAGAGTATGGCAGCCGTCACCAGCAGCACCGCAACGACCTCTCCATTCAATCCATACATGTCACCGGGGAAGAGCTTGAGTGTCTGGAACAGGAAGAGAAAATACCACTCCGGCTTCACGTTCTCAGGGGGTGGAGCAAGAGGATCAGCTTTTGTTCCGATCTCAGGAGGCAGAAGCGTCGCGAGCGTAACCACTATTCCGAGAAGCACGAGCCAGAACATCAGGTCTTTGTAAACTACGTTCGGGAAGAAGGGCTCCTGCTTCAGCTTCTTGCCTTCTTGAGAGAGCGGGAGACTCATCCCATGGTATTGAACGAGGAAGAGGTGCAACACCAGCAGTCCCAGGAAGGCCATAGGCAACACGCACACGTGGAACGCATAGAAGCGGACGAGCGTCTCGCCCGTTACGTCGATGCCTCCTCTAAGGAAGGCCTTGATCGTTTCCCCGAGGATGGGAAGGGCTGAAAGACCGCCTGTCGCCACCCGTACCGCTGCAAACGCCCTCTCATCCCAGAGCAGGAAGTAGCCGCTGAGCCCGAAAAAGATGGAGAAACCGAGTAATATAAAACCCGAGAACCAGAGTATCTCTCTCGGCTTTCGGTACGACTTCAAAAGGAGCGTTCCAAAGAGGTGAATAAAGAGAAAGGCAATGGCGAGTTGCGCGCCCCAGTGATGCAGGGACCTGAAGAACCACCCCATATTCAGCTTGGTCACGATCTCAATGATGCTCTTGTGAGCCTGTTCGAAATAGGGCACGTAATAAAAGGCGAGCACCATCCCCGTCACGAACTGGATGATAAAGAGAAAGAGGGCGGCGCCTCCCGTGTAGTACCATATATCGTGCTTGTGCTCTGGTACGAACTTTTTTTTTGCGAACCCTTTCAGGTCGCTAAAGTCGTACCGCTCCAGGAACCAGCCTCTAAGCTTTTGGCAACTCAACCTTCACGCCCTTTTTGAAGACGATCAGCTTATTATCCTCCACGCGGTATTCAAGGAATTCAAGCGGCTTGGGTGGCGGCCCCTCGATGTTCTTGCCGTATTCGTCGAACCAGCCCTTGTGGCATGGACAATAAAACTTCCTGTCCGCGGGCTTGTAAGTGATGTTGCATTCCATGTGGGAGCAGACACCCTTGAGCGCCACCACGGTGTTGTCCGATCTCTTGAAGATGTATCCGAGCTTCCCGCCCCATGCGAAAGCTTTTGTACTGTTCGTAGGTATGTCGAGAAAATCCTCCGGTTTAGGCAGCACAACGAAGTCAGGCTCCTTGCCGAGGGTTGGAAAAGCGCCCCGCCAGACGGCGTACAGGCTCCCGAGGAAAAAGGTAGCTATCCAGCCCCCGAAAAGCGTGTTGAGAAATGTTCTTCTTGTGACAAGCGAATAGTTAAGCTTCATCTGCGTTTAAATTTATTTTTCACCAGGCTTTTTCTCAAGCCGACAATGCCATCCGTGGGGCGCACTTCCTTGGGGCAAGCATCTATACAACGGAACAGGGTGTCACAGCCCCATACGCCCTTCTCATCGTTCACTTTTTCCAGCGATGCGGCCGGCCTTTCGTCTCTCGAATCAAGCGCGAAGCGCTCCAGTTTAGCCAGGGCTGCGGGCCCGGCGTATCCGGGGTCTCGTGCCAGCACGGGGCAGGCTCCGTAACAGCAGGCGCAAAGGATGCAGTTAACGAACTGGTCCATCTTCTTTCTATCCTGCTCGCTCTGAAAAATCTCTTTCTCAGGATTCGGGCTCTTGCGGATCAGGAACGGCTCCACCTTCTCGTACATGTTCCAGAAAGGCGTCATGTCAACGACAAGATCTTTGATAACCTCCATGTTTGGCAAGGGCTCAAGGATGATCGTCTTGTCCTCGAATGAGCCAACCTGCGTCCTGCACGCCAGATTGGGCAGCCCGTTGATCACCATCGCGCATGAGCCGCAGGTCGCCGACCTGCAGGAGGAGCGAAAAGCGAGCGTGCCGTCCAGCTCGTCCCTGATGCGCAGCAACACGGTGAGGACCGTGAGCCCCGTGATGACCCTGATCTTGTAATAGTCGAAGTAGGGGCCTTTGTCAGGGCATTGTGCGTCGTAGCGCAGAATCTTAAACGTATATATCTCGCCGCCGTTCAATACGTCCTCGCCATGGGTTGATACCGCGTAATGACCACATCTTTATACGATATGACAGGCTCGTTATCAGGCCCCTTCGTCGCAAGCGTGTGCTTGAGCCATGCGGCGTCGTTCCTGTCTTTGAAGTCACGCCTGAAATGAGAGCCTCTGCTTTCTTCCCGCAGCAATGCGCCGTGGGTAATCGCGTGGGCCACGTCGATCATCTGCTCCAGTTCCATTGCCGCGATCAGCTCATAGTTCATGTGCAGGGCAGGACTGGATACCCGCACGCGCCTGTACCGTTCCCTGACCTCGACAATCTTTGCCAGTGCCCTGGTCAGTTCTCCCGGCGTTCTGAAGATACCCACGTCATCGTCCATCGCCTTGCGCAGTTCATCGAGCACCTGGAAGGGTTTTTCGTTGCCGTCAAATGTGAGCCTTCTTATCTTCTGCTCAACCTGGGCCTCTGTTCGCATGAGCGGCTTCTCATCGGGCCGTATTTCGCTCGCCTCCAGGTACTCGCGAATGCTGCGTGAAGCTAGCTTGCCGAATACGATCGTCTCGAGGAGGGAATTCCCGCCGAGCCTGTTAGCGCCATGCACACTGACACACGAGCATTCGCCTGCCGCGTAAAACCCTTTGACCGCTGACTCGCATCGCATGTTCACATCTATGCCACCCATGGAATAGTGCTGGCAGGGCATGATGGGTATCGGTTCATACACGGGATCCACATTGATGAAGTCGATGCAGAATCTCCGTATGCCGGGCAGCCGCTCCGCTATCTTCTGCTCGCCAAGGTGTCTCAGGTCGAGCTGGATATACGTGCCGAACTCATGTTCGAAGCCCCGCCCTTCTTCCATTTCCGTTTTGATGGAGCGAGCGACGATATCTCTCGGGGCAAGTTCCATGGCTTTGGGCGCGTAGCGCTCCATGAAGCGCTCACCCTTGTTGTTGAAGAGATAGCCTCCTTCGCCGCGTGCACCCTCGGTTATGAGGATATTCGTTCCCAGAAGGGATGTCGGATGGAACTGCACGAATTCCATGTCCTTCATAGCGATGCCTGCCGCGTACGCAATCCCGATGCCCGAGCCTGTGTTGATGAGCGCGTTGGTAGAGTGAAAGTAGACGCGCCCGTATCCTCCGGTTGCAAAAAGCGTAGCCTTGGCACGTATCGGAATCAGCTTTCCGTTGGTTTGGTCCAGCACAACGATACCATGGCAGACGCCCTCGTCAACGGCCAGCGCCAGCGCCACGTATTCGTAGAATATTCTGACGCCGCACCCGACGGCTTGTTCGTACAGGGTGTTCAGCAGTACGTGGCCGGTGAGGTCCGCGGAGTAACAGGTGCGCGGATACCCTGCACCACCGAATGGCCGTTGTGCTATGGTACCGTCAGGGAACCGGCTGAAGGGGCAGCCCCAATGTTCCATCTCAAACACGACACCGGGAGCCTCCTTGCACATGAGTTCTGCTGCGTCCTGGTCGGCCAGATAATCGCTTCCTTTGATCGTGTCAAACGTATGCTTTTCCGGGTTGTCATCCTTGCTATCAGGGTTATTCGCGAGCGAGGCATTGATGCCGCCCTGAGCTGCGATAGAGTGGGACCTGATGGGGTGGACCTTTGAAATGAGCCCGACGCTGTAATGCTCGCAGAGACCCACGGCAGCCCTCAAACCCGTGAGACCTCCGCCAACGATCACAACGTCATATTCGAGCATTGTCAGGCTACTTTGGCGTATAAGAAGATCAGGATCAATGAAATAAGCGTCGCAACAGCGTTGGACAACCAGAATAGCTGTTTCTCTTTTCGATACCCAAGATCTATCGCTATGGTTCTCAGCCCGTACATGCTGTGGAACGTGAAAAGGACGAATATGAGTATGTCAAGGACCGGCTGTCTGTGAAGACCTAAAGCCCAGTCAGGCTTCTTGTCCTTCGTGTACAGAAAAAAAGCAGAGAAAATCTTGATACTGAAAAGGATTATGAGAGTGACGCCGCTGATCCTGTGAAAGAGCCAGATAAACATTAACTTTTTGGTATCATTTCAATGTACCCACTGTCAAGGGATTTTTTTCATGAGCGCTGCCGGCGCTGCCTGAAATTGTTTGCATATTACTTGGGGATTGCTTAGAATGAAGCTGGGCTCGTGCCTGATGACTGGCCACTGACAGCCGTTTTCCCCGGAGGTTCTTGAATGAGCGAGTTTCGTGAAGTTGTTGTTATTGGCGGGGGTCCCGCGGGTCTGACTGCAGGCATCTACCTGATGAGGGCTGGCATTGATGCCATCCTTGTTGAGCAGGGTGTTGTCGGCGGAACACCTATGAAGTATGAGCACGTCGAGAATTATCCCGGGTTTCCGGAAGGCATCGGCAGCCGCGAGTTAATGGAGCGCATGACTTCTCAGGCCAGGCGATTCGGGCTTACCATCAAGGATTTTTGCCAGGTATCTGAGATAGCCCATCAAAAGGAGAAATTCGTTACCCGTGCAGGTGACGACAATATTGAATCTCTCGGGGTCATCGTAGCCGCAGGAACTCAATCGGTGGCGATAGATATTCCCGGCGAAGCAGAGTTCATGGGCAGGGGCGTGTCGAACTGTGCTACCTGTGATGGGATGTTTTTCAGGAACCTGGATGTTGCAGTCATAGGCGGAGGAGATGCCGCGATCCAGGAAGGGTTGACGCTGGCGAATCTCGCCCGGAAGGTATATGTGGTCCACAGGAGAGATACGCTGCGAGCCCAGAAGATCATACAGGACCGGGCCCTCAGCAATCCGAAAATGGAATTTCTCTGGAACAAGGTGCCTGTCGAGATCAAGGGCAAGGAACAGGTCGAGACGGTTAGACTCCGCGACACAAAGACGGGACAGACTTCGGAGATAGCGGTGGACGGGGTATTTGTGTACGTCGGGTCGCGACCGAACACGGGCTTTCTGAGTGACCTTGTGCAAAAGGATGAGGCAGGCTTCATCGTAACGGATGAAAACCTTCTAACGAAAACAAAAGGTCTTTACGTGGCAGGAGATGCACGACGAAAGTCGCTCAGGCAGATTTCCACTGCAGTGGGAGACGGGGCGCTGGCTGCCGTGAGCCTCGAACGATACATCCTTGAGGCGAGGTAGGGGTGGCTCACGTTGTGAAGGATATTCTGGTGGGCTCAACGATCGTCCTTCTGGGCATGCTCCTGAGTCTGGTTGCCTCCATCGTGCTCCTTATTCTGTGGCTCTTCTTTCACCTTCTGGGCGCGCTTCTGTGCGTCTTTTTCTTCATCTTTCTTTTCTTCTTTGCGTTGTGGCTCATCGGTTTTCTTTACGGAAAAGCGAGAGAGACCGGCATGAAATAAGAGAGCGGTAATGGTGAGCCAAAAATATGGAAAGACGTTAGAGGTGAAGCTAAGCCGTGGTGCTTTCGGATGCTGACGATCGATGGCGCAATTCGCCCGGTTCGCTTGGCTGCATTGGTTGGAATGCTATTTATGGTCCCGGTAGCCCAGGTGGCCCAGCCTTGCTTTGCCGCTGATAGTTTTGTACTGTATCAGGTAGGCGGCGCGAAAGAGGTGCAATCCTGGTCACTCGCCAGGGATTTTTTCAAGGGGAAGGGATACGACGTACTCTACCAGCTGGGCGAGACAACGGTAGAGAAGCATCTCGAGAAGATGGGAAAGATCAACAGGAGCCCGGCAAAATTTTTTCTTGCGCTGGAGCTTGTGTCCGGGGATGATACGGGAGTGCTCGTCGTGATGACAGACCGGAGAGGGCCGGAGGGCGACACATCTCCCGAATCTGGCGGGCCGCTTGTGTCGCGGACCGGAAAGGATGTGACCACGTTTGCACCGGATACGCAGGCCGGGAACAAGTTCCTTGCTGTTGATGAGCTGCAAAGGAAATACGCTTCAGATTCTGCAAGGCTTGCGGACGCGATGGCGGGCTCGTTTCACGTGAAGGTAAGGCATGTGCCTTTGTTCCCGCTTCTGGGAGCGGATATGCCAGGTATATTTCTGAGAATAGAATGCAAGCAGGATAAGGTGGGAGAGATGCTCGGGCTTTTGCACGGAGGCATCCAGAACTACTTAAGAAGGGATGTGTCACATGAGAGGTAACGGCAGGCCGAAGGACAAGATCAGGGAGCTTAAGATAACGAAGAACTTTCTCAGGTTTCCCGATGGCTCAGTGCTGGTTGAGATGGGAGAGACAAAGGTGATATGTGGTGTGAGCATCGAAGAGAAGGTACCACCATTTCTGAAGAACAGTGGCAAGGGCTGGCTCACAGCCGAATACGCCATGCTGCCCCGGGCAACGCCATCGAGGACCGCGAGGGAATCGGTCCAGGGTAAAGTCGGGGGACGAACACATGAAATCCAGCGGCTTATTGGACGGGCCTTGCGAGCCGTTGTCAATCTCGATATCATCGGAGAGCGCACCCTGTGGGTTGACTGCGATGTCATCCAGGCCGATGGAGGCACACGCACTGCAAGCATCACGGGCAGCTTTGTTGCTCTCGTTGAAGCCCTCTGGCACATGAAAAAGAGAGGCATGATCGAGAAGATTCCGCTCCGTGATTCAGTTGCTGCCGTGAGTGTCGGACTCGTTGGAGGTGAAATCCTCCTCGACTTGGCGTTTCAGGAAGATTCGGGCGCTGAGGTGGACATGAATTTTGTCATGACGGGGAAGGGGATGCTCGTTGAGGTTCAGGGGACAGCCGAAAAGACGCCCTTTTCCAAGGAGCTGTTTGACGTAATGTATGAGTATGCTCATAAAGGCATCGTGGAGATCACCCGGCTCCAGAAAGCAGCACTGGGGCCGCATTTCCCGGCGTAAAAGATTGACCTGGCCTGCGGCCCTTGAGGAGCACGACCTTCGGCCGTTTAAGGACCGGAAACTTCGTTTCCTCAAGGACCGTCGCCTCTGGCGACTTGAGGGTGTTTATGTAAAGCGTTCCTTGCCTCAAGCGAAGCGATCCTCAAGCGCAGCAGTCCTCAAGCGAAGCGGTCGTTTTTTCTGGTGAGAAATGCATGACCTCATTGTCGCAACAACAAACCAGGGCAAGTTCAGAGAGATCAAAGAGGTGCTTGCTGGCCAGTTCACTTCCTTCTATTCTTTACTCGATTTCAAAGGCGGATATACGGTGGATGAGGATCAGCCATCTTATGCTGAAAATGCGTGGAAGAAGGCGCGAAAGATAGGGAGCCGCTTCGGCATCGACACCCTGGCGGATGATTCTGGCCTTGAGGTCGATGCCCTCGGGGGGCGGCCTGGAATTTATTCGTCACGCTACGGGACGACAGACAAGGAGAGGATCGACAGGCTTCTGGCTGAACTCGAAGGGATTGAGAAGAAAAACAGGGGAGCCATCTTCAAAGCGTATCTTGCCTTTTACATGCCGGGTGAGGGGCGGGGCTATTTTTTCTATGGGTCGCTCCGAGGCCATATAGGGTTTGAGAGGCGGGGTCAGGGTGGATTCGGATTTGATCCTGTCTTCTGCCTCCCGGAATTGGGAAAGTACATGGCCGAGCTGACTGTCGAGGAAAAGAACCGGATCAGCCATCGGGGCAAGGCGCTCGCTGCCTTCAGCAATTTCTTGCAAAGGGAGCTACAAACTCCGCTCTACCAGTAGACCACTACACCTTGAAACTTCTTTCTTGATGGTTATAATTAATGAGAAAGTATCATGAGGGGGGTGGGTATGTACCTCTATCTCGTGGAACATGGTGAGGCGAAGCCAGCCGAAGTTGATCCGGCGCGTGGGCTGACTACCAAGGGCTCAGCCGACGTGCACAGAGTAGCGGCCCACCTACAGAAGCTCAATCTCGACATCAAGGGAATTTATCACAGCGGCAAAACAAGGGCCCACGAAACTGCCTCTATTCTCGCTGAACAGCTTAAACCGGCCAGGGGCATCATCGAGGCTGCGGGGCTTGCTCCGCAGGACGACCCGGAGATTTGGCATGAACGCCTGAAGGCGCTCGACGAGGGTACTGTGCTCGTTGGTCACCTACCTCATCTGAGAAGACTTGCCTCCTTGCTTCTATGTGGCGATTCCGAACGAACTGTGGTGCACGTCAGGGCAGGGGGCGTTGTTTGCCTCAGGAGACTGGAGGATAGCTGGTCTCTCGAGTGGGCAATGTCACCGGAACTATTCACGTGATGGGCGGCCAACGCACCCTTTCTCCTAGACGAGAGGTGGCACATGGCTATGAGGTTCTCCTACAAGGTTCGAAACGGCGGTCGGGCAGTCAGGCGCTGGCTTATTCCGTACGTTAATTCCTTCATCCACAACGGCGATTTCAGGCCCGTGCTCTGCTATCTCTATACCGAGTGGAAGTGCAACATCGACTGTCACTACTGCTTTCAGTTCGATAACCACAGGCCGGGCATGGACCTTGAGACAGCCAAGAGCGCTATTGACTGGCTCAAGTCGGTCGGCTGCAGGGTCATTCCGCTCATGGGTGGAGAGCCCCTTCTTCGGAAGGATTTTATTCTCGAAGTGATCCGGTACGGGGCTGACAACGGCTTCTTCATGTACCTGCCCACAAACGGATATCTCCTGGACAAAGAGTTCATCGACGAGATGGGACGGGCCGGCGTGGCAGCGGTCAACCTTGCCGTGGATTGCATGGCCCCGCGAAAAGGCCTTCCAAAAGCTCTCCTGGCCATCGAGCCGCAGTTCAGATATTTGGTAGAGCGGCAAAAGGAGTACGGGTACCTGCTTTTCTTCAACATCAATATCTGTCGTACAAACATCAAGGATGTGAGGATGCTCACGGAAATTGCGCATCAAAATCATATAGGCACCGATTATCATTTGAACGAACCCCCGCATGGATTTGTGGATCTGGAACATTACAAGCACATGGAAAATGAGCTCTGGGTCACGCCGGATAAGTACGATGATGTGGACGAACTCCTTGACTGGCTGATTAGCAGGCAGATCGAGGGCTGGCCGATGGTCAATTCCGTTGAACATCTGAAGGCCTTCAAAGAGCGCATGAGGGGGCTTGTTCGCCCCTGGGAATGTCGCGCGGGCAGAAATGGAGCCCTTATCAGGCCTGACGGGACGCTTTCACCCTGCTTTGATATGATTACGTACGAGCATGACTGGGGACGGATCTGGGAGCACCGCTTCGATTACGAGGAACTTAAAAAGCTCAAGGAGAAGTGCAAGGTCCTCTGTTCATCGACGTGCTACCATACGATGGGCCACTACTATCACCTTTCCTCGGTGCCGCAGTGGGTGTTCAAGCATATGCGAGTCGGCTGATAGCGGTTCGTCTTCAAGCGCCTACCTTCGTTGCCCTTCAGCCTGTTCTTATACCGATTTGCCTTCAAGTGTATACCTTCGTTGTCGCTGCGTCGCTCTCCTCGACGTACTTGTAGTACGCCCGGGTACCCGCTAGCGGGTGGGGCTCCTCGCTGCCGCCTTGGTCGCCATCTTGAATGCAAATCGGTATTACTCGACGTACCCCTAGGTACGCCTTCGTATCCCAGGCCTCGGCGCGCCTTGGTATCCATCTTGAATCCAAACTGGTATCAGGCCATCACAAGAGATATGTGTCAAGTTCTTTTTGTCTTGTCTCTAACTGATCACTGGCCACTGGTCACTGATCACTCTTTTTTGTTACCAGTCTCCGGAGGAGCCTCCTCCACCAAAGGACCCTCCGCCTCCTGAGAATCCTCCGCCACCGGATCCTCCCCCGAATCCACCAAAACCGCCCCCGCCGAACCCCCCGCCCCAGAATCCACCCCCGGTAAATGGGCCCCGTGTCCCACCGCGTGAGCCATAGCCGCCGCCGAACAACAGGCTTACGATTAAACCCATAAAGAGGCCTACTACCCCGAGACCGGCGAGCATAATGAGAGGCAATCCGGAATAAGCAATATGCCCTGCGATGGGTAATCCCAAGCCTCCCGCCACTCCGCCGAGTATTTTTGACATCGACCCCAGGAAGATCAATGCTACAAAAAGAAAAATGAGTAGGCCGAAGATGGGTGGCGCACTCCTCCTTACATGCCGAAGATCCTGTTTTTGTGTTTGCGGGCTGTATTCGCCTTTGACAGCAGTCATGATGGCTCCGAGACCCGCACTTAAACCACCGTCATAGTCGCCTGTCTTGAAGTGTGGTGTAATCTCGTTCCTGATAATCTGACCTGAGGTGAGGTCGGTCAGCCTGCCTTCCAGCCCCCTCCCCACCTCAATCCGAATCTTCCGTTCCTTTTCAGCAATAAGGACGATCACGCCGCTGTCCAGGCCTTTCCAGCCAATTTTCCAAGCCTCAGCGACCTTTATGGAATACTCTTCCAGATTTTCGCCCGCAAGCGTGGGCACGGTGAGGACCGCTATCTGTGTTGATTCCTTTGCTTCAAAGTCGGCAAGGGTTCTCTCCGTTTCCTGTACGGTTCGTGCAGAGAACATATGGGCGTAGTCATTAACATGTGCTTTCAGCGGCGGCACATCCAGAGCTTCCAGGCTAAAGGGTAGCAGAAGCAGAAGTATCAACTGTGCGAGCGTGCGCATGGCCGGTTCCGTCTGAGCCCCTAGAACTTCACCTTTGGGACCACGCGTGCGCCTTCATCAGCCTTGAAAGGTTCCTTGCGAGCGAGATGGAGCAGGAGCGAGTTAGTGAGTGAGTTCGGAAAGGTCCTGATGCTTGTGTTAAATTCCTGCACTGCCTTGTTGTAGCGTACTCTGGCCACATTTATCCGGTTCTCGGTACCCTCAAGCTGGTTCTGCAAACCGAGGAAGGACTGGTTTGCCTTGAGATCAGGGTATTTTTCGACCACGACAAGAAGACGCGACAGGGCGCTTCCCAGCTGACCCTGAGCCTGTTGAAACTTATCGAACGCGTGCGGGTCACTGAGCATCTCTTTGGAAAGCTGTATCGAACCGACCTTGGAACGGGCCTCGGTCACTGCTGTCAAAGTCTCACCTTCGTACTTTGCGTAAGCCTTCACCGTTTCCACGAGATTCGGAATCAGGTCAGCCCTCCGTTGGTAGGCTGCCTCAACATCGGCCCAGGCGGCAAAGACCGCTTCCTCCTGCGCCTGCATCGTGTTATAGCCACAGCCCGAAAGGGTGCCCAATATTGTGATGAGACATAAAGCGGCATAAACGACTTTCATAGATCCTCCCGTATTTGTATACTGGATTACTCAGAGATTACATCGTATCATTATACCATCAGCAGACGCAAAATCCGAAGGGAATATCTAGCTGCCGGGTACCCCGGCCTGCCTGTGGGAATCTATTTTCAGTCTAAAACAGTTGTGTTATAGTGTTGCGAAGGATTTGCCAAAGGCCCCATGATTTACACGGTCACGTTGAGTCCTGCCCTCGATAGGATCGTCGACATTGACGAGCTCATCTATGATGACGTAAACCAGATCCTCGCCGAAAAACGGCTGGTCAGCGGAAAGGCAATAGATGTGGCGAGAGTCATCAAAGGGCTTGGCGGACACAGTTGTCTTCTGGGATTGGTGGGGGGTTACAACGGCCTTGAGGTAGAGGGCAGACTGATCAGTGAAGGTATAGTCTGCGATCTCGGTAGGCTTGGCGGGGAGACGAAGACAAATATCATCATTCATCAGACAAGGAAGAAACTGCAAACCCTTTTCAGCGCTTCGGAGCCTCAGGTTACCCCAGCCGAACTGGCTGCTTTCTATACTAAGCTGTGTGACATCCCCAGAGACAGTTATGTTGTGATCAGCGGCGGCATACCGTCCGGGGTCAGCGACAGTTTTTATGCTCAGGTCATAACGGGTCTTGCCAAAAGAAACGTGAGGATCATATTCGACGCAGATGGCGAGGCATTGAGGCGAGGCATTGAGGCCCGGCCTTTTCTTATAAAGCCGAATATCCATGAATTTGGGAGGCTTGTCGAGAAAAATATGAGAGAAGTCGATGAAATAGTCGAAAATATGAAGGCCTGCCTGAAATGCGTTCAATATGTCGTGGTATCAATGGGAGCGAAGGGTGTCGTAGCTGCCTCCCGGACAGAAAGATACCAAATCGTGCCCCCGAAAGTGAACGTCAAAAGCTCTATCGGAGCCGGTGATGCCCTGGTCGGCGGTCTTGTCTATGCCCTCAGTGAGGGTTCCAGCTTTGCCGACGCGCTGACGTTGGGGGTGGCATGTGGAACTGCATCCACGCTCAATGCCGCGGGCGTGTTCTGTTCACGAGATGACGTAGAAAACATTAGGAAAGAAGTTTTAATTAAAAATATTTAATTAATTTACTTGTCACGATCGTTATTTTATAGTATATGGATTAGCAGGTTTAGAACACGAAGTACAACTTACAAAAGAAAGGAGGTGAAAGAGATGAAAAAGCTATTGGTGTTATGTATAGCTATTACGTTTTTTGCGAGCTTTGCACTAGTCGGTTGCGGTCCTTCGGCGCCTCCGCCTCCAGCAAAAGAGGAAGCAAAGCCCGCACCTCCTCCTGCGCCTGCTCCGGAAAAGGCAGCTCCGGCACCGGAGAAACCGGCAGAACCAGAAAAAGCACCAGCACCAGCACCAGCTCCAGAGAAGAAGTAAGACCGCAGCAATTTAGGGGGTATATCCACGCTGGTGGATATACCCCACATTATGAGGAGGTGGACTCTATGAAGATAAGATGTCTTGGGCTCCTGATAGCGACGGCTTTTGTTGTATTTTCCCTTGCAGGCTGCGGTTGTTTCATACAGGCCCAGAAGGGTGAAGCTCCTCCGCCAAAACCGCCGGAGGAACAAAAGGTGGTGGCTCCGGAACAGAAAAAGGAAGTACCGATGCCACCCGCACCGCCGCCGCCCGCAGTGGCAGCTCCAGTCCTGAATAATATTTATTTTGATTTTGACCGTTATAATGTCAGGCCAGGCGATGCAGAGATACTGAAAAAGAACCTTGACTGGTTCAAGGCCAACTCCATGACTAAGGTAAGAATAGAAGGGAATTGTGACGAGAGAGGTACGGTTGAGTACAACCTGGCACTCGGACAGAAGAGGGCAGATGCCGCAAAGAATTACCTCACCGGTCTTGGCGTAGATGGAAAGAACCTCGATACGATCAGCTACGGCAAGGAAAGGCCCGTCTGCACAGAGCATAACGAAGGATGCTGGGCCCAGAATAGAAGAGACGCTTTCGTACCAATTCAGTAAATTGGCTCAAAAAAAAGGGGGTAATCTGGTTACCCCCTCTTTTATCTCCAACGTTCAAGAGCTCTCAGACAGATTACCTCTGCAGGAATCAGAAAAAAAAGAGATAGAAGAAGTAGCGCAGATCTATCCTTTCAGAATCCCCCGATTTTATGCCGGGTTAATGGACAGAACGAACCCCCTCTGTCCAATACGCCTGCAAGCAGTCCCCTCGGTCCAGGAACTGCAGACCGGCGGCGGACCGGACCCCCTCAGCGAGGCTACCATAGCGGTTGCGCCCTCATTTTTGAAGCGCTATCCCCGCAGGGGCGTATTCCTCGTGAGCTCGGAATGCGCCATGTATTGCCGGTTTTGCAACAGGAAGAGAGCGGTTGGGAAGGGACGCGCGTGGGAAGAATCGACAGAAGAGACCTTCCGATATCTTGAGAAGGATGAGGAGATCTCGGAAGTGATTTTGTCCGGCGGTGACCCTTTCATGCTTGCACCAACACGACTTGCCTATATCCTGGAACGGCTGTGTTCGATCAAGCGGATTGATGTTCTTCGCATCAGCACCCGACTTCCCGTGGTTTTTCCGGAAGGCATACATCAGGAACATTTCAAGGCTATACGCGGGCGCACCCCTATCTGGCTGATCATCCATATCAACCACCCGAAAGAGGTCACCAGCGAATTCGCTGAGGTTGTGGGCATGCTCAGGAAGGCAGGAGCCATTCTGATAAGTCAGACGGTTCTTCTCAGAGATATCAATGATTGTCCCCATATTTTGTCAGGGCTTTTCCAGAGGCTGGTGCGCCTCGGCGTTAAACCATATTATCTGTTTCAGCTTGATGACGTGCAGGGTGCTCAGCATTTCAAGGTCAGGCTGAGTAAGGGCAGGGCCCTCATGAAAGAGCTGCGCAGAAACATGTCCGGCCTCTGTGTTCCGCAGTATGCCTTAGATATCACTGGGGGTCTGGGGAAAGTGCCTCTGGAGTACAGTTACGCGGGCAAGCGTAAAGGGATGGACGTCGTCCTCCAGAGCCCGACTGGTAAGAAGGGAATCTACAAGGACAATGGGCTGAAGAGCCGTTGCACCAACTGTGGCTTCTGTTTAGACAAGGGAAAATCAGGTAAAAGATAAGGCAGGTTGAGGTAAAAACTAGAACGAAGGTTAAGATTAGGGACAGGACCTTCGCTTTAGTTTTTTCCTCGGTTTGGTCAGGGCTGGGGTGGCCTGAAAATAGCTCGTATGTAATGGTAGGCCGAGTAGACGCTGAAGCAGACCGCAGCATAAATGATAACAAGCCCTACCTGGTGCAAGGCTCGGTCCACATCCGGCAGCTGTCTGCCAAGCACTGATGTGTTGAACAGTATGCAGGAGATCCCGACGATCTGCAGCGTTGTCTTCAATTTACCTGCAAATGACGGAAAGATCGTAACACCTTCGACAGCGTAAAAAGAGCGCAGCCCATTTATGAGAAACTCTCTACAGACAAGGACAATCGTGACCCAAAGCGGAACGAGGCCGTACGCGGAGAGTGTTATGAGTACGGACGAAACAAGAAGCTTGTCGGCTATGGGGTCAAGATAAAGTCCCAGCTTCGTTGTCATGCTCAGACGGCGGGCGAGCCAGCCGTCAAGCCCGTCCGTTATCCCGGCGATAATAAAAAGGATGCTGGACACGAAGAGATACCAATCCTTCTGGCGGCTGATCAACAGGATGATAGCCGGAATGAAGAGGATTCTGAGCATGCTTAGCCTGTTCGGCAGCGTCCACACAGACGTCTTTTCATCCTTTTGATTCACTGGGAGTTCTTCAGCTTATCGTAACGCAGCTTTACCTGCTTGATGTAATTGACGGTCTCACCTATAGGAGGGACCGTCATGTTGTGCTGGATTACCTTTGCGGGACCGGCGTTGTATGCGGCAAGCACCAATTCGAGGTCACCCTTGAACATCTCCTGTAATAGTTTCAAGTAACGGGCGCCGGCGCGTATGTTCTCGTCAGGGTCAAACGGATTTTTAAGCTCTACAATCTGGGCGGTATCGGGCATGATCTGCATAAGCCCCTGTGCGCCTTTGCGGGATATGGCCGTAGGATTGCTATTCGATTCTGTCAGCATTACGGCTTTTACGAGAGCCGGGTCAAGGCCGTTGGCGAGTGCGTGTTGATTTATCAGACTGTCGTACTGGCTTGTGTTGGCGCCCTTCAATGGCAGTTCTTTGACCGGGTCTTTTACCAGGATATGGTAACCTTTGTTGGCAGGTTTGATATTGGTGATATGGTAAATGCCTTCAGGGTCTACGTAACCGTACACCCCGCAAAAAGCAGTGAAAGGCAGCGATAGGCCAAGTATTGACAGTAATAGACCCCGAAGCATTGTTCTTATTCTCTTAAAATTATTTATCCTTGTCAAGTTGTTACCCCTTCCATAGAACTACTAAAACTAGTATAATTATCGGCCGGTATGCCTCCAAACAAAGGTACCCTTTACGTATTGGCCACCCCTATCGGAAATCTCAAGGATATTAGCCTGAGAGCAATAGAGATTCTGCAAGAATCGGACCTTGTTATTGCGGAGAATCGGGAGCGTGCTCTGAAGCTCCTGAGTCATTTACAGATACGAAAGCCCATAGTGACTATAAACGCGTACAACGAGGAGCGAAAGGCTCATAGTATCGTTCAGCAGATAAGCGTGGGCAAGAGGTGCGTGCTGATTTCTGGTGCGGGAACCCCTTGTATTTCAGATCCTGGTAACGTCATTGTTCGGCGGTCTCAAGATTTGGGCCTCGACGTTAAGGCTGTGCCCGGACCTTCGGCAGTCATAGCTGCACTTTCCATTTCGGGCCTATCACCTGACAGGTTTTTTTTCTACGGGTTCCTGCCACAGAAGAAAGGAAAAAGAAAAAAGGTCCTCGAGGAATTGCTTTCTAGGCCATACCCCGTGGTCTTTTTTGAGTCACCCCGAAGGCTGAACGTTACCATGGAAGAGATACGCGCAATGGCTCCGGACAGGGAAGTTGTTCTTGCAAAAGAAATGACCAAAATGTACGAGGAGCTTGTGCGTTGCCGTGCTGACCAGTTGGCCGACTACATTCCGGAGGACGATGTGAAGGGCGAATACACCATCATCGTCGCTGGCCAGCGTCCTCACGCCGAAGGGCGCAAGGTGCGCTATCCCGGTTCGCATTCAAAAATAGAGCAAGGCGACCAGGAGGATAACCCACCCGCAAGCGGGTACCCGGGCGTACTATAGTACGTCGGAGTCGTGCCGACGCAGGCAACGAGGCTATATGAATGAAGGCGAACCGGGATCAGGCTTCTCTCGCTATGATATAGGTGGCCAGTTCGAGAAGCGCATCCTTGTAAGGCGAAGGAGGGAATAACTCAAGGAATCCCCTGGCCTTGTCGATATGTGCCTTTGAAACATTTGAAGTATATTCGAGCCCACCGTATTTTTCGATTATGTCTTTTACCTTTTGAAAATCTCTTTTGCTGGTTTTTTTCTTTTGCAGAGCTGCGATTATAGTTTCCCGCTCTTCGGAAGTCGCAGACGCCAGCGCGTGAATGAGCGGTAGAGTCACTTTGCCTTCCTTGAAATCGATGCCGGTGTTCTTGCCCAGGGCGGAATCAGTAGAAACGTAATCCAGGAGATCGTCCTTGAGCTGAAAGGCCATGCCGAGGTGATGGCCGAATTCCCTCAGTGCTGTGCGTCTCTCTGCATCGACCTTGCCCAGGAGGGCTCCTATTTCACACGCTGCTGACAGGAGCACGGCTGTCTTGTTGTCGATCACCTCATAATAGTCTTTTTCGGTCGTGTTGATATCTGAGGTCCTGAGAAGCTCCATGATTTCGCCCTCGGCCAGCCTGGTCGTTGCATTCGCCATCACCTTCAGGATCTCCGCATTCTGAGTCTGTATCATGAGATCAAAGGATTTGGTGAAGAGAAAATCCCCCACGAGCACGCTGGGTTCGTTTCCCCAGATCGTATTCGCGGTGAGCCGGCCCCTCCGGATCCTGGCATTGTCAACAACATCGTCGTGCAGAAGAGTGGCCGTGTGGATAAATTCCATAATTGCCGCGCAGGGGATATGCTGGTCGTCCTTGGAGCCACAAAGTTTAGCTGACAGGATGACGAGGACCGGCCGTATCCTTTTTCCGCCGGACTTTACAATATGCTGGACAACCTCTTTGATGAATGTGACCCTCGTGGTGAGCAGCTTGTCAATAGACTGCTCCAGCCGGGCCAGATCTTCGCTGATGACGTCGGTAATATTTCCCATAACCGTTCTTTCAGGTGTAGTACGATGCTACTTCGTCAGTATACTCCCCATCTCCGTATATGTAGAGCGGTCGCTCCACCTTGAGTTCCGCTCCCCCGCCCTTCATACATTCAACGAGAAAGAGGTTCGCAGGCTCATGGCCCCTGGGGTGGATGAGTCTCAAGCGCCGGGGTTCGATGCCATGCGCTGTTGCGGCTGAAACAAGTTCTGCCAGCCGCTTGGCGGGATAGATGATATAGAGGCGTCCCTTGGTATAAAGGAGCGAGGCGGAAATGGCAAAAAGGGTGTTCAGGTCCAGTGAGGATTCGTAACGGGCCAAATGTCTGGAATGCTGGGGACTCTCGCGTCCGCTATGCCTCTTTACGTACGGTGGATTTGAGACCACGACGTGAAATGGTTCATTGAAGGTCCTGGCAACGCTGCTGATGTTCCCGTGGAGAATTTGGACATTCTCGCATCCATTAAGGCGGACATTCTTTACCGCAAGATTGAAGAGCGTTTTCTGAATTTCAACGCCCACGAGACTGTTGTCCGGATACTGCTTTGACATGTATATCGGTATGATACCACAGCCGGTGCCTATATCCAACATTCTTTCCTGCTTCTTCAGAACAATAAAGTTTGCAAGCAGGATTGGATCGAGAGAGAATCGATAGGCCCTCCTTTTTTGAAGAAGTTTCAGTTTTTTCTGGCAGAGGATAGTGAGGGTTTCGTCGGGAGCCGGATGCTCACGCATACTTATAGAATACGAGGCCCGTGAGTACCTTCGGGGAAAAATAGGTTGATTTGGGAGGCATATAAAGACCGTGATCAGCCACTTCTTTAACTTCTTCTACCGTAGTGGAAGGTACAAACAGGGCGAGATCAGACTTGCCTTCATTGACCAGTCGGACAGCCTCGGAAGCGTCCGTTACGAAGGAGATATCCTTTTCCTCAATTCCGAAAAGATCTTTGAGGATACCGGCATGTGCGATAGTAACGCTCAGCTTTCGTAAGCTCTCGGGCGTGCCCTTGTCTTTGAAAAAGGGCTTCTCCTGGAAGAGGATGTAGACGTGCGTTTTATCGTGTTTGGCGAACAGGCCAAAGGAAGGCTTTGGGCCTGAAGTCAGGCTCCCGATAAGAGCTTTGAGCTTTTGGGGATCGGTGAGGGCTATTTTTTCCACGCGCAGAAAACCTCTAACCCGGTCGAGCAGGCTCGTGAGCGTTCCGCCGGATTTTAACTGCGCTATTCTGTGGTAAGGAAGTATCATGATCCCGTCAGAGTACATGTCTGATAAGTACATTGCCACATAGGGAAGCCCGAGTTTGAAGGCAACGCTCAGCCTGTGGTGGCCATCTGCAATGTATATGTTCTTCCCCTCCATCCGAGTGGTGAGCTCGCGTATCTGCCCCGCATCCTTCATTCTGTAAAATCGATTTACGATAGAAAGCTCGTCCGAAAAGGCGCACATCAGCTCTTTCTCGGAGGAGACAAGAAGTTTCTCTACCTCCTTCTGCTTGTCGTCATACAGGGCAAAAATCAAACTGGTAAAGGTCTTTAGCCTGTGTATGAGCCTTTCTCTGTCCTCCCGGGCCGCCTTCCGAGTCTCTTCATGGGTAAGAATCCTGTCAGGGCTCAGCTTGACAAGAGGAATGATACCTCGTCGGATGTGCGTTCTGCCCTCTACAGTAAACTCTTGCTCGTACACATAGATCGTCTCGGTGTCATCGACAGTCAATATCTCTTGACGTGTCCATGCTTCGAGCGTTCTTGCAGCTTCGTCGTACTCGGTCGCTGGGGGAGCTGCCAAGGGGAGTTCCAGGCGGATGGCGTTGAAGGTACTTCGCTGATAATAGGTCCTTGGGTCCGGTATAACGTCATAGGGGGGGCAGACGCATCGACCGATATCATCGATTTTCCGGCTGTTGTATATGAGGCCTTTGAACGGGCGTATCAGAGCCTCAGGCATAGAGGATTTATCTAACACAGGGGGGAGTGGTTGTCAATCGCGGTCCCGGCAACGCTTCGCTTGAGGACCGCCGGCATAGCCGGCTTAAGGACCGGCTCTGATGAGCCTTAAGGACCGCTTACGCTTGAGGCAAATACCTTGAGGCCGAAGGCCGGGCCTCAAGCCACCGCAGGTGGCGGTCCTCGAATCAGGCCACGGGCCTGATGGTCCTCAAGGGCCTTAAGGCCCGGTCCGGGCTATATATTTAAGCAAAACGCCTTGCGAGCGATAATTAATATGGGAGCAGTGTCAACGCGGCTATCCGCATCCGGCGGCCCGGCAAGGGTCGCAGGATAAACTTTGCAGGGGGCTGATGTGCGGAAGTTACTTGGAAATCTGAATATGCAGAGGAAGGTACTGCTACCCCCTCTGGTTGTAACCTTTTTCTTTGTCATCTGTGCGCTCCTCTCTTATAGGGGCCTGATTGCCCAGAAGATGGCCATAGAGGACATCTTTTCCAGTCGATTCCACGGTTACCAGAACAGCGCGAACGTAATCGCGGACATGGGCAGGATTCACGCGAACCTTTACAAAATACTGAGCTGGGCCAACGCGGGTTACAAGAAAGGGCAGATAGAGGAACTCGCAAAAAATCAGATTGCGGCCATTGACAAGACCTCCTCACTCATGCAAAGGATGGTGGACGACAAGGCGACTGACGCGGATTCGAAAGGACAGTACCAGCTTGCCCTGGCGAGGCTCGCTGAATACAGGACCGTTGCGTCTCAGGTTGCGGCTACAGCAGTTACCGATAATGCGGCAGCCGCGAGGGCCATGTTGACTGTGGAGTCCAAGTTCCAGGTAATTATGAACGCCCTGCAAGAACTCATGCAACATGAGTATGCCTTAAGCGAGAAGAGTTATCGGGCAGCTATGACGGGTGCAAATTCTGTGTCGCAGGCCTTTGTGATTGTCTCGATCATTGCCTTTGTCGGTTCACTGCTCATGAGCCTTTATGTGGCCAGGGTGCTCTTGGCCCCCATCAAAAAGGCCATCGTCATGATTGAGCAGATGACGAAGGGCGAGTGGAACCTGACGAAGAGGCTCGACGTTGAGACAAAGGATGAGATCGGGACGCTGTCCGAGTGGTTCAACAGGTTTATCGGCGAGTTGCACGGCACAGTGGGCAAAATGGCTGAAGTTACAAATCATCTGGCCTCTGCCGCGGCCGAGCTTTCCATGGTTTCTCTGGAATCGGCCCAGCGTGCTGAGCGACAGAGCAGCGAGACGACACAGATAGCCACCGCGATAGAAGAGATGAGTCAGGCGGTAACAGAGGTTGCGAGGAATTCCGAAGCCACATCCGGGTTAGCCACAAAGACGATGGAAGTCGCAGCAGAGGGGCGCAAGGTTGTCTCAAGTGTTCTGGAGGGTATGACCCGCATCGAACAAACGGTGAGGGAAGCAGGAACGGTTGTCGCAGCGCTTGGGAAGAGTTCCGGCCAGATCGGGGATATCGTAGGCATTATCAACGACATCGCCGACCAGACAAATCTGCTCGCGCTTAATGCGGCGATTGAAGCCGCTCGTGCTGGTGAGGCAGGGCGAGGCTTTGCCGTTGTGGCGGCGGAAGTGCGAAAGCTTGCTGAGCACACGACGAGCGCAACGAAGCAGATCCGGGTCGTGATAGAAACGATCAAGACTGACACGGCGATCGCAGTCTCTTCAATGGAATCTGGTACGAAAGAGGTTGCCCAATGGGCTCGGATGACGCACGGTGCCGCAAAGGCGCTGGATGATATCGTGGATATGGTACGCCAGGTTGGCCAGAAGATCAATGAGATTGCGATTGCTGCCGCAGAGCAATCGGCGACTACCGATGAGATCGCGAAAAATACTGATTCGGTCTCCCGACTCACCACTGAAACGGCGACAGCATCAGAGGAGTCAGCATCATCGGCCAATGAGCTTTCCCGTCTCGCAGAAGAACTGAAGTCGACGGTAGGTCGCTTCACGACGTGATACCGATTCGCCTTCAAGCGTATACCTTCGTTGTCGCTGCGTCGCTCTCCTCGACGTACTCATAGTACGCCCGGGTACCCGCTTGCGGGTGGGGCTCCTCGCTGCCGCCTCGGTCTCCATCTTGAATGCAAATCGGTATAAGACATGGTCACGGATCACGGGCCAAACACAAAGGTCAGGGGTCCTAGGTCATGGGTCAGGAGGAACCAGCCAAACCGGACAAACGTAGTTTGGAGTTTGTCTTTCCTTGACCCTTGCCCCGTGACCCCTGACCCTATCTTCTAACAGATTCTCGGAAATTGATCGCTGGCAAGGATTTCAATCGTGCGCCTGATGCCGAACGGATTTCGCATAACAACCCGACCCGGCCGTTCGCTTGTCACCTGACCGATGACAGCCGCTGCACGTCCATACACATGATTTCGCATAACCTCAAGGAGATGTTCGGTCTGTTCTTTGGCCACCAGGACCACAAGCTTGCCTTCGTTCGCCAGGTAAAGAGGGTCAAGGCCGAGCATCTCGCACGCCCGCTCCACCGCGTCGGAAACGGGAATCCTGTCCTCCTCGATCTCAATACCAACCTTTGAACTCTTTGCTATCTCGTTGAGGGTTGTCGCGAGTCCACCCCGTGTCGGGTCTCTCATAGCATGAATACCGGGACAGGCGGCGAGCATCTCTTGCACGAGTCCATTCAAAGGAGCCACGTCGCTCTTGGTGAGGCTCTTGAACTGAAGACCCTGCCTTTGACTCAGGATGGTAACACCGTGATCACCCACAGTGCCGCTTACGATAACGCTATCTCCCGGTTGCGCGTTACTCACCGAAACGGAAACGTTCTTCGGCACCGCGCCCACGCCGGACGTGTTAATAAAAAGTTTGTCCGCGGCGTGTTTCTCTACTACTTTTGTATCACCGCAGACAATGGTGACCCCTGCCTCGTCTGCTGCCGCGTGCATAGAGGCCACTATCGTCTCGAGGTCATCGATAGGCAGGCCCTCTTCAATAATAAACCCGGCACTGAGATGAAGAGGCCGGGCTCCTCTCATGGAAAGATCGTTCACGGTTCCGCAGACAGCGAGCCTGCCAATATCGCCTCCTGGGAAGAAAATCGGTTTAACCACGTAGCTGTCAGTGGTAAAAGCAAGCAGCCGTTCTGCTGACTCGAAAAGAGCTGAGTCCTCCAGGGGCGTGAGTAAGGCATTCCCAAGGTGGCGCAGAAAGACCTTCTCTATGAGCTCGTGACTGAGAAGCCCGCCGCTTCCGTGACCGAGGAGAATCAGTTTCTCATCCATAGCGACTGCCATAAAAAGAATGTTGCAGGTTGCAGGTTGCAGGTTGCAGGTTAATAAATCGAAACAGAGCGCTGCTGGTAGTGTGTCTCTTAGCTTGTAACTTGTAACGTGTAACTCGTAACTTGTAACGCCTCATTTTTCTATCCATACTGATAATACGCTGCGCACGTTCCTTCTGTTGATACCATACACGGTCCCACTGGTTGCATTGGATTACAGACCTGCCTGAACAGAGGGCATGCATCCGGCTGCATGACACCGCGTATAATGTCTCCGCAGTGACAACCTTCGGGCAAGATTGTTTTCCCGGGGTCAACCTGGAATGCCCTCTTCGCATCGAAGGCTTGATACTCGGCTTTGAGTGTAAGCCCGCTGTCCGGGATCACATCGAGCCCCCTCCACCTGGCTGCACCCGGCTCGAAGACCTGTTTCATCACGGCTTGCGCGGCAGCGTTACCCTCCGGAGTGACGCATCTCGGGTACGTGTTAACTATTTCAGCGCGGTGGGACTCGTGCTGCACCACTATTTCTGCCACTGCCCAAAGCACGTCTGCTGGTTCAAATCCGGCCACGGCTGCAGGAATCCCGTATCTCTCTGCGAGAAAGTCCCAGACCTGCCAACCAATTACCGTGCTCACATGCCCCGGACAAAGGATGCCGCTCAGGCTGATCTCCTTTGCATCCAGTATTGCCCGCATGGCCGGAGGTGTGAGCTTATGCATCGAATAGACGTAGAAGTTGTTGAGGCCCTGTCGCGCTGCCTCGAGGACTGAGGCCGCGACGGTGGGTGCGGTAGTTTCGAAACCTACGCCCAGAAAGATGATCGGCCGGTCAGGGTTCCTCCGGGCAAAGTCGAGTGCATCCAGAGGCGAGTAGACGACCTCTACCGTAGCTCCCTCTGCACGCGCATTTTGAAGGCTGCCGTGGCTGCCAGGGACTTTCAGGAGGTCGCCGAACGTAGTTATAATGGCACGCGGGACCTTGGCAAGCGCGATGGCATAATCCATGTCAGCTTGGTCCGTCACGCAGACCGGGCAACCGGGACCGGAAAACATTTCGATGGTCTCGGGCAGCAGTTCGCGTATCCCGAATTTACAGATGGCATGTGTGTGCGTGCCGCAGAATTCCATGATTTTGAGATCGGTATGTGAAAGCCGGGCAATACGCTCTCTGAGTTTGTGGACGAGTTCGGGATCGCGGAAGGCTTTACTCGATTGCATCGGTTTCCGATATTTGCTGAAGGAGCCTGAGGGTCTCTTCCGCCTCTTGTGTGTCTAATACACTGATGGCGTAACCGGCGTGCATCACCACATAATCGCCAACCTTCGCCTCGGGCGTTAAAAGTATGCTTACGCGCGTGGCGACTCCGCCGAGGTCTGCCTCAGCCATCGTCTCCTCAATTTTCGTAATGAGTGCGGGAACAGCGAGACACATAAGGCGTATAGTATACGCTAACAGGTCCGTTCGTTACAACCGACCCGGCAGAACATAACTCAGCAGAGAAGAAGATCATCGACAACTACTGACAATTATTTTGGCGAATTATTTATGAGGTAGGGCGCGCGGGTGGCTTGATTGTCAGCGTTCCATGTGGTAACTTCATGGAATGGAAGAATTTTACAAAATTTCGAGGCTGCCACCCTACACGTTCAACATCGTACGTGATCTCCTGATTCAGGCCAGGCGAAAGGGCGAGGATATCATCGACCTGGGTATGGGCAACCCTGACCTTGAGACCCCGAAGGCGATCGTTGCGAAACTGGTCGAGGCTGCAAAGAACCCCAGGAACCATCGGTATTCGGTGAGCAGGGGCATCTACAAGCTGAGAGTCGCCATTTCGGATTGGTACAAGAGACGGTATCACGTTGACATAGATCCGGAGACAGAGGCGGTCGTAACCATGGGAGCGAAGGAGGGCATCAGCCACCTCGTGCTGGCCACGATTAATACCGGGGATGTAGTGTTCGTACCGGAGCCGACGTACCCCATACACTTGTATTCTGTGGTTATAGCCGGCGGGGACCTGAGGACTTTGCCGCTTTTACCACTGGACCAGTTCATCGAACGCTTGACCTGGGCGATCAAGACAACATGGCCTCAGCCAAAGATGCTGATCGTGAGTTTTCCCAACAATCCCACGACAGAGGTTGTGGAACTCGATTTTTTTGAGAAACTGGTTGCTTTTGCTAAAGAGCACAACATGATGGTAGTTCACGATCTGGCTTACGCTGATCTTGTTTTTGACGGGTATGAGGCTCCCAGCTTTCTCCAGGTAAAAGGGGCGAAGGAGATAGGCGTTGAGTTTTTTTCCCTCTCCAAGAGTTATAGTATGCCCGGCTGGCGGGTTGGATTCGCCGTGGGGAATCGAAAGATGATCGCGGCCCTTTCAAAGATCAAGAGCTATCTCGATTATGGCGTGTTTCAGCCGATCCAGATAGCATCTATCACTGCGCTCAAGAGCGATGATGAGATCGTTTATGAAATCGTTGAAAAGTATCGGAGGCGAAGAAACACCCTGATATCAGGACTCAACCGGGCAGGATGGCACGTACCATTACCCAAGGGTACGATGTTTGTCTGGGCTAAGATACCCGATGAGTTCGCTTCAATGGGCTCTCTCGAGTTTTGCAAAAAGTTGTTGAAAGAGGCGAAGGTTGCCGCCTCACCCGGTATCGGTTTCGGTGAGTGCGGTGAGGGGTATATCCGGTTTGCGCTTGTTGAGAATGAGCATAGGATCCGACAGGCGGTCAAGGGTATCAGAAATCTGATGCTCAGTTCACGGAAGAGATGATCGGTGTCGGTATCATAGGCCTCGGGACTGTTGGCCGGGGTACCTACAATATCCTCAAACAATATGGCCGTCTGATTCAGCACAAAACAGGCGTCGAGGTCCGCGTCGTCAAGGTCGCAGAGATCGACCCTGAGCGCTCCAAAGAACTTGAAAACGATGGCGTTCCCGTCGTCCGTGATGCCTGGGAGCTGATCAACGATCCGCGGGTTGCTATCTGTGTTGAGTTGATAGGCGGGACCGGTGCGGCTTACGATTATGTCGCGGGAGCGCTAAAAGCGGGAAAGTGGGTCGTGACAGCCAACAAGGCGTTATTGGCGGAAAAGGGTGATGCGCTCTTTGCCGTCGCAGAGCAAGTGGGTGGCGAGATCGGTTTTGAGGCGTCTGTGGCAGGGGCCATTCCTGTGATCAGGGCTATCAGGGACGGTCTCATCGGGAACAGAATTGAATATGTCCTTGGGATCCTCAATGGCACAAGCAACTACATTCTCACGAAAATGGCGGACGAGGGGCTGCCTTTCGGCCACGCGCTCAAAGAAGCCCAAGAACTTGGAATTGCCGAACAGGATCCCACGCTCGACATTTCAGGTGTGGATGCAGCTCACAAACTCTGCGTGCTCGTGCGCCTTGCCTTCGGTGTGCCCATTAGCATGCGGCAAATGGTGACACGAGGGATTTCCAGTATAGAGCCCATAGATATAGAGTTTGCGAAGGAGTTTGGTTATAAGATAAAACTCCTTGCCATAGCCAAGGAACAGGGTGATTCTATCGAAGCTCGGGTGGAGCCGACGATGATCCCGGTTCGCCACCCGATGAGCACGGTGAGCGGAGTCTTTAATGCGGTGTACGTGGTGGGTGACCATGCCGGTCCGAGTCTTTATTATGGGAAAGGAGCGGGAGCATATCCGACGGGTAGCGCGGTAGTGAGTGACATTGTCGACATGGCGGTCCGGAAGGCAGCAAACTGTTCCAGAAGGGGCCTTGCCGCGGGAGACACAGGCAAGACGATAAAAAAGGGAGAGGAATCGGTCACTCCGTTCTATATGAGGTTCAAGGCTCAGGATCAGCCGGGAGTGCTCTCGAAGATTTCGGGCATCCTCGGTGAGTATGGTATCAGCATCGCAGCCGTCACTCAGAAGGGACGGAAAGAAAAAGACTATGTGCCTATCGTCATGGTCACCTATGAGGCGCCGGAAGGAAGCCTGAAAAAGGCAATAGAGAAGATTGACCGGCTGTCATTCATCGGGGGGTTGAGTGTGCATATGCGTATCGAAGAAGGAGATCTATGAGCGCGGCAGCGTCTGAAGTACCCGTTACGAGTTGCGAGTCAGTTACTGGTTAAGAACAAAAGCTGTTACAGGTTACGAGCGAGGGCCGTTACAAACTCGTAACAGGCTTTTGTTTGTAACCGGTAACAGGTCTTTGCTTGTAACCTGTAACAAGGGTTTTATGACTGAGGTTTTGATATGAAGTACCTGGTAATAATTGGAGACGGTATGGCGGACTTTCCGGTTGAAGAGCTGGGCGGGAAGACTCCTCTCATGGCAGCAAACAAGCCTTCGATGGATTTTATGGCCCGGAACGGTTTCCGCGGGAATGTCCTGACCATCCCGGCCGGCTTCCCTTCCGGCAGCGATGTTGCCTGCATGTCCATTTTTGGCTATGACCCGGCCAAATACTACACAGGAAGAGCCCCCATAGAAGCCTATGGCATGGGTGTCACCATGAATGGGACGGATATCGCCTTCCGCTGTAACCTGGTCTACCTGGAGGTGAGTCTGCCCAAGGTTGTTATGGCCGATTACAGCGGAGGACATATCACCACGGAAGAAGCTGCCGAGCTGGTGCGCGATCTGCAAGGTGCCTTGGGAAGTGACCTGTTCAGCTTTTACCCTGGGGTGAGTTACCGCCATCTCATGATCTGGAAGAATGGTAAAGAGTCCATGCAGACCACGCCGCCCCACGATATCCTCGATAAGGAAGTGATCGACTATCTTCCCAAGGGAGAAGGGGCTTCCACGCTGGTCAAGCTGATGAGCGATTCGCAGCTTTTTCTGAAGGATCATCCGGTGAATAAGAAACGACAGGAAAGGGGTCTCAGGCCGGCCAACAGCATCTGGCTCTGGGGTCAGGGGAAGAAGCCCTATTTTCCACCCTATATGGAGAAATATGGCGTGAAAGGCGCTGCTGTTACCGCTGTGGACCTTATCAAAGGGATCGGTGCTCTTGCCGGTTTTGAGACGCCACAGGTCGAGGGCGCTACAGGTTACCTGGATACCGACTATGGTGCAAAGGCGCGGGCGGCACTGGCGCTTCTTGACCGCTATGACATTGTCTATGTGCATGTTGAAGCCCCGGACGAGGCTTCGCACAATGGCAGCCTGAAAGAGAAACTGAAGGCCATCGAGCGGATAGACAAAAAGATCCTTGAATATCTGCTCGGCAATACAGGCGAAGATGTGCGCTTTCTTTTGACGACGGACCATGCTACACCTTTATCAATGCGCACACATTATGCCTGCCCGGTACCCTTTGTGATCTATCAAAAGCATGGTCCGCAAAAGCATGGCTCGGAGAAGCATGGCCCGCAAAGCAACGGCTCGCAGAAGAACGCAGACAAGGGGTCCGGACACTCCTATCAAGAGGACTCGGGCCTCCTAATTCTAAACGGCGAAGAGATGATCGCGCGCTTTCTCAAGGGGTAGGTGATGAGACAGAAATTCATATTCGTAACCGGTGGTGTTGTTTCTTCTCTCGGAAAGGGCTTGGCTTCGGCTTCCATCGGAGCGCTCCTGGAGGCGCGGGGTCTTACGGTAACGCTGAAAAAGCTTGATCCTTACATCAACGTAGACCCCGGGACCATGAATCCTTTTCAGCACGGCGAAGTCTTTGTCACCGATGACGGCGCTGAGACCGACCTTGATCTGGGGCACTACGAGCGTTTCACGGACGCTGTTATCTCCAAGAGGAGTAACTTCACCACGGGACAGGTGTATGACTCGGTCATATCCAAAGAGCGCCGGGGCGAATACCTGGGGGGGACCGTCCAGGTGATACCCCACATTACGGACGAGATCAAAAAACGCATCCTCGATGTGGACGAGGGGATTGACATTGTCCTGGTGGAAATCGGGGGCACGGTCGGCGATATCGAAAGCCTGCCTTTTCTGGAGGCTATCAGGCAGCTTCGCAACGATCTTGGCAAGGAAAACTCGCTCTTCATCCATCTCACGCTGGTCCCGTTTATCAAGACCGCGGGAGAAATGAAGACAAAGCCGACGCAGCACAGCGTCAAAGAGCTGCGCGAGATAGGCATCCAGCCCGATATTCTTCTTTGCCGGACCGAAGAATTTCTCCCCACAGCCTTGAAGGACAAGATTGCGCTCTTTTGTAACGTAGATAAAGATGCAGTCATTATGGCAAAGGACGTGGGCAATATCTACGAGGTTCCCCTCATGTTCAATCGTGAGGGGCTTGACGACAAGATCACGAAGCTTCTCAACATCTGGTCCAAGAAGCCTGATCTTGCAAAATGGCAGTCGATTGCCGATGCCGTCCGGGAACCAAAGAAAGAAGTGGAAATCGCTGTTGTGGGAAAGTACGTGAAGCTGACCGACTCGTACAAGAGCCTCAATGAAGCCCTTGCCCACGGAGGCATTGCCAACGGGTGCAAGGTGAACCTGCGCTTCGTGGACTCTGAGGATCTGGAAAAGGATGTGCTGCGCCATCTCTCTGACGTTGATGGGGTGCTTGTGCCCGGGGGCTTTGGGTCGAGAGGAATTGAGGGGAAGATAAACGCTATTAACTACGCAAGGGAGAAGAAGATCCCCTTCTTTGGGATATGCCTGGGTATGCAGCTTGCCGTGATAGAGATTGCGAGAAACCTTGCAAAGCTGAAAGGCGCAAACAGCGCTGAATTCGATGAGAATACGGCTCATCCGATCATTTACCTGATGGAGGAGTGGGTGGACCGGGATGAACGTGTGCAGAAGAGGGACACGACATCTGACAAGGGAGGCACCATGAGACTCGGTGCATACCCATGCAACCTTAAGCCCGGAAGCCACGCTTATAAGGCATACAATCAGGATTTGATCCATGAGCGCCATAGACACAGGTACGAATTCAATCTGGTTTTCAGGGATCGCCTGGAGCAGTGGGGGCTTGAAGTAACCGGTATATCGCCCGATGAGAGACTTGTGGAGATTATCGAGTTTAAGGGGCACCCGTGGTTCCTCGGTTGTCAGTTTCACCCGGAATTTAAGTCAAAGCCATTCAAACCGCACCCGCTCTTCCGGGAATTCATCAGGGCCTCTTTGAAAAAGCGGCAGGAACGGACAAAGTGCAAAAAGAAGTGAGAGTCGGACAAGTCACCTTCGGCATAAAGCCATTCGTGTTTATTGGGGGCCCATGTGTCGTAGAGGAGAGGGAGATCACTCTTCGCACAGCAGAGAGGCTCCGGGAGATCACGTCTGCACTGCATGTACCGTTTGTTTTCAAGTCCTCCTACGACAAGGCCAACAGGACTTCGGTGTCGAGCTTTCGGGGCCCCGGTCTGGAGGAGGGGCTCAAAATCTTGAAAGAGGTCAAGGAACAGACGGGTGTGCCCATCCTTACCGATGTGCATTCGCCGGAAGAGGCGCGGACTGCCGCGGAGGTGGCCGATATACTCCAGGTGCCTGCCCTGCTGTCAAGGCAGACTGACCTGCTCGTCGCATGCGGGAAGACGGGTCGGGCGGTGAATGTCAAGAAGGGGCAGTTTCTTTCTCCTGCTGAGATACGGTATGCCATAGAAAAGGTAGAATC